>ERZ778497.246-NODE-246-length-50478-cov-40.101065_pt1 | contig 50478 bp, 43 predicted proteins | sample MGYA00509938_ERZ778497 | MGnify/ENA primary metagenome ERZ778497 (study PRJEB29527, sample SAMN07138969) | mouse gut metagenome | material: feces | host: mouse | place: China:Nanjing | collected 2016-01-25 ... | reverse complement strand
CAGAGCACCTGACTCATAATCAGGGAGTCCTTGGTTCAAGCCCAAGTGGGACCACGAGGACGGTAGAAATACCGTCCTTTTTTTGTATCTATGGGTCAGCGTAACGGTCATACCTCGGAGGAAATGCAGAAGTTGCTGATAAATCGTGAACGAGAGTTCTTCACCGGTAGCAAGTATGAGCAGGACAGCATAAAACGGAACATCCGCTATTGGGAACACGAACGTGGCTTAGACAAATTGTTCCTCTACTTCGACCCAACAGAAGAATAACCCAACTCAATGCGCCCTGACAAATCCAACCTATTTGTCGGGGTACATTATTATAATACAATATCAAGGGAATGCTTATGATTTACTCCGAGAGTCTGGTTATGTTTTTTCGTCTGGATGGATTGAGACCTTAAACTCAAGTATCGGAAGCGAACTTAGCCTAATGGGGATAAAACGCCCAATAATAATTAATCAAATATCCAATCACCTCCATTCTCACGAATGTGTTTTAGTTCAGATTTAGCATCCCAAGGGTCTGGATCATAGGGCTCATCATAATCAGGAGAAGATGTTAATTCTATTGGTTTGTTTGGACTTAATTCAGAAATAGGTATTTGAGCTTTATCCCCATATTTTTCGACAATGACATAGTTTGAATTATATTCTATTCTTGTATATTCAAATGGAATTAGAATATTATTCATCGAAAACAGCATAGCCTTTCTCCAAAGAGCGCACAGTAAAGCGAGTAGAACATTCAGGAGCTGCAATTCCTTCATACTCTAAAGGTAAAACAAAAGTGCCTTTGCAGTTGATTAGACCGTATTGTAGTCGAAGATAAGGTGAAGCGGATAATTTGTATGAGACAGGAATATAATTGCCGACTCTGACTAACGGCCAATCGCCAGTAAAATCATCTAACACGGTGGAAAATGAAGCCGGGATTACTATGTTCCTTTCATTATCACAAAAACCTATTTTAGTTCCTGTGATAAATGGAATAAGGAATCGTTTGTCTTGCTTAAAATCGTATAGCAGACCGTCAATGATTATTTTGGAAGATTTAATCTTTGGCATATTTGTGTTCTATGACAAGTCGTTTTTCTACTGTCTGACGGACATATTCTTCAGGGGTTTCCTTACGGATAGTGTCGTCTATATAATCCCGAATTTTGCCTTCGGGTGTTACTAATACTGTTTCAGCCATTCAGCTATATGTAAAGAAATCCCAATGAGAGTGCCACAGGCCGACCAAAGCCTATTACCCTCAAAGGAGTTTCATATTATCTTGTTTATGATTTGGTCTATTAAGTGGCAGATGCAGAGCATCTATGAATGCAAAGTTAATACTTTTTTTCTGGCATTTTGTGTATTACGCAGCTATTACTTATCGACATTAGGTATCGTCGTTGTTCTATCTGATAGGTCCCAAAGGAAAATAATGATATAATTATCCTTTTTGCATAGTACAATAACACCGCTTTACTCTCTAATCTGTAATGCATTATGCCCAAGATAACTCAATTTTACATACGTTCAAATTCATTGATGTGAATATTCGGTTTGCTTCGGATAATCGACCTCACGTTAATTACCCGGGATTATGATTTCTTTCGATGATCTCTTCCCATCTTAAAACTTGTAATAGTATTTGGACAACAGAGGATTATTGGAGAAAATTTTGTAATTTTGCATTTTAATAAGCATCAGAAATGACGAAAGAAGAACTGGTCAACAAGCTCAACGATATAGAATGGGAGGATTTCGAGGTTAAAGAGGCTTCGGGTGGTCTCCCTAAATCCATGTGGGAAACGGTTAGCGCGTTTGCCAACACCGCCGGAGGATGGATTGTGCTCGGCGTGAAAGAATCAAAAACAGATTTCGGCTCCGTGTACAAAATCAAGGGTGTGGATAATCCCGAAAAAATGGAGCAAGAGATTATAACCACCTTGCGCTCGCGCACGAAGTTCAATGCCGTCATATCATACAGAACAAGCAAACATGTTATCGAGGGCAAGACTGTACTTGCTTTTGAGATCATGGTATCACCACACAAGCCGGTAGCAATAAAAAGCACAGGAGAGGTATATGTTCGGTCTGGAAGTGGCGATGTGTTAGCGTCAGATTTGGAAGTCGATGCCATTGTTCGCGATGCAGCGTTTGGCTCCCGATCAGAAACAGAAGTAGTGGGTAGTGGATTTGAAGATGTGAACTTAGAATCGTTGGCATCATATCGAAGTTATCTGCGGGATTTCAACCGTTCGCTCTCATACCCTAATCTTAATGATGAGGATTTCTGCAAGAAAATCAATATCGTTTTAGGGTCAGGAAAATTGTCGTATGGCAGTTTGCTGATGTTTGGTAAACGCGATTCCATATTACGGGTTCTCCCAACATTTTGGGTGGACTATATGGAGATACCCGGCGAATCTTACAGCGAAGCGGCGCAACGATATACCTATCGTATGCCGGAACAAGAGAATATTTGGGAGAGTTTTCAATTGATTATGCGCCGATTGCGCAACTTCGTGGATGCGCCATATATTGAGGGACCGGACATATTTGGGACAGAAGATAATTCTCAACTCTTTTGTCTGCGTGAAGGCGTAGTTAATTTTTGCGCCCACTCGGATTATTTCGCTGCGGCCCACCCTACAATCAGAGTGTTTAATGATAAGATTGTAATGCAGAATCCCGGTCGCTTTATTCTTGATGCGACTGAGTTTAGAAGCAGAGTGCTGTCTATGCCACGCAATCCGAGTATCATTAAATTCTTCCGCCACCCCAAACTTTCGGAAAATGCAGGATATGGCATAGACAAGATTATCAGGTGGAAAGAATTAACTGGCTGTGAGGTTAAGTTTAATAGCGATTTGCTTATCTCCACTGTCACGTATCCACTTGCAAAAAACAATTCTCGCCAGACTATGCAATCCAGAAGTGAGAATGAGGAGATAAATGAGGAGATAAATGAGGAGATAAATGAGGAGATAAAAAAGGTATTAGACTTCATCTCCAAAAATCCAACCATAACCCAGCCCAAAATAGTATTGCAGTTTGGGTATTCAAAAAGCAAGGTAAATCGAATTATCGCTAAGTTACGAGAATTGGGTCTGTTAACTCGCGAGGGGTCAAATAAAACCGGACGATGGGTAGTAAAAAAATAATCTATCAGAACACTTGCTATAAATCGCTTCTGCCATTTCGCCTAAAACAATTCATATGAGTAGACAACATGGTTTGGTTCGGGCAATATGTATATGTCCGTCAAACCATAAACCAATATATATAGCTGGGCAAAAGAGAAAATATAGGCTATGCTACAAAGATGGCTCGATATTTATTTTCTCATTGAACGATTGCATCATGGCGAGGGTAACCGGCTCAAGAGACTTGCCGTGAAATTCAAAGCACCCCATACGTTGTGATAATTTCCACAATTTTCAGGACGTTGTATTATTGATGAGCCATCCTCACTTATTAAGTGATTTAATCCATTGGGCGATTATCTCTAATACCTCTGGAGAAACCCTTTCTTCAATCCCTCCTTGTGTACGGATAACGCACCCACAAGGTCCGGATCCTTGACTTTCTTGTAAATATTACAGAAGTTTCGATTGGAAGTGAGCCAATGACAGTGGAAAACTGAAAATATACCCTTTTGGGTATGGTGCATGATGCATGGTATTTATAATTTTGCATCAGAAAATATAATATATGACACAGCAAGAAATGCATAAGATAAAGGATTGCCGTATTCTTATAATTGGATATGGTAGCCTGTCGGAGTTTATCAGTGACGAATTGCAGAACATCGGATTTTGCCGGATAAGGCGGTCTGATGATCTATCTGACATTGCCGACTTTGATATTGTAATCGTGGTGAATACCGGTCAGCCGACCGCTGCCGTTCCAATATTGTATCCTTTTGATTTCATTGAGGGTGGTGGGGCGATAGTTAGGTTGCCTGGCGATGATATTGGTGTTCCAGATGATGCCGATATGCGGATATGGGCGGCAAGGTATATGAGCGGTTACTGTGCCTTTTGGAATATGGAGGATTGCGAGTGGCTTGTTGCGTCGCTACCACTTATAATGAAAGGGGAGTCATCTGCACAGGCACAACGGACAGCGGCTGTGATTTGTGCTCGGATTTCCGCAAACATTGCAGTCGGAAGGGTTGTGAAACACTTTCCACGATTTTATTTAGCTGATAACCGCTCTCTCCTCTCAATTAAATGAGCTTGTAATAGGTTTCGGCAGGGATAGACACGGACGTGTTCATCATCCGGGGCATATTTGAGGTCGGGCGGATATTTGGCGCGGGTCAGCAGGGACATTCGGTGCTCTCTCCCGACGAGATCTTGGTCTCGGTCTCGATTGTGGAGTGCTTGATACCCATCGACTGCATCTTCTTGCGTATGTCGTTGATTACGTTGTCCATCTCCAAAGGGTCGCTGATGATGACGTGGGTGGTCATCGCTGTCACGGTTGTGCTCAATGGCCAGATATGAAGATGATGCACCGATTTGACCCCCGGAACGTCTGAGATTGCCTGGCGCACCTTCTCATAGTCAATACCGTCGGGAACCGCGTCAAGCGACATGCGCATGCTCTTCTGCAGAAGATCCTTAGTAGACCATCCAACGATTATGGCTATCACAATACCGATGATCGGGTCAATTACGTATAACCCGGTGAAATGAATGATTATACCCGACACGACGACGCCTACCGATACGAGTGCGTCGGCTGCCATGTGGAGAAATGCCCCCTTTGCGTTGAGGTCGCGGTTCTTATCGCGCATGAAGAGCCATGCCGTGATGCCATTCACCACAACGCCTACGCCTGCCACCCAAGCGACGGCATCACCATCGACCGCCTCCGGATGGATCAGTTTAGAGATGCTTTCCACAAGGATTGCCCCGACTGCCACGCAGAGCAGCAGCGCGTTGATCAGTGATGCCTGCACGGTCATCTTCCTGTAGCCATAAGTGTAGCGTTCAGTCGGTTTGCGCTGCGACATCTTGAATGCCACCATGGCAATTATAAGCGTGGCGACGTCGCTGAGGTTATGCCCGGCATCAGATAGTAGCCCCATTGAATTATAAATGAGTCCGTATACCGCTTCCACCACCACGTATGCGGTGTTCAATACGATTCCGAGGATGAATGCTGAATTGAGGTTGCTTACGTCGATATCATGATGATGCTCATGACCGTGGTGATGATGATGTGCCATGTGGTTTATGTTTATTGCTTAATGGTTATAGTGTATGGTTTAATAATATAACGCGTGAATATGAAAAATGACATTGTTGATTGAAAAGATTTTTTTAACATAGAAGTTTAGACAACTTCATATAGATTGAAAATATTCAGATTATTTCAAGAGATAAAAATTTTTTAATCCTTTGTAGTTATATTTCAAAAATTAGTAGTATATTTGCAAATATTTTCTATTGGAAAATATTGAATATGGTAAAATATTATAGAAACAATCTTAAACAAAATAATCTTTGGATATGAAATTCGTCATAATTGGAGGAGTGGCAGGTGGCGCGACCGCTGCGGCAAGAATACGTAGAAACATCGAGCAGGGGGAGATAATCCTTTTTGAAAAGGGTGATTATATCTCTTATGCCAATTGCGGTCTGCCTTATTATATAGGTGGCGTGATTGCGGAGCGCGACAAACTTTTCGTGCAGACGCCCGATGCATTCGGCAAACGGTTTAATATCGACGTACGCACACGTTCGGAGGTGGTCGGAATCGATGTCAGAAATAAGAGCGTCAAAGTGCGTACTGCCGACGGACGTGAATATGAGGAGACGTATGACCGGCTGCTGCTGTCGCCCGGTGCGTCGCCTGTGGTGCCGCCGCTCGCCGGAATAGGAAGCCGAGGCATATTTACGCTGCGTAACGTCAGCGACACCGATAAGATAAAAAGTTACATCGCTTCCAATGACGTGAAGAGAGCCGTGATCGTCGGGGGTGGATTCATAGGTCTGGAGATGGCAGAGAACCTGAAATATGCCGGAATCGACGTGTCGGTCGTGGAGATGGCAAATCAAGTGATGGGTCCGATCGATTATTCAATGGCGGCAATCGTGCATCAGCATCTGCAACAGAAAGGGGTAGGGCTCTATCTCGAACAGGCTGTTGAATCGTTTGTCGAGAGGGGTGGTACTCTCGACGTCAACTTCAAGTCGGGCATTACGCTGAATACGGATATGGTGATTCTATCCATAGGGGTACGTGCGGAGACGCGTCTTGCTGCAGATGCCGGATTGAAGTTGGGCGAGATGAGAGGGATATACGTGGATGAATACCTTCAGACTTCCGAGCCGGGGGTATATGCCGTAGGGGATGCCATAGAATATCCTCATCCGATCACCGGGAAACCGTGGCTCAATTTCCTCGCCGGACCAGCCAACCGTCAGGCGCGTATCGTGGCGGACAATATGACATTTGGTAACCACGTGAAATATGAAGGCTCTATCGGCACTTCGATAGCGAAGGTGTTTGACCTGACGGTAGCCGCTACCGGACTCCCTGCAAAACGGTTGAAGATGATGGGTATGCCTTACGCATCAGCCACGATACATCCCAACTCCCATGCCGGATACTATCCCGGTGCGATGCCGATGAGCATAAAAGTGACCTTCTCGCCGAAGGATGGCAGGCTTTACGGCGCACAGATTGTAGGTTATGACGGAGTTGACAAGCGTGTGGATGAATTTGCACTCGTAATCAAGAAGGGAGGCACCGTGCGCGACCTTACCGAGATAGAGCATGCCTACGCGCCGCCGTTCTCAGCAGCGAAAGACCCGGTGGCTCTTGCCGGATACGTGGCTGGGAATATACTTCAAGGGAAGATGCAGCCTATCTATTGGCGCGAGCTTAGGGATGCCGATCTCTCGAAAGTGACACTTATCGATGTGCGTACCCCCGATGAATATGCGTTGGGGAATCTGAAGGGATCTGTCAACATTCCTCTTGACGAGATGCGCGACCGACTCAGCGAGATTCCTACGGATCGTCCGGTGTATCTATATTGCGGTGTAGGTCTTCGCGGTTATCTTGCATCCAATATATTGAAGGGTAACGGATTCAAGGATGTGAGGAATCTGATAGGTGGATTGAAGACTTATCGTGCCGCCACTGCCCCGATAGCAGCTCCCTCCGATAATGGTGGACCGCGTGGGGGTAAGTTGCAGGAGGCTGACGGAGGTGCTGCGGCTGTAGTTCATAAGACTATGAAGGTGGATGCTTGCGGATTGCAGTGCCCCGGACCGATATTGAAGATGAAGAATACGATGGACGGACTCAGTGCGGGGGAACGTATTGAGGTGACGGCTACAGATGCCGGATTCCCGATAGATGCCGAATCATGGTGCCGCACCACTGGCAACCGTCTTATCTCCACATCCTCAAAGGCTGGCATATACAACGTGGTCATAGAGAAAGGTGAGCCGCAGAGGGATGGTGTAGAAGGTGCGCGTCCGTCAGGAGATGGCAAGACCTTCATCCTCTTCAGCGATGATCTTGACAAGGCTCTCGCCACGTTTGTGTTGGCAAACGGTGCGGCAGCCACAGGGAAGAGGGTCAGCATATTCTTCACGTTCTGGGGACTCAATGCCATAAAGAAGGAGAATAAACCGAAGGTGGAGAAAGACGTGTTCGGCAAGATGTTCGGGATGATGCTCCCGTCGAGCAGCAGGAAACTGTCCCTCTCCAAGATGAATATGGGTGGTGTCGGTTCGCGTATGATGCGCGGCATAATGAAGAGGAAGGGTATCGAGTCGCTTGAGTCGTTGCGCGAACAAGCGATAGCCAACGGAGTGGAGTTTATAGCCTGTCAGATGTCGATGGACGTGATGGGGGTGAAGAGGGAGGAACTTCTCGACAATGTTGTCATCGGTGGTGTCGCTACCTATATGGATCGTGCAGTCGTTTCAAATGTGAACCTGTTTATCTGAACTGTTTGAGAGTAAGGATTTGCATGAGTGGAAACTAAAAGTATTTTATGAATGGAAAAGATTTCATGTATATGTAAGATGCGTCAGCTTTATCAGGCAATTTGCCGTCTGGAGACTGACCTTGTGGAATTATATGGCGTGACCCTTAACGAGGCGATGGTTATGTGCTGCATCGGACATGAGCAACCGGCGGCGAAGGAGATTGCTCAGAGCGTAGGTATGAAGGTGTCGCATCTGTCGAAGGTGTTGCGTTCGATTGAGGAGAAGGGTTTTGTCAATAGAGAATTCGGAGATGCCGACCGGCGGTTGATGTGTTTTTCATTGACGGAACCTGCGCTATCGTTGCTTGGCAGGATAAGGTGCGATGGGTTGCCGGTGCCGGAATTACTGAGAGATTTTTTTGCGGAACATCACTGAATGTGTGTCATTGAGAGGCGGGTGCAGATGTATTTGAAACTGCACCCGCTGATTTTTTGAATATTACTTAATCCAAGAGGAAGTTTAAATAACTTCATATTGAACAAATTGATAAAAATATTGTTTTTTTATAAAAAAAACTAATGCGAAGAATACTGCCCATAATACTAACGATGGTCATGTCGATATTTACTATCGGTGCAGATTGCTGTGGCATAAGCGAGATGTCGGCTGATGATATAGAAAGTGAGTGTTGCATCTGCATTGACCTTCCGCAAAGACAGAGTATCCGGAAAACGGTGATGTCAAGCTCCGCATACGGGTTGAAAGAGGGGTTAAGTGTCTCTTTACAGTTTAGCGGTGCGGAATTAAGCCATATCGTGCCGCGATATTCCAATTACACAAAACATAAGCGTTTTTGTGTGTATCGGTTATAATGCCATCCCTGCTTATTAGGTCAGATGCTGAATGTCATGCCGTCTGCCTTTGCTTATTGAAATGATTTAAATCAAAATAAAAATATACATTAAAAGACACATTTAAAAGATGTCATTGGTATTTGGCATCCATTTATCAAAATAAAATTAAATCATGGGATTATTATTGATTTACCTTATAGGAGCGTTGTCGCTCTCATTTTTATGTTCTGTTCTTGAGGCGGTGCTCCTTTCCACACCGATGTCATACATAAGTACTCTTGAGATGAAAAATCCACGTCTCGCGTCACTTATGAAACGCTACAAGTCGAATATTGACCGACCTGTGTCGGCAATTCTTTCCCTCAACACTATAGCCCATACGATCGGTGCGGCAGGTGTTGGAGCGCAGGCGATCGAGTTATGGGGTGAGGCTGTTTTCGGTATCGTCTCTGCGGTGATGACATTTCTTATCCTTGTGCTTTCTGAAATTATCCCCAAGACTATCGGGGCATTCTATTGGCGTGATCTTGCGTTGAAGAGCACAGCTGTAATCCGTGTGCTTATCATCATTACCTATCCGTTGGTATGGCTGTCGGAACTCATCACCCGCTGGCTGACGCCAAAGGATGCGCCGGCATCAGTGAGCCGCGATGAAGTGTCGGCCATGGTCAGCCTCGGAGTGGAGGAGGGTGTCTTCAAAGCTAAGGAATCAAAGGCGATACAGAGTCTTATACATCTTGAAAGTGTTAAGGCTGCCGATATAATGACACCGCAGATAGTGGTGGAATCGGCAAACGCGTCAATGACGTGCCGCGAGATGTATGATGACAGACGTTTTACAAAGTCGCGGATTCCCGTTTATGACAGCGATGACGATTTCATCTCCGGTTACGTCCTCCGCAATGATGTGCTTGAAAAAGTGTCGGCAGACGACTTCGGATGTGTCCTTGACAGCCTGAAGCGGGAGATACTGCAATTTAAGGAGAATGAACCCGTGTCGAATATCTGGGAGCAGATGCTTGTGACAAAAGAACATATAGTGGCGATTACCGACGGCTACAGTTGCCTGCGGGGAATCATAACGATGGAAGACATAATAGAGACTATGCTTGGCATTGAGATTGTTGATGAGAATGAAAGTATTGTCGACATGCAGCTTTATGCTGTACAGTGCGCACAGGAGATGAGGAAGAGTCGGGAGACAAAGAGATAGGTCTGCTGTCGGGATGGTGTGATTGTGCCTTGTTTCCGGCTGCATATATTTGCAGTGAGAATATATGGCGGTTCCGATAGACTGACCGCATCATGAAAATAAGGAAACAATGGCAACTATCAAGATTAAGATCAGATTCTCTAATGCCGGCACCAGTGCCGGACGTGTTGTGTATCAGGTGATCCATCGCCGGGTGATACGTCGTATCGCATCCGGAATATCCGTAAGGAAAGATATGTGGGAGGAGGCGACATCTCGCGTCGTGATGCCCCCGGATGCCATCGGCGATCTCGCCGTGGCAAACGAGATGAGAATCGCCAACACCCGCATCGATGAGGACATGGAGGCGATTCGTAGCATAATCGACGGATTGGAGGGGAGATACGGCGGGTATTCCTCAGATGACATTGTGGATGCCTTTCAGGCTCAGATAACCCCCATCCCTTTCCCAGACTTCATGGAGGAGGAGATATATCTAAAGGAGAAGAGCGGGAAGATGGGCACTGTGCGTACATATACCTCCGCATTGCGACGCCTGCGTGCTTTTGCAGCCGAGACGGGCTACGACATCAACATCATCACTGCCGATCTTATGGAGGAATATGAATCGTGGCTCAGTCAACGTGGCGTGGTCAACAATTCCATATCATTCTATATGCGGGCGTTGAGGGCAGTCTACTCGCGTATGGTGAAGACCGGTATGGTGCGCGAATGTCACCCCTTCGCCAATGTCTACACAGGGATTGCGAAGACGCGAAAACGTGCCATATCCGAGACCGACCTGCGGAAAGTGAGAATGCTCAATCTGTCGGGTGACACTGCACTGGAGATGGTGCGTGACATGTTTCTGCTCAGTTTCTATATGATGGGGATATCTTTCGTCGACATGGCATTCCTGAAAAAGACGGATATGCGGAATGAGGTGATAAGCTATTGCCGCGCCAAGACGGGGCAGAGCATAAACATCGGCGTCAACGCGAAGATACTCCACATGCTCGACAAGCATCCGTCGGCTACGGATTCTCCATATCTTCTACCAATCATCAGTGACCCTAAGGGCGACACGCGTAAGCAGTATCTAAACGCTTTGCGCGAGTTTAATAAGAAATTGAAGAAGATAGGGGAGAGGATTGGTCTTGCCGATAAGTTGACCACCTACACCAGCCGCCATTCATGGGCGTCGATAGCACGCACGCGAAACGTGGAGCTGAGTGTGATCAGTGACGCGCTCGGTCATCAGAGTGAGGCGACCACGCGCATCTATCTGGCTACGCTCGACACCGGACGAATCTCACGCGCCAACGACATCATCCTACGCGGCTTCTGACAGCCGCATCACCACAGAAACGCGGAGAGCACAAAGTTTTTTATTCCTTTGTGCTCTCCGCGTTCTTTGTGGTGAGTTTAACCGCAGAGAACACAGAGAGCGCAGAGAAATTATAAAAAACTCCGTGCTCTCCGCGTTCTTTGTGGTGTTGAATCCACAAATGTTTGCCATTTTTGCCCGTCTCTAACTTAGAGTGGGGCATTGCGATTTAAATAATTGATAATCAAAATATTAAAATTTTGTAAGTGCAACAAATGGTCAACAATTAAGGGAAATGGTCAACAAATTCTGTACTTTTTTGCATCATATTTTTACCCTCAACGTTATTCTGATATTTTATATACCAACCCCTATATTCAGTCGGATAAATTCATGAGATTTAATTAATATTATTTTCTCATTAAGAAGATATATCATTAATCATCAAATAAATAAGCAATCATAAATCAAAATTCACATAAATTCCAAATATAGGTTAATAAAAATTTTTGATTAAAATAAAATTTGTTCATATCAGCAGATTTTATTAATTTTGCCATGTAATGCCCCACTCTAAGTTAGAGAAGGGCTAAGTTTATATGGGTAATGCGCTGAAAATGCGCATGTTCTGCCCTCACTATGCCATCGGGAACCTATTTTTCCTCGGCAACATATAAAGCATTTGAGAATGAGACCTCACGGTCTGGAACTCTCGGTTTGCCATTATTCTTACGTTGGACAGTTTTTCTGAGTCAACGAAAGGAAGAGCACTCTTCACCATACCCCCAAGTTACGGATTTTACTACTGTGAACTTATTGGAATATATAAGGTTGCAGAACGATGAACTGAAAAAGTCTTCGTCACGTACAACGCAGGAAAAGACCGCTCAGTTCGTGACGACAATCACTGAATATTGTGATGCCGATACCGACTTGCGAATGGCACAGACCACGCCCTTTGTCATGGGTTACGGAAAATCCATCACCGATGGCTCCGGCAAGACCTACAGCCCGACCGTGGCAAACGAATGTGTGGAACGTCTGCGCGGGACCATCCGTAAAGCCATCCGCGACAAGGTAATACCCAACTACGATCCCATCCCCGAAGCACTCGACAGACTGCGCAATGACGTATGGGGTCTGGAAGTGAAAGCCGAGTCACCAGTAAAAATTGATCTCCGGCTGACCGATGCCGTGTTGACCCTGACGCGCAAATTAACTTGGATATTTGCTAACCGCTCCATTGCGGAGCAATCCGACGATCCGCAGCAGCGCCGTCGGCTCCGCGAAGAGACCACCGACGCACGTGCCGTGCTCATCTACCTCTTCAGCCTCTTCTTCTACGGACTCAACATCGAATCCATCCTCCGCCTGAAGGCATTAGAGCCTTTCGTAGAGAAATATGGTCGCAGTCTTCCGATCCCGGCAGTAGCCCTCTCCCTCGCCCGAATGCACAACGAAGGGAAGATCTGCACCACCTGCGACCGACTCTTCAGCGTAATCAGCGACACAGACACCGACGAACAGATTGCAGCCAAGGCGAAGCGCATCATGACGCGTGCCCGCAAATGGCTTCGCCGTCAGGAGATACCCCTCGCCACCTATCCCGACACCTTCAGCGAATGGCTCTCACTCGCCGCCGAGACCGGTGCACCGGCAGCAGCCATCGAGACAGCGATACAATGCGCCGTCAGCGGCAAGTTTACCGAGATAGACGAGCAGACATGGCTCGACCTCAACCGTTCGGAACGCAGTGTAGCCACATTCCTCCAGCATAACTGGTACGTGCTATGCAGCTACTCCACCACCTTCCGTGGCGAAAAACTACGTTCATTCATAGCACGTTCCGGCATCTTCGGCACAGAGACCGAAGCCTACCGCCGACTCTACAACCCCACCGATAACACTGACGAACGCCCCACAGAGACATCCGCCATCAGCCGATTCGTCTTCCTCAAGGCGAACCCCATAGAGGCGATGCTCATCGACAGGCTAAGACGTGACGCCGCACTTCTCCGCGTGAGTCGTACCCGCCAATTCGCAATCGTACCGCAACACGAAATCGAGATCTTCCAGGTAGCCCTCCGCGACTTCCGCGACGACGTAGACCTCGTAGACCGCGAAGAATGGATCGCCGCCCACCGCAAAGAGTTCGCCAAATCCCAAAAAGTGATAATCCACACCGGACCCTTCAAAGGACGCGAAGCCACCATCATCGACATCAAGACGAAGCAGGGCAGCGAACCCCACTACCTCCTCTCCCTCGCCCACGCCACCTTCACCATCGTCGCGACCCGCACCGCCCTCGCCCTCGACGCCGCCCCGTAGCCACTAAAAGGGGAGCGAAACCGGGAGCGTCAGCTTCCAACTTGCGCAAATCCGTGAAGATACCGAAGAATTAATAGCGCAGCAGTTTTGTTTCAAGTGTGAGCGCGTAGCGCGAAAACCCGATAAACCGCAGAGACCACAAAGCTCACGGAGAATTATCTTCACACGAAGAAACAAAAGAACAAAAAGAAATTAATCTACAATAAAATACAATTTCAAATCTCGCCACCTTTCCTTCTGTTTCAGGGAGTAGGGGCTTAATCATATATCCCCACCGCTTTGTCAGAATCGCTGAAAAGAAAGACCCTAAAGGGCACACTCTGGAGCACTCTCGAAAGATTCTCCGTGCAGGGCATTGCATTCGTCGTCATGATTATCATGGCACGTATCCTTACTCCTGGAGACTATGGTCTTGTCGGGATGCTCACGATATTCATAGCCGTGTCGCAGTCTCTTGTTGACAGCGGTTTCTCACAGGCACTCATCCGGAAGCAGGATCGTTCGGAGGTTGACAACTCCACCGTCTTCTACTTCAATATAGGGGTAGGGCTTGTGCTCTATCTTGTTCTCTTCCTGTCTGCCCCACTTATCGCCCGTTTCTACAACGAGCCGATACTTGTGCCGCTCACCCGTCTCATCTCGGTCAGCGTGCTGATCAATTCCTTTGTCGTGGTGCAGAGGGCGTTGCTGACGGTAAGGATAGACTTCAAGACACAGGCAAAGGCTTCATTTGCAGCAGCTGTTGTTTCTGGTGTAGCCGGTATAACGATGGCATACACCGGTTTCGGGGTGTGGTCGATAGTCTGGTATCAGATCACGAACCTTGCTGTGAATGTCGGGCTGCTGTGGATATTCTCCCGATGGCGTCCGCAGTGGGTGTATTCATGGAAGTCATTCCGCGAACTCTTCGCCTTCGGCTCCAAGATGGCGGCATCCGGTATCCTTGATACACTCTACCGCAATATCTATATGATAGTCATAGGCAAGGTATTCAAGGCATCTGATCTCGGTTATTATACGAGGGCACATCAGTTTGCGGAATTTCCGTCCTCGAATGTATCTGGCATCATCCAGCGGGTCACGTTTCCGATACTCTGCTCCATACAGGATGATGATGATCGACTGCGTAGCGTCTACCGCCGTTTTCTGCGTCTCTCCGCTTTTATCGTGTTTCCCCTGATGATAGGGCTTGCTGCAGTGGCGCATCCGTTTATCCTGCTTGTGCTGAGGGAGCAGTGGGAGTTTGCCGCCGTCCTCCTCCAGATAATCTGTCTGGGTATGATGTGGTATCCAATCCATGCCATCAACCTCAATCTCCTTCAGGTGAAGGGGAGGAGCGACCTCTTCCTCCGTCTGGAGATAATCAAGAAATGTCTCGGAGTTGCCATGATATGTGTCACTGTGCCGTTCGGCATAGTCGCCATGTGCTGGGGCTCCGTGGTGAACTCGATAATCGCACTGATAATCAACACCCACTATACGGGGAAACTCATACAGGTGGGCTTCCTACGCCAGGTGCGGGACCTTGTCCCAACACTCCTCTACTCATTCTCGATGGGTGCTGTGGTTTGGAGTGTCGTGCAGTTGGTTCCCGGCAATATGCTGAAACTTACCGTCGGTATACTGTCCGGCATCGTGTACTTCCTGATTGTGACGAGACTGACACGTTCGGCAGATCTGCGCGAACTCCTTTCATTAGTAAAAACAAAATAATCATTATAAATTATGGACGGTAACAAGCAGATTACTGTGACTTCTCCGCTACTTCCTGATCTGGAGGAGTTTCACGACATGCTCAAGGAAATCTGGGCAAGCAAGTGGATAACAAACAACGGTTCCTTTCACAAGCAGTTGGAGAAGGAACTTGCCGCATATCTCAAGGTGCCATACATCAGTCTCTTCACCAACGGCACGTTGCCCCTTATCACAGCCCTCCAGGCACTGCGCATCACCGGTGAGGTCATAACCACCCCCTACAGCTTTGTAGCCACGACCCACTCACTGTGGTGGAACGGCATCAAGCCGGTGTTCGTTGACGTGGATCCCGCCACCTGCAACCTTGACCCCTCAAAGATAGAGGCGGCAATAACCCCGAAGACCACCGCCATCATGCCCGTTCACTGCTACGGCAAGCCGTGCGACACGAAGGCGATACAGGAGATAGCCGACAAGTACGGGCTGAAGGTGATATATGATGCCGCCCATGCCTTCGGAGTGGAGGTAAACGGGGAATCCGTCCTCAATGCCGGCGACATGTCGACACTCTCGTTCCATGCCACAAAGGTCTACAACACGATCGAGGGCGGGGCGATGGTGATGCAGGATGAGGTGACGAAGAAACGCATCGACTATCTGAAGAACTTCGGATTCGCCAACGAGACGACGGTTGTCGCCCCCGGCATCAACTCCAAGATGGACGAGATGCGCTCAGCCTACGGACTCCTCAATCTCCGTCAGGTGGATGCGGCTATAGCCGCCCGTCAGAAAGTAGCCAACGCCTACCGCGAGGCACTGCGCGATGTTGAGGGCATCAGCTTCTTCGACGACATGCCCGGAGTGCGCCACAACTACAGCTATTTCCCGATCTTCATAGATGCGGAGCGGTTCGGCAAGACCCGTGATGCACTCTATCAGGAGATGAAGGAAGCCAACGTTCTCGGACGCCGCTACTTTTATCCCCTCATAAGCGAGTTCAGCACCTACAAGGGGCTTCCATCCGCCACGCGCGAGAATCTCCCTGTTGCACATAAACTTGCTGACACGGTTCTATGTCTTCCGATGCATCATGACCTTTCGGATGCAGATATAGAGAGGGTTCTTAAATTCTTCAGGAAATGAAAAATCTGATTATAATAGGAGCCCGTGGATTCGGGAGGGAAGTCTACAATCTTTATCTGGATTGTAGAAGGAATGATCCGGAATTAGTTTGCAAGGGGTTCCTTGATGACAAAGCGGATGCCTTGGATGGATATGAGGGGTATCCTCAAATAATATCCTCAGTGGAGGATTATGAAGTTCAGGACGATGATGTCTTTGTATGTGCCCTTGGAGATATAAGATATAAAAAGCAATATGTGGAAAAAATACTTGCCAAAGGTGGTGAGTTTATATCCCTCATACATCCGGATGTTCAGATAGGGATGAACACAATGATAGGCAAAGGTTGCATAATACGTACTGCGTGCAGCATAAGCTGCGATATAACGATAGGTGATTATGTGACCATCATGGGTTATTCTGTACTTGGGCATGACTGCAAGGTCAGGGACTGGTCCCATCTTGGTGCATATTCATTCCTCGGAGGATTCTCGGAAGTCGGGGAGATGGTCACGTTGCACCCCGGAGTGCGTCTGCTTCCCCACAAGAAGGTCGGGGACAATTCCATCGTTGGGGCCGGTAGTGTAGTGTTGAGAAATGTTAAACCGGGGATAACCGTATTCGGGGTCCCTGCAAAAAAAATAGAGTATTAATATGGATTTGAACAGTTTTATAGAGAAATTTGCAGAGGCGATTGAATTGGAGGATTCCTCTGTTCTGAGTGGAGATACAGTGTTCCGCACATTGCCGGAATGGGATTCATTGTCCTATCTTTCAGTGATAGCGATGATGGATGAGGAATATGACATCCAGATAGAGAACGCTGATTTCAAGCAACTGCTGACAATAGAGGATCTGGTAAACTATATTTCCAACAGGTAATGGCATTCTCATCATATACAGGTGTGGGTGTGACAGCCCTCGCCGGGGCAGTCCCCCATACCGTCATAGACAATTACAGGTACACTGACTATTTCCCTGCCGATCAGGTCAGGGAAGTGGTTGACAAGGTGGGTATCTACGAGCGTCGTTTCGCAGACAAGGACACGTGCTCCTCCGACCTCTGTTTCGCGGCGGCTCAGAGACTTATTGATGACAACGATATAGACAGGTCGGAGATAGACCTTCTGATATTCATCTCGCAGACCCCCGACTACAGGATGCCTGCCACATCAGTGTTACTTCAGCATCGTCTCGGGTTGCCAAACTCGACGGTTGCGTTTGACATCAACCTTGGATGCTCCGCCTTCATATACGGGCTTAACGTGGTGTATGCACTCATGTCGGGAGGCAACTACCGTAAGGCATTATTGCTTGACGGGGAGACCCGGTCAAAGGTATATTCCCCTAAGGACAGACGTTCGGCATTCCTTTTCGGGGATGGTGGTGTCACCGCGCTTATAGAGAGGGATGAGAAGTTTGGCAGGAGCTATTTCTCACTGAACTCCGACGGTTCACGCGGAGATCTCATCAAGATAAATGCTGGAGGCTACCGTATGCCGTCATCAGCCGAGACCGTCAGGGAGAAGGTCGTCGATGAGTACGGCAACATCAGGAGTGAGGAGCAGGGCTACATGATGGGGGGCGATGTCTTCAATTTTGTCATACGTGAGATACCTAAGGACATAAGGAAGACCCTTGAATACTCCGGCAAGACTGTGGCAGACTTCGACTACTTCATCTTCCATCAGGCGAACAACTTCATCAACAGCTACCTTGCGAAGAAGCTCAAGCTTGACACTGGCAAGATACCCTCCACAATAGAGAAGTATGGCAACACCTCCTCCGTGTCAGTCCCCCTGACCATCGCTGATCAGTTGAAAGGGAAACTTGAAGGGGAGAACACCCTTCTGTTGAGCGCCTTCGGTGTCGGCATGACATGGGCTACGGCTGTTGTGCCTTTTGTGGATCTTAAGATAAGCGACATAGTTGAGGTATGATAAATGAAAAATCTGTGTATAATCCGTTTTCTTTAGAAGGAAAACGGATTATAATTACCGGAGCCTCTTCAGGAATAGGGCGTCAATGTGCCATTGATTGCAGTCGGATGGGCGCGGAAGTCATCATGATAGGAAGAAATATCGAAAGACTTCAGGAAACATCCGGAATGCTTGCAGGAAAAGGGCATTGTAGCATTTCAATGGATGTGACGGATATTCAATCTACCTTTATACAGGACATTGTTAATCAATTCGGTACCATTGACGGATTTATCCATGCTGCAGGAATTGAGAAAACACTTCCTTTCAAATTGCTCGGAAAGTCAGATTATCAGGACATATTAGATGTGAACGTACTGAGTGCATTTGAGATATCCCGTCAGTTGACATCAAGGAAATATATGAATAATGGAGGAAGTATTGTCTTTATATCATCAATAACCTCCGTGATAGCAAGAGGGGGACTTACAGCCTATGCTGCCTCAAAGGGGGCGTTGAACAGTGGGGCAAGAGTTATGGCTCTTGAACTATCAAAAAGAAGAATCAGGGTCAATACCATATCACCCGGTACGATACTTACTCCAATGATGACAGAATATCTTTCGTCACTTTCAGAGGAAGATGCCAATAAAAGAAAGTCTGGGTTCATGTTGGGATTAGGGGAACCGACAGACATTTCAAATGCCTGCATCTACCTTTTATCGGATGCATCCCGTTGGATTACAGGACAGAATCTTGTTGTAGACGGCGGGTATACAGTGCAATAGTGGTTTCTTTGAATACTTGGGGGTACAAGAAATGATTAAAGGATTTGTCCGATTACTAAAATATCATTAATGGGAAGACTATCGGCCTCGCGTGTAGGTCGCACCCTCCCAAGAGGAGAGGCTAATTTATTAACCTCTTGTATACAAGGTCGCGGAGGAGTTGACAAGAATCATAATTCTTAATATCATGATCAAAATACTTTTATTGATCGTGGCCTTGGTGTAGTGGGCTTTTGGATTAACCAAATCCATAACTGCATTTGAGTAGGCCATTGACGATTACAGAGAAGCAAGAAGCAGGTCATCCTTTAAGAAACTTGCTTGGGAATTCTGCGGAATTCTTTGGGTGGAATTGCTTTTTATTCGTAAATTTTTACCCCTCTGATACGAGTAAAGGGTGACATCGAAAATAATTGAGTTGATTTAAGCCGTCTGTTTGAATCAACTCATACAACAGCTTATATCAACTCAATTACTACAATCAATTACAAGGAATCAGCCGCGAATGATCCCCTGTATAAGAATGTCTAATAGGTTCAAAATATGAATAAAAACGAACAGCCTTGCAATAGAGATATGGATAATCAAAAGGTAATGGTCGCAATACGTTGTATCACATATAATCATGAACCATATATTCGTGATGCGTTGGAGGGATTTGTCATGCAGAAGACAAATTTCCCATTTGTTGCAATAGTGCATGATGATGCCTCAACAGATGGTACAGCCGCTATTATTAAGGAATATGCGGAGAAATATCCGGATATAATTAAGCCTATCTACGAAACGGAGAATCAGTACAGCAAACGGGACGGGTCGTTAACCCGTATAATGAAAGAGGCTTGTGAAGCAACTGGGGCAAAATATATTGCAATGTGTGAAGGGGATGATTATTGGACTGACCCTCTAAAATTGCAGAAGCAAGTGGATTTTTTAGAATCACATCCGGATTACGGAATGTGCTATACTGATTTTGATGGATATGATGTAGACAAAGATCAAAGGAGGGAAATGAATATAAAGGATTTTAGTGGAAATTTATATGAAATGATACTAAATGAAATTCATAATATATGGACTTTGACGGTTTGTTATAGATCTGAATATATGAATCAGATTCCATTACTTGATTACAATCGTTATTTTGTTGGAGATAGAGTATGGTTCTTAACAATTGCTTCAAAATCAAAAATTCATTGTATATATGAGAAAACTGCAATATATAGAATTTTAAAGGATTCTGCATCGCATTTTGTAGATATTAAAAAAAGAAGTACGTTTAGGACGTTATGTTGTCGGACAAATAATTATTTTTTAGAGAATGGTATCCCTGTAAGTGAAAAAACGTGGAATAATGTTAAACGGAATTTATCAAAGGCATTAATTTCGCAATCTTATTATTGTAATCAAAAGGAATTGTTAAATGAAGCACATTTTCCATTGTCATTAATAACAAATGTTAAAGACTTATTATTCTATATATTTCAATACGGGAAAAAAAGTGAGATATTATATTTGTTATTGAGAAAAATAGTTGTGATTTTACAGTAACTGATTATTTGTTAAAATTTTAAATAATGAAGATAGGATTTATATATTCAGGCTTTAGGCTTTCAAAAGGTAACGGGATTGTCAGTCAGGCTTTGACTTGGAAAAGGATTCTTGAAGAAGAAGGTCATGAGGTTGTAATGTGTCATCCATGGGAGTTCAACGATTATTCTACTTTTGATGTTCTGCAGATTTTTAGTTTTGATAATTCAACGGAATCTTTGGTGAATGAATTAAGTAAGAAGAATAAAAACATATTTATAGCTCCAATCCTTGATCCTGATTACAGCCTTTTTAATTGCAAATTAAGATCCTATTGTGCAATTCCAAAGTTGCGCCTGGCTAATAGGTTTAGTTCTCTGCGTAGAGTGCGTAATCGTGTAAAAGGAATATTGGTAAGAAGCAATTTTGAAAAGGACTATATTGTTAAAAGTTTTGGATACAAAGCGGAACAATGTCATATCGTGATGTTGTCGAGCGGTGTTAAAACTACAACTGATTTTAATCTTAACTCTCGTGAGCCCTTTTGCTTTCACATGAGTTTTGTAACTGATGAGAGAAAGAATGTCAAAAGACTTATAGATGCTTCAGTAAAATATAACTTTCAGCTTGTAATTGCCGGAGGAATACACTTTGAACATGAAAGAAGCGCATTTGAAAGTTGGATTAAGGGAAAATCTAATGTAAAATATTTGGGTTATATTTCGGAAGAGAAAAAGATAGAACTTTACCGAACCGCGAAAGTTTTTGCATTGCCCAGTCTGAATGAAGGTGTAGGATTAGTGGCATTAGAGGCAGCAGCTTATGGATGTGATATTGTTATAACGTCTGTAGGAGGACCGAAGGAATATTACAATGGATTGGCAAAAACAGTTGATCCATATAATATTGATGAAATCGGAGTGGGGGTTAGGGAATTTTTAGATGGTCAGACATATCAGCCAAATCTCTCTAAAATGATAACAACCCAACTTTCGGATAAGACTGTTGCAGAGAAACTTTTGAGAATATATACTAAATAATCGCATCATTTCATGGGATTTTTAAGTAGGAAAGAAAACTGGTTTATTCTGATTTTGTTGCTTATAACATTATCTGTATCTCCGGCTTTCGCTTTGTCGTCAGAAGATGACAGAAATTATCTTTTGATTGGATGTATGGGATTAGGTTTTGTATTCTTTTTGTTTTCTCACTCATACACTCCTAAAATTGATAATAGGCTTATTATGATGATTTGTTTAATGTTTATTTTTCAAACATTGTTTCACATTGAAGTCGTAAGATTTTCCTCAATTTTTTTTACATGCATGTATGTGTTATATTTTATGTTGGCAAATAGATTATTTCATAGAGGTAGACCTTCGCTTGAAAAGTTTCGTCAAGTTATCAAAGTATTAATATATGCATATTTTCTGGTTTTGTTAATTCAGCAAGTTTGTGTATTGACTGGATTGCCCATATTTAATGGTTATCATATTAGTGTATCTGAGAGATGGAAGTTAAATGCTCTCTCTGCGGAGCCATCTCATACATCTAGGTTTGTGGGTATTTTGATGTATGTTTTCCTTTCATTAACAGATGACATGGTTGGACGTCGCTTAACAATCTTTGAGAGTTTCAAGAATTATAGAAATGTTTGGCTTCCTTTTCTGTGGATTATGCTTACTACCGTAAGCGGAACTGCAATACTTGTTCTTTTGTTAATATTCTCACGATTTTTTTCTAAAAGGATTATATGGATGTGTGTAATATTTTTATTATTGATAGTTGGAGTCGTTGCAAAATCAGAGATTGCTGCATTGTCGAGATTTGCTAAATTTTCTGCTGCTGCTGTTACCCTTTCGGCAGATGCAATGATTGCTGCAGATCATAGTGCTTCTGTCAGAATTGTTCCTATGTTATTATGTCTGTCAAAGATTGATTTATTGACCATTGAAGGTTGGGTAGGCAAAGGAATGGGGAATGTCGCAACATGGTTAGCAGATGAAATGTCTGGAATCCCTGATGGCTTTTCTGCTGGGGCTATGGCTGCTTTTGCGTTGGAGTATGGAATTATTATAGCATTATTCTATATTATTATTTCATTTAAATTATGTTATGACAAACGTTATGGTTTTGCATCCGTTGGATTGTGGATGATTTGTTGTATCCTTATTGGTATAAATTCTCAGATTGGATGGTGTTGTATAACTTTTCTTTATCTTTCAAAACAATTTAGACCACTAATAAATGCGAACAAAAGTATTCAACAACTTGCCTGAAACTGTATGTTATGGTTGTCAGGCGTGTGCCCAGATATGTCCTGTATCCGCAATTAAAATGATACCGGATAAGGAAGGTTTTCTTTTTCCGCAGATTGATACGGATAAATGTATAGAATGTAATTTGTGTGAGAAAACATGTCCTACACAAGAATCAGTAGCAAAACCATTATTTAATGCGATTCCAACGAATGTTGATGCTGCATGGGAAAAAGATTTTGATGCAAGGCTTGAATCTACATCTGGTGGGGCATTTTATATATTTGGTAAAAAATGGATTGAGGATGGGGGGGTGGTTTATGGTGCAGATTTTGATGATAAGTTACATGTCCGTCATTGTAAGGCTGTAACCATAGAAGAATTACAAAGACAAAGAGGGTCCAAGTATGTGCAAAGTGATCTATCTGGAATTTTAAAAGCTGTAAGAACGGATTTAAAGGCTGGTATAAAGGTATTGTTTTCCGGTACACCTTGTCAGGTCGCCGGTTTGAGGGCATTTTTAAAGAAGGATTATCCTAATTTAATATGTATTGATTTAGTATGTCATGGTGTCCCAAGTCCTCTGATTTTTTTAGAACATTTAAAATATGTGGAAAAGACGAGTGGCAAGCAGATTGTCGATTATAAATTTAGAGGAAAGGAACGCTCTGGATGGCGGGCTTATATAAAATATATATTCAAGGATAAGACTGTTGAAAAGAGATTTTTGGGAAATGATTTCTATGCATATTCCTTTTATCGGTCTCGATTTAATCGAAGAAGTTGTTTCTCATGTGGATTTTCTCATGCAAAAAGAGTAGGAGACATTACTCTTTCCGATTTTTGGAATGCTGAAAGATATTCAAAGGAACTTAGAAAGCAACGGAAATATGGGTTTAATATGATTATGTGCAATACGGAAAAAGGTCGGAATTTGTATAATGAAACGATCTCAAAATTTGGACGTATAGAATTGCCTCTACAAATTGCAGTTGATGGAGATGTGAGATTGAGACATGCAGAAAAGGCTCCATTGGATAGGGATAGTATATTTCAAGAATACCATACTCATGGATATGAGTGGTTGGTAAATAATAGAGGACCTAAAAATTCTATTGCGTCACGTCTGACACCAACTTGGGTTAAAAATCTTATATATGAAATAAAGTCCAGAATATGAAAATTGGAATATTGACAAGACGTTACGGTTATAATATGGGATCTACTCTCCAAGCTTATGCAATTGGAGAGATGATAAAAGAGTGTGGCCATTCTGTAGAAATAATTGATTATGATGAAACATCTGCACATAGATATTGGAGAATAAGACCATTTATTGAGCACATATTTTTTTATATGCATATTCCTCCATTTGGTTTTAAACGAGAATACCTAGTTCATAGGGTTAGACAGGAACAACGATTCAATAAATTTGAAACTACCTATTTGCCACTTACGGCTATTTCATATTCTTCCCCTAAGGAATTAAATAAAATTGCATCTAAATATGATAAGATAGTTGTAGGAAGTGATCAGATTTGGAATCCTTTCTTATTTGATTCTAATTTTTTTGGAGGATTTTTAAATGAGGAAGAAAGAAATAAAATAATACCATACGCACCAAGTATTGGGACATCGGATATAGGAACTATTCATCAGGAACAGAGACAATTATTGAAATCTCTAAATGTCTTAGCATGTAGAGAAGAAATTGGTGCTAAGATAATAAATGAAATAACTGGAAGGAAAGTAGAAGTTGTGTTGGATCCTACACTTATGATTAGTACGGATAAATGGGAATATTTAGCGAATGTTCATAAATGTGATATACCTAATAAAAGGTACATACTAACTTATTTTTTAGGGAATAATATTCCTGATGATGAAATTAAGAAGCAATGTAAAATTGAAAATGCAGAAGTGATTAATATTTCTATGTTCAATAGACCGAATGGTTTGAAAGCAAATTTCCAAGCTAAAGACGTAGGTCCTGGAGAATTTTTATATCTGATAAAAAATGCTCTTTATGTGTTGACAGATTCATTTCATGCTACTATTTTTTCTTGGATATTTAAAAGAAATTTTACTGTATTTGAAAGGTTTAATAGTTCTGATATACAAAATCAAAATTCAAGGATATACACATTGTTACGTATCCTTGGATGTGAAGGACGTTTATATGGTGGAAATCTAAAAGATTCAGAACCATTATTTAATAATGCGAAGAAGATAAGTTTGGAATATCTTCATTCAAATTTATAATGAGGCTTAATATTTCATGAATATACTTCATTATACGATTGGGTTGCCTCCGGCGAGGAGAGGTGGGAGTGTTCAGTATGCTTATGATTTGATGCGTCAGCAGTCAAGGGGTAATAATGTGTATGCTTTGGTTTGTGGTGATACATTATTTCGTGGGGATGTATGTAAGGTGAAGAAATCGGGGAAGGATGGAGATGTAAAGGTTTATTCGTTATCAAATCCGTTGACTCCTACTTTAATCTATGGAGTGAGTAGTCCTGCGGAACAACATAGGAATGTTCGAATTGATTATGATAATATACGTAATTTTATTGTTGATAATGAAATTGCGGTTATGCATATTCATACGTTGATGGGGTTGCATAAGGATATTGTCAAATTTATAAAATCACTTGGAGTTAAGATAGTGTATACAACTCATGATTTTCATGGGATATGTCCTCATTATAATCTTATTAATCAGAATGGGGATCTTTGTAATGAGGCAAATGGAAAGGTTTGTGCATTGTGTAATCTGCATGAACCGTCTGACCGCTTTCTAAGGATTGCAAATTCTCACCTTTATCACTTGATTAAAAAAAGTGGTATATTTAAAATTTTAAGTAAGCCTAAAGCGAAGACGAATGCAAAAACTGAAGATAAAAGTTGTGATTATTCCTCGGATATCATATCTGATGAACAAATAATAGAATATGATGCGCTATTGAACTATTATAGGGAATATTTCAATCTTGTAGATATATTCCATTTCAATAGCAGTCAAACTAAAGATGTGTTTCAACATTTTATTCCGTCTGCCAGGGGATATGTGATTCCAGTTATAACAAGTGGAATTAGGGATAAGAGAAAAAATTTGACTTTGAAAGATACGATAGTCTTTGGTTTTATTGGAAGTACTAATGAGTATAAGGGGTTTTCTATATTGAAGACTGTCATGAAGGAATTGTATGACAATGGACATCACAATTTTAAGCTAAGAGTTTACGCCGGAACTACTGAAAGTATTGACCCGGAGTGTCCAAATATAGAGTATAGACCTCCATATAATTATTCGGAAGTGTCAGACGTATTCTATAATTTGGATTGTGTGGTGGTTCCATCTAAATGGTATGAGACATTTAGTCTTGTAACTCTTGAAGCGTTAGGTCACGGAAGACCAGTGATAGTATCGGATCATGTAGGGGCAAAGGATGTTGTGAGAGATTATAAGGAAGAATATATATTCTCGAGTCCTGACGATTTGAAAAATATAATAACCGACATTCTTAATTTTCCAAAGGGATTACAGTATTTTAATGATTTGATTTTAAGTAAAGAATGGCCATTCTCTATTGAGAAACATTCTGATGATATCATTAGGATGTATGGACAGAATTGAAAGAATAGGGATATACCGGCTGGGGAGGTATGGGCAGATAATCCGGCAAGGTTTATAAAGAAACTGGATACGGTAAAGTAGAATTTATCAAAAAATGGGTTAAGGTTGCGTTATATCTGTTTTTTTTGTAATTTTGAGATGTAGAAAGCAATTCCCAAATTAGCATGAAAAAGATCACACTGTATAATTTCCGTTGTTTTGAAAATTTTGAATGGGATTTTACTCCCGGAATCAATCTCATCGTGGGAGATAATTCCAGTGGTAAAACATCTTTGCTGCGGGCTTGTAGACTTGTGGCAGGGAGTTTTTTTGCCGGATTCAGCGATGAGAATACAGTGTGGCCCGGTCCGGAAGCGGCTGATTTCAGGGATGTCATTGTCGATGGAGTAAAATTGCCTGTAAAAGCTATTGAAATCCAATTTTTATTGGATGCGGAAATGTATCCTGATATAGATATGGCTTTTAAACGGGGGGATGATGAAATCGCGTTTAATCCATCAATGGCTAATCCGTATTTTTTGCGGAAAAATAGTCCAAAGAATACTAAGCAACTTACTTCCGGAATCTCTGCTTATAAGGCTTATTGTAAGGCTCTACAAGAGAATGAGAATCAAAATTTGCCTTTGCCTCTATTCGCTTTTTTCTCTACTGAAGACATTCATGCCTCAAGAAAGATAGATGCCGGAAAATTCAAGGAGGAGTATCTCAAAAGATCTTTCGGTTATTATTTTTGTCTTGACAGCAACGGGCTTTTGCCTTATTGGGAGAAACGTCTTCTTGTGATGAAGGAATTGCAACAAGACTGCGTGGAGGTGAAGGTGGTGACTGATGCATTGCTAAATGCGCTTGGTGAGTCAGGATGTGGAATTTTACGGGATGTATCTGTTCGTCCGATGAGAGGAAAGGTTTATTATACTCTCGCTGACGGGCGTGTGGTTGATTCTGCGATATTGTCTGATGGATATAAGCGGCTCGTGAATATTGTGATGGACTTGGCTTTCAGATCGTATATTCTGAATCGTCCTACTTTCGGAGCGGATGCCTGTAAGTATTCAAGAGGTACGGTATTGGTTGATGAGGTTGATCTTCATCTGCATCCGTCGTTGCAGGTAAGGGCACTTCCTTCAATTGCCGCTACTTTCCCGGGAATACAATTTATAGCCACAACTCATGCTCCTCTTGTGATGTCGAGTGTCGGAAATAACGAACGGGATACTGTAAGCAAGATTGAGTTTGATGGTAGAGATTCTTATTCACGTGTAGCCATAGATGCTTTTGGTTTTGATGCCTCTTCCATTATGACAAGCATTTTGGGCGTGTATGACCGCGACATTAATGTGCAGCATGATCTTGATTCTTTGTTCGGGCTTATAGATGATGAAAGGATTGAAGAGGCACGGGCAATGTTTGATGCCATGAAAGAGAAGTATGGCAATTTACCTGATCTTGCACGGGCCGGAGTGACGATTGATTTTTTTAGCCCGGAGTTATGATTACCATAGAGAAGCAAAAGCAGCCCGGTAGTCTTATCTCATTCAAGAAGAATGGTGGGACTGATTATCTTTCGCTTGACAAGGATACGAAGAAAGATATAGTGGATTCTCTATTAGAAGAACAGGGTTATCTTTGTGCCTATTGTATGCGTAGAATCCCTCGTCATGAGAAAAACGGAGATAAGGGGTATCTGGATGATCATGTGCGGATAGAGCATGTCAGAGACCGGGAACATAATCCGGACTTGCAGCTTGAATATAAGAATATGGTGGCAGTTTGTCCCGGATTTCTTAGAAGCATCCCTCATTGCGACCGCAGTAAAGGTTCACGGTCAATCACACTGTCACCGTTTGATCCTGAATTGGAAAAATCGATCTCTTATGCTACAAAGGATGGAGGTATCAAATCTGAGAATCCTGATTGGAATAAGGATCTGACAGATGAAGATCTTTTGAATCTGAATCATGAAGGGTTAAAGATTGCTCGAAAGAATGTAATTTTTGAAGTTATTGCTATCCTTGGCAAAAAAGGATGGACTAAGATTAAACTTGAAAGGGAGTTGGATAATTGGAATCATCGTGATTCCAATGGATATTTGCGTGAATATGCGGGTGTGGTCAGATATTTTATTAAGAGAAAATTGAGGACTATTAAATAATCAATAGATTCCTTCAAAACATAAAAATATTGGTATTTACCTGAAAACTCAATTTTTTTTTGAAGCTCTTGTTTTGCTTGAGCTTTCTCTGTTATACTATCATTTGAAAATTTTTGATTTGTTGAGACATTAACAACGGATTGCGTGCTTGCTCGATTTGCCAATATGAGTTTATTTAGGTGCGCAGTCTATTCTCACATTTATTTTTATGAAAGTTGCGATTATAGGCACGGTGGGCGTGCCTGCCAACTACGGGGGGTTTGAGACTCTCGTGGAGCAATTGGTGCGTCATAACTCTTCGGATGAGATTCAGTATGCTGTGTATTGCAGCAAGAAGTCGTATGATGAGGAGAGATGGGTGTATCATGGAGCGAAGACTGAGTATGTGGGATTGAATGCCAATGGCATGCAGAGTATCCCGTATGATATATTGTCGCTGGTGAAGGCTGCCAGAAACAGTGATGTTATACTTGTGTTGGGTGTGTCGGGATGTGCTTTCCTACCGATATTCCGGTTGTTCTCTAAGAAGAAGCTGGTGATCAATATTGATGGTCTGGAGCATAGGCGTGACAAATGGAACAAATGGGCACGGAGGTTCCTGAAGTTCTCGGAGAAACAGGCTGTGAAATATGGCGATGTCATTATTACCGACAACAAGGGTATCACAGATTACGTCATGGAGGAGTATGGCAAGCCTTCGGAACTTATCGCATACGGAGGTGATCATGTGTTGACTTATCCGGATGAGGAGCTTGTCGGCAGGACGATGAAGGAGTATGGCATTGAGAAGGATAAGTATGCCATGGCTCTTTGCCGAATAGAACCGGAGAATAACGTGCATACCATTCTTGAGGCTTTTGAAAATGCTAAGAAAAGATTGATTTTCATAGGCAACTGGAATAAGAGTGAGTATGGCAGGAATCTTGCGGAGAAGTATAAGAATTCCGAGTATGTGAAGATTACACCGGCTGTATACGACCTTAATGTGCTGAATGTATTACGTAGCAACTGTTCGATATATCTGCACGGGCATAGTGCAGGGGGCACAAATCCCTCTTTGGTGGAGGCGATGTTTTTCGCTAAACCGATTTTTGCATTCGACTGTGTGTATAATCGCGAGTCGACGGAGAACCGGGCGGTCTACTTTGCATCGTCGGATGATCTCGTCGGCAAACTGAATGACTCAACTATTGACTTGGCAGCCAACGCTGCTGCTATGGCGGAGATTGCCGACCGCCGTTATCGCTGGGAGACAATCGCCCGCCAATACGAAGCATTATATTAACTTTTTTCCTGCGGATTTGCGCGCGGTTTGAGCGTTTTTGCGTAAATTTGTGGGACTTAATCCGTATTTCTTATGAAAGGTATCGTTCTTGCCGGTGGGTCCGGCACTCGGTTGTATCCGATTACGAAGGGGGTGTCGAAGCAGATGCTCCCAGTGTTTGACAAGCCGATGATCTATTATCCGATTTCGACTCTGATGCTGGCGGGGATAAGGGATATCCTTATCATCTCGACGCCTACTGATCTGCCGGGGTTTAAGCGTCTGTTGGGTGACGGATCGGACTATGGCGTGAAGTTTACGTATGCGGAGCAGCCGTCGCCTGATGGTCTTGCGCAGGCGTTTATCATCGGACGTGAGTTTATCGGTGATGACTCGGCGTGTCTTGTGCTGGGCGACAACATTTTCCATGGCGCGGGCTTCTCGTCGGTGCTGAGGGAGGCTGTGGCTACGGCTGAGAACGAGGGTAAGGCTACGGTGTTCGGCTATTGGGTGGATGACCCGGAACGTTACGGCGTGGCTGAGTTTGACAGGGATGGCAATTGCCTGAGTATCGAGGAAAAACCGGAGCATCCGAAGTCGAATTATGCCGTGGTCGGGCTGTATTTCTATCCGAACAGGGTGGTGGATGTGGCTGCGACGATCAAGCCGTCGGCTCGCGGTGAGCTTGAGATCACGACTGTGAACCAGACGTTTCTGAAGGATGGTGAGCTGAAGGTGCAGACGTTGCCGCGCGGTTTTGCGTGGCTGGATACTGGTACGCATGACTCTCTGGCGGAGGCATCGATCTATGTGGAGGTGCTGGAGAAGCGTCAGGGATTGAAGATTGCGTGTCTGGAGGGGATTGCCTACCGTCAGGGATGGATCTCGAGGGAGAAGATGGTGGAGCTGGCGCAGCCGATGCTTAAGAATCAGTACGGGCAGTATCTGCTGAAGGTGGTGGATGAGCTGGGCAGGACCGGGAATGGGAATCTGGACTGAGTGTCTTGGACGGCTTGGACGGCTTGGACGGCTGGGATTTTTTGGACTAATTGGACTTCTTGGACGGCTGGGACTTCTTGTAATTGGGATTGTTGTGGTCGAAGTGGTCGAAGTGGTCTAAGAAGTCTAAGTGGTCAAAGAGGTCGAGGAGGTCGAAGAAGTCGGAGAGGTCTTAGTGATAAAATTTGATGATATGAAAGTTATAAAGACAGATATAGAGGGGGTGGTGATCATTGAGCCGCGCGTGTTTGAGGATGCGCGGGGGTATTTCTTTGAGAGCTACAGCCGGAAGGCGTATGTGGAGGCAGGTATCACGGCTGAGTTTGTGCAGGATAATGAGTCGTGCTCGACGAGGGGTGTGATGCGTGGTCTGCATTTCCAGCGTCCGCCGTTCACGCAGGCGAAGCTGGTGCGTTGCGTTAAGGGACGTGTGCTTGACGTGGCGGTGGATATCCGTAAGGGTTCGCCGACTTACGGGCAGCATGTGGCTGTGGAGCTGTCGGAGGATAACCACCGTCAGTTCTTCATACCTAAGGGTTTCGCGCATGGTTTCGCGGTGCTGAGCGACGTGGCAGTGTTCCAGTATAAGTGTGACGAGTTCTATCATCCGGAGGCGGATGGGGGTATCTCGATCCTTGACGGGAGCCTGGGCATTGACTGGCATGTTGATCCGGCAGAGGCGATCCTGTCGGAGAAGGACACTCGGCATCCGCTGCTGAAGGATTTTGTTTCGCCCTTCTGACGGGATCCCTCGCCCATGGGCTCGGGCACGGAACTCCAGACATTTGAAGGAATGGGCTACCTGGCTTCCTGAAGGGGGAGAGAAGGAGATGTGAGGCGGATTTTTATTTTTCAACAAAATATGCTATTTTTGCATTGAGATTATATAGAGGGGTTGGAAGCCTCTCGATTTTAATGATAATCATGCAATGACTAAGAGAGACAAAATATTTAATGCGATTTCTGCACTTGCCCGACAGATGTTTGGCAATGGTGGAGGACGTGTGTTTCTCTACGGTTCTCAGGCGAGGAATGATGCCGGACCAAAATCGGATTGGGATCTGCTCATCATCACGGATGATTCCGTTGAGACTGCCGATAATTACCTGTCGTTTGCATTCCCTTTTGCAGAAATAGGATGGTATCTTGATGCTCAGATCACTCCGCTGCATTTCTCTCAATCGCAATGGGATGCCCAGCGTGATACTAATTTTTATCAGAATGTGACAGCAGAAGCGATACGCCTATGAATCCTAACCAAAAGAAAATAGCAGTGGAATTGCTGATGGAGAAATCTGTCCGCAATATGGAACAGGCTGTAAGGAATGCAGAGATGGATTATTGGGATCTTGTTGCCAACCGTCTTTATTATTCAATATTCCATGCAGTGACAGCTCTGATGCTTATTGATGGTATTAAGACTTCTACACATAAGGGTGTATCGTCTCAATTCGGGCGGTATTATGTGCTTTCCGGTGAGTTTGATCGGGAAGATGGCATTTTCTATAGTCGGTTGCAAACGATGAGGGAAAAGGCTGATTACCAGAATGTGTTTGTACTTGCGCCTGAAGATGGGAATATTTTGATTTCGAAGGCACAGGATTTGTTGTCGCGGATAAATGAGCTTACAATAAGTAAACTGAATCGACTCCCTTGAGACGGGATCCCTCGCCCATGGGCTCGGGCACGGAACTCCAGACATTTGAAGGAATGGGCTCCACGGCTCCTTGAAGGGGATTTTTTATTTGAATATTGAAATTATGAATCAGGATATTGATAAACTAAATGATAATGGCTCCTCCATTCCCCCTTCAGGGGGCAGGGGGGCTGGGATCACCATCCTTGTGACGGGCGGGAACGGGCAGCTCGGTAACTGCCTGCGGAATGCCGCCAGGGGATCGGATGATAGTTACATTTTTACTGACGTAGCTGGTGATGACGTGGTGCGTCTCGACATCACGGATGCGGATGCGGTCAGTAGGATGGTGAGGGAGAATGATGTGAAGGTCATCGTCAACTGTGCGGCTTATACCAACGTGGATAAGGCGGAGGATGACGCGGAGCTCGCGGAGTTGCTTAACGCGACAGCAGTGAGGAACCTGGCGGAGGCTGTTAAGGCTAATGATGGCACGCTCATCCATATCTCTACCGACTATGTGTTTGGGAAGGAGCCGTATAACGTGCCGTGCCGAGAGGACCAGAAAGGGACTCCGACGGGCGTTTACGGGATGACTAAGCTGCATGGCGAGCAGGCGATTGCGGAGAGCGGTTGCCGCGCGCTTATCTTCCGCACGGCGTGGCTCTATTCGGAGTACGGCAGGAATTTTGTGAAGACGATGCTTAACCTGACTGCCACTAAACCGGAGCTGAAGGTGGTGTTCGACCAGGTGGGGACTCCGACGTATGCGCAGGACCTTGCTGATGCGATCTACCGCATTATAGACGGACGGATGATGGCAGGTAACGAGGGGACATATCATTACTCGAATGAGGGTGTGTGCTCGTGGTTTGACTTCACGAAGATGATCGCGGAGTATGCGGGGAATAGGGATTGTGACGTGCAGCCGTGCCATTCGGATGAGTTTCCGTCAAAGGTGGTGCGCCCGTCGTATTCGGTTCTGGATAAGACTAAGTTCAAGGAGACGTTCGGGATGGCAGTGCCGTATTGGACGGATTCGCTGAGGAGATGCATCGGTAATCTTTGACTCACGGCTCCCTCGCCCTGGGCGAGGGGATGGGGCTCCAGCCGGCAGAAATTAACATCCTTGGAATTTTGAATGGAATTCAAAATGGAACGGGGATTTGAGCTGAGGCTCAAACGAAACTTCCGGAACATCTGATTTTTTCACTTCTTTCTTCATTTTTTCTTTTTTGATTTGGATAATTTTTTATGAGGAATATATTGATTACCGGGGGGGCGGGGTTTATCGGCTCCCATGTCGTCAGGCTTTTTGTGAACAAGTATCCTGACTATCATATCGTGAATCTCGATAAGCTGACGTATGCGGGTAATCTCGCGAATCTGAAGGATATCGAGACTCGACCGAACTATACTTTCGTGAGGGCGGATATCGCTGATCTTGATGAGATGCGCCGCGTGATCCGTGAGTATGAGATAGATGGTATCATCCATCTCGCTGCGGAGAGCCATGTGGACCGCTCGATCAAGGACCCGTTCACGTTCGCGCGCACCAACGTCATGGGCACGCTTGCGCTGTTGCAAGCTGCGAAGGAGTATTGGGAATCGTTGCCGGAGAGGTATGAGGGTAAGCGTTTCTATCATATCTCGACGGATGAGGTGTATGGAGCTCTTGAGCTGACGCATCCGGAGGGTGTGGATGCGCCGTTCTCCACGAAGGCATCGAGCGGACAGAAGCATGAGGCGTATGGCGAGCTCTTCTTCACGGAGGAGACGAAGTATAATCCCCATTCCCCGTATTCTGCATCGAAGGCTTCGTCCGACCATTTTGTTCGAGCCTATCATGACACTTACGGCATGCCGACGATCGTGACTAACTGCTCAAACAACTATGGACCGTACCAGTTCCCGGAGAAGCTGATACCGCTCTTCATCAACAATATCCGTCACCGCAAGCCGCTCCCCGTATATGGAAAGGGTGAGAACGTGCGCGACTGGCTATATGTGGAGGACCATGCGCGTGCGATCGATACTATCTTCCATGAGGGGAGGGTTGCCGACACGTACAACATCGGCGGTTTCAACGAGTGGAAGAATATTGATATCATACGGGTGATTATCCGGACTGTTGACCGTCTGCTCGGTAATCCGGAGGGTTACAGTGACGAGCTGATCACGTTTGTGACGGACCGTCTGGGTCATGACATGCGCTATGCGATCGACAGCCGTAAGCTCCAGCGTGAGTTGGGCTGGGAGCCGAGTCTCCAGTTTGAGGAGGGTATAGAGAAGACTGTGCGTTGGTATCTGGATAATCAGGAGTGGATGGATAATATCACGAGCGGGGATTACGAGCGTTATTACGAGGAGATGTATAAGGGGAGATGAGTGAGATGCGCCGGGAGGATGAAGGGGCTTTTTCTTTGGAATTTGAATGGAATTCAAATTGACTTGGATTTGAGCTGACGCTCAAACGAAACTGCTGGAACATTTGGCTTCTTGGCTCTCTCTTTCTGGGGCTGAGGAGCCAATATCTTTAGCTTCTGCTTTTCTGGGGTTGGATTTTTATGCGGATTGGCGGGATTGAGTTTTTGAGGGAGGGGGAGGGGTTTTCTCCCCGGGGTTGTCCGGAGTTCTGGTTTGTGACGCGGGAGGGGATCTCGGAGTCGTGCTGGAAGGGGTATTACCTGGAGGTGCCGGGCGTGGACGGTATGTTGCGCGTCAGGAGGCGGAGTCATGGGGGATGGATGCTGATGAATGTGCCGGTGTATGGGGATGTTGTGTTTCTGCCGGAGGGGACGGTGTATAGGAGGGTGTCGGAAGCCGGTGAGGATGGCATTCTGATAGCGGATTTGTGGGAGCGGTATTTTCTTCTGACTCCGGACGGGAGGAGGAGGGAGGTGACGGCACCCGGTTAGCCCCCGGTCCCCTGAAGGGGGAGCTGAGGTGACGGCACCCTTCGCCCATGGGCTCGGGCACTGAACTCCAGCCAACGGATTAGCCCCGCTGTCAGCCTGCTTTGCAGGCTGTCGGCGGGGCTTTTTTGTATAAGAAGAGGCGGCACCGGGGTGTCGCCTCTTTTCATAGAATTTAATGCCTCGTATGTGCTGTACATACAATTCTCATCGCGGTGCCTCACGGCGGCGCAGATGATGCTTTTGTTACATTTAATTGCTGTTTATTGCTTTCTTACTTTGTCTGCTTACAAAATCTGACTTTATTATTCTGATTTTCGGTATTTCTGTTTTATGATGCCGCTCACGATGATCAATACCTGCCGGTTCTTGGCATTCGTCTTGATCCGGACCACTTCCTGGAATCTACCGTGGGTGCGTCCCTTGCCGTTGAAACGAACCGTCACTTCGCCTCGTTCTCCCGGAGCAATCTCCCCCTTTGTATAGGATGCTGCGGTGCATCCGCAGTCGGAGAATACTCTGGTCACTACAATAGGGGCTGTGCCCGTATTGGTGAAGCCGATGGTGCGTGTCTGGATCTTGTTGTTGAAGATTTCGAAGTTGATGGTGTCCTGATTTATAAGACTTCATCATTTTTTAAGTTGAAAAAGTAATATCTGATTACGTGATTTCCTTATCCCGAACTCGCATAATTATCAAAGGTAAGTTGATTTAGTCAGATAGTTACCTAATTTTGTGCAAAATTAATATTAAGGATTGTAAATTGCAATAGGCTTGTGAAGAAAAAATTTTTTTAACGGAATTAACTAAATTTTTGAATAGGCAAACCCCTCATGGGGACGGGCTTCTTTTATGGGGCGGGGATTTTGAGTGGAACTCAAAAGGGACTTGGATTTGAGCCTGGCTCAAACGAAACTGCTACATTTTGCTTCCCGGGAAGCACTCAGCACGGATTAGCCCCTCCCCTTTAGGGGGCTGGGGCCTTCCGGGCTGAAGGGGATGCATGGGCGATCCCCTCGCCCATGGACCGGGGCTTATTTCCCATTTCTTACTATCTCTTCGGGGGTGAGGATCTCGAGGGCGCGGGCACCGTCGCGGGTGCCGGTGAGGTAGGCGAGACGGTCGGTGGGGCGCAGGCGTCCGCTCTCCACGATTTCGTTGACTGCCTCGACGGAGAGGTGGGGCATGTAGTCGGCGATCTGGGGATAGTAGAATGCCGCCACGCCGTAGCTGAGGGCGAGCCAACGCTGCACGTTGCGGTTGTGGCAGATGGCGAAGGTCGGGTTGTTGCCACGGAAGGAGGCTATGTAGCGGGCGGATCGTCCGCGGTAGGCGTCGGTGAAGATCGCCTTTGTGCCTACTTTTGTCTCGGAGAGGACTGCCTCATGTGCGAGGAAGGAGGTGATGTCGGCGTCAAGGAGCGGGGGTACGTCCATCTTGCTGCGGAGTGATGATTCCACTTCGCGTGCCACGCTCGTCATTATGCTGACTGCCTCGACGGGGTATTTGCCGTAGGCTGTCTCTCCGGAGAGCATCATGGCGTCGGCGCGCTGATAGACGGCGTTTGCGACGTCGGAGATCTCGGCACGCGTGGGGCGCGGATGCTCGATCATGGTGTGGAGCATCTGTGTGGCTACGATCACGGGTTTATGTTTGCGTATGCATTTGTTGATGAGCATTGCCTGTATGCCGGGGATGCGCTCTGCCGCCACCTCTATTCCGAGGTCGCCGCGTGCCACCATAATGCCGTAGGAGGCTGTGAGGATGGCGTCGAAGTTGTCGATACCCTCCTGGTTCTCTATCTTTGATATTATCTTTGTCTCGGCGCCGTAGGTGTCGAGTATTGCCTGCACTTCCATGACGTCGGCGGCAGACCTCACGAATGAGTGTGCGATGAAGTCTACGCCTAATTCCACGGCATAGCCGATGTTGCGCCGGTCGCGTTCGGTGACGGCGGGCAGGTCGATTCTGACGCCCGGTATGTTGACGCTTTTGCGGGAGCCTACTTCTCCGTCGTTGTTTGCGCGGGCGGTCACTATGTCTTTCTCTACGCTGACGATCTCGAATTCCATCTCTCCGTCGTCAATGAGCAGGCGATCGCCCGGTTTGAGCACGGGGGCGATCGCCGGGTAGTTAAGGCAGATGCAATCGTGAGTGGTGATTCCGTCGGGGTTTCCGGAGATGGTTACGATGTCGTCGGTGTGGTATACCACGGCGTTGCCGTCGGCGGTGACTGTGGTGCGGATCTCCGGACCTTTCGTGTCCATCATTATTGCGATTGACTTGTTGGCTGCGCGGGTGTTTTCCACAATTTTTTTGAAGCCCTCGTAATCAAGGTGGGCTGAGTTCATCCTCACTACGTTTACTCCGGCATCGAAGAGGGATTTTATGAATTCTACGCTGCATCTCTTGTCGGAGACGGTTGCCACGATTTTTGTATATTTCTGCATATAAGTTTTTAGGATTATATATTGAAGTTGTCTAAGCTTCAATGTCGATTCTTATATTTTGAACGTCGGTTTTGTATTAAAACTTATATGAGTAACATACGAAAATGGGATAAGTTGTTGTGGGAGTGTCAAAAAAAAGTGAAAAATTAGACTTCTTGGACGGCTTGGACTACTTTTTTTGGACTTCTTGGACTACTTGGACTACTTGGACTACTTTTTTAGGACTACTTGGACGGCTTGGACTACTAATCCAAGAAGTCGAAGTTGTCCAAGTAGTCTAAGAAGTCCTAAAAGTCTTAGTAGTCCAAGTAGTCTTAGTGGTCTTATTTTGCTCCTGAGGGGAGGTTGTCGAGCCAGTATTTTGCCATTGTCTTGCGGAGGTGGAGGGTGGTGCCGGGGCGTTCGTTGATGGCGTGGGTGCGCATCGGGTAGCTTACTTGGCTGAAGACTTTGCCGTGGCGCACGAGTTCGTTGACGAGCATCTCGCAGTTCTGGTAGTGTACGTTGTCGTCGCCGGTGCCGTGGATGAGGAGTAGGTTGCCCTGTAGTCCGTCGGCGTAGGTTATCGGTGAGCCTTTGCGGTAGCCGTCGGGGTTGTTCTGCGGGGTGTCCATGTATCTCTCCTGATAGATGGTGTCGTAGGTGCGCTGGTCGGCTACGAATGCTATGGCTATGCCTGTGGAGAAGACGTCGGGGTAGCGGAACATGCAGTTGAGGGTCTGGCTACCGCCTCCGCTCCAGCCTGTTATGCCGATGCGTGAGGAGTCGATGAAGGGGTATTGACGGGCAAGGTCGGTTATGCCGCGTGCCTGGTCTTCGGAGGCGAAGGTGCCCACTTCTCCGTAGATGCACTTGCGCCACTCGCGTCCGCGCGGCACGTTGGCACCACGGTTGTCGATGCTCACGATGATGTATCCGAGGTTAGCCATGTACTGGTTCCAGAGGTCGCCGCCGCCCCATACGTCCTGCACGGTGGAGCTGGCGGGTTCGCCATATACCTCCACGATCACGGGGTATTTCTTCGTGGGGTCGAAGTCGATGGGTTTTATCATCCAGGCGTCGAGGGTGAGGTCGCCCGATTTCGTCTTTACAAATTCCTTGGGATTCAGCCCGAGTGCGGCGTATTGGCTGCGAGCCTCGGCGTTATCCTCGATTACGCGTACCGAACGGTGGCGCGGGAATGACACCATGTCGATGACGGGTGGTTTGGCGGCGTTGCTGAACGTATGCACAGCCCATTTGCCGGTGGGCGACATGTGGTAGCGGTGCTGTCCTGATTGGTCGGCGGGACTGACACGCACTGCGTCCCCCTTGCCGTCGAGTCGTGCGCTATAGAGATAACGCTGGGTGAAGTTGTCGGGGGAGGCGATGAAGTAGGTGAGTCCGTTCTTCATGTCGGTGCCTACGCGCTCCACGTAGTCGAAATCGCCATGGGTGATGGGCAGGATCTGCTTACCGTCGCGGCTTATCTTGTAGAGATGACGCCATCCGTCGCGCTCGCTGAGCCATGTGAACCATTTGCCACCGTCGAGCCATTCCACGTCGTCGTTGGTGTCGAGCCATGCGGCATCGGTGTCGGTGAAGATATTCTCGGCGGAGGTGCTACCGACGGATGCGATCCAGACGCGGTTGGTGTTCTGCTGGCGGTTCATCTGCTGGATGAAGAGATCGTTGCTGCCGGGTATGAACTCCATTCGCGGTACGTAGTTCTCACGCGGGTCGCCGGGTAGGTTGATCCATGAGGTCTTGCCACCGTCGGCTGATACGTAGCCCACCTTTACGTCGGAGTTCATGCTCCCTGCCTTGGGGTAGGGGAAACGGTTGTAGGTGGGGTAGATGGAATCGACGTTGTTGATGATGTCGAAGAAACCTGTGCCGTCGGTGTCGCTCTGCCAGTAGGCTATGTAGCGGCTGTCGGGGCTCCATCGGAATCCGTCGCGGCATCCGAACTCCTCCTCATATACCCAGTCGAACGTGCCGTTGACGATCTTGTCGTTGCCGTCGTCGGTGAGGCGCGTGATCTTGCCGTCGGCTATGTTCTCCACATATATATTATTGCCGGAGACGTATGCCACTCTTGTGCCGTCGGGTGAGAATTTGGCGAACATGAGTGATGCTTCGGGTAGCCCCTTGCCGAGCTGACGGAAGGTGCCGTCGGCGGGGATGAGCACCCAGTAGTCGCCGCGTGTGTCGTAACGCCACACCTTACGCGTGTTGGTGTAGACGAGCACCTTGTCGTTGTCGGCACTCCATGAGATGCTTCTTACGGGGATACGCTTGCCGGTGGATTTGTCGGTGAACATCTCGGCGGGTATCAGCACCTCGCGTCGGTTATCCTTTGCGCGGTATGCCACCACGTCTTTGCCGCCATCGGCATTTGGTTCAAGACGGCTGTAGCGTTCGCCATCCTTTAGCCATTCGAGCGCACCCGCGCCGCGGGTGCTGATGAGCCTGCCCGCAACCACGTCGTCAAGCAGCAGCTTGCCGTTGTATGTCTGAGAGCTGCCTTGAGCGAAGGGGGAGTCATCGTTGGCAGTACGGTTCTCCCAAGGCATTATCTGGGAGAATGCCGTAGAGGCGGCAAATGCCAGTATACCCGCCAATAATATCTTGCGTTTCATATTAATATATTTACTCTTACTTATTCCTTAATAATAGGGAGAGTCCTATTTCTTGTTATGCTCGTTCAGTAGCAGACGGTTTCCGCTCTTCTCCACGATATTGTCGTAGAAATCCTGAGGATAGCCGAGAAAGTCGGGGGAGAGGGGTTTGCCGTGGGGATTACGTGCGAACTTGCCGTCGGCATCCAGTTTCTTACGGTTGCCGTCGAGATAGCGGATCATAAGGAAATAGGCGAGGTCGCGGTAGGCATCGGTTGCCTCCTTGGCTATCGCCGCACCCTCGGCGTTGATGCTCTTCTCGAAAGCCTCGGCGTTGCCGGTGTTGTAGAGAGCCATCAACTCGCGCTCACGCGACGGTCGTGAATCCATGAATTTCGATTCAAGCGCACCCTGCACCTTGCGTATATCCTCGATCATGAGGTCATAGCGGTTGTATGCCTGGTTAGCCACCCAGTTTGTCATCCAGAAATTGGCAGTCGGGGAGAATGTGTATAGGTCGCCGTTGCCGGGTCGCACCTCCTCGGGCACTTCGGTCATCGAGCAGTAGAAGGGCATGTAGACGGATGTGTTGGCGTCGTCGGTGCCGAACCAGAGGACTCCGCCGATGGGGTCGGGGAGGTCGGCACGGCTCTGGCTTACGAAATGCCAGGCGGTCTGCTGGGTGGCGGTGGCGCGTTCATGCACGTAGGTCTTGCCATCCACCTTGTAGCGGTTGGGACGGTTGCGGTAGGGGGATCTGTTGGGACCCGCGCCGGGATCTTCCGTCATGGCGTAGGGGGTATCCTCGAAATGGTCGCGCATCCGCTCCTGCATGTCGCGGAGGGAGAGCTTGCGGTCGGGGATGATATAGAGTGGCATCGGCTCGTCGGAGTCGGCATTTACCCAGCTGAACCATCTCTGATCCTCTTCGGGGGATGCGAACCGGCGGAAGAAGCTCCATACCCTGCCGTCGCATGAGCGTCGTTTGGCTGAGGAATGGTCGTGGAAGGCGTCGGCGAATGAGAAATCCTCATCCTTGCCGTTGTAGTAGCCATGTTTCTTTACGAAAGAGAAGAGATCCTTGGCATACATCACGTTATCCTTATCCTTATAGTCAACTTTCCGGATTCTCGGCTCGTTGGCGTGGGCGCAGATGGCATCGTCGGGAATCCTGACGGCTATCCAGAGGGCACCTTTCTCGCTCCCCTTGCCGATCATCTCCATTATCCACGCCTCATTCTTGTCGGCAATGGAGAATGTCTCTCCGGTGCTTGCGTAGCCGTATTTCTCCACGAGGTCGGTCATTGTACGGATAGCCTCGCGTGCGGTCTTGCAGCGTTCGAGGGTGATGTAGATGAGCGAGCCGTAGTCGAGGATGGAATTGGCGGTGGTGTCCTGAAGCTCCGGGGAGCCGCCCCAAGTGGTCTCTCCGATCACGAGCTGATGCTCATTCATGTTGCCGACCACGTTGTAGGTCTGTTGAGCCTGCGGGATCTCACCCCGGTAGCTGTTGTCGCCCCAGTCGATCACGCGTCTCATCTCGCCGGGGGCATACGTGGCGCGAGAGGCGTGGAAGAGGTCGCCGAAACGGGTGTGGGAATCATCGGCATACGTGACCATCACCGATCCGTCGGTAGTGGCTTTTCGTCCGGCGATGAAATTCGTGCATGCCTCGGCAGCTACAGGCATGAGAAGGGATGAAAGAAGGATAGCAGTCTTTATCGGTTTCATGGTGATGTTTGGTTAAGTAATCTTCAAAAAATAACTTGTTAAAGTTATAAATGTAAATTTTTTCTTGTGGCAGCATCTTTCCGGTGCTTTCGGAGCGCGGAATCAGTCGCATAGCCCGCTATGCTCCATCTTCCTTACTCCGAAATCCCTCGGAAATATGCGCCAAACTTTCACAACTTATTTTTTTACGATTACTAAAATCAATCTGCTGAAGCCGTTCAGACTCCAGTTGCATGCAAAGTTACATAAAGTTGGGGAAATATTCAAGCGTGTCGGAGAGATTGCGTTAGTATTATATCTTTTGAAATTTGAAAGTTTTTTTGAATATTTATTGACAATATTAAGATATTTTAGTAATTTTGCGCGTTATTTGTTAGAAGGTGGTTTCTAATGTTAAACTTTTGTCAATTATTTGCTGCCTTTGTATAAGTTTCTACAGATAAGATATAGGTATTATGATTATGGTAAACAAGGGGCAAATGCCCGACAGCGCATCCCGCTTCCCTGATGGCAGAGATTTCTATCCCGCCGATTCGAATGGTCTTTACTCACCATCCTACGAGCATGACGGCTGTGGCGTCGGGCTTGTGGTAAAGATCGATGGCAGCAAGCATCATTCCATAGTAGACCAAGGGCTGAAGGTGCTGGAGCACATGGCACACCGAGGCGCGGAGGGCGCCGACAACAAGACGGGTGACGGTGCGGGCATCATGGTGCAGATTCCGCATGAATACATATTGCTTAACGGCATACCGGTGCCTGAGAAGGGGAGGTATGGCGTCGGGATGGTGTTCCTGCCCAAGAATGACGCTGACCGTGAGAGATTTGAGGCTATAATCGACCGCGAGATAAAGGCTCAGGGTCTTTTCCTGATGCACACCCGCGACGTGCCGGTGGATTCCTCGGTGCTCGGGCATGACGCCCTGATGACGGAGCCGATCATCCGCCAGCTGTTTATCGTGGGGTGTGACAACCGCGAACGTCTCGAGGGGGTGCTCTACGTGATCCGCAAGAGGATAGAGCAGGCGGTGCTCGAATCGGATGAGATAGTAGATAAGGATTCCTGCTACATCGTGAGCCTGTCTACCCGCACGCTCATATATAAGGGTATGCTATCGTCGCTTCAGCTCCGCACCTATTTCAAGGATCTTCAGAGCCCCTATTTCACGAGCGCGATAGCCTTGGTGCATTCCCGCTTCTCCACCAACACGTTCCCCACCTGGCGATTGGCGCAGCCGTTCCGCATGATCGGGCATAACGGTGAGATCAACACGATACGCGGCAACCGCTTCTGGATGTCGACGCGTGAGGCTGTGATAGAGTCGGAGAGTCTCGGCGAGATGGGGCGTATAGGCAACGTAATACAGCCGGGGATGAGCGACAGCGCGTCGTTTGACAATGCCCTGGAATTTTTCGTGAGGGCGGGGATGAGCCTTCCCCACGCGCTCGCCATGCTCGTGCCGGAGAGCTGCAACGAGCAGAATCCGCTGTCGCGCAAGCTATTGGCATTCTATGAATATCACTCCATCTTCATGGCTCCGTGGGACGGTCCGGCGGCGATAATCTTCTCCGACGGACGGTATGCCGGCGGTATGCTCGACCGTAACGGTCTGCGTCCGGCGCGCGTGCTGATCACGAAGAGCGGCGAGATGATAATAGCATCGGAGACCGGAGTGCTCGACGTGCCGGCTGAGGACGTGGAGCATAAGGCGCGGCTGAAACCGGGTAAGATACTGATGGTAGACACTGAGGAGGGGAGGATTCTCGTGGACCGCGACATAAAGCGTCAGTTAGCGTCGGAGCATCCCTACAGCGAATGGATAGAGCAGAACCGTATTGTGCTGAGCAATCTTAGGAGCGGACGCAAGGTGACGCATGAGGTGGCTGACCGCGAGAGGCTGATGACCGCCTTCGGATATAACAAGGAGGATATCGAGAGAATAATAAAGCCTATGGCGTCGGCTTCCCAGGAGCCTCTTGCCTCGATGGGCAACGACACGCCTCCGGCTGTGCTCTCGAAGATGCCGCAGCGATTCTTCAACTATTTCCGCCAGCAGTTCGCACAGGTGACCAATCCTCCGATCGACCCGATACGTGAGGAACTCGTCATGTCGCTGACGAGCTATGTGGGGGCGGTCAGGAAGAATATCCTGCATCCCTCTCCGGAACTGTGCAACGTGGTGATGATGCCCTCTCCGATCGTGTCGGACAGCGAACTCGACATATTGCGTCATCTCCAGTATAAGGGGTTCAACACCATCACGGTGCCGATGCTCTTCGATGCCGCCGGAGGCGTGAAGGCTATGGAGGAGGCGATCGACCGCCTGTGTGCCGAGGCTGAGGCTGCCGTAGACAAGGGGTATAACTATATGGTTCTCTCCGACCGTAACGTCAACGCCAAGCATGCGCCGATACCATCGCTGCTCGCCCTTTCAGCCGTGCATCATCATCTGGTGAGCCGACGCAAGCGTTCGCAGATAGCCATCATAGTGGAGAGCGGCGAGATATGCGAGGTGATGCACGTGGCTCTGCTGATGGGCTATGGTGCGAGCGCGGTCAATCCCTACATGGCGTTTGCCATACTGAAGAATCTCGTGGATAATAAGGAGCTTCAGCTTGACTATGAGGTTGCTGAGAAGCATTATATAAAGGCGGTCAACAAGGGGATAATGAAGATAATGTCGAAGATGGGTATCTCTACGATACGCAGCTATCGCGGGTGTGCCCTTTTCGAGGCGTTGGGCGTCAGCTCCCGCCTTTTGAGCCGCTATATGGGTGGTGGTGCGTCGCCGCTCGAGGGGATAGGGATAGAGGAGGTCACGGACGACGTGCTCCGCAATCATGTGCGTGCCTTCGCAGAGGATAGGGTGGATGACGTGCCGGAGGATTTCGGCAACTACAACTTCCGTAAGAATGGTGAGCTTCATGCGTGGAATCCGCCTGTGGTGAAGGCTCTGCAGCTTGCAACGTGGCATAACGACCATGATGAGTTTATGAACTACGTCCGTCTCGTGGAGGAGAAGGATACCCCTATCTTCCTGCGCGATTTCATGACGGTGGAGAGCGACCGCAAGCCTATCCCCATTGAGGAGGTGGAGAGCGAGGAGGAGCTTATGCACCGTTTCTGCACGGAGGCGATGTCGTTTGGCGCGATAAGCATAGAGGCGCATGAGGCTCTTGCCATAGCCATGAATAAGATTGGGGGCATGAGCAACACGGGCGAGGGTGGTGAGGACCCGGCGCGTAATAAGGTGCGCGAGGATGGCACGTGGGCACGCAGCAGCGTGAAGCAGGTGGCGTCCGGACGTTTCGGCGTCGATGCCGAGTATCTGGTGAATGCCGATGAGATACAGATCAAGGTGGCACAGGGTGCGAAGCCCGGAGAGGGTGGACAGTTGCCCGGATTCAAGGTGGATGAGGTGATTGCGCGTGCGCGTCATTCCGCACCGGGCATAACGCTCATCTCGCCCCCGCCTCACCACGACATATATTCTATCGAGGATCTTGCGCAGCTTATCTTTGACCTGAAGAACCTGAACCCGACGGCGGCTATAAGCGTGAAACTCGTGGCTGAGAGCGGCGTGGGCACCATCGCAGCCGGAGTGGCGAAAGCGAAGGCGGACAAGATACTGATAAGCGGCTGCGACGGTGGCACCGGTGCGAGTCCGGCAAGTTCGATGAAGCATGCCGGAGTGCCGGCGGAGATCGGATTGGCGGAGATTCAGCAGACTCTCGTGATGAATAATCTGAGAGGGAAGGTGAAGCTTCAGGTGGATGGTCAGATGAAGAGCCCGCACGACGTGATAGTCACCGCACTGCTCGGTGCGGAGGAGTATGGCTTCGGCACCGCCGCACTCGTGGTGCTCGGATGCTGCATGATCCGCAAATGCCACACCAACACTTGCCCGAAGGGTGTAGCCACCCAGAATCCGGAGCTGCGCAAGAAGTTTGTGGGTCGCTACGAATATCTCATCAATTATTTCCGGTTTATGGCGCAGGAGATACGCCGCCGTCTCGCCGATATGGGCTACCGCCGTCTTGACGATATCGTGGGGCGTGCCGACCTTCTCCGCAAGCGTGAGCAGCCTGTCGGCTCGAAGGCTGACAAGATTGATTTCTCGCGTCTTTTCTATATGCCTGTGGATGCCGCCGAAGCCACTCTTCATCATGATTCCGAACAGGATCATAAGCTGAAGGGGGTGAAGGATGAGGCGTTGCTCCAGCTGATAAGCACGGCGATAGATTCGCGTCAGCCGATAGCGTTGGGTATGCCGATCGTCAATACCGACCGTTCGGTGGGCGCGATGCTGAGCGGCTATATCACGAAGCATTATGCCGGGGAGGGTCTGCCCGACGACAGTGTGCGCCTGACGTTCTACGGCTCGGCGGGACAGAGTTTCGGTGCGTTCCTCTGCAAGGGCGTTACGCTGCGTCTGGAGGGTGATGCCAACGATTATCTCGGCAAGGGTCTGTCGGGCGGACGCATCGTGGTGGTGCCACCGCGTGACTGCACTTTCGAGGCTGAGAACAACACTATTGCCGGAAACACGCTTCTCTATGGCGCGACGGCGGGTGAGCTATACGTCAACGGACGTGTGGGCGAACGCTTCGCGGTGCGCAACAGTGGGGCGGACACTGTGGTTGAGGGCGTGGGCGACCATGCCTGTGAGTATATGACCGGCGGCAGGGTAGTGGTGCTCGGAAAGATCGGACGTAACTTCGCTGCCGGCATGAGCGGCGGCGTGGCGTATATCTGGAACCGCACGGGTAATGTGGATTATTATGTCAATATGGATATGGTGGAACTGACGCTCCTCCATGATGAGGAGGAGGCGTCAGAGCTGAAGGGGCTTATAGAGGAGCATTATCGCCGTACTAAGAGTAAGCTTGCGAAGCGTATGCTCGACGATTGGGGGAGCTACGTGCCGCAGTTCCTGAAAGTCACTCCGGTGTGATTTGATTCTCGCGGTTAACTCTCGCCCATGGGCTCGAGCACGGAACTCCAGTCTTTTGTTTAACTTTCTTATTTTGCGCGAAGCTCGCGGATTGTGAGTCCGGTGACGTTCTCGGTGAAGATGGGGGTGACGCCCGCCTTGATGAAGCCTTCGCCGAGGCAGGGGCGACGGTCGAGTATGCCGGCGGGATAGTCGGTGATCTTTTTCAGGTGAAGGTCGATGTTGTCGAGGGTGATGGCATCGACCTTTCCCGGCTCGTCACATCCGATGAATATGCCGTTCTCGGATACTGCCCGGATGTTGATGAAGCGAATGTCGGTCACTTTACCGCATTTCCCCTCTGTCGCACCTTTAGGGAAACGCCAGCCTGCATCCTTGTGGTTGCCGCGTGCGCGGGGGTAGGAGGTGACGTAGATCGGCTCAGCCTTACCCCACCAAACGTCGGAGAAGAGATGGCAGTCAAGGGTGATGTTGGAGAAGGTCACGTCTGATACGGTCCCTTCGTCGCGGTTCTGTATGCCGATGCCACGGTTTGACTTGGTGATGATGCAGTTGTTGAAGAGCACGCGTGAGATGCTGTCCATGTTTTCCGAACCGATTTTGACGGCGCACGAACGTGACGTCATCACGCAATTGTCTACGACGATATCCTCGCATGGTCCGAACTCCTCAAATTCCCGACGGTTTTTGAGGCAGATGCAGTCGTCGCCACTCTCGATGTAGCAGTTGGTGATGCGCACTTTCCTTGAATGGTCGATGTCGATTCCGTCGCCGTTGCGCACTTTCAGATTGTTGAGCAGCGAGATTCCGGAGATTGCCACGTCGGTGCATCCGACGAGATGAACCGTCCAGTATGCGCTGTTGGAGATTGTGACGTCGGTGATATTGATTTTCTCACCGCCGATTATCGTCAGCACGTGGGGGCGTGGGTCAAAGTCGGTGACGGGTTTCAGCTCGAAGGAGTCATCCAGCTCTTTCCCCATGAACGCCACGGCATTTCCGTCGATTCTTCCGGTGCCGCTGATGGAGAAGTTGCTGATATTCTCGCCGTAAAGCCACATCATTCCCTCGCCACGGTTCTCACGGAATGCGCTCAGCGTGTAGATGCTTTCGTCGGGGTTTGCTAATAGGGTGGAGTTTGGCTCAAGATGCAGGTCGATGAATGACGCCATGCGGAGCGGTCCGCTCATGAAGGTCTTTCCGGATGGGAACACTACCGAGCCACCGCCGGCAGCGGAGCATCTGTCGATCGCTTTCTGTATTGCGGCAGCATCATCGGTCTTTCCATCACCCTTTGCACCGAAATCGGTCACTTTATATTCTTTGGCACTGCCGCACAGTGCAGCAGCTATCAGTAGGGAGATGCTTAGGAATTTACGGAGCATGGTTTTGGGGTTTATGGTTTATGGTTTATAGTTTATGGTTTATGGTTTATGGTTTATGGTTTATAGTTTATGGTTTATGGTTTATGGTTTATAGTTTATAGTTTATGGTTTATGGGTTTGGATTAAGGGGAGGTTATTGATTTATGATTATTAAAAAGACGCAGCCGCACTTTTGCGCGGCTGCGTCGGCTTGTTTGGTTGAAATATTAGCGGATTGCAGTTTTGCTTACTTTCTTGCCCTGCTTCTTGATGAAGATGCCGTTTTCGGGGTTAGCCACGCGGATGCCCTGGAGGTTGTAGTATTCTACGGGAGCATTCTCGTCGTCAGCCTCGATGCCGTCAACGCCGGAGTCACCTTTCTCTACTTTCTCGAGTTTGATGTCAGCGTATGCGTGCCAGTAGCCGTCGCCGGAGTTGGCATCTTTGCCAAGACCTACCCATACTTTAGCAGGCTCGGTAAGAGTGAACTCTACGCCCTGACGCCATTTCTCACCTTCGTTTGCAAAAGCAGCTGCAGCTTCTCTCTCACTTCCGGAGTCGTTTCCGCGAGTACATTTGTTTTTTGTATCGTAAGGGATATAGTCAACAACTCCATCTACCATAGTGGCGTAGGGATTATTGTTAGGCATGATGGAAAGGTCGCCTTCGCAAATTTCCCAGCAGTCTTTCACGCGTGTGCGAACGTCAATATCATCGGTGAGATCGCCCTCATAGTCACCGTTTGCCCATGTGAGGAAACGAGGTTTCTCTTCATTCTTAGACATGTAGATATAAGCATGAGCATACTCATCTCCGATTTCATCATAGTCGTTTGCTTCATACCAATCTTTTGGCGTACGATTCATCTTGCCGTAAGGTTCTGAAATATTCATAGGCCATTTGTGATTGTAGTAGTTGCCATCCGGGTCTACAGTTGAGCCATAGCGGTGGAAGCAAAGCATGGAGAAGCGGTATGTACCTGCGGGCAGTTCAATCTGCTGACCGGTATTGTAGGGGGAACCACCGCACTTGCGATAGTCTCCACCACCACTGCCATCTTTCTGGATATCGGGGGTCTTCTCTTTATTTTCACTATTATGGTTGTCCCATGCTCTTTTTGAGTCGAGTCCTTCAGCGAAATCACCGTTGACAATCTTGTCTGCAACCACTTCGCCATCGCGAGTGAGCACGAAGTTGTCGAAGCAGCACCATTCGTCGGCGTAGCAGCCGGTGTTTGCGATACCGATGATTAGTTCACCACCTTCATGATTGTATTCCACTTCATTGAGGTATTCTCCGGCTGCGAAAGCCTCATTTGCTTCAGTCATTGAATTTGGGGCTGTATCTTTACCGTCAAACAATGCTTTGACAGGAGTCTTTGCATCGTTGATGAAGATGTAGGCGGTATTGAGATCCGCATTTCCTGCCTGATGCTCTTTTGCATAGTTATTGTCGCCGCAACGATAGAAAGCATTTGCTTTCAATACATATTTTCCGGCAGGCATCTCTCCGAGATTCTGATATGTCTTGAATGCACCGTTCCAGACCTCGCCAACTCCTTCGGCAGCATTACCGATAACTCCTTGCCAGCCCGGCACGAATGTGGGGTCCTTGATGTATTGTGATGTGATGTCGACGTAGGTGTCGGCGAATGCTGATGCAGAGAGTGCTGCAACTCCGAGAAGCATCAAGCTACGTTTCATGTAGTTTTTTTGCATGCTGTTGTTGTTTAAGGTTAATAAATATGTTTAAGTAAGCTTTCAGATTAAATTTAAATTAATTCAAGCCGCATGAGAATATCTAA
>ERZ778497.231-NODE-231-length-52480-cov-4.641583_pt1 | contig 52480 bp, 46 predicted proteins | sample MGYA00509938_ERZ778497 | MGnify/ENA primary metagenome ERZ778497 (study PRJEB29527, sample SAMN07138969) | mouse gut metagenome | material: feces | host: mouse | place: China:Nanjing | collected 2016-01-25 ... | reverse complement strand
GGATCCAATGATGAATTTACCCTGGCGGCCATCGCGTCAGGCGCCTATGGGGAGTATACACAGTATTTTATCTATCTGCACAGCGGCTTTGGATGGATCTTGAAGCTGTTCTATTCGCTTGTACCGGCGGTGAACTGGTATACGCTGATCATGTACGGACTGATTTTCGTATCTCTTTCCGCGGTGGGATGGATCTGGATCGGCCGGTCCCCGCGGGTGGGAGGGCTTCTGGCGGTGATGCTTGTGCTGGCGTGTGCACCGCCTCTGTATGTGGAATTTCAGTATACAAAGACGGCGGCAGTGGTAACGGCGGCCGGTTATGTGCTGCTGTTCTGTACGCCGGACGGCAGCCGGAAAGCTTCGGACAAAGAAGGGCAGCAGGGATACACGGCCTGGCAGAGAACGGGGATTCTGTCCATCGGCATCCTGTTTCTGCTTCTTGGAAGCTGGATCCGTTTCCATGCCTTTGGCATGATTACCATCATGGCATTCGGACTGTGGCTGGGCCGCGTACCGGCTGTAAGAAGGGACCGGGATCTGAAGAGGTTTCTTCTCCGGGACTGCATGCCCTGCATGCTGGCTTTTGGGATGGTACTGGGAAGTATTCTGCTGGAAAATGTACTGGTCTATACACCGGGGAGTCCGGAGGCACATTATCGGGAATATGACAGGGCAAGACAGCAGCTTCTGGACTATGGAGTGCCGGAATGGGACGAGTATCAGGCAGAATACGAGGCGCTGGGACTGACCAGGACAGACTGTATCAATCTGAAGAACTGGCTGATCGCAGATTATGACCGGTATACGGCAGATACCTTTCGGGCGATTGTGGAATTTCGTCAGGACAGGCCGTTTCAGTGGGAATACCTGATCGATTATCTGGTCATTCTGGCTGAAAAACCGCTGTTCATACTGGGCGCATTAATTACGTTTCTGTGGCTTTTTCCATTGTCTTCATGGAGGAAAAGACGGGAATGGGCGCCGGTTTTGTATCCTTATCTGGCGCTGACCGGTATTTATCTGTATTTTATCAGCATCTATCGGGTGCTGCCGATCGTAGTGACCGCATGCCTGATGGGGTTTTTGATTTTTGTCTGGTCTGCAGCAGGGGAAGAGATCGGAGAAATCTGGAATGACAGGCTGGAGGGAAAAAGGGGACTGGCTGCAGGACTGGCCGGCGTGATGCTGACAGTGGGCATCTGCTGCCGGATGCTGGTTGCGCCGGTATTTCAGGCGCCGGTGCAGGAATCAGAGCCGAGTATGGCGTTTCGGTCTCTGTATGACACGATCAGCAGGGATCAGAAGGTCTACTATGTTTTTGATCCCTTTACCAACAATGGAGTAGAGCTTGGATATTCCATCTTTGAAAAGCTGCCAAAGGATTATCTGACCAATATCTTTACACTGGGCGGCTGGGAGACCGAATCTCCTCAGGTGGTATCCAACCTGGAAGCTTATGAACAGAGGAGCCTTCTGACCTCTCTGTATCAAAGCGACCGTGCAGTGCTGATATCCAATACATTAATGGAGCATATCATGCTGCATCTGCAGGATATTTATGACGGTATCTTTATCACCTATTCAAAAGTAAACCAGATCGGAGATTTTGATCTTTTTGCATTGAATTATAAAATGTCCGGACTGAAAGACAGTGAAGAGTTTACGGCATCTCTGGACCGGACGTATATGGCGGAAAATGAACGGTATGATGTCTTTGAGGCGACCGTAAACATGACGCCGGAAGAACTGGAAGGAAAGAGCGTGTTTCTCTGGATGGAAAGTGTGGAGAGCGGAAAAAGGCGGATGTACCAGGGAACATGGCAGCAGCAGGATGAGGACGGGCTGTATTCCATGCTTTACGATAGCGATCTTTCGGATACGGACCAGGTCAGGTTCATGGTTCCGAAGCTCAGTTATCCGCTGGATGACCGTTACGAAGTCCGTATCGTGATTCGTGAAGGGGATAAAGGACGGAAAATGATAACAGAGAACAATCTGTATTGAGAGGGACCTGGGCGGCAGAAAGGAGCAGGAATGAAAAAGAGACAGTTGAACTTTGAACTTCTCAGGATTTTATGTATGTATATGATTGTGGTCGGACACTGTCTGTTTCATGGAAGGGTGACTGCAAAGCTTGGCTATGGAACGGTGAATTATTTTCTTTCCTATCTGATTCAGTCTTTTTCCGTGGTGCATGTGAACTGCTTTGTAATGCTGGCAGGATATTTTTCCATTGACAGAGAATTTCAGGCGCAGAGGCTTTTCAGGTTCTGGAGACAGGTCGTGTTCTATTCTGTGCTGATTGGTCTGATCTGCAGCGTCTGCATCGGAGTGACAGGGACAGATGTCATAAAAGCGATATTTCCCGTGTCCTCCAACCATTACTGGTTTGCATCGGTGTATATGGGGCTCTCGCTTCTGATGCCGTTTGCCGGGATGCTGGCAGTGCAGCTTACGAAGAAACAGTACCAGTATCTTCTTGCGCTCCTTGCCCTGTTTTTCAGCGTGAACCATATGATTTTCCGGGTCAACACATACGGAACCTATGTGGGACGTGAGCTTCCCTGGTTTTTGTTTCTGGCTCTGCTTGCAGGTTATCTGAAACTGCATACCCGGCCGGACAGGAAGTATTTCCGGTACGGGCTCCTGGGCTATGCGGCAGCTTCTCTTGCGGTGCTTGCCAGTGTCTATCTGTCTGTAAGACTGCATCAGGAGGATATTGGTTATTTCCTGAATTATAATTCTCCGCTGGCGTTGGCCGCGGCCGGCTCTCTGTTTCTCTGTGTAAAAAACATGCCGTGGCAGGAGAACCGCCTGGATGGATGGATCCAGAAGGTGGCAGGTGCGGCCTTCGGCGTCTATCTGATTCACGACAATTACCTGATTCGCTATCAGGTATGGGATGCCTTTCGTGCCAGCAGGGTAGCCCGGACACACTGGGCGGTCATTTATGCGGTGCTGGCAGCAGGGGCTGTGTATGTAATATGCACCTGTCTGGAACTGTTACGGCAGCGGATATTTCTAAAAGTCGGAAAATGGTATGCGAAAACGGCGTGGTATGTAAGGGAGCAGAGGTTTTGTGCCCGGCTGGATCAGCTAATTGCCGTGGCCGATAAGCGTGGGAGGGAACGTCAGGCTGAGACATCAGATGAGTAATAAATTTTTATGCATGAAACAGTTGCAGGATCTGTACTTTTCGTATATAATACAATGGCAGACAGATAAGTAAGGAGGCGTATCAGGAGGAATACATATGTTGGACGAAAGAGATCTGCAGGCTGTCCGTGAGATAGCTACAGAGGTCACGACGGACGTTGTCGTAAAGCTTGTGCCGGATATCGTTGCAAAAGTGACAACAGACATTATTGACAAACGGGTACCAAAGATCATTGATGAACGGGTACCAAAGATCATTGATGAACGGGTGCCAAAGATTATTGATGAACGGGTACCGGGTATTGTCACAACGATTGCGAATGATCTTGTCAAAAAGGCGATCCATGATTCAGAAGTCATGCTCCTGGACGAGATGGAACGTTATGACAGAAAGAATGAAAGAAAGTTTGCAGAGATTCAGAAGGATCTGTCAGAACTGAAGGAACTGTATCGGATGATTAAAAATGAACAGGATACAATTACCATTCTGATCAGAAATCTGGAGGATCATGAAATGAGGATCTCCCGTCTGGAAGAACAGAGTACACAGAAGAATGAGAAGATACGCAGGATAAAGTCTTAGCCCAAAACGGCTGCTTTCCACGCCTGCGCCATCCGGATGGAATACCGGCGCAGGGAGAAGCAACCCGTGACAAAAAGGCAGATCAGACGGCAAAACTCCCGCTTGACAATGACGGGAGTTTTTGCTATGATACATTTCAGTGAAATAAGTAAATGCGTGGATGAGGAATAGTACATTCGGACTTGAATACAGAGAGCTGTCGGCTGGTGCGAGGCAGCAGAGAGGATGTCTGGAACTCGCCTCGGAGCGGCTGTCCAAAATCTTCTGTACAGGATTATGGAAGAAAGTAGATGCAGACGGGTTCCCTGCCGTTACAAAGGGAAGGATATAAGAGTAGCATCCGTATCCGTAAAGTGTGTGAAATCATTCATGAAAGCAGAGTGGTACCGCGTAGGACAGTGTGTCTTTCGTCTCTGGGTTAGATATAACCTGAGATGGAAGGCTTTTTTATTTCCCAAAACTGAAAAATAAGGAGAGACAGGATGAATTACAAAAAGTATACCAGGCAGTATTTTATGCCCCCGGAAAGGTGTATGGACTGGGTGGAAAAGGAGTATGTGGATCATGCGCCCGTGTGGTGCAGTGTGGATTTAAGAGACGGTAATCAGGCGCTGGTCGTTCCCATGACCCTGCAGCAGAAACTGGATTTTTTTCAGCTCCTTGTAAAGATCGGCTTCAAGGAGATCGAAGTCGGATTTCCGGCAGCATCCGAGACCGAGTATGAATTTCTCCGCGCACTGATTGAGCGTCATCTGATTCCGGATGATGTAACAGTCCAGGTGCTGACCCAGGCAAGAGAGCATATCATCCGCAAAACCTTTGAGGCGCTGGATGGGGCGAAAAACGCGATTGTCCATGTGTATAATTCCACTTCTCTGGCACAGAGAGAGCAGGTTTTCCACAAATCGAAAGAAGAGATCCTGAAGATTGCCGTCGAAGGTGCAGAGCTTCTGAAAGAGCTGACAGAGGAAGCAGGTGCAGATTACCGCTTTGAGTACAGCCCGGAAAGCTTTACCGGAACCGAGCCGGAGTATGCACTGGAGGTCTGTAATGCAGTTCTGGATGTGTGGAAACCGACTGCAGACAAAAAGGCGATTATCAATCTTCCGGTAACGGTACAGCATTCCATGCCCCATGTATATGCACAGCAGATTGAATACATCTGCAAACATTTAAAATACAGGGAAAATGTACTGGTTTCCCTGCACCCGCACAATGACCGCGGATGCGGAGTTGCCGATACAGAGATGGGACTTCTTGCCGGGGCGGACCGGGTGGAAGGAACCTTGTTCGGCAACGGAGAACGCACCGGCAACGTGGATATTGTCACTCTGGCAATGAATATGTATGCACAGGGAGTTGACCCGGAGCTGGATTTCACGAATATGAACGAAATCTGCGATGGATATGAGCATTACACCGGCATGAAAGTCAACGAACGCAATCCGTACAGCGGAGCGCTTGTATTTGCAGCATTCTCCGGCTCTCATCAGGATGCCATTGCAAAAGGGATGAAATGGATCGAGGAGAAGCATCCGGAACACTGGACCGTTCCTTACCTTCCGATCGATCCGCAGGATGTGGGAAGAAGCTATGACGCAGATGTGATCCGGATCAACAGCCAGTCCGGTAAAGGCGGCGTTGGATATATTCTGGAGAGAAACTATGGAATTGTCATGCCGCCGAAGATGCGTGAAGCCATGGGCTATGCGGCGAAGGCAGTATCCGATGAGCAGAACAAGGAGCTGCAGCCGGCAGAAATCTATAAAGTATTCGAAGCGAAATTTGTCGGAATCAAGACGCCGTATCAGATTGTTGAAGTGCATTTTAAGCAGGTAAATGGAATTACTGCAGAGGTTACCACATATTATAAGGATGAAAAGATGGTGACAACTGCCACCGGCAACGGACGTCTGAACGCCGTAAGCAATGCGCTGAAGAAGGCGTACGGATTTCAATACAACCTGGTTACCTATCAGGAGCATGCGCTGACAGGAAGTTCCAGCTCCAGCGCCATTGCCTATGTGGGGATTCAGACTCCGGATGGAAAGGTTCACTGGGGCGCCGCCATTGATCCGGATATTATCCGTGCCTCCATTGATGCACTGTTAACAGCGATCAATCATTCGGTACGGTAACTCACAGTGACAAAAAATCAGAACGTTTTTCACATTTTTTTGTGAGAAACGTTCTTTTTTTGCATTTTTGTCATAAAAATGAAAAAAATAGTTCATAATAGTTAACAAAATCGTAATATATATATTGACACACAGATTCATTCAGAGATATAATGCCAACTTGTAATCAGGCATCAGAAAAACAGATGCCATCATCCGGCCAGGATGCCGGGCAATGAAACAGTAAAGGAGAGTATGTATGCGTAGATGCTATCGGGGTGCTGCGTTCGCACTTGGGGGAATCCTCATGACGGGCCTTACATCCCACGATTCCTGCAGCTTTGGCGCTTTGACCGTGTATGCTGCAGAGGACACACTGACGGAAGAGCTGGAGACGGCATTTCAGGAGGAAGTCCAGACAGGGGAAGAGAACGTCGAAACAGATATACCAGCAGAAGAAAATACAGAGGATCCGGAGACAGCGGAGGAGATTCTGGGGGAAACATCAGAAGAACCGGATGCGGAAGATGCAGGATCCGAAGCGGGAGGAGAAGAAGAGGATCTGGAAGAGCCGGAGGAAGAGGCCCTGGCAGAGCCGGAAGAAGAGGAAGAGCCCGTGGAAGCTGCCCTGGCAGAGCCGGCGGCAGAGGAAGCGGAACCGGCGGAGGAAGCAGTTGAAGAGCCGGAGCCGGAAGCAGAGACTGCAGAAGAGCCTGCAGAAGAGCCTGCAGGGAACCGCTCTGGTCTGGAAGAACAGGAGTATCAGGTACTTCTTAAAATAGTAGAGGCTGAGGCCGGCGGAGAAGATACCGTCGGCAGAATGCTGGTAGCCAATGTGATCATGAACCGCGTAAGAAGCGGACGTTTTCCCAACACGATCACAGAAGTTGTATATCAAAGATGCAGCGGAAGAGCACAGTTTTCTCCGGTATCTGACGGGAGAATCGATCAGGTCAGTGTCTCACCGGAGACCGTGGAGGCTGTATCAAGAGCCATAAATGGAGAAGATGCTTCTGCCGGAGCATTATATTTCCGCTCCGTATACAGCAGCAGCGGCTGGTTTGACCGGGCGCTTCGCCGGGTAGTTGAACATGGAAATCATATTTTTTATACAATGTAAGGAGAAAGAGGCCCTAAAAGCCTCTTTCTTTTTTCAGGTTCCTGTGATAGAATACACGCATGCAGCAGAAGACAAATGGAAAAATATAAGCAAAGGAATGAGAGACTATGGAATTATTGTATAAAAGTACAAGGGGTGATAAAGCGGAGATCACGGCATCTCAGGCGATTCTCCAGGGGCTTGCAGGAGACGGAGGCCTGTTCGTGCCGGTACGGATTCCGCGGCTGGATATCAGCCTGAAGGAGCTGGCCGGTATGAGTTATCAAAAAACTGCATATGAAGTGATGAAGCTTTTTCTGACGGATTTTACAGAAGAGGAATTAAAACACTGTATCGCATGTGCGTATGATGAAAAGTTTGATACAGAGGCGATTGCTCCGCTGGCAAAGGTGAAGGGCGCCTGTTATCTGGAACTGTTTCATGGAGCTACGATCGCGTTCAAGGATATGGCGCTTTCGATTCTGCCCTACCTCATGACGACGGCTGCCGGAAAAAACGGTGTTAAAAATGAGATCGTTATTCTGACGGCGACTTCCGGAGATACCGGGAAAGCGGCGCTGGCCGGATTTGCAGATGTACCAGGTACCCGCATCATCGTATTTTATCCGAAAGACGGAGTCAGCCCCATTCAGGAAAAGCAGATGGTGACGCAGAAGGGGGACAATACACTGGTGGTCGGCATCCGGGGAAATTTTGATGATGCCCAGAATGGTGTCAAGGAACTCTTTGGCGATCAGGAGCTGAAAGAGGAGCTGCTTGAGGCAGGGTTCCAGTTTTCCAGCGCCAATTCCATCAATATTGGCCGTCTGGTGCCCCAGATCGTATATTATGTATATGCTTATGCGAAGCTGCTGGAAAGTGGAGAACTGTCGGAAGGTGAGAGCCTGAACGTGGTTGTCCCGACCGGCAATTTCGGAAATATTCTTGCAGCATATTATGCGAAGCAGATGGGACTGCCGGTAGGGAAGCTGATCTGTGCTTCCAATGACAATAAAGTGCTGTATGATTTCTTCCGGACCGGAGAATATGACAGAAACCGTCCGTTCATTCTGACGACTTCTCCTTCCATGGACATTCTGATCTCCAGCAATCTGGAACGGCTTTTGTACCGGATCGCCGGCGGGGATGCAGAAAAAGACGTGGAGCTGATGAGTCGGCTGGGAACCGAAGGACGATATGAGATCACGCCGGAGATGAGAGAAAAGCTTTCGGATTTCTGCGGATATTACGCAACAGAAAAAGAGACGGCAAAACAGATTGCAGAAGTGTATGAAGATACCGGATATGTGATGGACCCGCATACGGCGGTAGCAGCCTGTGCATATGGAAAATATACGGCAGAGACGAAGGACACCGCAAAGACGGTGATTGCCTCTACTGCAAGTCCGTACAAATTTACCAGAAGCGTGATGGAAGCCATTGACAAAGAGCAGTACGGCGGCATGACGGACTTTGAACTGATTGATGAACTGGCTGCAATCTCCAAAACAGAGATCCCGAATGCGATCAGAGAAATCCGGACTGCGCCGGTACGGCATAAGGCCGTATGCGGGGTAAATGAGATGAAGCAGACCGTTCTGGAATTTCTGGGCGTAAAAACAGGAGGCACATATGGCTTTTGACGGACTGTTTAATTTAATTGACATCATGGTGCTTGGATTTGGTTTTTATGCCATGTACAGCGCCTGGGTTCTTCAGCGGGAAGGAAAGATCCTCCGGACCTTTCTGGCGCTGAAAGATACGGATCTGGATTCCTGTAAGGATCTTCAGGGGTATGCCAACTATATAGCGCCAAAGCTGTGGGCACTGGGAATCGTCATGGTGGTATACGCAGGAATTTCCCTGCTGAACACTTACGTGGTTTCCATAAATTCTCTGTTCTGGATGATGATGGCAGTATTTCTGATAACCCTGTTCTGGTACGGGATGGAAGTAAAGAAAGCAGTGACGAAATACTTTTAACTTGACTTTTTTTTCACAATCGGTATAATGGAAGCTGACGGCATATCAGATGATGCCGTTATGCTCATGAGCATATGTATTTGCTTTTCCATGTTGTACTGCGGAGTACTCATTTGTTGGATATCATACGGTCTGCAAATATTTTCGTTCATGAGCACAGGTTTATCGATTGAGGGGACAGAGCCCCGGTTAAAAAATGAGGAGGACACGATCATGTCAACAAAAGCGTATTACCCGCTCAGTGAAATTGGCAAAGGGAAACCAGGTTTCTCAAAAACACGTTCCATTATTGAAGCAGCTTTCTACGGGAACAATGTAGTAAAAGTGAACACCCTGAAGGAAGCATATGATCTGGCAAAAAATTCTCCGGGAACCATCGTGACCGACATGCCTGTATACAAAGGCGAGGAGTTTGGTCTTGAAGAGGATGCAAAGGTTCTTCTGTTCAACGACGGTGCCGTGACCGGACGTTACGCACAGGCGCGCCGCATCAAGGGCGAGCCGGGTGTTGATGAAGAAAAACTCGACAAGATCGTTATGGATGCCGTATATGAGACCCGTTGGAAAACCATGTATCATGCAACCTGCTTTGCAGGACTTGATCCGGAATTTATGGTAAAGGTTCATCTTCTGATTCCGGAAGGAGAGGAGAACCTTCTTTATAACTGGATGATCAATTTCCAGTACATGTCCGACGAGTATGTGAAGATGTATAAAAACTCCAAACCGATCGGCGAGGGAAAAGAGCCGGATATCTATATCTTCTCCGATCCCCAGTGGGTACCGGTGGAGCGTCCGGACCTTGATTTCAGCTGCCTGAGCGATCCTTTGACCCTGTGCTATTTTGATACCAATCAGAACTGCGCGGCAATTCTTGGTATGAAATATTTCGGAGAGCACAAGAAAGGCACTCTGACCATGGTATGGGCGCTGGCCAACAGAAACGGCTATGCAAGCTGCCACGGCGGACAGAAGGAGTATACGCTGCCGGATGGAAGCAAGTATGTAGCTTCTGTGTTCGGTCTGTCCGGTTCCGGAAAATCCACGCTGACCCATGCAAAGCACGGCGGAAAATATCCGATTACCGTTCTGCATGACGACGCGTTTATCATCAACACGGAGACCTGCTCTTCCGTTGCCATCGAGCCGACCTATTTTGACAAGACTGCAGATTACCCGACCGGCTGCCCGGACAACAAGTTTCTGCTGACGGCTCAGAACTGCTCTGCCACCATGGATGAGGACGGCAAGATCCAGCTGGTAACCGAGGATATCAGAAACGGCAACGGCCGTGCGATCAAGTCCAAACTGTGGTCCCCGAACCGCGTGGATAAGATCAATGCACCGGTGAATGCGATCTTCTGGATCATGAAGGATCCGACCATCCCGCCGGTTGTCAGGCTGAAAGGCGCTGCGCTGGCTTCCGTTATGGGTGCGACTCTGGCAACCAAGACTTCCACTGCAGAGCGTGTAGCTGCCGGTACGGATCTGAACGCACTTCGTATCGTGCCGTATGCAAACCCGTTCCGTACCTATCCGCTGGTAAATGACTATGAGAAATTCAAAAAGCTCGTAGAAGAGAAGAATGTGGACTGCTACATTGTAAATACCGGTGATTTCATGGGCCAGAAGGTAAAACCGGCGGATACCCTTGGCATCCTGGAGACAATCGTGGAGAATAAAGCAACCTTCGAGAAGTGGGGACCGTTCGAGGATATCGAGATCATGAACGACTGGTCCGGCAAGACCGGCGACTTTACTCCGAACCTGAACGATCCGGAGTATGTGGCTGCACTGAAGAGCGCGATGCAGAACCGTGTGGACGCAGTGGCAAAATTTGCTACCGCAAAGGGCGGTTATGACAAGCTTCCGGATGAGGCACTTGCTGCACTGGAGAAGCTGGTAAAAGAACTGGCATAATCTGAATCAGAGTTTTAAGGAGCGCTGTACTGCATGGCGCTCCTTTCTGCATATCCGGGAGATGAAGTCAAAATCAGTTTTTCGGCAGGATGTCTCCGGTATCATGAGAAAGATTCTTCTTGACTTTTGTGTTAATTCAGAGAGGTGGTTATATGTTTTGCAGAGAGGAAATAGAAAAGATACTTGAGCAGGCGCGGCGCATGGATCCGCAGTTTGAGATCAATGGTGTCGACAGTCATCAGTACAGGCTGAATCCGCCTGTTGATCCGGCATTTGTCCGTGCAGCAGAGGAAGAATATCACTTCCGGTTTCCGGAGGACTATGTCCAGTTTATCACGGAGGTTGGCGACGGAGGCGCAGGGCCGGGCTATGGGCTCTATGCCTTCGGATTCTATCAGACAGAACCGAAGAGTTCCAGAGATGCGAAGATACGGGACTCATATCTGCGGGGACTGTCCAGAGAGCCGCGGCTGCTGCCGCTGGAGCCGGATGATCTGAAGTATTCCTGTATTTCTGAAGATGAGTATAAACAGAACCCTGAAAAATACTTTGTAACAGGAAATTTTAATTGGGATAACGATACTCCATACGGATTTTTCCACCTTGGCACATACGGATGTGCCTGTGATTATGGTCTGATTACAGCCGGGGAAAGGCGCGGTCAGGTATTCCGTTATGACGTGGAATGCGGCTTTGAACTGGAAGCCTGCAGTTTTCAGGCGTTTTATCAGGAATGGCTTGACGCTGTTTCAGACACAGAACGGTTTCAGAAGGAGGTGGATGAGTGGAGAAGAATCCGAAACAGATAATTTCCGAACTGTCCAGCAAAAGAGATACCGGCCGATATATGGCGGTAAGGGTGTAAGGATGGAGGATATTCATGAATGAAAACATGACGGAACAGGCAGAAAAGCATTTTAATGGAAGGCTCTGGAGCGTTCTGATTCTGTCGGTGCTTATGATCTGTGCGGGGATATACTGGGCAGGGGCCGGACTGGAGAAATGGAAACTGGAAGGAAAGATAACCATATCCGGAAGCGGTGCTTTTCTGCTGTTCGGCATCTGCAGTGTTTTGCTTGGGATATGGGGGCTTTGTTTTTCACGGAAAAGGAATCAGAAAATTCCAAAGCATGCAGTTGTTCTGTGGGCTTCCACGGATTTTCTTGTAATGGGATGGTTCCTGGAAACCGTCTTCCTGATCTGCGCCGGGCTGTATTTTATGTTCCGTGACAGAGCGGGATCAGACATTAAATATGGTTTTTTGATGTATGCACTGATTGCGGCTCCGTTTGCGTTTTTATCTTTTTATGTGTATCGGAAAAAGTGCCTGCTGCTGTATGATGGGCAGATCGAATACACAGGCTTTCTGAAAACGAAAAGATATTCTGTGTTGGATGTGAAGCAGATCCGGATAATGAAACAAAAAAATCGTTATGGATCAGAGTTCATTACAGGCTACAGTTTTCTGGGTGAAGATGGAAAGGCTTTGTTTACAGCAGGAAAGTCTATGGTTCATGTACAGGAGTTTATGAATCAGTTTTCGGAACTGTACCGGCAGGCAGCCATGGAGCATCTGACCGACAGGCAGAAGGAAGAACAAAAACAAAAGAAGAAAAGAATTGAGGAGCGCTCTGAGCCGGAGGCTCCTGTTGAAGCGGTGAAAAAAGCAAAAGTCATCAGCTGGATCCTGTTTTTTGCGGATTTGATAGCCGGTGTGCTGCTGACTGTTCTGCACTCCTGCACATCTGTGATGGCAGGCTGGCAGTACTGTATATTGATGAATCTGCTTCCGCTGAACTATCTGGTGTACATATGGGTCTATGCAGACCTGATAGGGGATGGCAGATGGGAAGATGATGAATGGATGAAAAGGCATGTTTCTGTCGAAATGCGATGGGGGATTCTGATCCTTCAGAATCTTCTTTCTGTACTTCAGGGATTGATGGTTTCCATGCAGTGTGTCAGAGGTGCAGACCGGATCTTCTGGACAGGCTTTGCGATCTTTGTGGTCCTTTCGATTGTTTCGGTTCGGCGGCTGGGCTTAAAAAAACACAAAAAAGAAATGCTTCTGCTGACGGTGATACTGACCGGTGTGCTGTGCGAGAGTTTGACACTGTCGCTTTTTCTGGCAGCGGCCGGTCCACAGAGACACCGGTCTGTTGAAGTGACCAGAGTCACACAGAGCGGAGGGAAATTTAACAGTTGGTACGCTTTTATCCTGCAGGAGAACGGAAATGAGACGAGGCTTCGGGTGGATAATTTCACGTATCGGAGGCTGGAGCGGGGAGGGGAAGCCTTTCTTCACAAATATAACAGTCTGTTCGATACGGAGTTTGTGTATCTGGGGGCCAATCCTCCGGAATGAGACAGAAACATGGAAGGAGACTGCTGACAGAGTGATGAAAAAATATTTTGAAAAAGGATCCAGAGGAATGAGGATACTGACTGCGTTGACGGTTCTGGTGGGAGTTGTGGAACTGATTGTGGGAACCAGTAAAGGAATGACAGCCCCATTGACACATGGATTCTGTACCTGGGGCGTTGCAGGAAGCGGAATATTTCATGTACTGGCTGGAATGTGGGGGATCCGGCATTTAAAAGGCCGCAGGATTGTACAGAAGCCGGAAATGCTCATCGTGTACGAAAACACGTTTGTTCTGGCTATGGGAGTGGGAATCTGGCTGGTTGCGATCATACTGACGCTGCTGGGAATCTGGGGAAGCCTGATTGCCCGGCCGGATGAGGCGCTGCTCTGTGTGGTCATGTGTCTGTTCTGTGTGATTGCGTTTTTACTGATTTATGATTATCAGGTGCGTCGGATTGTATTATATGGAAATTATATTCTGCATACCAGTTTTTGGGGAAGAGAGCGGACCTTTCATAAGTCAGAGCTCAAGGTGGCAACAATAAGTCTGCTGGGCGCCTGGGCTGTTTATGGAATGGATGACAGGGTCCTGTTTTATATAGAAGACAATATGGTGAATGCAAAGAAGTTTATGGGAAAAATGCCGAATGTATTTCCACTCCTGGTCGGAACTGGAAAAAGAAGAATCTGGTGAATGGTTCGGCAGCCGGTTTGTGGACATAAACAACAGAGAGAATACATAGAATGAAATATGGAAAAGCATGCCTGTGCGGGATTTTGTCATATTTACCGGAAATTTGAAAAAATGGAAGAAGATTTTGTATGCTGTGGTTGTCAAATTGCAGAAAATAGGTTATACTAAGGATACAGATTTCCTGGGGTGTTCGATAGCCCTGTTATTTTGAACCTACATTTACGTTCATGGGATTCCAATATCTCAAGCCGGATGTCAGGCCTCCGTCCTTTTGGACGCCAGTGGAAGGCTGAACGCTTGTTGAGGTTACCCACCTGGCTCTTGAGCTAGGCGTCAAAATACAGGGAACGGCACTTTGGGAATCGGAAAATACCGGGTATTGCAGACTCTGCAGTACCCGTTTTTTTCGGTTATGTTCATATCATGGGGAGGGATGGGGTTGTACAGACAGAGGCTGAAGCAGAAGACATTATTGCTGGTGGTTCTTTTTGGTTTTCTGATCTTTCTGATTATGCCGGGCACACGAAAGGAGTCAGAGCAGGATCTGCCGGAGGAAGGGGAGCGTCTGGAAATTCCCAAAGAGGAAGAAGAAGAGGGAACCGTAGTTGTGCCGGAGGAGGTATGGGAGATGCCGGGAGCAGATGCCACGATCCGGGTGCTGATACTTGCAGAGGACGGCGGAATCTATCATGAAGGGAAGGAACTTATGCGGGATTATCCGGGGGAGCTTCAATATTATGAAGAGGAGCAGGGCTGGGTGATTGTCAATGAGGTGCCCCTGGAAGAATATCTGTGCAGAGTGGTTCCCAGCGAGATGCCGTCTACCTATGCGAAGGAAGCTTTGAAAGCACAGGCGGTTTGTGCGAGGACTTATGCCGTATGGCAGATGCGGGAATATGCGTATCCGCAATACGAGGCGCATGTGAACGACAGTGTTTCCTATCAGGTTTATAATCAGATCGGAGTACAGGAAACAACCAGTCAGGCAGTGGAGGAAACGGCGGGACAGATCATGCTGTATGAGGATGGTCCGGTGAAAGCCTATTATTTTTCCACCTCCTGCGGAAGCACGACGGATGAAAACATATGGGAGAAGGGAGACAGAGAACAGACTCCATACATAGCAGGCAGGAGAGTCGGAGAATCGGGGTCCGGACGTGATCTGACGGATGAGGATACTTTCTCAGAATTTATCCGGAAAAAACACGCAGGAGATCTGGAGATATCGGAGCCCTGGTACCGCTGGAGCTGTTACATACCGCTGGAACAGATTCAGAAGAATGTGGAAAAATGGGCGAAGATCCGGGCGGAACGTTCACAGGACGGGATTCTTCTGGAGGATGGAACCGAATATGTCCTGGAGGATGTGGATACCATAGGAGCAGTGGAAAGCGCACAGATCATCGCGAGAAATACCGGGGGCGTGGTGCAGGAACTGCTGCTCACAGGAGAGAAGGGGACCCTGAAGGTCAGATATGAATATAATATTCGTCTGATGCTTGGGATACCGGACGGAGAGATCCATAAAAATGACGGGACTGTTGCAAACGGCGGAAACCTGCTTCCCAGCGGGTATTTTGTTATGGAACCGGTGCAGGAAGACAAGGCGGTAACCGGATATCAGATTTACGGCGGAGGACTGGGGCATGGAGCGGGCATGAGCCAGAACGGAGCCAGGGTGCTGGCAGAAGAAGGATATGGATACGACGGGATTCTGCAGTATTTTTATCATGAAATACGGCTTGCGAGATTAGAATAAATAAGGTATGATAATGCTTTAAGCAGAGAAAGCGATGGACAGGAAACATGATACGTATGATTGAAGAGGTTCTGGAGATGAAGAAGGATATGGAGAAGAGCCATGTGGCGGCATATGCTGCACAGTCGGCTTATTTTATCATACTCTCGTTTCTCCCGCTGATTATTCTGCTTCTGTCCGTGATTCAGTTTACAGGAATCGGCAAGGCGGATTTGTACGGACTGATCCGGGATGTGGTTCCGGCGGGCTTCCAGGGCTGGCTGTTCGGGATCATCGATGAGATGTACAGCCGGACCGTTGCAACCGTATCCATCTCTGCTCTGGTAACGGTATGGTCAGCCGGCAAAAGTTTTATGGCGCTGAACCGGGGAATGAATGCGATCTGCCATGTGGAGAAAAAGCAGAATTATATTCAGATGCGGCTTCGCGGAGCTGTCTTTGCACTTCTGTTCGTGCTTCTGATTGTGGCAACTCTGGTGCTGGTCGTGTTTGGAGCTTCGATTCATGAGCTGTTTGCCGTCTATTTTCCGTTTCTGGCGATTTTTACCCGGATTATTCTGTCCTTCCGCATGGTGGTGATGCTGGGGCTGTTCACCTTTTTCTTTGCGCTTTTGTATATGGTGCTTCCCAACCGGCGCGCAGGCTTTGTAGAACAGTTCCCGGGAGCGATTTTTGCGGCATTGGGATGGTATCTGTTTTCCTATGGCTTTTCCATCTATATTCGGTACAGCCATGCATTCAATATGTATGGCAGTCTGACAACACTGGTGCTCCTCATGTTCTGGCTGTACGCGGTCATGTATATTGTGCTGATCGGAATGGAAGTGAACCACTGGCGGGAAGAGCGGGAGACCGTACTTCACTGGTAGAAGGATGAAAAAAGGGGCTTGACTTTCGCCCGTTCTGTGTTATAGTAAAAAATGATATGAAAATGCATGGAAGGTGTCAGTAGCAACCTGCTTTCCAACAGAGAGGATGGGCCGCCGGCTGTAAGCCCGTTCAGGTTCAGGCAGAATTGCGAATTTCCCACCGGAGCAGCATTCCTGAAACATACAGTAGGGAATGACGTTTTCTGCACGTTACGCAGCAGGAGTGTCCGGCGTCAGACGGAAATCAGGGTGGTACCGCGGAATAGAAGTTTCGTCCCTTTTGGGGATGAGACTTTTTTTATGTTATACTCACGGGCGATGAAATTTGCAGCTTATCCCGCTCGTGAGTCTGGCTGCATGGCAGGTTTTGGCGACCATGAGTCTGTATAAACGGCGCTGAATGACTGCATGCATGGAACTCTGGTCCGTGTGCCGTTTATCATATTTCTGCGGTTTTCAAATGCCGGATACAGAATTTGTTGATTTTCAGGAAGGAGTACAGAGATGAAAGAGAGATTGCAGAGAATCAGAGAAGAAGCAATTGAAAAGATCAAAGCATCTAAAAATCCGGAAGCTTTGAATGATGTGCGTGTGTCCATACTGGGGAAAAAGGGAGAACTGACTGCCCTTTTGAAAAGTATGAAGGAGATCGCCCCGGAAGAGCGTCCGGCGTTTGGGCAGCTGGTCAATGATACCAGGGCGGAGATCGAGCGCGTCATGGAGGATGCGAAAAAGCAGATGGAGCAGATGCTTCTGGAGATGAGACTGAAGATAGAGGTGATCGATGTAACGCTTCCGGCGAAGAAAAACAGCGTCGGGCATCGGCATCCGAATACGATTGCGCTGGAGGAAGTGGAGCGTATTTTCATCGGCATGGGGTATGAAGTGATTGAAGGACCGGAAGTGGAATACGATCTCTATAATTTTGAGAAACTGAACATTCCGGCAAATCATCCGGCAAAGGATGAACAGGATACCTTTTACATCAATAAAGATATTGTTCTGCGTACCCAGACCTCTCCGGTACAGGCACGGACCATGGAGAAGGGAAAGCTGCCGATTCGTATGATCTCTCCGGGACGGGTATTCCGTTCGGATGAAGTGGATGCAACGCATTCTCCGTCCTTTCATCAGATCGAGGGACTGGTGATTGACAAAAATATAACATTCGCGGATCTGAAGGGAACGCTGGAGGAGTTTGCAAAGGAGCTGTTCGGCGAGGAGACGAAGACGAAATTCCGTCCCCATCATTTTCCGTTTACAGAACCCAGTGCAGAGGTGGATGTATCCTGTTTTAAATGCAAAGGTAAAGGCTGCCGGTTCTGTAAAGGTTCCGGCTGGATCGAGATCCTGGGCTGCGGCATGGTGCACCCGCATGTGCTGGAGATGTGCGGGATCGATCCGGAGGAGTATACCGGGTTTGCATTCGGCGTAGGCCTGGAGCGGATTGCGCTTCTGAAGTATGAGATTGATGACATGCGGCTCTTATATGAGAATGATATAAGATTCCTGCGCCAGTTCTAGAACAACGGTAACAGAGCATCCTGAGAGGCGGATGCGGAACTATAACAAAAAGGAGAAAGATATGAATACATCTTTATCATGGATAAAAGCATATGTGCCGGAACTTGATGTGACGGCCCAGGAATTCACGGATGCCATGACTCTGTCCGGCTCCAAGGTAGAAGGATTTAAGAGGATGGATGCAGACCTGGAGCGAATCATCATCGGACAGATTGAAAAAATTGAACCCCATCCAAATGCGGACAAACTGATCGTCTGCCAGGTAAATGTGGGAAAAGAGGAGAATATTCAGATTGTAACCGGAGCTCCAAATGTAAAAGAGGGGGATAAGGTGCCGGTCGTACTGGATGGAGGCCGCGTGGCAGGAGGACATGACGGCAAGATGACGGATGGAGGCATCAAAATCAAAAAAGGAAAGCTTCGCGGGATCGAGTCCAATGGTATGATGTGCTCGATTGAAGAGCTTGGTTCCAGCCGTGACATGTATCCGGAGGCTCCGGAGCTTGGGATCTATATCTTCCCGGAGGATGCCAGGGTTGGTGCAGACGCGGTGGAAGCTCTGGGACTTCGGGATGTGGTGTTTGAATTTGAGATTACTTCCAACCGGGTAGACTGTTACAGTATTCTGGGGCTTGCAAGAGAAGCGGCAGCCACCTTCCGCAAAGAGTATAAGGCTCCGGTTGTGGAAGTGAAGGGAAGCGGAGACGATGTAAACAATTATATCAAAGTCGAAGTGAAAGACCCTGCGCTGTGCCCCAGATACTGTGCAAGGGTAGTGAAGAATATCAGGCTGGCGCCGTCGCCGGAGTGGATGCAGAGAAGGCTTGCTTCTGTGGGCATCCGTCCGATTAATAATGTGGTCGATATCACCAACTATGTAATGGAAGAATACGGACAGCCCATGCATGCCTATGATCTGGATACCATTGCAGATCATAAGATTGTGGTTCGCCGTGCCGAAAAAGGAGAAAAATTTATCACTCTGGACGGCCAGGAACGTACCATGGACGATTCGATTCTGATGATCTGCGACGGTGAAAAAGCGGTCGGTATGGCAGGAATCATGGGCGGCGAGAACTCCATGATTACCGGCGATGTACACACCATGCTGTTTGAGGCGGCATGCTTTGACGGCGCCAATATCCGCCTGTCCAGCAAAAAAGCAGGACTTCGTACAGAGGCTTCCGGCAAATTTGAAAAAGGACTGGATCCGAACAATGCAGAGGCGGCCATCAACCGGGCCTGCCAGCTGATCGAAGAACTGGGAGCCGGAGAAGTGGTAAACGGTATGGTGGATGTGTATGAAGAAAAGAGAGAACCGGTCCGGGTACCATTTGAACCGGAACGTATCAATGCACTTCTGGGAACCGCATTAAGTGCGGAGCAGATGCTGTCTTACTTTGAGCCGCTGGGACTTCAGTACGAAGAAAGCTCCAGAGAACTGATTGTACCGACTTTCCGTCAGGATCTGCTGCGGACGGCGGATATCACAGAGGAAGTGGCGCGCTTTTATGGATATGACAATATACCGACGACGCTTCCCAAAGGAGAGGCGACCACAGGAAAGCTTCCGTTCTATCTGAGAGTGGAGGCAGTGGCAAGGGATATTGCAGAGTTCTGCGGGTTCTCACAGGGGATGAATTACAGCTTTGAGAGTCCGAAAGTATTTGATAAGCTGATGCTGCCTGCAGATGCGCCGGAGCGTCAGGCGGTTGTGATCTCCAATCCGCTGGGAGAGGATTTCTCCATTATGAGAACGGTCTCGCTGAACGGCATGCTGACCTCTCTGGCAACCAACTATAACCGGAGAAATAAAAATGTCCGCCTTTATGAGCTGGGAAATATTTATCTTCCAAAGAGCCTTCCGCTTCAGGAACTGCCGGATGAGCGGATGCAGTTCACCCTTGGAATGTACGGAGATGGAGATTTTTTCACCATGAAGGGCGTGGTGGAAGAATTCCTGGATAAGATCGGCATGTGTAAAAAGGAAGTCTATGATCCGAAAGCCGGTAAGCCGTTTCTTCATCCGGGCCGTCAGGCGAATCTTGTCTATGACGGCACGCAGATCGGATATATGGGGGAAGTTCACCCGACCGTTGCGCATGCTTATGGCATTGGAGAGAGGGCATATGTAGCGGTTCTGGATATGCCGTCGGTTGTGGAAAAAGCGACTTTTGACCGGAAATACGAAGGAATTGCCAGATTCCCGGCAGTGACGAGGGATATTTCCATGGTTGTCCCGAAGAATATTCTGGCAGGGCAGATTGAGGAAATGATTGCGGTCCGGGGCGGAAAGATTCTGGAAAGCTGTGAACTTTTTGATGTGTATGAAGGCGCTCAGATTCAGGAAGGGTATAAATCGGTGGCATATTCGATTGTCTTCCGTGCAAAGGATAAGACGCTGGAGGAAGCAGAGATTACGGCAGTCATGAAAAAGATTCTGAACGGGCTTCAGTCCCTTGGTGCGGAGCTTAGACAGTAATGAGCAGAGGGAAATTGGTCAGGGTGCTGCTTCTTATGGCGGCATCCCTGCTCCTGCTTACCGTAGCGGTGATCAGTCCGTCCAGGGCAGAGTCCATGGAGCAGGCGGCCCGTGTGACGGTATCTCAGGATGCATCCTTCTGCGAAGGGGATCTGCTTCTGGAACTGTCCTGCCGGAAAGGAGACGCAATCTTCTATACACTGGATGGAAGCATCCCAACACTGGACAGTATGCGCTACGAAGGGCCGGTGCGCCTGCCCGCCTCTGAGCAGGTACAGAGCTGTGTGCTGCGTGCCTGCGCCTGTGATGAGAATACCGGAACCTGGGGAGAACTGTTTACCCGCACTTATTTTTATGCAGAACATATGGAGACAGTCCGGGAACGGTTCAGTACCTGCATCGTCTGTCTGACCAGCGATCCGTATAATCTGTATGATTATGAGCATGGAATCATGGTAGAGGGAAAGATTCGGGATGAATACCGGGCAGGCGAGGAGTATGTCTCAGGAAAGCTGACGCAGCCTGCGAATTTTACACAGGAGGGCCGGGACTGGGAACGGGATGTCTATGTGGAGATCCTCTCTCCTGACGGGGAACGGCTGGTGGCTCAGGATGCCGGCATCCGGATCTTCGGGCATGCCAGCAGGCAGTATTATTATAAATCCTTCAAACTGTATGCCCGGGAGGAATATGGCAGGGACACGTTTTCCTGTCCGCTTTTTGCAGATAATCTTCCGGGACAAAGGGATGAGGTGCAGGATTCCTATGAGAGGCTGGTGGTTCGTGCCCATGGCTTTGACAAAAGTGTCACATTGTTCCGGGAAGAGCTTTTTCAGAGACTGTGCAGTCAGATTGAAGGGATCGATACGAAATCTGTAGCAGCGGCGTCCGTATGGCTGAATGGGGAATACTATAATTTTGAATGGCTTCAGGAAGTCTATGATGACCGTTATATGGAGGAAAATTATGGTCTGATGCAGCCGGCGGACAGTTATCGGAAAGTAAAGCTGAGAGATGATAAGATTCGCGAGGATGTGGATGCGGATGAAGACGATCATCGGGCATATGCAGATTATGAGCTTCTGGCAGAATATGCGGATCAGGATCTGACAGACGACCGGATCTTCGACGAATTTCAAAAGCGGATCGATGTGGAAAATATGATGCAGTATTTTGCCATTGAGACCTACATCGGAAACTGGGACTGGCCGCTGAACAATGTAAAGCTGTATCGATATTACAGCTCAAATGGGATATATGGAGACGGGCGGCAGGACGGACGGTGGCGTTATCTGTATTATGATATGGAAGCAGGATTCAATATCTTCAACGAACCGGAGGAAGACTGGCTGTCCATCCGGACGGTTATGGAAGAGAGCAGTCTGTTTGGGGCAGTTATGAAGCGTCCGGACATGCAGGAAAAGTTTGCAGCTTACATAGATCTGTGTATCCATGAATATTTTACAGAAGAAAAGGTCCGCGCGGCAGTCAGACAGCTTCAGGAAGAGCGGGACCGTGAGCTTGCCGAAAGCTTTGCCTATAAGCAGAGCATTGATGAGACGTATACGCTGGATATGGAAGAAGTAGAGCAGAATCTGGAGACGATTTATGAATTTGTTGAAAAACGCCCGGAGATGATGCGGGCAGAAGCAGAGTCACTGTTTGGAATCCGGATAGAATGAGAAAACAGAGGGTATCTATGAATTTACATGATTTTTATTATGAGCTTCCCCGGGAGCTGATTGCACAGGATCCGCTGCCGGACCGGTCAGGGTCCAGGCTTTTGCTGCTGGACCGTAAGACCGGGGAGACAGAACATCACATATTCAGAGACATTGTCGATTACCTGAACCCGGGAGACTGCCTGGCAGTGAATAATACGAAGGTCATTCCGGCGCGTCTGATCGGAAGCAGGGCAGAGACGGGAGCAAAGATCGAGGTGCTCCTTCTGAAACGAGGGGAAGACGATGTGTGGGAGACGCTGGTAAAGCCGGGGAAAAAGGCAAAACCGGGCACGAAAATCCTCTTTGGCGGCGGCCTTCTGACGGGAGAAGTGCTGGAAGTGATCGAGGACGGGAATCGGAAGATCCGGTTTCAATATGAAGGGATCTTTGAGGAGATCCTGGATCAGCTTGGGCAGATGCCGCTTCCGCCGTATATCACGCATCAGCTGAAGGACAAAAACCGCTATCAGACCGTCTACGCAAAGCACGACGGTTCCGCTGCGGCGCCGACGGCGGGGCTGCATTTTACGCCGGAGCTTCTCCGGAAGATTGAGGAAAAGGGTGTTCTTATTGCACATGTGACGCTTCATGTGGGGCTTGGGACATTCCGTCCGGTGAAAGTGGAGAACATTCTGGAACATCATATGCATTCCGAATTTTATATGGTGGAGGAAGAACAGGCCCGTCTGATCAATGAGACAAAAAAACAGGGTGGCCGGGTGATCGCTGTGGGAACCACCAGCTGCAGAACACTGGAATCGGCGGCGGGAGAAGACGGGATCCTGAAGGCCGGAAGCGGATGGACGGATATCTTCATCTATCCCGGATATGAATTCCGGCTGACGGATGGTCTGATTACAAATTTTCATCTGCCGGAGTCTACATTGATGATGCTGGTCTCCGCTCTGGCAGGCCGGGACAGAATTATGAATGCCTATGCAGAAGCGGTGAAGGAGCGGTATCGCTTTTTCAGCTTTGGGGATGCGATGTTCATATATTAGCCTTAAAATCGCACATTTGTAATGAGGGAGAACATTACAAAAGTAAGGAAAGCATATTAAAAATCGGAATTGCATATGCTATAATGCCAGTAGGCAAAAAGAAACGAAGAGTCCGGGGGTTCTTCGTTTCTTTTATACTGGCAAAGCACCCGGCAGGTTATTTGTTGTCCTTGTCACCGTCGTCTAACCATTTGATGATGTAGTGGCAGGCTACACCACCCAGAACGGCGGTTAAAAAAGAAATGAAGTTAATGTTTCTTATGGGTGCAGAGATCAGACTGTTACGCAGTCCATCACAGAACCTGTATGTTCTGACAGAGATTCCAATGAAGTTATGATCCGATATCTTCCTCCGACAGCATCAGCTGGATCTTGGAGCGGACGATATCAAAGGCTACATGATTCATGCCGCTGTTGATGACGATGTCAGCCATGGCGCGGGTGGGCTCTACATAGAGATAGTGCATGGGTTTGACAGTGGTCAGATACTGTTCCACGATGTTGTCGATATCCCGGCCGCGTTCCTTGACATCCCGGACCACTCTGCGCAGGATCCGTTCGTCAGCATCGGCCTCCACATAGATCTTGATGTCAAGAAGATCCCGGATCCGTTTGTCTGCAAGGAGCAGGATTCCTTCGGCGATGATAATCTTGCGCGGTTCAATGTGGACGGTCTGATCAGAACGGTTGTGGAGGCTGTAGTCGTAGACCGGGCAGTCCACTGCTCTGCCATCTTTCAGCATATACAGATGTTCCAGCAAAAGCTGTGTCTCCAGAGAATCCGGATGGTCATAATTGACTTTTTTTCGGTCCTCAAAGGAGACGTCATCCTGCCTGCGGTAATAATTGTCATGGTAGATGACTGCGACATTGTCGTTAAATTCGTCTTTCAGCCGATTGGTAAATGTGGATTTTCCTGAACCGGTCCCGCCGGCGATTCCGATGATGATACAATTCATAGCTGTCTCCCTTCTCATGCGCTTTGTCGAGTGTACTTTTCTTTATTGTACAATGTTTTCGGAAAGATTTCCACAGAAAGATACAGAATCAACAAAGTTCAGTTCCGGCAGAGTTTTTCAAGGTCTTCATAAAATCCCGGATAACTGATGCGTACACAGTCTGCCTCTGTGATCTCGGTCTCGCCGTCTGCAGCCAGCGCCGTGACGGCAAAGGTCATGGCAATGCGGTGGTCGAGCCGGCTGTCGATTACGGCGCCGTGCAGCGGATGTCCGCCTTCGATGAGCATGCCGTCTTCGGTGGCAGTAATGTGCGCGCCCATGGCAGAGAGATTTTTCACCATCACATCAATCCGGTTGGATTCCTTTACTTTCAGCTCCTGCGCATCTTTGATGACAGTGGCGCCTTCTGCAAAGCAGGCAAGGGCGGCTATTACCGGAAGCTCATCGATCAGGGTGGGGATGACCGCACCGCCAACCGTTGTTCCGTGAAGCGTGCTGCTGCGGACCAGAAGGTCAGCGGTCGGTTCTCCGTTTCCGCTGTCTTCATTTAATAAGGTAATGTCTGCTCCCATCTTCCGGCAGACTTTTAAGATCCCGTCGCGGGTGGGGTTGATTCCCACATTTTGAATGAGGATCTCGGAGCCGGGGACGATAAGTCCGGCAGCAATGAAATAGGCGGCGGAGGAAATATCTCCCGGCACATGGATTTCCTGAGCGCGGAGCTTCGGCTCCGGCAGGATCGCGGCAGTGGCGCCTTCACTGGTGACGGATGCTCCAAAATGCCGAAGCATGAGTTCCGAATGATTTCTGGAGAGATAAGGCTCTGTCACACTGGTGGGGCGGTCTGCATAGAGTCCGGCCAGCAGGATGCAGGATTTGACCTGGGCAGAGGCGACTCGGGAGGTATAATGGATGCCATGGAGCCTGGAACCCCGGATCCGAAGCGGCGCACAGTCATTGCCTTTAAGACTTTCGATCTGTGCCCCCATCAGGGCAAGAGGTTCCATGATCCGTTTCATGGGGCGGGACTGGATGGATTCGTCCCCGTTCAGGTCGGTGACAAAATTCTGTCCGGCCAGAATGCCGGAGATCAGCCGGGTGGTAGTCCCGCTGTTGCCGGTATTCAGAGGTCCGGCGGGCGCCTGCAGGCCATGCAGCCCCCTGCCGTGGATGAGGATTTCATCCGGACGGTTTTCAATCCGGATTCCCATCTGCTGGAAGCAGGAGATGGTGGAGAGGCAGTCGGCGCCCTGAAGAAAATTGGTGACTTTTGTAGTGCCTTCGGCCAGCGCGCCGAACATGACGCAGCGGTGAGAGATGCTTTTGTCTCCCGGAACGGTTACCGTTCCTTTTAATGCGTTTGCTCTGGTAAATTTCATAGGAACTCCTTTTAACGTTCGTAGATTACGTAACGGTATTTTCTTAAAATGTCTGCAGCCTGTTTCATGGACGGCTCATCATAAAATTCGATGCGGAGGACCGCTTCGATAAATTCCCGACTGTGGACGATGCCGATGTTTTTCAGGTTGATCTGATTGCTCGCCAGAATGGTGGCAAGGGTGGCAATTCCGCCCGCTTCGTCGACCATGTCGCAGTAGATCTCGTAGATCCGCTGAATCGGACCGCTGCCCTTTACCGGAAGGCTGTTCCGGTAATCCCGGGAAGTCTCAAACAGCCGGTAGACAGCGTCTGCCTGTGAATCGTCAAGCTGCTGCCGGATTCTCGTAAGAGAATCGATGTAATCTTTTAATATGGAAGAGATATTTTTCCGGTTGGTCATGCAGATCTGCTCCCACATCTCGGGAGAGGAGGAAGCGATCCGGGTAATGTCCTTAAATCCTCCGGCAGCAATCAGCTTCATGATCCCGTCTTTTGTATCGGAATCACGCACCAGATTCACGAGGGAGGAAGCGATGATATGCGGCAGGTGACTGACACCTGCAGTTACATAGTCATGAGTCCGGAAATCCAGTACCAGCGGCAGAGCCTTCAGGCTTTCGACAAAAGTCCGGTACCGTTCTACGGCATCCTGCGGTACCCGTGCGGCAGGTGTGATAACATAGTAGGCATTTTCAATCAGGATGCGTTTGGAATTGGCGTAACCGGTTTTTTCCGAGCCTGCCATGGGATGTCCGCCGATAAAATTTGCTTCCATGTCAAGTTCCGTCACCCTGGCATGGATGTCCGACTTGGTGCTGCCCACATCCGTGATGATGCAGGAAGGGCGGATCAGCGGCTTCAGCTGCTTTAAATATTCGGCATTGCTGGAGACCGGAGCGCACAAAAAGATGTAATCACAGTCGCCGAAATCTTCTGTTACATGATCCATCAACCGGCTCACAACCCCGTCATGGACTGCCTGTTCTACAGAAGCACGGGTGCGGGAGCAGGCGAGGATCTCCGCATCCGGATAAAAATGACGGACTGCCCGGGCGATAGAACCGCCGATAAGGCCAAGTCCGATAAAACCGATTTTCATAATAATCTCCTTTAACACGTTAATGTATTAAGTATAGCACGAATTGGGGGAAATGGGAAGGGCGAGAAAACGTGCAGCGTCTGTTCTGCCGGCTGTTTTTCAGAATTATGAAAAAGTTTGACAAACTTTGCCTGTTATATTACACTGATAACGTTATGAAAACAAAGAAAGCGGCGTTTTGGCAAATCCGGTCCGTGTGCAGGCCATGGGCCGATACCGGCAGGAAACCGGGCGCAATGTTTTAGATAAACAGGAGGGCATGTGAGATGAAACACAATTTCCGTAAGATAGAAGGGAAATGGCAGCAGAGATGGGAGGAGGCCGGGATCTTCCGGGCGGTGGACGGCAGCGAAAAGCCGAAGTTCTATGGTCTGGTGGAATTTCCCTATCCCAGCGGTGCAGGTATGCATGTAGGGCATATCAAGGCGTATTCCAGTCTGGAGGTCATCTCCAGAAAACGCAGAATGGAAGGATTCAACGTTCTGTTCCCCATCGGATTTGACGCGTTTGGGCTTCCCACAGAGAATTATGCCATCAAGACGGGGACGCATCCGAGAAAGATTACAGATGACAATATCGCGAAATTTACAGATCAGTTGAAGAAGGTCGGTTTTTCCTTTGACTGGGATCGGGTGATCGATACGACGGACGAAGATTATTATAAATGGACCCAGTGGATTTTTCTGAAATTATTCGAACATGGGCTGGTGTTCCGCAGTAAGGCGCTGGTCAACTACTGTCCGTCCTGCAAGGTGGTACTTTCCAACGAGGACAGCCAGGGCGGCAAGTGCGATATCTGCCACAGCGATGTGATCCAGAAATCCAAGGACGTATGGTATCTGCGGATTACGGAATATGCGGACAAACTGCTGGAGGGTCTGGATCAGGTGGACTATCCGGCGAATGTGAAGCAGCAGCAGATGAACTGGATCGGAAAATCCACCGGCGCGTTCGTGAACTTTAAGCTGGACGGACTGGAGGAGGAGATGGAGATCTACACCACCAGACCGGATACCCTGTTCGGCGTGACTTTTATGGTTATCGCGCCGGAGCATCCGCTGATCGACAAATATGCGGACCGCATCGGCAATATGGATGCCATTGAACATTACCGGACGGAGTGCGCGAAGAAGACCGAGTTCGAGCGGACCCAGCTGGTAAAGGACAAGACCGGCGTGAAGATTGAAGGTATCGAGGCGGTGAATCCCATTACCGGGGGAAAGATTCCGGTCTTTATCGCAGACTATGTCATGATGGGCTACGGCACCGGCGCCATCATGGGCGTGCCTGCACACGACCAGCGTGACTATGAGTTTGCGAAGAAATTCGGGGCGGAGATCATCGAGGTCATCAAAGGCGGCGATATCTCTGTGGAAGCCTACAGCGGCGACGGAGAGATGGTAAATTCCGGTTTTCTGAACGGCTATACCAATAAGAAGGAATCCATCGCGCGGATGCTCACAGAGATCGAGAAAATGGGTGTTGGACATGCAGGCGTTCAGTTCAAAATGAAGGACTGGGCGTTCAACCGCCAGAGGTACTGGGGAGAGCCGATTCCGATCATCCACTGCGATGACTGCGGCGTCGTTCCGGTTCCTTATGAAGAGCTGCCGCTTCGTCTGCCAAAGGTGGAGAATTTCGAGCCGGGAGCGGAAGGCGAGTCTCCGCTGGCGAAGATTGAGTCTTTTGTAAACTGCACCTGTCCGAAATGCGGAAGGAAGGCGAGGCGGGAGACGGATACCATGCCTCAGTGGGCAGGATCGTCCTGGTATTTTTTGAGGTATATCGATCCGCACAATGAAAATGCACTGGCGGATCCGGAGAAATTAAAATACTGGATGCCGGTGGACTGGTACAACGGCGGTATGGAGCATGTGACCAGACATGTGATCTATTCCCGTTTCTGGCATCATTTCCTCTATGATATCGGTGTGGTCAATACACCGGAACCCTATGCGAAGCGTTCCATTCAGGGACTGATCCTTGGACCCGACGGAGACAAGATGAGCAAGTCCAAAGGAAACGTGGTGGATCCTCTGGATATCGTCAATGACTATGGTGCTGATACACTTAGAACATACGTTCTGTTTATGGGCGATTACAGTGCGGCGACTCCGTGGAATGACAATTCGGTGAAGGGCTGCAAGCGTTTTCTGGAGCGTGTATGCGGTTTTATGGACATGATTACCGAGAATCCGGAGACACAGAAGCTGGAGACACCGTTCCACAAGACGATCAAGAAGGTGTCTTCGGATCTGGAGGACATGAAGTTTAATACAGCCATCGCAGCGCTGATGACGCTGACCAACGAGATCTATGATCTTGGAAAGGTCAGCAGAGAGCAGGTGCAGATCTTCGCAAAACTTCTGTGCCCCATCGCGCCCCATGTATGCGAGGAGATCTGGGAAATGACGGGAGGGGAAGGATTCCTTTCTCTGCAGCCGTGGCCGCAGTATGAGGAGAGCAAGACGATTGACGCACAGACGGAGATCGGCGTGCAGATCAATGGCAAGCTCCGGGGAACCGTCGTCATTCCGACCGGCGCAGAGAAAGAGGAAGTATTTGCCATTGCAAAGGCGGATTCCAGAATTGCCTCTCTGACAGAAGGGAAAACCTTTGTAAAAGAGATCTATGTGCCGAACCGCGTGGTAAATTTTGTGGTGAAATAAAGAGGAAATATGATCGATCAGGCATATTCTGCCATGGATGTGCGTGATCGACTTCTTCGTTTTGGCCAAAACCGGTTCAATAATTTTACAGCACTGATTTTGTGAAAAAAGAAGCAGGGAGGTATGTCATTTGCTTTTTATTCAAGATATTTGTCTTACCTGGGGGAAAAAAGAAAGAGTTTCTGCTTATGCGAAAAAGCGTGCGGAATTTCCTATAGCCTGCTCATTGGATAAATTTCCTGATACATTTCATGGAGATGTGATTGTACATCATTTAAATTTTTATCAAAGAGGAGCCATATTCCAAACTTTATGCGTAAGTGATGCGTACCGTTTTCAGTTTTATCCTTCTGTTCAGGACTTAAATCTGGCCAATTTATCTGTCCGGTCGGATACAGAAAGTTATGAAGTGACATTTTTTTATGACGAACGCCGCAGTGGCCGGCCCGTCAGACAGGGACATAACAAAGATTATCACAATGTAGATTCCTTATTGTATCGGCATGATATTTTAAATGAAACTGTCTTTTCCCTGAGACGAGGACAGTATGGGCGGGTAATCTGGAATGAGCGCAGGATAGACGATACGGGAGAATGGCACTATCAATTACATGTCACGAACCTGCTGTATTATCTGGGAAAAAAGCCGGAACGGGATCTCTTTTTGACTGGCAGACCAGATTTTGAATATAAACAAATGGCAGTGTTGTATTAGTTCTTTTTTGCTGCACAGTCAAAAATGTTGATTCTCCTTTGATGCGGAAGCAGAAGCAAATGTGTCTTGATGAAACAGTTCCGCTGAGTTTGGAGACTCCATGCATCATTTGAAAGGTATGGACGGAGGAAATCGTATGGAGCATAGGAAAGAAGATAAGATGCGTCTTGTGGAAAAATATAATCTGAAACATGAAAACAATGCGTGGTATTCGGAAAAGGAAAATTCCCATAAACACCTCATTTTTAAAGATGCTTTCTTTGAGCGTGCGGATCTTATAGGTCTTTTGTTTCGTATCAATAAGCTGTGCATGGCAAAAGTAAATTATTTTCGCAGAAATATTGAAAAATATGAACCTCTGAAATATGATTATCGAAAAGGATTTCTAACTGTCCCTTTGTGGGATGCCGATTTTTTAAAACACAAAGATTCGGGCTTGATTCTTGATTTTCGTTATTTACAGTCGATTACGATTTATGATGATTTTGTCAGTTTGTGCAAAGAATTAGAAAATTTTGAGACAGAGTAAGGATGCAATGGAAATTTAAACTGGATGCTGTGAGGTGTTTTGGGTCTTCATAAAGATACCTCCCTGACACCCTGCTTTGATAAAACATAAGGGCTGCAAAATAAACAATGGCAGTAGATACAATGTCCGCTGCCCTTACAAACTTCCTCTGTCCCCGCCTGCAGGTATTTTATGCCACTTTCCTGCATAGCCTCGAAACAGGCATAAAATCGAACGTTTTTATGAAGACCTTAAAACAGCTGATGCAGCGTCATCAACAGCATCCGTTCTATGGACGGGCCTGCGCGGTGCTGCTTCCGGTATCCTTCAGGCTGAAAAAATACCTGCTCAGTGAAAAAGGGAATGCCGGCCGGGGCGATTTTTAAAATCTTTGGTTAGCTTTCCTAAAATCCTTGCTATTTCCTCTGCATTTTAGTATAATTCTAACATGAGGGGTTGGGACCTGAGTCTCTTCCCTTTGTAAACGTGCTGTGGTTGCTGACCGCAGGATGACAAAATGTATTGGAGGAGATTGCTAATGAACGTTTACACAACAGACAGTATCCGCAACGTAGTTCTTCTGGGACATGGCGGGAGCGGCAAGACCAGCCTGGTTGAGGCGATGGCATATGTATCCGGACTGACCAGCCGTATCGGAAAGGTTACAGACGGAACGACCATCAGTGATTATGATAAGGAAGAGATTAAGCGCAAGTTTTCTATCAATACTTCTGTCGTACCAATCATCTGGAAAGATACAAAGATCAATATTCTGGATACGCCGGGATTTTTTGATTTCGTAGGCGAAGTGGAAGAAGCAGTAGCAGCGGCTGATGCGGCAGTGATCGTGGTATCCGGCAAGGCAGGAGTGGAAGTCGGGACGGAGAAGGCATGGGAGCTCTGTGAGAAATACAAGCTGCCCCGTATGTTTTTCGTATCGGATATGGATGTGGACAATGCTTCCTTCCGTGAAGTTGTGGAGACGCTGACGGAGATGTACGGCAAGAAGATTGCACCGTTCTATCAGCCCATTCGTGAGAATGAGAAGTTTGTCGGCTATATCAATGTCATGAAGATGGCAGGACGCCGTTTTACCGGCATCGGTGAGAGAGAAGACTGTGAGATTCCGGATTACTGTAAACCGAATCTGGATATTTACAGAGAGGCCATGATGGACGCAGTGGCGGAGACCAGCGAAGAGTTCATGGAGCGTTATTTCGCAGGCGAGGAGTTTTCGGTAGGCGAGATCCGCGCTGCCATGAAGATGAACGTGGATGACGGAAGCATCATTCCGGTATCCATGGGATCGAGTATAGAGCTTCGGAACATTCACAATATGTTAAATGATATGGTTGAACTGCTTCCGTCTCCGGTTAAGAAGGAGTGTGCAGGCATCAACACAAAGACCAATGAGATCTTCCAGGCAGATTATAATTTCTCAAAGGCGAAATCTGCATATGTTTTTAAAACCATTGCCGATCCGTTCATTGGAAAATATTCTCTGATCAAGGTATGCTCCGGCGTTATCAAATCGGATGACATACTTTATAATTCTTCCACAGAGTCCGAAGAGAAGCTGAACAAGCTCTATGTCATGAGAGGCAACAAGCCCATCGAAGTAACCGAACTTCACGCAGGCGATATCGGCGCCATCGGAAAGGCAAACTGCAAGACCGGCGATACACTGTCCACAAAGGCAACTCCGATACTGTTCGGCAAGACGGAGATCTCCAGACCGTATACCTATATGGCATACAAGGCAAAGAAAAAGGGAGATGAGGATAAGATTTCTCAGGCGCTGGCGAAGATGATGGATGAGGATCTGACCATCAAGGCGGTCAATGATGCGGAGAACCGTCAGACGCTGCTCTATGGCATGGGAGACCAGCACCTGTCCGTCATCGTCAGCACCCTTGCTGAAAAATACAAAGTAGAAGTGGAACTGGATAAGCCGAAGGTGGCATTCCGCGAGACGCTCCGGAAGAAATCCGATGTGGAATACAAGTATAAGAAGCAGTCCGGCGGACACGGACAGTATGGTCATGTAAAGATGACTTTTGAGCCCTCCGGAGATCTGGAGAGTCCGTATGTATTTGATCAGATCGTCGTAGGCGGTGCGGTTCCCAAGAACTATTTCCCGGCAGTGGAAAAGGGGATTCAGGATTCTGTCACCAAAGGACCTCTGGCCGGATATCCGGTGGTCGGCGTGAAGGCCGTGCTCTATGACGGATCGTATCATCCGGTGGATTCTTCCGAGATGGCGTTTAAGACCGCTGCGATCCAGGCGTTCAAGAAGGGATTTATGGAGGCATCTCCGGTTCTTCTGGAGCCCATTGTAACCATAACGGTTCTGGTTCCGGAAAAATACACCGGCGATGTCATGGGTGACCTGAACAAGAGAAGAGGCCGTGTGCTCGGCATGAATCCGGCAGGCACAGGCAAGACGGAAGTGGTCGCTGATGTGCCGATGATGGAACTCTTCGGTTATAATACGGACCTTCGTTCCATGACCGGCGGAAGCGGCGTATATTCCTATGAGTTTGCCCGCTATGAACAGGCTCCGTCAGATGTACAGGAAAAGGAAGTGGCAGCGAGAGCTGCAGAAGCATAGAAGAAGGAAAGAGGGACTGCTGCAGCCGCGGCAGTCCTTTTTGCCGTTCAGGAAACGTTAAGACGCACTTGACATGAAGAAGATGGAGGGGGATAATGAAAAGGAAAGCAAAACAGGGAGTGATCAGTTGTGAAAAAATTTGTGGAAATCTGCGCCGGCAGGGTGCGGCTGCTGGTTCGGTGGCTGGTTCTTGCAGGGATAACAGGGGCAGTCCTGGGGATACTCGGCGGACTGTTCGGCAGAAGCATTACTGCAGTGACGGTATTCAGGGGGAATCATCCATGGATGCTGTATCTGCTGCCTCTGGCCGGACTCGGAATCGTTGCCATGTATCGGCTGGATCCGTATAAAACGGGAACAAATCGGGTGCTGGAGGGAATTCAGTCGAATACATATATTCCGCTGCGGACAGCGCCCCTGATCGCGGCATCTACGGTGATTACGCATGCGTTCGGCGCTTCTGCCGGACGGGAGGGTGCGGCGCTTCAGCTGGGAGGAAGTATTGGAGGTACCATTGGAAAATGGCTGAAAATGGATGATTATGACCATAAGATCATGATTATGTGCGGCATGAGTGCGGGGTTTTCCGCACTGTTCGGGACGCCTCTGACGGCTACGGTGTTTGCCATGGAGGTGGTCAGCGTGGGAATCATGCAGTATGCGGCGCTGGTTCCCTGCAGTGTGGCGGCGCTGACCGCAAAAGGATTTGCGGAGTTTCTGGGAGCTCACGGAGAACATTTCGCACTTCCGGCAGTGACTGCTTTTGACTGGAGAAGCGCAGGTCTGACGGTTCTGCTGGCGCTTTGCTGTGCGGCAGTCAGTATCCTGTTCTGCGTGGTTCTTCACTGTACAGAACATCTGTATAAAAAATGGATTCCGGATGAGTGGCTGCGCATTACGGCAGGAGGATGCCTGGTCATACTGATGACAAAGCTTCTGGGCACGACGGATTATCTGGGAGCCGGGATGGATGTGATCGAACTTGCCATGGAGGGGAAGGTGATCGCTGCGGCTTTCCTGGTGAAGATGGTCTTTACAGCGGTGTCTCTTGGCAGCGGATTCCGGGGCGGGGAGATCGTACCTACCCTGTTCGTCGGCGCAACGTTTGGCTGTCTGTTCGGACAGGTAACCGGGCTGTCGCCTTCTCTGGCAGCCGCCTGCGGCATGGCTTCCGTATTCTGCGGAGTGACGAACTGCCCCGTTTCCTCGCTGCTTCTGAGTTTTGAACTGTTTGGATTTGAATGCATGCCTTTCTTTCTGCTGTCTGTGAGCATCGCTTATCTGGAGTCGGGATACTATGGACTGTACCACAGCCAGAAGATTCTGTATTCCAAGACGAAGCTGAAGTTTATCAATACATATACGAAAGAGTAACGGATAAGGAGGATGCTGTGAAGGACATAGTATGCCCGAACTGCCAGAAGGATGAGTATCAAATCGTCCAGATCAATGGAGTGAAAGTGAAGCAGTGCAGGAAATGTGGAGGTTATTATCAACTGGCAGAGAAAGAAATTGTCAGGGAACGTGTTATAAAATATTTACCGGGCTGCAAAGATGCAGAAGGGAATTTTATAAAATGTCCCAGGTGCGGGTATGAGGATATTAAAAAGATTTCGGAACTGAGCCTGGGTGAATATATTCTGCTGGACTTCCAGTCTCTGCTTGCGAAACGCAGACTGGACATCAATGTGGAGGATGAGTATTATCTTTGCCGGAATCCGCTCTGTCGGCATGTATGGTGGAAAGATCTGAAGTATGAGGAGAAGCGTCAGGATAAAGCCGGAGGAGAGGAAAAGATATATTGGAAGGATTTATGAGTCGCAAAACATGGAAGGAGGAACCGCTTTATGGACAGAAAAGCAACAGCCAGAGAGACGCTGGCGATTATGGACAGAGGTTATTATGAAGTAAATGGGACACGTGTAGATATCAGGGAGCAGCAGGAAGATTCGGTAAAGAGGAGTTTTCTGCTGACTCCGGAACAGGGGGAACAGATTCTTAAAAAATGGGAAACCGGTTCAAAGACGGAGAAAAAAGCAGCGGTTCTTACGACGCTGAACTGTTCGGCAGTGGATGCGATCCTTCGTCTGACTTCAGAAGGAAAGTCTGCGGCAGTCCTGAATTTTGCCAGCGCAAAAAATCCGGGCGGCGGATTTATCAATGGAGCCATGGCGCAGGAGGAGAGTCTGGCGGCGTCCGGCTGCCTGTATAAGACACAGCTTGCCCATGAGGAATACTATGAGAAAAACCGTGCATTCCGGTCCATGATGTATACGGACCATGCCATCTGGTCCCCGGATGTGGTGTTTTTCCGCGACGGACGTTTCCGTCTGATGGAAAAACCGGTGACCGCATCTGTGCTGACCCTTCCGGCGGTCAATATGGGGCAGGTGCTGCTCAAGGGAGAGGATGAGGCAGAGGCGGAAAAGGTGATGAGACGGCGCATGGGGCTGTCCCTTGCTGTTTTTGCGGAGCAGGGATGCGGGCACCTGATTCTGGGGGCCTACGGCTGCGGTGTCTTCCGCAACAATCCGGAGAAGATCGCCGGATGGTGGAAGGAGCTTCTGGAAGGGGACTTTGCAGGCGTGTTCCAGACGGTAATTTTTGCGGTGCTGGACCGTTCTGCGGCGGGAGCTTGTATCGGAGCGTTTCAGAAACACTTTCGTTAACAAATGATAAAGATTCATTGATGAACGATGGATAACCTGCGTGAGTATGAGAGAGGTGATGGGACAGTGAGGAGTCGGGATGAGAGATAAGATGGCTTCGCTGGTGGTGGATCAGGTAAAGTATATCTATTCTGTTAAAGTATCTGCAGACGTGATCAAAATCATCGTGTATCGGTCTTCGGAAAAAGTACCGGTTTTTACTGTTTATGTGAATTATGTGGAAGCCTGGGGATTTGATGTATATCGTCCCAAGATGACAGAGATACTGATCCGATATTATCTTGAACATGGAAGTGCAGATAATCGAAAGATCAGGCTCTGTGAACATCAACAACTGTTTCGGGATCTGCTGGACTGTTTTTTTCAGGATGCGGAAGATCCGATGCGCGTGGATTTTGTGGAAAAGTGCAGAAAATGGGATGCAGGCGGGTAAAAAACAGGATGCTAAGAATCTTTGCGTGACTTTTCCGGGAGATTCGGCTACCATATGTGTGAGGTGATCATATGGCAAACGTGGGAAAAAATATCCGGCTGATCAGAAAACAGAAAAACATGACCCAGGATACACTGGCGGAGCTTTTGTATGTGAGCCGCCAGACAGTGTCCAATTATGAGACCGGAAGATCCAATCCGGATATCGATATGCTGGTGAAAATTGCAGAAGTGCTTCAGACGGATGTGAATATTCTGATCTTCGGATTTCCAGTTCCTCTGTCGCGGAAGCGGGAGTATATAAAACTGGGAATTGCGGCTGTCTTTCTTATGGCTTTTGTATTTCTTTTTATGAGACTTTCTTCCTGGGAAACGGTTTGGAGAAGGGACAGATTTGACCTTGGTTTGATGTTTGCCCTGCATCTGCTTTTTCGCCCGGCTCTGTATTTGATGGGCGGCTGGACGGTCATGCAGGGGATCTCTCTTTTGTGGAGGATCAACAGACAGTCCGGAAGGATTTTTGTGGCTGTGTACCAGGGGACAGTTATTCTGTTGGGCATCTATCTGATTTTAACCATTCCGTACTGTGTGATGCGTCTGTATGTAAGCTGGCAGATGACAAGGGTTTCTGATTTTTCTGCAATCCCTTATTTTCTTCCGGAATTCTGGCAGAGTGTGGTACTCTGGATATGGATGAATATACTGCTTAAGTTCTCGACTGGTTTTTTCCTTCTGGGGTTTGTTCTGTGGAATGGGCAGGGAGAGCGCCCCGGGACTTCCGATGGTGAATGATGCAGCAGGGAGAAGAAGCAGCACTGGGCAGCGGAAGGGAATCTCAGGTTCCCTTCCGCATCATTTTCTGCGCCTTCTTTAGCGTATCGTCCATTTTTGCCTTTTCTTCTTCGCTCTTTCCTTCCTTCATGATCTCGAAGATCAGCTGGAATTCCTCAGGGGTAAACTGCAGATTCTGCCTGCCTGCAGAAGCTACGGCTCCAAACAGGATGGGCATGGCCTGTTTCTGATTCTTTCCCTCGATCTGTTCTGCAAGCTTTAAGAGAAAATTAAGCTTGGCAGGAGAGATGTTCCTGATGCGTGGATCCTGGAACCATTCTGGTGCGTTCATGTGTGATCCTCCTGAAAATGATAGTTCCGCTTCCGCCCTTTGGACGGGCTGCGGCCGTTTTATTCCTTCTGTTCGGATGTGAAGGCAGAAGAAAAGCCTTCAAACATCTCCCGATACATATCCATGTTTTCAAACATGTCTGCAAACTGTTCGATCTGGGACTGTTCTTCCGGGGGAAGGAGTCCCTTCATGCATTTCATGAGGTTTCCCATGTCCGGGGACTGCTGGACGGGGGCATTCCGGTTAAAATATTCGATGGTCTTCTGCAGCTCCGTCCATTTGATATAGATCGCCAGCATTTTCTGCATACTGGCAGGAAGAAAGGGCAGGAAGGCTTTCATCATCTGCAGCTCTTTTGGAAGAATTGCTTCATCGAATGTCATGGCAGATTACTCCCTGCGTCTTTCTTCAATATATGAACGGTTGTCAGAAATCATGCGATTTCCGGAACCGGAATCTTACAGTGTCTCCCAAAGGCAGGAAGGGCGCCACAGACCATGACACCCTTCCGATGCGGTTTAGCAGCATCCGCAGTTGCTGCTGCATCCACAGTTGCTGCTGCATCCACAGTTGCTGCTGCATCCGCAGTTGCAGCCGCATCCGGAATTGTTGCTGCCGCCGAATCCATTGCCGCAGAAGAGCAGAAGCAGGATGATCCACCAGCAGCTGTCGCCGCCGAATCCGCTGTCGCATCCGCATCCGTTTCCGCCGAATCCGCTGCCGCAGCAGGAGAACAGGAGAAGGATCAGAATCAGGCATCCGCATCCGCTTCCGCCAAATCCCACACTGTTATTGCCGCAGCCGCAGCTGCATCCGCAGTTGTTGTCGCAGCCGCAGCCGCAACCGTTTCTACTTAAGTCACCCATGAAGATAACCTCCAAAAACTATTTACACTTCATCATATGCAGAAACGCCCAATTGTGCTATACTAAAACAAAAAAGGACAAAACTGCACCGAAAATTTCTGTGCAGAGCTGCAGAACTGTAATCAGGAGGAAATGACCATGCCGGCAACCTATGCGCATTATATATTTGGTAAAAAGGTATTTCATAAATTACCGGAGAAACTCAAACAGGAGGTCCGTCAGGGAAAGGATGCTTTTCTTCTGGGACTTCATGGTCCGGATCTGCTGTTTTATTATCATCCGTTTCATAAAAACCGGATCAATCAGTACGGGGTGTGGATGCATAAAGAGATGGCAGCAGATTTTTTTGACCGGGGAAGGATCTGCTACCGGAAGGATCCGGATCCGCTGCTTCGGGCCTATCTGTACGGGTTTTTATGCCATTTTATTCTGGATCACGAGTGCCATCCTTTTGTCAATTATTTTATGGAGGAAAAGGAACTGGGCCATCTGACCATAGAGACGGAATTTGACCGGTATCTGATGTCGGAGGACGGATATGAGCCGCTGAACTTTGTCCCCGTACATCATCTGATCAGCAGGAGACATACCAGAGAGCAGATTTCCAGGCTGTTTGAAGATGTGACACCGGAGCAGCTGCAGGTGTGCATCCGGCAGTTTCGCTGGGTCATCTCGCTGTTTGTGTGCCGGAATCCCATAAAAAGACTGGCATTGAAAATAATTTCCAGAGTAACCGGGCAGGATAAGAATATCGGCGGCCTGATCATGGATGGCAGAGTTCATCCGATCTGTGTCGGAAGCGACCGCTTTTTGAAGGAGCGCATGGAGCATGCGGTCCTGACAGCGGTAGACGAGATACAGAAGTACTGTCGGGTCCTGGAGGTGGGAGGACTTTTGTCAGAACGGCTGTATCAGAACTATGAGGAGTCGATATGATGCATCTGACTGGAAAAGAACGGGACTGGGTGCTGTATGATGTGGGGAATTCTGCCTTTGTCATGCTGACTGCCACAGTCATTCCGATCTGTTTTAAAAATGTTGCAGAAGGAACGGGAATGTCTGCTGCGGATTCCACGGCATATTTCAGCTATGCCAGTTCACTGGTGACGGTGATCGCGGCAGTCCTGGGGCCGGTTCTCGGAGCCGTAGCAGATATGAAAGGTTTTAAAAAGCCGGTGTTTGCCTGCTTCATGGGAATTGGGGTGCTGGGCTGCGCAATGCTTGGAATACCGGCAGGGTGGCTTCTGTTCCTCGGGATCTATGTGATCGCCAAGGTGGGGTATCAGGGGAGTCTGACGTTCTATGATTCCATGCTGACGGATGTGACGACGGATGACAGGGTGGATCAGGTATCTGCTCATGGGTATGCCTGGGGTTATATCGGGAGCTGCATTCCTTTTGTCATCAGCATTCTTCTGATCCTGTATGCAGAGCCTCTGGGACTTGGGAGTACGAAGGCGGCGGCGCTGGTCTTTGCCTTCAATGCAGTGTGGTGGTTTGTGCTCACGCTTCCTCTTCTGAGGAGCTTTGAGCAGATCTGTTATGTGGAGAAAAAGGAACATCCGGTCAGGGAGAGCTTTGAGCGGCTTTTTGGGGTCATGAAGGATGTGTGGAACAACAGGCGGATCTTCTGGTTTCTTGCCGCTTTTTTCTTCTACATTGACGGAGTCTATACGATTATTGACATGGCAACTTCTTACGGCAAGGATGTGGGGATTTCCGATGCGGATCTGATGCTGGCGCTTCTGCTGATGCAGATGGTTGCATTTCCGTGTTCCATTCTGTTCGGCAGCCTGGCGAAGAAGCTGGAGGGCGGACGACTGATCCGGCTGTCCATACTTGGATATCTGGTTATTGTGCTGTTTGCAGTCCGGATGAGCCATGCATGGGAATTCTGGCTTCTTGCCGTGTGCGTGGCGGTCTTTCAGGGAGGGATCCAGGCGCTGTCCAGGTCATATTTTACAAGGATTATTCCGAAGGAACAGGCGGCAGAATATTTTGGCTTTTATGATATCTTCGGAAAAGGTGCGGCATTCATGGGGACTTTGATGCTTGGAGCGGCGACGCAGCTGAGCGGAACATCGCGGACCGGAATCGGCCTTTTGTCCATTCTGTTTCTTGCGGGATATGTACTGTTTCGCAGGGCGGAGAAGGCATAAACAGTTCTTGACCTGGAGTTGACTCCATCTGGTATAATGGCAGGTATCAGATATGAGAAGTGGAGGAGAACAGATGAGGTATCGGGAACTTGGAAGAACAGGGCTGAAGGTCAGCGCAATCTTTGGAAAATAAGGAGAGTGTGTTTATGGGAACAATATCCGCATATATGGTTCCGCATCCGCCGTTGATCGTGCCGGAGATCGGAAGAGGAGAAGAGAAAAAGATTCGGAATACGATTGATGCATATGATGAGGTGGCAGGAAGGATCGGAAGGCTGAAGCCGGATACGATCGTCCTGATCTCGCCGCATCAGACCATGTATGCAGATTATTTCCATATCTCGCCGGGAGCGGCCGCAGCCGGAGATTTTGGACCGTTTGGGGCAGGGCAGGTGAGACTGGAGGCTGCTTATGATACGGAATTTGTGAGCCTGCTTTGTCAGTATGCATTCGGAGAGAAGCTGTCGGCCGGAACGGCTGGAGAGAAGGACCGCAGGCTGGATCACGGGACGATGGTACCGCTGTATTTTGTGAACCGTTACTGGACCGGATACCGTCTGGTCCGGATTGGACTGTCCGGGCTGCCTCTTACGGAGCATTACAGGCTGGGACAGTATATTCAGAGCACTGCAGATGCCCTGGAACGGAAGACCGTGCTGATCGGCAGCGGGGATCTGTCCCACAGGCTGAAGGCGGACGGCCCTTATGGATATCAGAAGGAAGGACCGGAGTATGACAGGCGCATCATGGATGTCATGGAACGGGGCGCCTTTGGAGAACTTCTGGAATTTTCGGAGGATTTTTGTGAAAAAGCTGCAGAATGCGGACATCGTTCTTTTGTCATAATGGCAGGAGCGCTGGATGGACAGAAGATAAAGAGTGAGCGCCTGTCCTACGAAGGACCTTTTGGAGTAGGATACGGCATCTGTACCTATGAAGTATGCGGTCCGGATGCCGGGCGGAGGTTTTTGAAGGCATATCAGGAGCGGTCGCTTGCCCGGCTGCACAGACAAAGGGAACAGGAAGATGCCTTTGTGCGTCTGGCCCGGGAGACGATCGAACAGTATGTGCGCAGCAAAGAAGTGCTCCGCTGTCCCGATACACTTCCGGAAGAGATGAGGAAGCGCCGGGCAGGGGTATTCGTTTCCCTGAAAAAAGACGGAAGGCTCAGAGGATGCATCGGGACCATACAGGCGGTGCAGGCTTCGCTGGCAGAAGAAATTATATATAATGCAGTCAGTGCGTGCTCGAAAGACCCCAGGTTTGAGCCGGTCAGCCAGGAAGAGCTGGAACATCTCACCATCCATGTGGATGTGCTGGGAGATACGGAGCGGATCGATTCTCCGGAAGAGCTGGATGTAAAACGTTACGGCGTGATTGTGACCAGTGGATACCGGCGGGGGCTGCTCCTTCCGAATCTGGAAGGAGTGGATACGGTGGAGGAGCAGATTGCCATTGCCAGGCAGAAGGCGGGCATCGGCGGGACTGAAGAAGTGGAACTGGAACGGTTTGAGGTCGTCAGGCATTTTTGACGCAGAGACGTAGAGAGAAGAGGTGGACGGATGGAGACAGTCTGTCAGGTGTGTATGCATCACTGCCGCCTGAAGCCGGGGCAGCTGGGAATCTGCCGGGCAAGGAAAAATGAAGACGGGAAGATCCGGTGCGAAAATTATGGACAGGTGACTTCGCTGAATCTGGATCCCATAGAGAAAAAGCCCCTGCACATGTTTTATCCGGGGAGCCTGATTCTGTCTGTGGGGAGCTACGGGTGTAATCTGCGGTGCCCTTTCTGCCAGAATCATGAGATTTCCATGGCGGACAAAGACGGGGCAGAATCCTGCTGCATTTCTCCACAGGAACTGACAGAGAGGGCGCAGAAATACCGGCCGGTTGGAAATATCGGGGTTGCATTTACCTATAATGAACCGCTGATTGGCTGGGAATATGTGAGGGATACGGCAAAACTGGTACATGCATGCGGCATGAAAACGGTACTGGTTACGAATGGAAGCGCTTCCCTTTTGGTACTGGAAGAACTTCTTCCCTGTGTGGATGCCATGAACATCGATCTGAAAGGTTTTGGGAGGGAGTATTACCGGAAGCTTGGAGGGGATCTGGATACCGTAAAGGCATTTATTGCCCGGGCGGCAAAGGACTGCCATGTGGAGCTGACGACTCTGATTGTACCGGGAGAAAATGACGGTCTGCAGGAGATGGAAGAAGAGGCAGAATGGATCGCTTCTGTCAACAGGGACATTCCGCTTCATCTTACCCGTTTTTTCCCCAGATATCGTATGATGGACCGGGAGGCAACGGATGTGCGGCGTATCTATGAACTGAAAGAGACGGCTGAGAGATATCTGCCGTACGTGTACGCAGGGAACTGCTGAAAGGAGCAGGAATCATGGAACATATGAGTACATTATGCTATATTGAAAAAGACGGCAGATACCTGATGCTTCACCGGACGGTCAAAAAACACGATGTCAACAAGGATAAATGGATCGGAGTCGGAGGCCATTTTGAAGAGGGAGAAAGTCCGGAAGAATGCGTACTTCGGGAAGTGAAAGAGGAGACAGGCTATACGCTTACCTCTTATCAGTACCGGGGGCTGGTTACTTTTATCTCCGGAGACGGTGTGACAGAATATATGTCTTTGTTCACGGCAGACCAGTTTACGGGGGAAGAGATTCCCTGTGATGAGGGAGAACTGGAATGGGTGCCGAAGGAAAAGGTCCGGGGACTTCATCTATGGGAAGGCGACAAGATCTTTTTCCGCCTGCTGGATGAGAAGATTCCGTTTTTTTCTCTGAAGCTGGTATATGACGGGCACGGCAGGCTGGTGAGCGCAGCCCTGAACGGAAAGCCCATGGAACTTTTTGATATTCTGGAGGAAGACGGCAGCAAAAGCGGGATCGTAAGGGAGCGGGGCGTGACGCACTGGGAAGGAAGCCTGCATCCTACGGTACATATCTGGATTGTAAGGGAACGGGAACAGGGAGCTTATGATGTGCTGCTGCAGAAGCGGAGTGCCCGAAAGGATTCTTATCCGGGCTGCTATGATATCTCGGCGGCAGGGCATGTGACGGCAGGGGAGGATGTTCTGGAGTCGGCGAAGAGAGAGCTTCAGGAGGAGCTTGGCATCATGGCCTGCCCGGAGGAGCTGGAAGCAGTCGGCATCCATAAAGGATGGACAGAGGATGTGTTTTATGGAAGAGCATTTAAAGACTATGAATGGAGTCATGTCTATCTGTACCGGAAACCGGTAGAGCTTCGGAATCTGCGGCTGCAGGAATCGGAGGTGGAAGAAGTCCTGTGGATGGATTATGGAAAATGCCTGCGCATGATACAGGAAAATTCCCTTCCCAACTGTATCTATGAAGAGGAATTTCGAATGGTCGGGAAAGCTCTGGGGATTGGATCACACCCCTGATGTCTCTGTGTTTTCATTCATATATGGAAGGAACCGGATCGAAAACAGGTTCTGTCAGTCTCATTCGGACATTGGAAGTCCGTCTGAGAACGGCGGAGCCTGTTTTTGCCTGTCCAGATGCCCGTTTCATGCCGATGCAGCAGCCGGCATCGTATTTTACAGCAGTTTTCTGCGCCGGACATGCGGAAAAAATCAGGATATGGATGAAACTTTTTGGCAGGATGGGAGGTCTAACAGTCAGACAGAGTAAGGAAGGAGGAAAGGATCATGAAAAGTGCTGAGAAAGAGGCTCTGGTTCAGGAATGTCTCATGGAGCATTATGAAAAATATTACCGGATTGCATACAGCTATACGTTTCAGGAGCAGGACGCCATGGATATTGTACAGGAAGGCGCATACCGTGCGATCCTGAAAAGCGATTCTCTGAAAAATCCGGAGTATGCGGACACGTGGATCTGCAGGATCATGATGAATGAAGCGGTCCGTTTTCTGGAAAAATACAGAGGACGCACAGCTTCCATGGAGGAGGTGCCGGAGAAAGGAAAAGAAGATGATACCGAAGATCTGGATCTGAAGCAGGCTCTTGCGAAATTGAGCGAAGAGGAACGCAGGATTGTGGTGCTCCGGTATTTTGAAGAGGAAAAGCTCCAGACCATTGCAGGAGTCATGGGTCTGAAGGTGAATACGGTGAAGAGCCGCCTGTACCGTGCGGTGGAGAAGCTGAGAAAATATATGGAGACAGGAGGGACAGAATATGGAAAAATGGAAGAAGGAGTATGACAGAATCGCGGCGCCGGAAAAGGGAAAAGAGAAGATGGAGGAGGCAGTTATGAGAGCGAAGGAAAAGAAAGAGAGAATCCGAAGAAAAAGGAGAATCCGTTCTGTCGGAAGCGCGGCAGCAGTGTTTGCCATTCTGCTGATTCTCCCCAATACCAGCCGGACGGCGGCGGCGGCCATGCAGCAGATCCCGGTACTGGGGAATTTCTTTCAAGTGGTGACGATCCGGGAATATCAGGTGGATGAAGAGCGTTATCAGGCGGATGTGAAGGTGCCGGAGGTGGTGCCGGAGCATATGGACGGCATATCAGAGGAGACTGCGCAGCAGACAAAAGAGACGACAGATGCCATTAACTTTGATATCCGGCAGGCGACAGAGGAACTGATCGAGGAGTTTAAGAGCACCATGGAAGAATTTGAAGACGGTTACGGAGATATCATCGTGGACAGCGAGGTGCTGACGGACGATGAGAAATGGTTTTCTCTGGATCTGGTGCTCTATCAGGGCGCAGGCAGCGGCTATGAGCGCCACCGCCACTATACCATCGACAAGACCACCGGCAGGCGGGCGGAGCTTTCGGATTTCTTTGGAGAAGATTATGTGGAGACAATCAGCGAAGAAGTCAGGGCACAGATGCGAAAGCGGATGGCGGAGGATGAGAATGTGACCTACTGGATCGATTATGAGGACGTGCCGGAGTGGAATTTTGAATCCATTGCGGAGGATCAGGACTTTTATGTAAACAAAGACGGAAAGGTGGTCATCTGCTTTAACGAATATGAAGTGGCGCCCGGCTATATGGGGTGCGTGGAATTTGTCATGGAATGACAGGCATACAGCACAGAAGACGATACCGGCAAAGACAGGTGGCTTTGCCGGTTTTTCGGATGTTCAGGAAGTTTTAAGAAGAATTAAGAAGATTTTCTCGGAAGGTTGTAGTAAAATAGAGAAAAACTGCGTTTATATGGATGTAGATGCATTTACCAGGAGGATAAAATATGTTGCTGTTTCTGGCGCTTCTGGACAGTCCGGAGGAACAGGAGAAATTCACGGAGGTTTACGAACAGTACCGGCATTTCATGTGGTATGTGGCGAATCAGAAGCTGCAGGATGCACACCTTGCCGAGGATGCGGTGCAGGAGGCATTTCTGGCGCTGGCCAGGCACCTTGACCAGATCGAGGATGTACACAGCCCGCGGACGAAGAAATTCCTGGCAACGATCGTCAGAAGCAAGGCGGTTGATATTCTGAGAAGATCAAAGCCGGAGGAGGAACTGGATGAATATCTGACGAATCAGCAGACCGGGGAGGATATTCTGGAGCAGTATCTGACAAGGGAATATTACAATCAGCTCATATCCTGCATTCTGGAGCTGGACGACAGCTATCGCGTGGTATTTGAATATAAATACATATATCAGATGGGAGATGCCCAGATCGGGGATATTCTCGGGATTTCTGCCAAAAATGTGAATGTACGTTACTTCCGGGCGAGGAAGAAACTGCAGAAAATGATTCAGGAGGAGGTTGACCGGTTTGCAAAAGCATGAGAAACTTTCCAAAGAAGAAGAACTGCTGGCACAGGTTCTGGAGGAGTGTCTGGAAGAAGATCTGAGTTTTGTACCGCCGGAAAGAGAGATTTCCAGAAAACACCGGTTTTCAGAGGAATTTGAACAGGCAATGCAGAGCATTCAGGATGAGATTCTGGAAGAACTTCGAAAAAAAGAAGCGCGGAGACATTTTTCCCCCAGGTATGGACAGTGGGCGGCATGCATCCTGGTATTCTGCGTGTGCGGATGGCTGCTGTACTGCCGTGTGGGCGGCCTGACCGGCAGCTCGGGCACGGAGGAAACCGCGGATACGGCAGAGGCTCCTGCAGAAGAGTCTGTCATGGAGGATCTGGATTCCGGAGCAGGGAACTGTATAACAGACGGTCAGGAAAATGCAGAGCCAGAAGAGCGTGGGCTGGAAACGGGAGCTTCAGAGGCAGTCGGAGAACCGGAAGGGAAAGACTACTGTGATCAGATCGTCTATCCGGCCCGGGATCAGGAGGTACCGGAGCAGCTGGAAACGGTGACCACACGGGTGAACTGTCCGGTCCTGGATGAGGATAATCCGGTCCTGATGCTGACCATTGGCAATACAGGAGAGGAGGATGTGCGCTACCTGGATCATTACGAACTGGAAGTGCGGCTGGAGGATACATGGTACCAGATTCCGTCGGAGGGTGAATGGAAGGGGGAATGGCTTACGCTGGAGGCAGGCATGGCGGTGGACAAGGCGGTCGATCTGTCTGAATACCGGATTGATTATGATGCAAGCCAGTACCGCTTGGTTACTTATACCGGAGATGGTCCTCTTGGAGTGGAATTCACCTTCGGAGAAGTGTTCAGAAAGACGATGGAGGAACTGGAGGATTGAGACCGTCTTCAGAGCAAAAAAGGGAAATCTGAGGACAGATGCACAAGGAGCATGGAGGAAGTTATGGAAAGAAAACAGAAAAAGAGCGGGTACAGAGGAGCGGTATTATGGATAACCGGGCTTTTGCTGCTGGCGGCAACGGGCTGCGGCGGCGCGGCGGTCAGCAACACGTCCGCAGGAGCTGTAAGTGAAAGTTATGCAGTTGCAGAAGAAGCCATGGACGCGGCGGCGCCCCAGATGGAATATGCCGCACAGGACATGGATGCCGGAGGTGCGATTACGTCTGAGAGCGGCATTGATCCGGTCATACAGAACGGAAGAAAGCTGATCAAGACCGTACGTCTGGAAATGCAGACAAAGGAATTCGACGCGCTTACGGACGGACTTGTGAAAAAGGTTCAGGAGATGGACGGTTATATTGAAAGTTCCGCCATGTGGGGGAACAGCTATTACAACAGCGACACCAGAAATTCCGAGTATACGGTGCGGGTCCCGTCAGACCGGCTGAATGAGTTTATCGATGTGGTGGGCGGACTTGGAAATATTACATATAAAAATGAGAGCATAGAGGATGTGACGCTTCAGTATGTGGATGTTGAAAGCCGCAAAAAGGCGCTGGAGACCGAACAGGAGCGGCTTTTGGAGCTTATGGAGCAGGCAGAGAATCTGGAAGACCTTCTGGCCATCGAGAGCAGACTCTCAGAAGTGCGTTATGAGCTGGAGAATTACGGAAGCCAGAAGCGCTATCTGGATAATCAGATTGATTACAGCACGGTATATCTGACGGTTACAGAAGTGGAGCGGATCACCGAGACCGGCAAGAAGACCTTTTTTGAGGAGATTGCAGAGCGGTTCGGCGACAGCCTGTATATGGTTGGTTTTGGCGTGAGAGAATTTGTGATCGTGCTGGTGGGCTCTCTGCCGGTACTGGCGGTATGGATTCTTGTGATCGCCGTGTTTGTGCTGGTGATCCGCAAAGTGGTCTATAAAGAGAAAGGATTCCGGATTTTCAGGAGGAAAAAGGCAGTTCCGGAAGCGACAGAGGAGAAAAAGGATCAGAAATGAGCAAAGACGTCCCATAAACAGGGCCTGCGGGCAGTTTATGGGGCGTTTTACGATAGTATTTGCAAAAATTCTTCCCGGATGCTATACTTTATTATAATTGGGTAAAGTGTCGACTACTGAAGGGAAAAGGAAAATACTATGTTTGATTATCGCGTCGAAGCCGGGAATCCGGCCCGTCTGGGAGTGACCAGGAATGGGAAAGATATTAATTTTGCAGTAGTGGTACGTGACAGGAAAGACTGTTGTCTGCTTTTGTATAAAAAAGGAACCGAAGAGATTGCAGCAAAGCTTTCATTTACAGAGGAGATGAGGTTTGGAGATATCTGCACCATGCAGATCCGGCGGCTTCCGGTAAATGAATATGAATATAATTATCTGATAGACGGGGAAGTGACCCCGGATCCCTATGCCAGGGTGATCTGCGGGAGGGAGAAATGGGGAACCCGCCCGGAAGGCGTGCACGCCCTGCGCTCCGGCATGCAGGCAGAGCGGTTCTTCTGGCAGGGAGACAGGCCGTTGATGCTGCCTTATGAGGAATGCATCCTGTATGTGACCCATGTCCGGGGATTTACCATGGATCCGTCCTCCAGATCCCGTCATCCCGGCACCTTTGCGGGTATCAAAGAGAAGATTCCATACCTGAAAAGTATGGGAATCAATCAGCTGGAGCTGATGCCGGTGTATGAATTTGCGGAATATGAGCAGAAGAGACCGTCGAAAAAGCACATGCCGGTAAGCCGAAGCGCCGCGGAACAGATCAACTACTGGGGGTACGCAGACGCGTATTATTTTGCGCCCAAAGCTTCCTACAGTGCGTCCGGGAATCCGGTAAGGGAATTGAAGGAACTGGTGCGGGAATTACATAAAAACGGGATTGAGCTGATCCTGGAATTCTATTTTCCGGTCAGGACAAATCCACATATGATTCTGGACTGCATCCGTTGCTGGGTGGCGGAATATCATATTGACGGAGTGCATGTAAACAGTCAGGGGACTCCGCTGGGAAGCCTGGTCTTTGATCCGCAGCTGTCCTGTACAAAGATCATGAGTGAGAGTTTTACGCTGGAGGAATATTATGAACCGGGTTATGAGCCGGCCTGTCGGAGGCTTGCAGAGTACAACGATGATTTCCTTCAGAAATCCAGGCGGTTTCTGAAAGGAGACGAGGACATGCTCGGGCAGATTGCCTGGAGCATGCGCCGGAATCCAGGACAGCAGGCAGTCGTCAATTATGTGGCATGCCATAACGGTTTTACACTGGCGGATGTGGTATCCTATGATGTCAAACACAACGAAGACAACGGAGAAGAGAACCGGGACGGAAGCAGTTATAACTGCAGCTGTAATTATGGGGAAGAAGGTCCAACCGCTTCCAGGAAATTAAAACAGTTAAGAGAGCGTCAGGTCCGCAATGCGTTTCTTCTGATGCTGCTCTCCCAGGGAGTTCCGGCGATCTATGGCGGAGACGAGATGGGGAATTCCCAGGGCGGGAATAATAACGCATGGTGCCAGGACAATGAGACTGCATGGATCCAGTGGAGCAGGAAAAAAGCGGACCGCCGCCTGCGGGAATTTGTAAAAGATGCGATTCAGTTCCGGAAGCGTTCCGGAGCTTTTGGGCGTTCGAAGGAATATACCATGAAAGATCATCTGGCAAAGGGAATGCCGGATCTGTCCTATCACGGGAAACGGGCATGGTACGGAGAATTTGAGACCTGCAGCCGTCAGATGGGAATCCTCTATGCCGGGTGCTATACGGGAGGGGAGACCTGTTATGTGGTGTACAATATGCATACGGCAGATCAGGAGCTGGCGCTGCCCATCCTTCCCAAAGGAGAGAGATGGCATGTGGCAGCGGATACCGGAAGAGAAGAACATGCATTTTACAGTCCGGGGGAAGAGCCGGTTCTGAAGGAGCAGAAGGTGGTGACGGTTCCGCCAAGGACGATTTTGATACTGGCAGGTAAAAAAAGATGAGACTGATTAATATATGGAGACATTTTTATACGATTACAGAGCATAAAATGGTGGTTGCCCGGCACTGTTTCAAGGTGGGGATGTACTGGCAGGGGATTACCCACGACCTGTCCAAGTATACGCCGGCGGAATTCTGGCAGGGCTGCAGGTATTATCAGGGCTTTCAGAGTCCGAACAATGCAGAGCGCGAGGAGAAAGGATATTCTGCCGCATGGCTGCATCATAAGGGACGCAATAAGCATCACTACGAATACTGGATCGATTACAGTCTGAAGCCCGTGAAATGCATGGCGGGTATGAAGATGCCTTTAAAATATGTCAATGAGATGGTTATGGACCGGATTGCAGCGTCGAAAGTATATGAAGGGAAAAAATATACCAGGCATTCGCCGCTTGCTTATTATGAGCAGGGGAAAGGAAGTTATCTGATTCACGAGGAAACAAGGGAACTTCTGGAGTATATTCTGCATATGCTGGACGAAAAAGGTGAGGAAAAGACGTTTGCATACATGAAAAAGTATATGGTAGGGAAGAAAAATTATCCGAAAATCAAAAAAAATAAAAAAATCTGAAAAAAGAAGAAGGATTTTCGGATTTTGCGCAGTATATTATTTATATAGGGTATTTGTAAAAGATCATTCTGTTTCATTGAAAAGGGGGAGAGGCTATGACGATCCGGGAAAAGACAGAGATATGGGAGGAAGAGCGCCTGAGCGATTATGCGGCGCGGAGCAGAAATTCCAGAGGCAGAGACAAAGAGGAGCCGCCCTGCGATATCCGTCCGGTCTATCAGAGGGACAGGGACCGCATCCTGCACTGCAAATCCTTCCGCCGGCTGAAACATAAGACCCAGGTGTTTTTAACTCCCAGGGGGGACCATTACCGGACCCGGCTGACCCATACGCTGGAGGTGGCGCAGAATGCCAGAACCATCGCCAGGGCGCTCAGGCTGAATGAGGATCTGACAGAGGCAATCGCACTGGGACACGATCTTGGGCATACGCCCTTTGGACATGCCGGAGAACGGGCGCTGAATGAGATCTGCAGCGAAGGATTTGCCCACCACAGACAGAGTGTGCGGATCGTTGAGAGTCTGGAAAAGGGCGGAAGGGGCCTGAACCTGACCTGGGAGGTCAGAGACGGGATCCTCAACCATCAGATGACGGGAAGAGCGGAAACGCTGGAGGGAAGGATCGTCCGTTATTCAGATAAGATCGCATACATAAACCATGATGTGGACGACGCGATCCGGGGAGGCGTGATCCGGGAGCGGGATCTTCCGAGGGCCTATACGGACATTCTGGGACATTCCACCAGAGAACGGCTGAATATCATGATCCATGACATTGTGGAACAGAGTCAGGACAAGCCGGACATTCTGATGTCGGAGGATATCCAGTATGCATTTATGGGAATGCGGAAGTTCATGTTTGACAATGTATATACAAACCCCAAGGCAAAAGGCGAGGAACAGAAGGCAGAGAATATCGTGAAGGAACTGTTTCAATATTATATGGAACATCCGGAGTTTCTGCCCAATGAGTATGTGGAGCGGATGTGGTACTCCGGCGAGACGCAGGAGCGGAGCGTCTGCGACTACATCGCAGGTATGACAGACCAGTATGCCATATCCAAATTTCAGGAATTCTTTCTTCCGGATTCCTGGAGAGTTTAACAGGAATCAGGTGTGATATGAGTTTTTATTCGCAGGAGCTTGTGGAGGAGGTCCGTTCCGGAAGCGATATTGTGGACGTGATCTCCGGTTATATAAAACTGCAGCGGAAGGGCAGCAATTATGTGGGTGTATGTCCCTTCCATAACGACAGGAATCCTTCCATGTCCGTCAATCAGCCAAGGCAGATCTATCACTGCTTCAGCTGCGGGGCAGGCGGGGACGTGTTTAAATTTGTGATGGAATATGAGAACCTGACGTTCCCGGAGGCAATGAAGGTGCTGGCGGACCGCGCCGGTATTACGCTTCCGGAGCAGGATACTTCCAGAGAGGCGAGGCAGCAGGCGGATCTGAAAGCACAGATCATGGAACTGAACAAACTGGCCGCGAAATATTATTACTATACACTGCGGCAGCCGGCAGGAAAGCAGGGGCTTGACTATCTGCTGGGAAGGCAGCTTACCAGAGAGACGATCCAGAAGTTCGGACTGGGCTATGCGGATAAATACAGCAGCAGCCTGTACCAGTATCTGAAAAGCAGGGGATATTCCGATTCGCTACTGAAAGAATCCGGACTTATGCAGGTGGATGAAAAGCGCGGTATGTACGACAAGTTCTGGAACCGGGTTATTTTTCCGATTATGGATACGCATAACCGGGTCATTGGT
>ERZ778497.230-NODE-230-length-52549-cov-21.130091_pt1 | contig 52549 bp, 62 predicted proteins | sample MGYA00509938_ERZ778497 | MGnify/ENA primary metagenome ERZ778497 (study PRJEB29527, sample SAMN07138969) | mouse gut metagenome | material: feces | host: mouse | place: China:Nanjing | collected 2016-01-25 ... | reverse complement strand
TTTGTTATGCCCTATAACATTTTTTCAATTCTAATTTTAAACAGTTTCTTAGAATCAAACGAGAGCAGCTACCATTTACTTTCCAGAATTATATCAGTGATCATTATATGCCTTATTACGGCAATACAATTTTGGATAATGTCAATCCGGAATATATGATTTATGATCCTCGAAGCAGGGAGCATAGATACTACTATTCAATAGGCATCCCCTTGAATAAACGCTGTTTCAACAAGCTCCGAAAGAAATACTGGAAGTATGAAAAAAGTCTTGTGACAATCAATTACACAAAAGGAACTATAAATATTCAAGAATATAACAAAAGCTCAAATCTATGATACATAAAATAATAAATGCTTTTCCTCTAATAAACATTATATCTGAGGAAAGACTGGCGAAAATCATAAATGAAGCCCTCAAAATCAAACTCTTCGTACCAAGTTCAGATTTCATCTTATCTGAGGTTTCAAAGATTTATACTAAGCCACAGACTATTGATTATAGCGATGGCTCCGATTTTTGCAACTGGCTTGATTGGCGCAGTGCAGTAAACAAATGGTCGCGCAATCATTATCTGCCAGTCTGGAAACAGACGAATGGTGCTGTTCGCAGTATTTCACAGGCTTGTGAATTGTGTGCTGATGTCTGGATGAATAAAATCTTCAATGTCTCATTACAAGACAATGGTGCATGGGATGAAGGAGAATCTGGACTAATGATGAATGCTTTTGGTAGTATGTTAAAAACCAAAGCAATGCAAGATATTCCCCAAGAGATAAAGGATAAAGTCAAATCTGGGATAATCCAATATTATCAGGATTTCACACACAGATATGGTCTGAGTTGCGATTATGACCCGTGCACTAATTTATATCATATACTACGAAATGCAGGAATCTCCAGAAGCGATATCAAACATATTTGCCCCTGGAAAACATCTATCAGGATTGTGGCGGAAGATAACTCTGTCTTGGTACATACATATCAAAATGATGAATACATCTAAGATTTTCTAAGAAATTACAAGATGGAAACTGAGATAAAAATCACAGAAGAAAAGGCGTATGATTATGCTCGACCAGCAGCCAAAACGCTATATCGACAAGGGTTCATTAAAGAAACTTGGCTTGTAGAAATGCTGGCACAAGCGTTTTTAGCGGGAGCGGCCTGTGCTTCTACTGCTCATTGGGAACGTGTCGATGATAAATCTAATGTTCCACAAGGCCCTCAACTGCTATGTGCAAAAAAGAACCGATACGGCTGGTTTATGCACCTCTGTAGATATGATGGAGAGGATTTCTTCAATGAGCATTGTGACTCCTATCATCCAACACATTATATGGTAGTTCCCCCAATTATTCAAACTGAAAATGAGTAATTCCTCTCGTCAATTCCGAAAATATCCGCAAACTATTGTGATACGTTGTCCGTGCTGTCAGCAAGTGTATTATGCAATGCCTTGGTTTGATATAAATGGAGAAGCTGAATATCGCTGTAATTGTGGCTATCTGAATAAGATTAAACTTATTAAAAACGATACTACTCCCAATGATTGCAAAGGTTAAAGCGACTGGTGAAATTGTTGACGTTCATAATTCACCATTTTATCCAGATATTTGGTATGGGGCTGGCTTACCTTATGGAACGTCGGAACTTGAATTTATTTCAACTTCAAAAAATAAATGTCATCGCTTAGATTTTTTAACTCATTTTACCGATCAGGAATTAAAAGATGAGTTAAAACGTAGAGATAAAGAGCGTCAATCTCAATATCCCAGTAATCTCCATTGTCGTGATTGTAAGTATTGCAGAGAAGGTCGTACTTTCAAACACCATTTATGGACTACAACGGTTTGTTTTGCTAAACCTAAACCCAAAATGGGGTCTGAACGCTATTATGCAACCTCCTTATCTTGTAAGATTTGTGAAAAATTTGAACCAAAATGAGCAAACTGATTGCAATCTGGAAAATCCTATGGGCTCACCAGTATGCAGTATTCACTTTCAAAGAAGCTGCTCCTGACCCAACGTGGTTGACCGTACCCACATTTTCGTGGGTAGTATCAAAAAACTGGAGAGAAAATCATTTTTTCTGGTTTATCCGTGAGCGACTAACGAATATCGAGAAGTACAATGGAACATTGAACAAGTAAATTCATTAAGTATGGATACGATAAAATCTAACCTTGAACAAAAGGCGGCCGATTATGCCAATGTGTATCTTGGCCGTATAGAAGAGCATACCGATCACTTTGAGACATTAAAAAAGTTATTTCTTAAAGGGGCTGAAGAAGCCTTCAGTTTAGTATGCTCTTCACAAAATATTGAAGAAAAATCTGAAGTAGTCCATCAAATTCTTCAAGATAACTGGTATGTAGTGGTTAGCTTAGATCCAACCAAACGACAAGGCTGGTATCTGGGCGACATCCCGGATAACGAGACTGAAGCATACAAACTCTTCAGTGGAGTTTTAGACATAATAAATCGCACATATAAAACAAAATTTAATCGAGATTTAATCAAACTGAAAAATGACTCTAAAATAATATAATATGGCACAAAAATTCAAAGTCAAAAGCTGTGAACAAACTTGCTCTGCTTGTCCGAGTTAGTGGGATATCTTCACTACTGATGATCAATATATTTACGTCAGATACCGCTGGGGCGGCTTAACATTAACCTTTGATTTCGATGGCCCCAACGAAAAAATCATCTATGCTGAAAATATAGGAGGTGGTTTTGACGGCTGTATGTCAACAGAAGAGCTCAAACAACATACTAAAGATATACTGGATTGGAGTCTGGTGTAAAAAATAAATGTATGGCAGCAAAAGATTATGTATTTGTTGAAAGTGGATTAGGTACAATCTATCTCACAAAGAAAACTAAGACACCCAATCTGATGTCGCAAGACCGTAGAGTTGTGACAGATGATGAAATTATAGGTCTGTTTGAACACTACCTGAAAAGATGGTGCGAAGAAAACAACACTACTCATCTTGGCATAACTGATCAAAATGGCAATGAAATTTTCAGAGCAATCTTAACTAAAAACAACGATCAATGAAATTCGATGTTCGATTCATCCAGAAAAAGCCCAAGGCTCTGGAGTGGCTGTATCTATTAATTTTCGGAACTGGACTATTAATAGCTGTACCATTCGTAGCATTGGCTATTATATCAGAAATTATCTTCTATGCTGGAAAGGCGTGGATTCAATGGCTTTCCAACATACTTGATATAGAGTTCACATTATAAATAACCTCAAAACAAAAAGAACAATGACAAAAGCAGACATTGTAAACGAGATCGCCCAAAAGACCGGGCGTGAGAAGAAGGCTGTCACCGAGTGTGTAGAAGCCTTCATGGAAACAGTAACTGAAGAACTTGCTCGCGGTGGTCGTATCGAGCTTCGTGACTTCGGCAACTTCATGGTAAAAGAAAGAGCAGCAAAGGTGGGTCGCAATCCCGCCACTGGCACAGTCGTAAACATCGCTGCCCGAAAGATGCCGGTGTTCAAACCCAGCAAGTCTCTCAAAGACAAAGTTCAAAACTAAACTGAGAAGTAATGAAAAAGTTTGATTCAATCGTAGGAGTTTCAAAGGCTTTTGCACAGGAAGCTGTAAAAGCCAATCCTACCTACAAAGAAAGTGAAGAACAGATCATGTTTGCCGTGGATTATGGCCATGACAACGCTTGGTTACAGCTTGAAGTTATGGACTTCGGCGATGCCATCAAAGCTCTGAAACGAGGACTGGTGGTTCGCAGACGTGGCTGGGATTGTCTCAGTCTGGTAGTGTTCAAGCAAGTTCCAGCTCATATCACTGGTGAGATCATTCCAAAGATGCAATCTCTTCCTGATGCAGCCAAGAAATTTGTGATGGAACACGCAACATTCGTGGACTACACAGACCAGTGTCTAATCTACAATAAAGACACTGGAGAAGCAAATTCATGGACCCCAACCATCAGTGATGTGTTTGCTGAGGACTGGGTTGTTATCTCCGAACCCGAATGAAAATCCGCCTGACAAATCCCGCAATGCTCGATAAGGTACTCACAAAACTCGATAAGGATTGGCCTATTGGTAAAGAAAATCAGACTTTCCTGAAGTATTGTGTAGAACCTTTGAAAGAAAAGATTGCCAAAGGCCAGACGGTAATTCTTGAAGCTGAGTTAGGAAATATGGGAAACGGAGTCTGTTACATACTCTCATACTGGACTCTTGACGAGGTTCCCACTGATGAGGAATTTCTTAACAATGGAAACGAGTAAGGTTTTTCTCAGAGATATGAATACTGGGGAGGAACTTGAAATTCTCCCCGGTACTGTTGAAATATCTTGGACTGACAAAGATACTCATCCGATAGACATTCATCATTCATATAAATTTGAATGTAGTGTCAACGTATCTCTAATGAATGAGGTAGCAAAGGATTTGCTCTTTGATAGCCCAGGATATAAAACCGCTTGTCGGCTTACTGATGAGCTGAACGACTTGATTGAAGAGTATCACGCCCCTGGAACACCAAGGCGTGAGCGTCGAGCTATTAAACGTGAGTTTGATAAAATCTTCAAGATATTCCGCAAACACTGTCAGGTATATAAAATTGACTTTAAGTTTGTGAGACCAGAAAAGTAAGAATAGGGGCAGTCAATCAGTAGCTGCCCCTAATCTTTTTTAGAACTTCATAGCTGCCAATACTTTGTTACGGCTGGCAGTATCACCTTGATTGTTGTAGTAGATCTTCTCACAGTTCTCTATACTGGTGCCCATCATATTCGACACATATATGACCGGCACTCCCTTACTGATATAATGTGTTATCGCTGTGTGCCTGAAAGTGTAGGTATGCAGCGGAAACGAACAACCCAGCGCCTTGCCGACTTTTTTGAGCCAGTTGTTCAAATTCCCTATAAAGTGTTTTATATCCCCATTATTGGTGGTCTGAGTTTTTAACTTCTCCTTATTTCGGATGGGGAAAATGTACCCATCCTTTGCCAACCTTCTCCAACGGAGCATTATACGGTCAAGCTCTGTATTGATTGGAACAGAGCAAGGCACCGCCTGCTTCTCAGCAATCTTTCTTCGGTTGAACACAAAGTGACTGATCCCGCCTATTTTCTTGATGTCCGAATATCGGAGAGCGATCGCGTCACAAGCAGACTGGCCGGTGTAGAGAATGAAGAGGCAGAAATCCCGGTACAGCTCATTCAGAGGTGACTTGGAGATTGATGACAAATCCAGAGTGGTAAACTTCTTACATTGCTCTTCAGTCAGTGTGTGGAACTTCTGGGAGCTGGAGCTTGGTTTCTTGAACCAGTTGCATTTCTTGAAATCCTCAGCTTTCAGATACCCCTCCTTATCAGCTTTCATAATCAAAGAATGGAGTATCTTTGAGACATAGCACATTCCTGTGCCTTTACGCGCGCGCTCGACCCATTCAAACACGTTATTCACGAAAGTTGCATTAAGCTCCGTAATCAACAGTTTTGAGTATTTAATCTTTTTTGCCTTGCAGAACTCCTGAAGTCTTTTGTCACATTTCAGGTAGTTCTCAAAACTGCCCTTTCCAGAGCCGTCTGCGTGCTTGTTTTTGTTGAGCTGGTCAACTACATACTGGATAAATTCTGAGACCGTCAGGGCCTTTTGAGAGGGTTCTGTGGCCGTTTCCATAGCAGCTATCATACCAAACACGCTGCCAGTCCAGTTGATTGCCATTTCATCGTACCTCTGCCGGAACTGAACCAGCATGGCATTGTTCTCATCACTGAAGGGGCAGCTTGGGATAAAGAGCTGCTTCTTCTGATTCCAGTGTTTCTTTTGGATGGCTCCTTTCAGCATTTTGGTGACGTTGATAAACTTTGTCTCGCCATCCTGATAGAGCCTCAATCTTAGTTGGAACCCTTTGGTCCCGAACATCTGATAGTTGATTGTAATCATTACGTTGCTTTAATCAGTTAATGTTGGCGCATTGTCTGTCACAAAATATGCACATCATTGACTGACCCAAGCCACTACACTGCAAAAATACCCCAAAGTGTACAGGGTATTGACAGAACTTAGAGTGGGCTAACTCTAAGATAATCAGCTATAAAAAGAGAAACTCAGTAAACACTTAGTGTACAGTGTAAACTGAGTTTCATCAATCTCGTGGTGCCACCAGGAATCGAACCGGGGACACAAGGATTTTCAGTCCTTTGCTCTACCAACTGAGCTATGGCACCTTTCTTTTGCCCGGAAGGAGCGTTGTTCCTTCCCGTTTGCGAGTGCAAAGTTAGACATTTTTTGCGAACCTACCAAATTTTTTGCCGCGTTTTTTATCTAATTTGGTCATTTTTGTCCTTCACCTTTTGTATGTATCTGAATTTCAACGTCAATTAATTTATATTTTTTCTTTGCTTTTTTTATTCATTTATGCGTTTTCTTCCTGAATCGCCCCAAAAGATAGGCTGATGCCTCCCTAAGTTCGGGTATACGGAATACATACATGAGCAAGAGATATGCCAATCCTCCACCTGCCATCGAACTGATTAAGGCAACCAACGGAGGCATTTCCATTATTCCTATAGCAAGAGTAATTCCCGCCATTGCTATTGATGCAGCGGCAAACGGCAGCAGGTCGCCTATCATGGCTCTCTCTCCATAGCCTATCGACCGACCCGCCATGACCATAACGACCAACCATGTGACTATGGAGGCGACAAGTTGGCCGACTACTAAAAGTTCTACGCTCCATGTCCATATCGTGGCAATAATCGCCAATGCTATTGTAGAGTCCTTGACCACCTCTATTATAAACAACCGTTTCCCATATCCTTTGGAAAGCATGTAGTTGCCATAAAGAGATATGAGGACCACGAACACTCCTCTTACGCATAGCAATTGGAAGAGCAGGATGGCGTCATCCCATTTCTGCCCGAAAAGCGTGTGGAATAAAGGAGACCCAATGGCAGCAAGCCCCAAAAGGGCCGGAAACACGGCAAAGGCCGTAAAGCGGTTGATCTTTCTGACGTATCTTTTGAAGTCATCTCCATTGTCCTGAAATTTCGACAGAAGGGGAACAAAAGACGCCGTCAGTACCTGTGAAAGCGAAGCACTACCCATTTTGCTCCATTTGTCGGCCTGGGAATACACTCCAAGAGAACGCATCGAATATGCCGAACCTATAACGAATGAATAGACGTTGAGAAAGACCGTGTTGAGCATCGATGATGAGAACACGCTGAGGCCTATCCTCCATATTTTGCGGAGAGATTCTATCTTTATCCAACATACCGGAAGCCATCGCCCCGTAGCCCACAAAATAGCCGTCTTTATTCCGGCGATCGTCACGGATTGCCACACCAGCGCCCAGGCGCCGTATCCTCCCAACGCCAATCCAATTCCAAGCCCACCCCCTGCAATCTGCGCGACAACATTGGATATGGCAAGCATCCTTACGTCCATCCGCTTCATCAAGCGATTGGTCTGGACTATGGCCAGCGCGTTGAGCACAAAAGTAAGGAACATCACCCTTGAGAGAGGAATCAGGCGCACGTCGTCTTGAAATATACGGGCTATCAGCGGCCCACACGCCAATAGGACAAGATATATCGCGACGCTTACCGAAAGATTAAACCAAAAGACCGTGGAATAATCCTCCTCCGTCGGATTCTTATCACGAAGCAATGCCGCACCAAAACCGCTGTCGGCAAATATGATTGCGAAAGCCTGAAAGACAAGTAGCGCCCCCACAAGACCGAAATCTTCTTGCGAGAGCACATTTGCAAGCACCACGCCCACCACCCCGTAGAGCACCTGGCTGGCGAGCTTGTCAACCGTGTTCCACTTCAGAGTGCGGGCAGTCTTCAGTTTGAGCGACGCCTCCCCTGCTTCCGACTTCCAGGTCATGCTGTATTATTCTTCCTCCTCTATTTCCTCTTCCTCCTGGGAGGCTCCATTTATTTCTTGAACCTCTTCCACTACGGTAGTGTCGTTGATGACAGTGTCGAGAGGTCTGTCTTCCGGCAGGCGGAATAATTTTCCACCTCCGGATTTCTTTACAGAAGGGTCTCCCTTATAATAAATCTTTGTGGATCCAATTCCCTTGACGCTTAATTTCTGCTGAGGCCAGCACCCGATAGAGCCCCCGCCGAGGATTTTGCAGTTGACAGTCTCAGCCTCCAGCCGGTCGGTGGAAATTATGCCTGTGCCGAGCATATTCAGATTGGCCCTCTCACACTGGCCGGAGATGTTTATCGTGCCATTGCCGGTTGCGATAGATGCATTCACAGTGTTTGCCCTTATATTCTCCACCGTGATATTGCCGTTGCCTACCTCTTTCACCTTAAACTCGGCGCAGGGAGCCGGATTGTCGACGAATAGGGAGAAGGTCGAAGCGTTTTCCACCGAAGTCAGAAAATCCGAATATACATAGAGCGTCGGCAAATCGGGGTTGCCGACATCCTCCGTCGTCACCTGTATCTTAAGCGTGCCATCTTTGGGGGTCAAAATAAATGCATTTGCGAATTCCTTACGCCCTCTATATTGCACGAATCCGGAAGAATCAGGCAGACATCTATATACGACATTCACATTGTCGGATATTTTCAATTTATCAAATTGTCCGACTTCGATTTTGTAGTCCTCCACTTCCTGTGCCCCCATGCCAAAGACACAAAACGCAGCGATAAGAATCAGTAGATATTTTTTCATTTCCTCATTTTTTGATTATTAAACAAGCTCCCGGCGATGACTCTCCTTGGGACGCACGCCGGGGGAATCGTTATTCATACATAATAACGCCGGGAATGCCGGTTTAGCCGAAAAACTTTTCTTCTATTTCTCTGATTATCTGTTCGAGTTGGTCGGCAGTGTCTGCCCGGAGCAATTTTATCCTCGTCTGCCGGAAATCAGGAATGCCTTTAAAGAGCGGGGTCGCCGCAAGATGACGGCGAATATGGAGAATCCCCCTGTATTCATCTATCCGGTCGATGCTCTCCCTTATCTGCCTCCTCAGCAGACCGAACTTCTCGCTGACCGAGAGAGGCGACCACTCCCCTTCCCTCAAATACTGCAAGACATCGTGAAAAACCCAAGGAGCCCCGATCGAGCCCCGGCCTATCATAATGCCATCCACGCCATAATCCCGGAAAGCCGCGGCGGCCTCTTCAGGAGTGGTCACATCTCCATTTCCGATTATCGGAATCTCCATACGTGGGTCGGCCTTCAGCTCTCCTATCAAAGACCAGTCGGCCTGGCCGGTATACATCTGCGAGCGCGTGCGTCCATGCACCGTCAGAGCCGCTATTCCGCAATCCTGAAGCCGGGGACCGAGATCCGTGATTATCTTGTTCTCGCAATCCCAACCAAGACGCGTCTTCACCGTCACGGGCAGCGAGACAGCCTTGACCACAGCTTCCGTTATGGCAAGCATCTTCGGAATGTCGCGAAGCATGCCCGCTCCAGCTCCCTTTCCGGCCACCTTCTTCACCGGACATCCGAAATTTATGTCGATTAAATCCGGGCCGGCGGCTTCCACCATTCTGGCAGCCTCCACCATCGCATCCGACTCCCTCCCATAAATCTGAATGGCCACCGGGCGTTCCCTGTCGTCGATATTGAGCTTGCGGGCGGTGGATGCAATATTGCGCACCAAAGCCTCCGACGAAACAAACTCCGTATAGACCATGCTCGCACCCTGCTCCCTGCATATAAGACGGAATGAGGGATCGGTCACGTCCTCCATCGGGGCAAGCATCACCGGATGCTCCCCAAGGTCAATTTTCCCTATCTTCATAGCTTTTTCATGTCAATGTCAGACTGCAGCAATTTCCGGGTGTCACCAGACGCGCCACTTCCATCATCTCCTCGGCTGTGACTTCCGAAATGTGGCGTGTTATTGTGGATATGTCGTGGATTTCTCCGTAATATGCCATACTTTTGGCAAGCGACATGGCCCGGCTTTCTATATGATCGGAGCTTACCAGCAGCTGGCCGCAATATTGTCTTTTTATCTTTTCAAACGTGGAGGCTGACATCGGCGACTGCGCAAGCTTGTCGAGTTCCGCGAAAATGATCTTGCGGCATTTCTCCACGGCCTGCGGGTCGCAGCCGAAATATATGAGCATCAGTCCGGTGTCGCTCAGCAGACCGACCGAACTGTCTACCGTATATACAAGCCCGCGTTTCTCCCTAAGCTCCCGGTTTAGCCTGGAGTTCATGCAGGGGCCTCCAAGGTAGTTGTTAAGCAGGAACAGGGCATATCGACGCGAATCACGACGGCCGAACAGACGCGCTCCGACAATCGTGTTGGCTTGATGATTGCCTCGGTCGCGATGAAGGCAAAACGGCTCAACCGCAGGAGGAAGCGCCCTCCGGCGCGGTGCATCCGGGCGATCCATTCCTCCGAAATACTTCTCCACAAGCCTATACATCTTTTCGGGTGAGGCCGGACCGCAACAATAGACCACGATTTCAGAGGGAGTGTAGAATTCCCTTACAAATCTTCGGCAATCCTCTCCCCTCAGACTTCTTACGCTTTCGGCCGAGCCAAGGATATTATGCGATAATCCTGATCCGGCATATGCAAGTTCTTCGAATTCATCATACACAGAATCCGAAGGGCTGTCGAGGTAACTGTTTATCTCCTCCACGACGACATCACGCTCCTTTTCTATCTCCTCCTCCGGGAAGACACTGTTAGAAACAAGGTCGGCAATAAGCTCCACCGCCCTCTCCTCATATCCGGAGGGGGCATTGGTGTAGATCATGGTTTCCTCCTTCGAGGTATAGGCATTTAGCTCTCCGCCTATCGACTCCATTCGATTGGAGACCTGCCAGCTGCGTCGTTTTTCCGTCCCCTTGAAAATGGTGTGCTCCACGAAATGAGCAAGCCCGTGGGATTGTGCCGACTCGTCGCGGCTTCCGACGTTGACCAATGCCCCTATGTAGCTGACGAATCCGGAGGTCTGCCGACAAGCCAACCTCAAGCCATTGCCCAACGTATATGTTGAATACTGATTATTCATTCTGCTGATTTTATAGCGCGTCTGCGTTTTACGCGCATTAGTGTGCAAAATTAATAAAATTTCCTTAAATTTGCATCGTTTCCTCATCCCCGACTCTCCTCTTCCATTTCCACAACCTGACATAACACCCTTTTAAAGAGATGAAATTCCATTCCGCAACCCTCATACGACTGGCCATCATAGCCATATCAGGCTTGGCGTGGCTAAGTTGCTCCCGCGAAGAAGCGGGAGGCAAAGCAGTCATCCCGGAGTCTGACCTTTTCCGCCTTGACGCCACCATCAAGATGGCAGGCCGCTACCAATCAATCAAGGAATCGCGACTCGACTCCCTGCGCGACATACTGGCCGGAGAATCCAACCCCAAAGATCGCTGGGGGCTTGAGATTGAACTTGCGGAACAATACCGACAGATGAACGCGGATTCAGCCATCTACTACGCAAATATGGCCACTACCGACATGCCATCCGGCATTTCCCGGTCAGACAGCCTTAGGGCCGGGCTGTCGATGGTCAATGCTCTCGGCACAGCCGGGCTATTCATTCCGGCTGTCAGGGGGCTTGATTCCATAGCCGACATCCTTACGGCTGCCGACGACAAGATAGAGTTCTGGAAATCGTCAAGGATGCTTTATTCCTACATGCTTGCCTACGTGCAGGACCATGGCCGGATTGCCTCCGACTACCGCCAACGCTACATAGCCTGCGACGACAGCCTGCTGACCCATCTTCCGAAAGAAGACCCCTTCTACAGGTTTATTTTCTGCGAGCGCCTCGTCAACGACGGTCGCAACGCGGAAGCGAAGTCAGGACTTGAGGCCCTTATGAAATCCCTTCCCCCGGAAAGCAACATCTATGGAATGGCCGCTTTCCAGCTTGCGGAGGTCTACAAAAGCAACGGGGATTTCCGCAACTATGCCCGAAGTCTGGCCACATCCGCAGAAAGCGACATCAAAGGATGCGTGAAAGAGGGGCTTGCTCTCCCCACTCTCGCCAATTGGCTTTTCACTCACGGCCATATCGACAATGCTTTCAACTACATCAATTTCGCCCTGGAGGATGCCAACGCCGGCAACATCAGGATGCGCACCGTCACCATCACCGCCCTCATGCCCCTCATCGACGAAGCCTACAGGAAAAAGCTCAACGACTCAAACGAAAATCTAATGATGTTTCTCCTTGCGGCCGTGTTGCTTCTTGCCATTTCGGGAGGTCTCGTCTTCAAGCTCATCAGGAGCAACAAACGATCTACCGCCAACGAACGCAAGCTCGCCATATTCTCCAAGAAGCTTGAGGCATACGTGGGCAACTTCATCAGTCTTTGTTCCAACTATGCCACGCGGCTCGACCAGCTCGGAAAGATAGTCGGAAGAAAGATCAGTTCCGCGCAGGCCGACGACCTCCTCAAACTCGTCAACTCAGGGAAGCTTTACGAGGGCAACAACGACGACTTCTACCGCCTGATCGACAAGGCATTGCTCGACATATTCCCGGATTTCGTGGAGAACATAAACACTCTCCTCCTCCCCGAGCATCAGATATTGCGCGGGAAGGAGGAGCCGTTGTCGCCTGAATTGCGCATATATGCGTTCGTCAGGCTGGGAGTGGACCAAAGTCCTAAAATCGCCCAGATACTGAATTATTCGGTCAACACCGTCTATGCCTACCGCAACCGTATGCGCAACCGTGCCATCGACCGCGACAACTTCGACTCCGACGTGGCAAACCTCGGAATGGGCTGACCGTCAGGTTGATTTGAGGGCATTTCCCTTAAAACATATCCTTACTTTTTGGGGAACAAAGTAGAGATCGAGCCAAGCGACGACAGCACGGATGATGCCTCGTAGGGGATATAGACTGTCTTGTTGTCTTTGCCTGAGGTCATTTCCCGGAGGGTGTCGATATATTTCATGGCGAGCATATACGTGGCGGGATTGGTCTGAGTCGACGCCACAGCTTCCGCCACCCTTCTGATTGCCTCTGCTTCGGCTTCGGCATTGAGGATTATAGCCCTTGCCTCGCCTTCAGCTTTAAGTATCTCGGTCTGTTTGTTGGCCTCCGCCTGATTAATTCGGGAAGTCTTCTCGCCCTCGGAGCGCAGGATTACGGATTGCTTCTCTCCCTCGGCGTTGAGAATCTCGGCTCTCCTGTTGCGCTCGGCCTGCATCTGCTTCTCCATGGCCACGCGCACGCTCTCCGGAGGAGTGATGTCCTGAAGCTCCACGCGGTTGACTTTCACGCCCCATTTGTTGGTGGCGTCGTCGAGAATCACCTGGAGTTTAGAATTAATCGTATCGCGTGACGTAAGCGTCTCGTCGAGTTCGAGTTCACCGATCACGTTTCTGAGCGAAGTCTGGGTAAGCTTCTCAATCGCGTTGGGGAGATTGTCGATCTCATAGACCGCCTTCTTGGGGTCGGTGATCTGAAAATAGAGAAGGGCATTGATCTCTGTGGTCACGTTGTCGCGGGTGATGACCTGCTGCGATGGGAAGTCGTAGACCTGTTCGCGCAAATCAATGACTTTCGTAGAAATCATCCTGACTTCGGGCTTGCCAAATCTTGAGGGAACCACCTCACGGGCGTATATCATTTTGGCACGGTCGATAAAGGGGATGATGAAATTCAGTCCGGGAGGTAAAACGCTATGAAATCTTCCGAGCCTCTCGATGACACGGGTTTCAGACTGAGGCACAACCACGATGCCCGCAGAGATGATGATGATGGCCAGCACTACGACGACTGCCGCCAGAATAATTGATGTAGTCATGATTATATGATTTAATTGTTTTCAGGGATGAATTTATGCCTTCTCCACTGTCAGGATTATGCTGTCGTAACCTTCCACCACGACTGTCTCTCCGGGCATGAGCGCTGATTGCGCCGAGGGAGCCACGGCTTGCCAGTTGTCGCCGTCTATTTTCACTCTTCCGGTCTCGCCCGGTCTGATTTCCTCCACCACGGCGGCACGGCGTCCGAGCAGGGCATCCATGCCGGTCCTGACGGCATGTGCGTCACGGGCATGAACACGTTTCTGCCATTTGCGGAGCAGCGGAGTCAATGCAAAATAAGCAACGATGGCGGCAGCGCCTGCCAGTCCGGCCTGCCACGCCAGATCGAGCCCCAGTAGTGAGGCTACGATTGCGAAGAGGCAACCGATGGCAAGACAAAGCGTCCACACCATCTGGGTCAGCACTTCCACTCCGACCAGAAGCACCGCCACTATTATCCAGATAATCCAAGCTTCCATAGTTATCAGCATTTAATAGATTTAGATTCAGTTATATGTCGACCTGACTTGAGAGGGTCAGTTTTTTCGTGGGCAACACTTCCGAAACGCGGTCGAGCACCGGAAGGATGTCGCCGTAGGCATGGGTCAGTATGACGAAATTTATCTCAGTCTGGTTGCGTTCGTAATTGTATTCGAGGTAGAAAGTCGAAAGATGGACGCCGTTGGCGTCGAAGACGGCCCGATAGTTGTCAATATTTCGGATGATACCGGCGACAGTCAGGCTGACCACTTTAGATTCCTGTCCGAGTTTGCGTCGCTTCTCGTAATGTTCAAACGTGATGAGTGTCAACAGAATCAGCAGAGTGGCCCCTATTGAGCACATATACATCCCGATGCCGACAGCCATACCGATAATTGCAGTCATCCAGATTCCGGCGGCCGTGGTCAGTCCGCGCACGGCTCCTTTCATGTGGATCATGGCCCCGCCGCCAAGGAAGCCGATGCCGGTGATCACCTGAGCTGCGATACGTCCCGGGTCGCCGTTCTTAAGACCCATGTAGACCTGAGGGACATAGATCGAGAGCAACATAGCCAGACACGCACCCATGGATATGAGCGCAAACGTACGGATTCCGGCGATTTGTCCCTTGCGCTTTCGTTCGGCTCCGACCGCCATGCCCAGCACCATACTCAACACAAGCCGAAACAACATGTTCGACATGTTAAGCTCCAGAGAGTTGAGATTTTCGTATACGAGTTGGAAATAATATGAAATCATGCTATTGCTATCCTTTTAGTTTTCAAATTTAATGAAATTTCTTCTTATTCGGAAATCCTGAGATAAAAAAACGACTTTTGGGAATTCAAAACGGCAATTCTTGCCAAACAGAGACAGACGTGGCAACCCTTGCCGCGCGCTGAACCACCCTCCAGAGCGTACGGAGCGAGAGCCGGCCCGTAGGTTCAAACGAATACCCTTCAAGTTACGCAATTGCGAAACTTGAATTACTTACCAATTATATCAAACCAATATAAACCAAATTGCCGACGAGATAGACGCAATCGCAAACCCCACAAAAGCGGATATATTCTAAAACGCCTCCATTAAGCGACGGAATATAGATGTAAGTTTTCGATTCCGTCTTGTGATGGAATATGATTTTGAATCTATCCACCGCAATAAAACCACATAAGGAGACGGAATCTCTAAAATTAAGACCGATTCCGTCTTATGATGTAGAATATTTTGCTTACCATTGCAAAAAAATAAGCCACAATGATTGGAAGAGAATCAGAAATAAAGGTACTTAAGGAGGCATTCAACTCAGGGAAGTCTGAGTTTATTGCCATATTCGGTCGTCGCCGAGTTGGAAAGACATATCTGGTAAGGGAAACACTCGGAAACAGATTTTCTTTTTCCTATTCCGGGATTGCTGAGGTCTCTACGAAATTTCAGCTGCAAAATTTTCATAATGCCCTTAGACTGCATGGTTACTCTAAATCAAGGGTGCCCACCAACTGGATAGATGCGTTCTATGATTTGTCATGCTATCTGTCTTCATTGCCGGAGGGCAAAAAAGTCGTGTTTCTTGACGAATTACCTTGGATGGACGCTCCAAAATCAAGTTTTCTGCCCGCTTTTGGAAATTTTTGGAATGGGTGGGCATCAGCAAGAAAGGATATATTGCTGATAATATGTGGTTCGGCGACATCGTGGATAGTAAAGAAGATATTCCATAATAAAGGTGGTTTGCACAATAGACTGTCGGATAGAATCTATCTTAAGCCTTTCACATTAAGAGAATGCGAGAAATACGCCCAGTCGGAGAAACTTGGCATGTCAAGGCAAATTGTCCTTGAGGCATATATGGTGTTTGGCGGCGTGCCTTATTATTGGTCCATGCTTAAACGAGGAATGAGCTTATCGCAGAACATCAATAGTTTATTCTTTTCTCGTGACGCCAAACTGAAAGATGAGTTTAAGGAACTTTATTCATCCCTTTTTAAGAATCCCGAGCCGTATATGGCAATAATAACTGCACTCGGAAAGAAGAAGACCGGCATGACGAGAGATGAAATAATAAAAGAGACCTCCCTGCCAGACACAGGCAGAATAACGACGTATCTTGATGACTTGGAATCATGCGGATTTATACGAAGATATAGCCAACTGGGAGCAAAAATAAAAAATACTATTTTTCAGCTAATCGATAATTTCACTCTCTTCCATTTCAAATTCCTGTCTAATAAAGCCATAAATGACGAAGGTTATTGGTCCAAAATCCAAAATTCTCCGATATTCTACAATTGGAGTGGCCATGCCTTTGAGCGCGTATGTCTGTTGCACTCCAACCTAATCAAACGGGCATTGGGGATTGAAGGCGTCCTGACCAATGAATATTCTTGGCGAACTCCACCCAAAGATGGCTTGTCCGGCGCTGAAATAGACCTGTTGATTGACAGAAACGATAAAGCCATCAACATTATCGAAATGAAATATGTAAAGGGTAAATTTACAATAGATGGCAAATATATGGATGTTCTACTAAGCAAGGCCTCAAGGTTGAGAGATGTCACAAAAACATCAAAGACAATCTTTATAACAATGTCAACATCCGGGGGATTATCAAACAATGGTTACTCTCAGGAAATAGACCGGAGTTTTGACATGAGTATTCTTTTTGAATAGCCGGGAATTTCAGTTTTCTTTTCACCGGCCCACATATAGGGAGAGGTAATAATGCCGCGTTACAACTGCGTCACCACCCACACCGCCCGGCGCAGCGGTATCACCAACATGTACCTCTCCCACAAATTCACCATCGTCCAGATTATGCACGTCAGCGGCCACAAGCCCCCAAAGACCTTCTTAGATTACATCAAGCTCTCATCCGACGAATTGAGAATCGGCGAGTTTCCTTCAAAAACAACAATGACGAGCCAAATAGCCGATGAGATAGACACCATAGCCAACCCGACGAAAGCGGAAGTATTTTAGCGTTTATCCTCTCACAGATAGCCTACTATCCAAATTTAATTTGTAAATTTGCCTCATGAACGACCTTACAGTTTCAAATGTCGAGCGGCAGAATGTGCTGAATAACCGCTACGCCGTGGATGCCCTTCAGGAAAATCTTGGTTTTACCGGGATGCTTTTTGAAGGCGAATACCGTTTTACCAAGAAAATGGTGGCGGATTTCTATGAGGTAGACCTCTCGACTATAAACCGTTATATCTCTCAAAATGAAGAGGAGCTGAAATACAACGGCTACTTTTTATGCAGAGGTAAGTTATTGAAAGAATTGAAGTTGCAGTTTGGTCATGTCATGAATGAGATGACCAAAACCACTCAACTTGGACTCTTCAGTTTTCGTGCTGTCCTCAATATGGGTATGCTTTTGACCGAGAGCGAGAAGGCAAAGCAGGTCCGCGCCCGGATACTCGATATTGTAATATCGACCATCAACAAGAGGGCCGGCGGCGGCACGAAATACATCAATACCCGTGATATAGATTTCCTTCCTGCTGCCATAGAGGAAGATAATTACCGTAAGAACTTCACTACAGCTGTCGGAGGTGGCATCCGCAAGGTGCTTGACTTCGTGCAGAACGATCTGTATTATCCTACGTTTGTTGACAAGCTCACCTATCTGGTCTTCGGTTTATGCACCGGCCATTATTTCGAGGACTCCAACAAACGGGTGGCCTTGACCATCGGAGTATGGTTCCTTGTGCATAACGGCTACTACTGGCATGCCTACGGCTTCATGCAGTGCATGGAGGCAATCATCTACCACGTCGCCGCCGGGCGCATCGACAAAGACCTCCTCCAGCGCATCATCACCTGCTACATGGCCAACGAGGACTACCCCGAATCCCTCAAACTCGAAATCATCCACGCAATCGACAATCAACCAACCGGCATTGATGAATAATCAAACCCCTAAAGATACAATAAACACAATACCCTTGTGGCCTTAACCCTCATGATTGCCGAAAGTCGCACGGAAGAAAAGGATACGATGGTGAAAGTCGTGGTCAATCTGATAAAAAAGAACAACTGATACTTCTTTTTACCACTCCAATTTATAGAACGTTTAAAACAAATTACATCAAAATTTGGTTTATTCAATAAACTGCTTTATCTTTGCAGCCGAAAAGGAATAAGAGAGGCAATGCAAAAGTCAGCTCTTTTCTTTTCAAGATATGGTTTATTATATAAACCTCTTTGTTCAACCCATTAACAAACTCCGACTATGGAAGAAAGAAAAATTACGGAAGTCGAGAGCATCGAAATCATAACCTCGATGATCTCGCGCACAAAAGACCGCCTCGTAAAAGGCAGCGGCAACATCCTCCTCATGTGGGGATACCTCATCGTAGCTGTAACGGCACTCATATGGGTGCTCCTTGTGACCACCAAGAATCCCGCTGTAAACTGGCTGTGGTTCCTCATCTGGGTAGTAGGTGGCATCGCCACTCCAGTCATGGCTAAGAAAGAGCGAGTGGCATCAGGCTCAAAGAGCTATACCGACAAACTGACTTCTCAAATATGGTCTGTTGTCGGATTTTCCGCCATTGCTTCCACCATGTTCTGCCTTGGTTTTCTTCTGATAGGCGGAAAAGATTCATGGAGCATGATGTTTGCTTTCGCTCTAATCATTGTTCCTATGGCTGAAGTCATGCAAGGGCTGGTCATCAAAGAAAAATCGCTCATTGTTGGTGGGGGTATAGGACTTTTAACAGGGATTTTCACCACCTGCTGTATCTCTGCACACGTTTCGCTTATTGCAACTTGGTTCATGCCGCTTTTCATCATGGCTTTCACTGCAATGATGATTGTTCCCGGCCATATTCTTAACTCGAAAGCAAAGCGCGAATCATGAAGGAGCTGAATCCATTACTGCACTCTCAGCTGAGACTGGGCGTAATGTCGATTCTCATGAATGTGGAGGAAGCCGATTTCGTCTATCTCAGGGAGAAAACTGAATCGACAGCAGGGAATCTGAGCGTGCAGCTCGACAAACTTTCCGCAGCCGGATATATCTCCATTACGAAAGGATTTGTCGGGAAGAAAACACGAACCACCGCCCGTATAACCCCGGAGGGCCGCAATGCCTTCGAGGAATATGTCGAAGCACTAAAGCAATATATCTCCATGCAATAGAAGCAGCTTCACGATGATAATAAACACGAAGTTCATGAGATCAAACATTGGCATATTGTTCTTATACGTGATAGCATCACTAAATGCTGTCGCGCAGAGCGAGTTGCCGGACTCTTTGGATATGTCACGTGAGCTTAGAGAAGTAGTAGTGACGGCTCCTGAAAATCAGATTATTGGCAACTAGACTTTTTTCTATCCGACAAAGGACTTGAAGAATGCCACGAACAACGGCATACAATTGCTTGAAGGTCTGCAAATCCCTGATCTGATTATAAATCCTGCCACCGGGTCTATTGAGAAAGTGGGCGGTGGCGAGTTGTCCATAAGGATTAATGGCCGTCCGGCAGAACCATTTCTGCAAACCAAGCTCATCCCGAAAAATGAAACAACGAACTACAACTTCAAGTTGACCTTATTGCAATAGTATAATTCATCCGATAACGAATATGGCATCCCCGACAAATCGCTGTCAGGGATGTCTATATTATGATGAAAATAATTCGTAGCCATCAGGTAATTCGAACTTTGCGAGGTGGTTATATGGCATAGAATCCAGCTCCATAATATTTCCTACTTAATCCATCCTTCTAAATCCTTCCTACTTTGCGCAAAGCGCACAATTTATTTCGTTCGTTTTCCTCAAAATAACAATAGCCCCCGGAAATAAGGCAGTAACTTTGCCCCCGGAAACAGGAAAGAAGAGTCTTTCCCCGGCACGCAGCCCACGTCCCGGACGCCTTCCCCGAAAAGGAAGGGTCTCTCCCGTCCGGCGTCTGAAGAGAGCATCCTCGATGGTTCGAGGTATGGTTCAGGAAAAAGAGGGCGAGGTAAAAATAGTCGGACAGCCAAGGATTCCGCCCCGACCCCATCGGAAGGGCCGGGAGTAAAAATCCAAGGTCACTGTCCTTCGGCGCACAGAACATCCAAGGCCTTTGTCCGTTTGTCCCAACCGGCGTCACCTCCCCCTCCCGGCCCATCGTCAAGGCGAAGGCGACAAAGCCACTCAACCGTCCCCGGCCCGGTACAGATGCAAAAAGCCGTCCCGACTGACTGCCGCCATGGAGGCCCTGAGAAGCCCCCATTAAGAGAACATTGACATTCTGCAACACCCGTCAGCGACTCCATCGAGTCCGCGCTCAGTCCGGCATGGAGCGCATGGCCTCCCGGCCTGCGCACAACCGAGTCCAACCTGACGGAAGTCATCCGACGAAACCGAAGCAAAAACAAGTGCCGTCACGTCCGGGTGCGATGCCCCAGCATCCCCCGTCTCGTCCGTCACGAGTTTTTGATGGCAGTGATGCCCCACGACCGGCAGCCATGCGTGGCTGTCGCCACCACTCCCAAAGAGGTCGCTTCATCAGGTTTCGTGCATGAAAAAGGATTCCACCAACCCCGGCATGGCGGCAGCCCTCCGAACCTGCCCCGTGACACCATGCCCAGTCCAACATGGAGACCGAGTCCGCGCTCAGTCCAACCGTGAATCGTGCATCGTGAATCGTGCATCGTGAATCCCAAGTAATGCTGTTAGCCGTCATAACGATCAGGCGGCACTTCCACGGATGGCTATAACTACGGTAGGCCGTAGTTATAAAAGAAAACCCAAAGAAAAAGGGCCATGCAAACTGTCCGACAAACAGCTTGCATGGCCCTTTTTCTTTTTGTCCAGTCCGAGTCCGTGCCAGGTCCGACATGGGGAGCAGGCCTCCGAGCCTGCGGCCTACTGCCGTCCGACCGAGTCCGCGCTCAGTCTGGCATGGAGCGCGTGCGTGGAGGGTCAGGAGCCGAGTTCGAGCTGGTTGCGGACGAGGGTGTAGTAGGCGCCTTTTTGGGAGACGAGCGTGGCGTGGTCGCCTTTTTCCACTACCTTGCCGCCGTCAATCACGATGATCTGGTCGGCGTCTTTCACCGTGGATAATCTGTGGGCCACCACCACTACGGTGCGGTTTCTGTAAAATTCATTAAGGTTCTCCACTATCATGCGCTCGTTTTTGGAGTCGAGTGCGTTGGTGGCTTCGTCGAGGAAGATAAAGTCGGGATCTTTGTAGACGGCTCTGGCTATCAATATGCGCTGACGCTGACCTTGGCTCAGGCCCACGCCGTCGGGACCGATCTTAGTGTCGTATTTAAGCGGCAAAGCCATAACATAGTCGTGGATACAGGCTATGCGGGCAGCCCTCTCAAGCCGCTCCCGATCGATCTCATCATCTCCCACGGCTATGTTGCGTTCGATGGATTCGGAGAAGATCACCCCGTCTTGCATCACGACTCCGCAATGACGGCGCCACCATTTCAGGTTGTAGCTACCAATCTCACGCCCTGAAATCTCGAGACTGCCGGCCTCCACGGGATAATAACCGAGCATAAGCTTGATCAGCGTTGTCTTCCCGCTTCCCGAAGCACCGACAATGGCCGTCACCTTCCCTTCCGGAATATCGAAAGAGATATCTTCGAGTGTCTTCTTCAGGGAATGCAGGTCGTAGCGGAAATCTACGTTCTTGAAACTGATATCCTTGCCGCACGGAAAATCGCAGGCCGTGCTTTCCGCCGATTCCTCGTTGCGGCCTTCGTGAATCTCGTTGATACGCTCAAGGGATATTTTCACGTCCTGAAGCGAATATATAAACGACATAAGTTGCTCTACCGGGGAATTTAGCTGACCGATAATGTATTGCACGGCCAGCATCGCTCCGAGCGTCATGCGCCCGTCGATGACGGCCGTGGCGGCAAGCACGGTGATGAGGATATTCTTCACCTCGTTGATGAATATGGAGCCGGCCTCCTGCGTCTGCTGAAGGCGCAGCGACTTCATCTGCACGGCGAAGAGGTCGGCCTGCGAGTCTTCCCATTCCCATCGGCGGCGCAGCTCACAGTCCTGAAGCTTTATCTCCTGCATGGAGGTGATGAACCGGTAGGTCTTGTTATGGTTGGCTGCCTGACGCTCGAAAAGCTCATAGTCGAGCACCTTCCTTCGCCTCAGGAACGTGCTTATCCAAAGACCGTAGACCACGCTTCCGGCAAGGAAGACAAAGAAAATCAGGCGGTCGTAGACGAAAAGCACCGCCCCGAAGATTATGAAACTAAGAAAAGTGAAGACCACTCCCAAAACCTGCCCCGTCAGGAAATTCTGCACCCTTGAGTGGTCGCTTATACGCTGCATGAGGTCGCCCATGAGCTTCGTATCGAAAAACGACATGGGCAGCTTTAGGAGCTTTATGAAGAAATCGCTGACGAGGGAGATGTTGATGCGCATCGATATATGGAGCAGAAGCCAGCGACGGATGAAGTCGGTGGCCGTGCGGCCCACCACTATCATCAATTCGCCAAGCAGGACGAGCCATATAAATCCTATGTCGCGATGATGGATGCCGATGTCGACAATCGACTGCGTGAGGAACGGCATGATGAGCTGCAACACGCATCCGAGCAACAGACCGAGAAATATCTGGAGGAAGTAGCGACGATAGCGACGGAGGTAGCCTGCGAGAAACCGGAACGAACGGCGTTCGCCTTCGCCTCCGGGTTCTTCGGTCTTACCGAATTCGGGAGTTTTCTCAAAAAACATCGCCACCCCTTTGGCGTAGTCGCCCTCTCCTATACTTCCCCAATGCTGCAGGAATTCGCCGCGGTTCAACTTTATGCGGCCTTTCGCCGGATCGGAAACGTAGTAACGCTTTCCGTTTTTGGAAATCTTGTATAGGACCGTGAAATGGTTTTGGTTCCAATGGAGGATGGCCGGGAGAGGACATTTAGGCAGTTCGGCTATGCCGACTCGGGCGGAGACGTTGTCAAGGCCGAGGCGACGGGCGGCATCTGAGATGCCAAGAAGGGAAACGCCCTCGGTGGTCGGATGGCACAGGCTGTCGAGGAAACTCATTGAATAAGCCTTGCCGAAGTAGCGGCACACCATAGCGAGTGCCGCCACTCCGCACTGCATCGAATCTTTCTGTTTTATGAATGGAAACCTCATGTTCTGTCTGAATATCCACCACCGGCGACATTGCCGATGCGCCCTGCAAATCTAATAAAAAACTTCCATTCTACAAAACGCAGCAAAGCATTGGCTTCGCAAGAGCACTCCCTTAGCGTGCATCCTTAAGGCTCTTCCTTAGAACGCTTCCGTAAATATCGGGGTTTTAACCATAGCCGGGATTCCCAAAATTATTTTTATCGCTTTATATTTCATTAAGTCGGGGGGATTTGTTAACTTTGCTTTTAATTCTCAGTTTTCTATATATCGCTTCCCTGCGGATGCGATGAAATTTATTGTAATTATGGCTAAGTTATCCGGATTGACCGCGAAGACGGGGCGCACGCTCTATTGGATTCTGCTGGCAATCATGATTTTCCCTTTCGACCTTTTGCTCGGGGATGAATATAAGTTCATCACCCCTCCCGTCGCCCTCTTCTTGGGGCTCGCATTCGCCTTCACCTTCGGCATTCCTTACCCTAAATTCAACAAGAAGCTCTCCAAATACCTTCTTCAAGCCTCCGTCGTGGGTCTCGGGTTTGGCATGAACCTCCAGAAATCGCTGCAAAGCGGAGCCGACGGAATGCTCTTCACCATCATCTCCGTCATCGGAGTGATGATCATCGGAGTGGCCTTGGGAAAATACATGCTGATCGACCGCAAAACCTCCTACCTCATCTCCTCCGGCACCGCCATATGCGGCGGCAGCGCGATAGCAGCCGTGGGGGGCGTGCTCAAGGCAAATGAGAACGAAATGGCCGTCTCTCTCGGCGTCATCTTCATCCTCAACGCCATAGCCCTCTTCATCTTCCCTCCCCTCGGCCACCTGTTCGACCTTTCGCAAGCCCAGTTCGGAACGTGGGCGGCAATCGCCATCCACGACACGAGCTCCGTGGTGGGCGCCGGGGAAGCCTACGGAGCGGAGGCCTGCGAACTCGCCACGCTCATAAAATGCACCCGTGCCCTTTGGATCATACCCCTCGCATTCTTCTCCATGTGGTATTTCCGAGGCGACAAGCAGGGAGAAGGAAAAGCCAAAATCTCGATCCCCTGGTTCATACTTCTCTTCGTTGTGGCGATGGTCATTTATTCCTACACCCCCTCCTCAGCGATGCCCGTCATGGGCCCGATCTACTCGGCAATAGTCGTCTTAGCCAAGCAAGCCTTGGTGGCGGTGCTCTTCGCAATCGGTGCGAGCCTGAGCCTGAAGGTCATCAGGCAGGTAGGCGTCAAGCCCCTCATCCAGGCCTTGGCCCTCTGGATGGCGATCGGAGCCACGAGCCTCTTCGTCGTCATGGAGACAATCGACTGACGACAAATCCTGCTTCCGGCAGGGCTGACATATCTTATCTAACAACGGTGGGTTCTCCCTGAAGAACGCACGATCATATATCCGACAATCATGGCAACACGAATCCCTTTGTGGAAAAAACTCAACATCAGCTCCCTCATGGTAGGGGCTGGCTGCGTATTGGCCGGCACAGCTTCGGCCTCACTGCACGGCAACCTTGAGATATTTCCCGCCACACTCTGCTTAGTGTTCGCGGCATTCGCCCAGCTGGCAGCCAACATGGCCAACCGACATCACGACGAGGTGAACTTCCTCGGAAGAATCATCGACATGAAACTATCGACAGAGCCACAGCCGACCGACACCTGGATGCTTAAGGAATGCGCCGTCTCGATGTTTCTGCTCTCGATAATGGTGGGGCTTGCGATCATGACGATGGCAGGATGGTGGATGCTTCCCATAGGGATATTCATCATCGTCGCGGGATGGCTAAGCTGCAACGGCGCCACTCCTTTGATGCACACCCCTTTCAGTCCGTTTCTCGCATTCGTCATGTTCGGGCCTGTCTGCGTGATAACCACGTCGCTCACTCAGTCGCAGCATGAGGCTACCCACTCGTTCGGATGGTATGACATGGCTCCGGCCATCTACGTCTCCATCGTGGCCGGACTTCTGGCAACCAACGCCACCCTCGTATACAACTATTCCGACTACTATTCCCACCTCCGCAATTCAAGAGTCTCGCTTGCCACAGAGTTAGGAAGGAAGGGGACAAGAGTCGTATTCCTGACGATCAGCATCCTCGCATTGGCCATGGCTGTCTGGGCCTGCCTCGCACTCAATCTCAATCTCGCAGGACTCGACATGCTCCCTCCGGCGTTGACTTTCATCATCAACATCTATATATGGATACAGATGCGCCGCCTTCCCCGCTACAAGCTTTCGAGACTGCGGACAGTAGCCAATCTCAACGTGCTGCTCCTCGGACTTCTCGCCATGATAATTTTCCTAATCACCGGCACTCCCGACGACAGCGTCAAGACATATTTCGGAAACTAAGAGCGCGTTTTTCAGAATGCGTCTTAGAATGCATCTTAAAGTGCGTTATGAGGATAGTCCTACAAAAAAGCTGCCCGCCGAAATTTCGGCGGGCAGCTTTTTTGTAGGGCGCATCAGAGACCGAGATCCTTGAACGTGCGCGGAGCCGGAGTCTTCGGCATGGCCTTGCGAGTCTTCAGCTGCTCCAGAGCCACCTCGATGGCCTTGTTGAGCTGCTGGTCTTCGCCGGCCTGCTCCTTTATCGGGTCGTTGTCGATAAGGATATCGGGATCCACTCCATGATTTTCCACAATCCATTGCCCTGTCTTGGCGTCATAGTTGGTGAAGAAGGGAACGCGGACGTCGGTGCCGTCGACGTAGGGGAGCGAACCGCTGATTCCGATGATGCCGCCCCACGTGCGGGTGCCGATCACGGTGCCAAGATTGTTGGCCTTGAAGCTCCAGGGGAAGAGGTCGCCGTCGGAAGCGGAATACTTATTGATGAGCAACACCTTCGGGCCGACATGAGTGGCATCGGGAATCGTGCCGTTCTTGTCCGACGTGCGGCTCATGGTCATGCGATAGGGCTCGCGAAGCAACCTTTCAATCACCATCGGGCTGATATTGCCGCCGCCGTTGGCACGGTCGTCGATAATCAGAGCCTCCTTGTCGAGCTGAGGATAGTAGAGGCGAGCAAACTCCTTGAGTCCGGCCGGACCCATGTCGGGGATATATATGTAGCCCACCTTTCCGCCGGTGGCCTTGTCGACCTTCTCGATATTGCCTTGCACCCACTCATGATGATACAGCGGATATTCGTCGGCTATTGGCTCCACCACCACCTTACGCGGCGACGAACCGTCGGCAGACGCGCTGACGGTAAGCTCTGTCAGCACTCCGGCCTTTCCGGAGAGAAGGCTGTAGATATTCTCAGTCTCTTTCACGGAAATGCCGTCGATGGCCACGATGAAGTCGCCGGCCTTGACGCCGAGTCCCGGCTCTGCCAGAGGAGAGCGCAACTCGCGGCTATAGACATCGCCGGGGATAATGCGGTCGATGCGATAGTTGCCCCCTTTGTCGCGGCTCAGTTCAGCCCCAAGCAGACCCATCGAGACACGCGGAGCCTCCTCCATCTCGCCCGGATTGACATAGGCATGGCCACAGGCAAGCTCTGAAATCATCTCCCCGATCACGTAGTTGAGGTCGAGACGGGTCTTGACGTAGGGCAGCAATTGGCCGTATTTCTCCTTCATGGCATTCCAGTCTACGCCATGCATGTTCTCAAGATAGAACCCATCGCGGAAAGCACGCCACACCTCATCGAAAATCTGAGGCCACTCCTTGGAATAATCCACCTCTGCCGTCATTGCCGAAAGGTCGACGGGAGAGTCGAGAGAAGCCTTCCCGGAGGGAAGTGCCGTCACGTAGAGTTTGCCGTCGGAATAAAACACGGCCTTGTCGCCCTTATCATTGACCGCCATCATCGCTCCGGGAGCCACGGTCTCGTTCTTGCCGGATGCAAGGTCGAACACCTCCGTACCCGCCATGGAAGAATACCACACTTTCTTGCCGTCGGAATGGAACCCTCCATAGTATCCTGCCTTCAGCGGAAGCTTCACGAGGCGTTGCGAAAGGCCGTCGGCATCAATTTTCACCTCCACAGGACCCCCCTTCTTGTCGGCCTCTTCAGGGCGTTTTCCGTCGTAGGCAAGGAATGGAGAGGGAGTGTCGGCAGAAAGCATGGCGAGATAAACGCCGCCCATGCGATTGAAGGAATGATTCCATTCGGTCTCGCTATAGTTGGGATTGAAGTCTCTTTCGGAGCAGAAGATGAGATATTTGCCGTCGGTGCTGAACTCAGGCGAGGATGAGTTGTACCATTTCTCGGTCACGGGAATCTCCTTCCCCGTGGCCAATTCGCGGACGTAGACCACGCCCATGTTGTTGTCGCCCGAGCGAGTATAAGCTATCCACTTGCTGTCGGGAGAGAATGCCACTCCTCTCACCTCGTGGGCAGGATTTGTGAAGAGAGTGCGCTTCTTGCCCGTGGCCGGATCGACCGCCACGACGCGGTTCTTGCGGTCGGTATATACGATCGTCTTGCTGTCGGGACTCCATGTCAGGGAGCGGATATACGTGTCGTTGTCGTGGGTCAGCTGTCGCGGCTGAGAGTCGCCGGCATCGCGAACCCAGATCTCGCTCTCTCCCGTCTTGTCGGCGATGAAGGCTATCTTACTGCCGTCGGGGCTCCACGACGCGTCGCGGTCGTTGGAATCTGAAGAACGGGTCAGATTGCGCGTCACTCCCTTCTCAACAGGGACGTCGAAGACCTCCCCGCGGGCCGTCAGGAGCAGGCGCGAGCCGTCGGGATTCGAGCCGAAAGAGGTCAGCTTGTCGGCCACGTCCTTCAGCTTCGTGCGGGCCTGAAGATTGTCGGAGGCAAGGGTTATGTCGATTTTGCGGGTCTGACGTGTGGCCGGGTCGAGGGTGTAGAGCCAGCCCCCTTTCTCAAACACTATCCGCTTGCCGTCGGAACTCGGGAACTTCACGTCGAAGTCTGAGAACTCCGTGACTTTCTCTGTCTTGCCGGTCTTGGTGTTGTAGACGAAGAAATTCATCGTCATGTCGCGGTCGGAAATGAAGAAAATCTCGTCGCCGACCCACATCGGGAATATGTCCTGGGCCGGGTTATCGGTGATGTTGACGACGGTCTTCGCCTCGGGGTCGTAGATCCAGACGTCGTCGGCCATACCTCCGCGATAATACTTCCACGTGCGGAACTCGCGCATCACCCTGTTGTAGGCCATCTTCTTGCCGTCGGGAGAGAAACTTGCGAAGCCCCCTTCGGGCAGCGGTATCTGCGAGGGCATCCCTCCTTGGGGAGCGACCTGCCAGAGCTTTCCGTCGAATCCGTCGCCGATACGGTTGCGATAGACGATTTCAGATCCGTCGGGAGTCCATGCCACGACAATGTTGTTGGGGCCCATACGGTCGCCCAAGTCGTCGCGGGAGTTGGTTGACGTGAAGGTCAGTCTCTTCGGTTCGCCGCCGTCGGCGGGAATGAGATAGACCTCTGTGTTGCCGTCGTACTGGCCCGTGAACGCCACGTTTTTCCCGTCGGGGGAGAATTTCGGGAAAATCTCGATTCCCTTGTGGGAGGTAAGACGGCGTGCCTCTCCCCCGCTCAACGGTGCGGAATAGAGGTCGCCGGCATAGGTGAAGACCACGTCTGTGCCGTTGGTGGCCGGGAAGCGCAGGAGGCGTGCCGGCTCGGCGGCGTTTCCTGTAAGGCATCCCATGGTGGCAAAAGTTGCCAAAATCATTCCATACTTCTTCATCAGGATAAGTTTATGGTTATCTTCGAGGAGCCGGCATCGCCGACTCCCCTTTATTATAAGAAACTGAAATCCATCTTAATTCTTGCATTCCCGGAATATAAAAATCCATCTCTTCATGTCGGACGTATGCTTTTCGCAAAGTATTAAGGATGAAGCCTGAAGGAGTTGGGCGCGAGCTCAGACTCAGATTGGGTCCGATAGGCGCGAGCTCAGAAGCATTCTCTCCATATGAGACTGGAGGCATTAACCAATTTTTATTTAAATCACAATGTTTTGACCACTTGACTGCGAACAATCGAGATTCCATCGTCGTTTATCCTACATGTTTTGAAAATTAATTTCTGAAAAATATATCGACTATGGAAACAAAGCTGTATGAACCATGCAAAGACTGGCGCTCGCTGACCATCTACCAGGTGATGGTGGGCTCTTTTCTCCATGGCAAGGATGGAGCCAAGGGCTATTCACAGTTGTGGGGACCCGATGGAGAATTGAAGAACGGGAATCTCCGGGGCGTAATCAACGCCCTCGACCATATCAAAGCCCTCGGGGCCACGGCTATCTGGCTGACCCCGATTTTCGACAGTTCGGAAGCCGAAGGGGGAGAAAAGCTCCAGGCGACTGGATATTTCGCAAACGATTACTTCAAAATCGACCCCCATTTCGGGACGGAAGACGACCTGCGTGAACTCGTGGAGAAGGCCCATGAACGAGGAATCTACGTATTCCTCGACGGAGTCTTCGGCCATCATGGAGGCGCGAATAACCCATCCCCCTCGGGGCATCTTATCGACTCGACAACCACCGTCAATGAGCGCGGCGAGGAGGGGAACGTGAAATATCCCGAATCGCTCGACTATTTCAAGGAGGTGGCCACATATTGGATCGACAAATTCGATATCGACGGATGGCGCTTCGACCAGGCCTACCAGCTATGTCAGGACGGCCATAATTATTGGCAAGAAATCTCGCAGGCCGTAAGAGAGCTTTGCGACCGCCGGGCCGCGGAAGGGAAAAAATGGGGCACTCTCGGCTACCTCGTGGGTGAAGACTGGAGCGACGCCGAAGCCATCAGCGCGAGAATCCTGCGCGACGGCGGATTGAAGAGCGCTTTTGATTTCGACGGCAAGCAGCTCATCAGCGGAGCCATGAACGGCGAAGGCGTCGGCGGACTCGAAAACGGCTGGGACGACGTGATGAAAATCTACTCCCCGCCGTCGGAAAGAGGTTATTCCCCGGATGACGTGCTCCCCAACCTTTTCCTGAGCAACCATGACGGGGTGCGCGTGGCCGACAATTTCTATGACGACCACAACGAAGTGAACCTTATGACCCGTTTCGCCATCCTTGCCGGTTATCCCGGCCCGATAACCCTCTACTACGGCGATGAGTTTGCCGACCTTTCGCGCGACTGCGAGGGCTCGCAGCCCGACAACGCTTCGCGCACCTCGGGCCGACTACAACCCGAAGACGACCGCGAGCGGCGTCTGATGAACTACGTCAGCGACGTCATGCGCTTCCGCCGCGACAATCCCGCAATGTGGAGAGGGAGGATAGAGTTCGACCGCTATCGTCTGGATGAGGCAGAGATCCTCGTGGTCATGAAGACCGACGACGAGAGCGGCAACCGCGTGGCCATGATTTTCTCCGACCGCGATTCCTCCGTGGCGCTTCCGGGGGAGGAGAATCCCCACGACGTGAAAGGCTACGTCCCGCTCCTCATAAAGCTCGCTTAATGATAAAGAAGCCCCGGCAAGGATTCCTAATATGAAGAATCCCCGTCGGGGCTTGTTTTTAATAATCAAGCAAAGATGCTTATTCACCTACGGGATAAGCCATTGCAATACGCGTGCCGGCTTTGTAGTGAACGCCGGGCTGCGCCGTGATGCTGACATTGGAGTCTCTCTGGAAGACAATCACGATGTCGGAGCCGCCAAACTGGAAGTAGGAGATCTCGTCGCCCTTACGAAGAGTGGTGCCCTTTTCAGCTGTCACGATGATAGAAGATACCTGAGCCATACCCATCGGCAGGATAGCCACCTTACCAATAGACGACTGGATCACCACCAGACCACGCATCTGCATAAACTGATATCCGGGTTCGTCGAGAGCTATCTGCTTGCGGACGATACGGGTACGACCCTTTTCATCGCCTTCGATGGGCTCAGTGCCTACTCCAAGATATACCACACCCTGCACCTCACGGGCCTCAAGCACCTTTCCGCCCACGCTGGCGTGCTGACGGTGGTAGTCGGTCGTGTTAAGGAACTGGTGTGTCCAGATACCGCCGGCGAAATCATCTTTGTAGTCCGATCCTTCGAGAAGCTCCTCGATGCTCCATTCAAGGCCTTTGATATTGACCTTCGAATCTGAGCCGACTTCCCACTGGCCGTCGTTGACGGAATCGGCAGGAGAAACGATCACATGGTCGTCGTTGATGGCTGCGACGGGCATATAGCCCGGTTTCTTGCGGCGTGCGAAGAACTGATTGAATGTCTTCCAGCCGCCCTTCGGTTTCTCGTAGTCTCCCATGTTGTAGCGGGGAGCGTCATAATAGCTCTTGACGGCTTCTTCGGAGATGGAATCAGGAGTATCCATCCAAGCACCAAGTGCATTTACGTAATCCTTCATCCACTGCGAAAGCGGGGTCAGCGGCGGCATCACGTTGTCTTTCAGCTGCGAGGGAGTCACAGGAGTCTGCAGCTCCTTGACAGGGCTCTGGTCGAGAAGGAAATAGAACATCGTTACGGCGTTGTAGACAGCTGTGCCTTCTCTGTTCTCAACAGGAATCCAGTGCAGACAGCCCTGAAGCCAGTCGTAGTAGTCGTCGAGAGTCTTGATGTTCTCATATTCGATCGTGTTCAGTGCGTGGCATGCGTCGAGCGCTTTCTGAAATTTGTCTTCCCAGCCGTTTTTGGCTATAAGGTCGAGCAGGGCCTGCACGGCGGGATCATACGTTTTTTGTGCCATAATTTTTTTAATAAGGCTTTAAAAAGTTAATAATAAGGTTTCTTTAGCCGGCTGTGAATGCGGGAACTTTCTTAGTGTTTTTCTATAATAAAACTGTCTTAGTGTTTTTCTATAATAAGAGGTGTTTTCCAATGTTGTTAAGCCGGAGATGGTCAATGACGCTTCTCTCAGGAAAACCATTGCCCGGAATTGCTTCCCGGTCAAGGCTTTTCCCTTGTAAGCCCATTCATAATTATACAACACGGTTCTTTTAGAATTGTTCAGCGAAATCATCTAAATTTGTTGCAAATATATGTTTTAATATTTTTATAACGATTCCGTAAAATTAGTCGAATTTAGAATATTTGTTAATTCTAATTCCTTGCCCTCCATATTGACTTCCATCCAGAGAACTTACTGCCGATGCAAACTTTTTTTCAACCCCGTGCCTCAACAAATTTATCCTTTCGTTTGTTGAAATATGGATAATAAATATAGGTGTCTTCACGCAGACATTGCGCTGCCATCATCTCGATGCCCACACAATAATTGATTATATATTGAAAAACACTCTAATTAATTGATTATGGCAAACACATCCACTTCTACCCCGGCCGTTGCAGACAGCAAGCCCGGAGGCCTTGCCAAACCAGCGAAAAAGGCTCTCATCACCACCTGGGCGATGACCATTCTTATCGTGACGAATATCGTCAGCATGCGTGGCCTTGCATCTCAAGCGGAGTATGGCTACACCTCAATCTTTTACTACGTCTTTGCCGCGCTCGTTTTCCTCGTGCCCTACTCCCTGGTGTGCGCCGAGCTGGCCTCTACCTGGACCAAAAGCGGAGGGCTCTTCCGATGGGTCAGCGAAGGGCTCGGGCCCAAATACGGCTGGGCGGCCATGTACTACGACTGGCAGATGGTCGTAATCTGGTTTCCGGCGGTCCTGATGTTCGGAGCCGTGACTCTCGCATATATTTTCTGGCCTGAATCTTTCGACAACAAGCTATCTTCCAACGTCATTTATTCCCTGATCGTGGTTCTAGCGGTCTATTGGATTGCCAATTTCAACGCATTCCGGGGGCAGGCCGCGGCCAACAAGCTCTCTACGGCGGGCGGCCTCCTCGGCACGATTATCCCGGGAGCCGTCTTGATCATTATGGGAATAGTATATGTCTGCCTTGGCAACCATATCTACATTGATTCACATCAGCCATTCTGGCCCGACTTCTCAAAATTCAGCACGATCGTGCTCGCCGCCTCTATTTTACTTTTCTTTGCCGGCATGGAGATGCAGGCCGTGCACGTACCCAACATGAACAATCCCTCAAAATCTTTCCCGAAGGCTGTGTTCATGGCAGTCATAATCATTCTCGTAGTCTTCATCTTCGGCACCCTTGCCATCGGCTTCGTCATCCCGCAAAAGGAGATCAACCTGCTTGCCTCCCTGCTCGTGGCCTACAACAATCTCTTTGCCTCTATCCATTGCGAATGGCTTGGCCACGTGATTGCCCTATTCCTTACGTTTGGCGTCATCGGACAGGTCAGCTGCGTGATCATAGCGCCGTCTTCGGGCATCCTGTCGGTAGGCAAAGCCGGCTATCTTCCCCGCGGCCTCCAGAAAACGAATAAAAACAACGTGCAGACCTCTATCCTGTGGGTGCAGGGGATAATGGTTTCGATTCTTTCGCTCGTGCTTGTAGTTCTTCCGAGCGTGCAGTCAGCCTATCAGATTCTTAGCCAGATGTCGACCATCATCTATCTGGCAATGGTCTTCATCATCTATTTCGCATTCCTGCGTCTCCGCAAGACGGAGCCCAACGTCAAACGCGGCTTCCGCGTCCCCGGCGGCAACTTCGGGAAATGGCTCGTCACGGGCGTAGGCCTGCTTGGAGCACTCGTAGCCATGGTCCTGAGCTTTGTTCCGCCGTCGCAGATCAATACAGGCAGCCCTGTCACGTATGTCGTGATACTCATTGTCGGCTCTGCCATCTTCCTTATTGTCCCCTTTATCGTCTATGCGAAACGCAAAGCTTCGTGGCGCGACCCCGACACTGATTTCGAACCATTTGAATGGGAAATCGAAGGCCGCACGCCCGACACCGTATCGAAATGGCCTGCCGGATACGTCCCTACCGCAGAGCAAGTGAAGAGAGCGACAGAATGGGCAGAGGGAGAATTCGGTCCCGCAAGCATGAAAACCCTCTCCTACGTCAACGACCTCTCCGTCAAACCGAAATCCAAACCCTAAAAGCCATGCCCGGCCTGATAAAGGCCGGGCATACGGCATATCTCATCCTTAATCGCTTATATAATGATTCAAACCGGTAAAGCCCCAATATCGCTGATGACGTTCTGCGCCATTCTGTCTATCTCCCTGCTGGTCAACCTTCCGGGGCTGGCCGTAACGCCCATGCTCGGGACTCTCTCCGAAGTATTCCCGAAGACCACCCAGCTTGAGAAACAGATGCTCACCGTCTTGCCCAACCTTGTGATTATCCCTTTCGTACTCCTTTCGGGAAAGCTTTCCCTATCCCGGCATAAGATAGGAGTGATCATGGCCGGACTCTTGATATTCATGGCTTGCGGCATGGCTTATTTCTTCTCCGACAGCATGATGATGCTTATCGTGGTCAGCTGTCTGCTCGGCGGGGGCGCAGGATTGCTCATCCCTTTCTCCCAAGGCCTTATCTCCGACACATTCGCGGGGAAATACAGAATGGAGAAGATGGGACTCGTCTCCGGCATCTCCAACACGTCGCTCGTGGCGGCAACATTCGTGGTAGGATGGCTCAGCCATGGCAACTGGCATCTCCCCTTCGCAGTCTATCTGATCGCCGTCATCCCGTTGGCGCTCTCCTTCTGGCTTAAGAAGATTCCCCGCGACGAATTGCTGCCCCCGATGGCCTCTCCCTCATCGAGCCCCGACGTGGCCGCCCCGGCTGCCACGGGGGAAAAAGTGGCCGGCGGATTATACATCGGCAGACTCTCTGCCCTTATGGGGGTCTACGCATTCATCACGTTTGCCACGATTGTTCTCTCCCTTTATTGTCCGTTCCTCATTGAGAAGAAAGACTGGAGCCCCTCCCTGACGGGCACCATCACCTCCATATTCTTCCTCTTCATCCTCATTCCGGGATATGCCATCTCCTGGATTGTGAAAATCCTGAAGAAATGGACTTTTATATTTTCCGCCCTGATTATGACGGCCGGGCTCGCGCTGTTCGCATTCCTACCTTTGTCGTGGAGCATGTGCGTGGGAGCCGCTTTCGCCGGATTCGGCTATGGCCTTTGCCAGCCTCTTATCTACGACAAAGCAAGCCGCACGTCGATATCCCAAGGGAAGTCAACCCTCGCCATAGCGATTGTCCTTTCGGCCAACTACATCGCGATTGTCCTGACCCCGTTCATCATCGACGGCCTGCGGTCACTGCTACACGCCCATGGCAACGGCACGTTTGCCTTCATCGTCTGCTTCATCCTCCTTGCGGCATACACCGTGATGGCGTTCCTCTTCCGCAACACCTTCGCATTCGCCGTCAACAAAAGCTATTATCAGGACAAGCAGCCATCGTCATCCGGACAGCAGCCGGCACCCGCAAAAAAATCTTAATTATTGATCACCACTCAAAGCCGCCTTATGAAAACACGTTTATTGATTCCATGCGCTTTATTGCCGCTCTTCGCCGCAGCGCAATCAGCTTCAGATGAATCCGCTATTATAAAATTAGTGGAGCATAACGACACATCCACCCTTTTCGTCACAATGCACGAGAATGCCCCGCATAAAATCAATATCAAGGACGTGCCTCGCTTCGCCATTCTCGGAAAGGAGGGAAAATTCTATATGGGCCTGGGAGCCAACGTCAAGGTGGTCCCCACCTACGACTTCGGCAACCCGATTCCCAATCCCAACCTGTTTGTCACGTCGGGCATACCCATGAATCTCGCTCCGGGCAACGGAGCGCAATTCAAGGTCTCTGCCCAGCAGAGCAACATCTATCTTAACGTCGTGGCCCTTCCCGGCACGAAAGACCAGCTCGGCGCATACGTGTCGATGAACTTCCTTGGCTCGGGATATGCTCCCACGCTCCAGCACGCCTATCTAAAATACCGCGACATTATCGCCGGATATACCTACACGATATTCGCAGACGCCGCGGCGGTCCCAGCCACTATCGACTATGAGGGGCCCAACGGCCTGGCCACCATTATCCATGGCATGGTGGCCTACGAGCCATACCTCGGCAAAAACCGTGAATGGCGCGTGGGCATCGGCCTCGACATGCCGGAGACTTCCATCACCAACGCCGACCGCACGCTGAGCGTCAGCCAACGTCTCCCCGACATACCTTTCTACGTGCAGCGCAATTGGGCCGGGGGAGCCGGATGGATCCGCCTTGCGGGCATCGTGCGCAACATGTATTATCGCGACGCCGTAGCCCAAAAGAATATCGACAAGGTGGGCTGGGGAATCAAGGCAAGCGGGACGACGCCAATAGCCGGCGGTCTGTCGGCCTCTTATATGGGGCTGTATGGCAAGGGAATAGCCAGTTATATCCAAGATATCAACGGCCTTGGGATGGACCTCATGCCCGACCCTTCCAATCCCTCCAGGCTGGAAGCCGTGAAGGCATGGTCGGCCGTCGGCTCGCTGCAATATAAATTCTCGCCCAAGCTTTTCTGCACGGCAATCTATAGCCATGTCCGCACGTATGCCGACCGCTATTCCGATTCCCCCTCAGATTGGAAGACGGGATATAAATACGCGCAATACGTGGTGGGCAACGTCTTTTATAACATCAACTCCATCGTGCAGGTCGGCGCGGAGTACATCTACGGCCGCCGTGTCGATTTCGACGGCAGCCAGGCCCACGACAACCGGGTGGAGGCCATGCTTCAGGTAAGCTTCTGACAAATTTCACTCATTTTTGCTTATTGCGAAGTATTTTGCCACGAATTTTGCTTTCTCGCCGTCGCGGATTTTGCCGTCTCGGAATTTGTGAGTAATTTTACGCCCTGTTATCAGGGTGTGCCACGGTTTGACAAGGGGCATTCCCTTGTCAAACCGAATTTTATTATGGATGCATACGCGGATATTACGGGCGCGATCGGCCCGACGGTAGAAAGGCTGGCAAAGGCTTCGGCAAAGTCGGAATATGGGTCAAACCCCGACTACTACCATCCCTCCCCCGCAAGGGTGAAGGAGATGATGACGACTCTCAAAGAGACGCTCTTCCCCGAATTTTTCAGTCTGGGGAGCAAGCTGTCGGCCTATGCCGCAGGGATGAATCTTGAGTCGGTAGGGCTGGAGATTCTCAACCACGTGGCCCGCACCGACGGCTCGGCCGATGCCGCTGCCGTCGCCCGCTCCTTTGTAGACTCCCTTCCCGACGTGAAACTGATCTTGCTGACCGACCTTGAGGCCACCTATGCCGCCGACCCCGCGGCCACGAGCATCGAGGAGATCGGCTTTTGCTATCCGGGGTTTCTCGCCATGCTCCATTTCCGGATTGCCCACGAGCTCTACAAACGCAACGTGCGCTGGCTTCCGCGAATCATCACCGAGCTGGCGCATTCCGCCACGGGAATCGACATTCATCCCGGAGCTCAAATAGGGGAATATTTCAGCATCGACCACGGCACGGGCATTGTCATCGGGGAGACTTGCATTATCGGCCATCACGTGAAGCTCTATCAGGGAGTGACGTTGGGAGCCAAGAACATACCGTTCGGGTTGCACGGGAGTGCCGCCAAGACGCGCCGGCATCCTCAGCTTGGCAACCACGTGACGGTCTATTCCAACGCCACCATCCTTGGCCCCGTCACAATCGGCGACCGCAGCGTGGTGGGGGGCAACATATGGGTCACGAGAGACATTCCCGAGGATGCCAAGGTGCTGCAAAACCGCCCGGTAGAAGAACGCTTCATCGACGGATCGGGAATCTGATCCGCCGGCCTGCGCAGTGCTCAGTCCGAGCGTGCGACTATTCCTTAATACTTAATCCCTCCTACTTAATACTTTGCGCTAAGCACACGTCCGAACCAACATCCATCCCACAGAATCCATACCAGCCCAAAAGCCCACGAATCCGAATTCGTGGGCTTTTGTTTTAAAAATGTCCAAATCTCTTTTTTAGAGATACTTAATCTGACTGCAAAGTTATAAAATTTTATTGAATTACAGGCCAATGGCTCTGGGATTTTTTTTCGTCATTTTCATCTGAATCGGCCCAATTTTCGGAAAATGTTTTAAAAACGGGCAATTTTCAAATTTTCAAATTGCATAATATCAATCTGTTGCAAGTAATCCAAATCTCTAAAAAAGAGATACTTAATTTGAGACCATTTAACGACGAGAAATCGTGACTCTCTACGTGGCTGAAAAGCGAGGCTTGCCTATCTCCCTCAAAGCCTCCTTCTTTTTGACAAAAGCTTGCAACTGCCTAATTTTCAGACCTATCTGAATTTAAGCAGGACTTGGAGAATTGTCTCTACCCCACCCATTCACCCCTCATGGACTCGACGGAAAAACAATGGTTTGTAATGCGCGACCTGAAACGACGCATATGCAACTCTCTTGCCGTCCACGACCTGACAAAGGCCGGTCTTGAGGTGTTCACCCCCATGACCCAGATGGTGATGACCATCGGTGGCCGTCGCCAGCGCAGGGACGTACCCGTAATCCAGGACCTGCTCTTCGTCCACGAGTCGAAGCAGACTCTCGACCCGTTCGTAGAACTCTACTCCACCCTACAATACCGCTTCCAGCGCGGAAAGTCGGTCAACGAACCAATGACCGTCCGCGACGCCGAGATGGAGCGGTTCATCCGCGCCGTCTCCACCGACGACACTCCTATATATTATAAGCCCGGCGAAATCAACGAATCGATGTATGGCCGCACAGTCCGCATAATCGGCGGACCGCTCAACGGCTTCGAAGGTCGCCTCCTCTCCATCAAAGGGATGCGCAAACGCCGCCTGATCGTCGAAATCCCCTCCTTCATAACCGCTGCCGTAGAAGTCTCCCCCGAATTCATCCAGCCCCTGTAGTCGGAAAACGTGCAAACTCTTCCTGCCCATATCCTCAATTATCGGGTCTCGGCTTCATCGCCTACCGACGAACTCCTCACCCTCGGACGTATCTTCTCCGAGGTGGGCTCCTACATGTCGACCATCCTCGACCGTGACCACCTATCCCTCGCCCGCAAATGTTCCACGAGACTCAAAAAGGTAGTCGAGGAATTAAAGTCAAGGAAGAGAATCCAATCCGCCGACGACCTCTACTCAACAGCCCTGTCCGACCAGTCCGACTCGTCTGACCTCTCTGACTTGTCTGACCAGTCCGACCAGTCTGACCTCTCCGCCCTCTCAATCTCCGACCTCTACAACCTCTACCTCGGATGGCCCGCGCGCCACAGGCAACGCCGCCGACTCGGCCGCGAACCACTAACCTTCTACTACGAAGGCCACATCGTCCGCGAAATGTTAAGAAGGAAACCCGCTGACAAAGGTGAGCAGCTCAAAATCGACTACTGCGTAGCCGCCTACAACAACGAACTCGACAACCTCTCGTCCATCCTCTCCCTTCCCGTCAATCTCGGCAATCCCCAGGTCTACCCCGACCCCGAGAAAGCCTATTCCAAGGAAGAGCTCACCGCCCTCATCGCCCGCTACACCCCCTACCGCGACATCACCGAGCGCGAGCTCCTAATCGAATACACCGACCTCCAATCCGCCGCCGAGTCAAGACTGAGCAGATACATAACGACATAAAATCAGAAATAACAAAAAATTATGATTTTATGACCTTATGTCCTTATGTATCCATCCCAGTCCAAACGAGTCCGCGCCGAGTCCAGACTGAGCAGATACATAACGACATAAAATCATAGATAACAAAATTTTATGATTTTATGATATTATGTCCTCCTGTATCCATCCGAGTCCAACCATCCGAGTCCGCACCGAGTCCAGCATGGGGATACCTTATACTTCATACTTACTACTTTTTAAATTTCTGATCCATCAGAAACTTAAATGACTTATTTGCAGATATGCGACATTTGTGTTAACTTTGTCAGCGAATGAGGCAACAGTCGCCTCTCGTATGTAGCATATGAAAAAGGAGAGTCTAAGGATCCAGAATTTCGGTGCCCTGAAGGATGTGGAGATCCCGGAAGTAGGAAAGGTGAATGTCTTAATCGGAGTCTCAGGATCCGGCAAAAGCACCATCATGAAAATCCTCGCCATGTGTAGATGGATTTATAAGATGTATTGTGTCCGCTCCTATCTTAAACTTTCAGGCGTGTCCTCTTCCCCGTTCCGTCTCCGTTCAGAAGTGATATTGAAGAAGAACGGACTTGACGCATTCATTGCGAAGCACAGTCTGGTGGAGTACGCTCATGGTAGTTTCTCCCTAAGGCTGGAGGGTGACTCTTTTGTCTTTCCAAGAACGACAATCCCTGCCGATGAACTGGCCCTGGAGAAAGTGGCCTATATATCCGATAAAAGAGGCCTGCTCCCAGATCTTAGCGTCGGCAATGTCGCCATACGACATGGAATGTTCTATCTTGACGAGACCTTCCGCAATTTCCAGCTGGCGTTGGGAAATATCGACTCATCGGCCATGGACTATCTCGGCGTCAAGATAGACGTCAGAAAAACGGCCTCCGGAAAGAGAGTGTTCATAAGCCCTGCCGGTCAGTCAGCAGGCAATTATTCGATCCCCCTTTCCGCCTCCTCTTCGGGAATTCAGAACAGTGTCGGCCTGCATATGATTCTTGAGTATTTCGCGAGACATTATGATCTCATACAAGTGATGAATTCCACCATCTTCGGGTATCTTGCCGCCAACGACCGTCTCAGCGATTTCAAGACCACATATAATGTAGGCGACTTTCCCTATAAGAGAATAAGCCTGCATATCGAGGAACCGGAATTGTCGCTATTCCCTGAGAACCAAAAAGGACTGATCGACCATATACTTTTTATGATGAACAACACTGCCAACGCAGACTTCAATCTCTCGCTGGCCACGCACAGCCCTTACATACTGACATCCATCAATCTCAGGATGCTTGCGGCGCGTGCACAGAAAGTGGATCGCGAAGCCACGGTATCCTGCCTCGGAACGGTCAACCCGCTCCCGGTAGAAGACGTGACGGCCTGGGAGGTGAATGATGGAGTTGTCAGGAGCCTAATTGACCCAGAGACACTTCTCATCGACGGCACATGGCTTGACTCCATCTCCGATACATTCGACGATCAGATTTCCTGTCTAAATGAGATCATCTATGGCTGACAATTACGCAAAATCATGCAAGGACAGATTTGAGTCCAAGGGATTTGAGCCGGAACAGCCGTGGCTTGAAAGAACCGTAATATCTGTAGGAGAAAAAGGAAAAAAATATTCGGTGCAAGTGGCTCGACCCAACATTTCGGCATCCTTTCAGATTGACGGCCATGCGATAAAGGATGGCGCCAAATGCGACAAGCTCGTTATTGCGTTACATGGAGACGACCGTGGGACCACAGTTTTTGTCGAACTGAAAGGTAAAGACATAGCCCATGCCATTGACCAGCTGGAAAACACCTTGGCAAACAATCTATTCAGACCGCTACCGTCAAAAAAAGACATGGTGAGAGCAAGAATCGTGACGGGAGGATGTGGCCCTGCCAGCGCGGCTAAAAGTATAATGGAACGTGCGAAGATTCGTTTCCGGAAAAATTATAATTGCGACTTACGAATACTGAAAAACGGACAACCGGATAAAGACGCAATTTAACCCCTACACCTCCAACCTCCAACCTGCAACATACGAACTATGAATAAAGACAAGAAGCCCCTCTCTCCTTTCGCATTCCGCAGCGTCCTGGGCGATTATAAGCGGAAGGCAATGCCGAAAGGGATCTCGATAAGGTCCTTTCTTTCCACGCGCGCGATCTCCCCTCGTCGCTTCTATCCGACATTCATCGAAGAGTATAGGGAAGAGATAGAGAGAGTCCTGAAAGATATGCAGAAAAATCAGGGCAGCACCGTAAATCCCGACAGGTTTATAGCCTCCTTGACCCACATGTCGCTGATTGACGGAGATACCCCCGACGTGGCGGAGGCCATGTCTATGCTCGAGACTATGGCGCAGGGCATTCTTGAAAGTGAGAGGCAACGCGCAAAGACGGAAGAGCTGGAAAGACAAATCCGAGAATTCAAGCAAATCGAAAAAGACAGGGAAGAGCTAAGGGCTGACATAGACAAATACATGGAGGAATACACACGCCTTCTCGACAAGATTCCGAGACTCAGTCAAAGTTCCGATTCCGGAGGAGCAAATGACGAAGAAGCAGCAGTGATAATCGACAGATACTACGACACAAAAAGAAATCTCGCGGACTGCCGCCGGCGTCTCGCCGACATAGACCGTCGCATCCGCTCCATCCCCCAATAGTCCAAACGAGTCTGCACCGAGTCCAGCATGGAGCGCAGGACGTCCCGGCCTGCGGTGCTCAGTCCGCGCCGAATCCAAGCAATTCTATTTGAAATGAACTAAAAGTCATTTTGCTTCATTGTCAATTAAAAAAGATTGCCTATATTTGCGCAAAAGAACAGTTATGGATGCGAACGTGATCAATAAAATTGTTGGATATCTGAAAACCCAGCCCGTGCTGAAGGCCTGGATTTTCGGTTCTTACTCCCGTGGCACCCACCGACCCGACAGCGATATCGACATCATGGTGGAATTCTCACCACAGACCCGAATAGGGCTATTGTATTTCAGAATGATAGACGACCTCCAGAGACTATGCGGACGGAAAATCGACCTCGTCGAGAAAGCCATGCTTGACCCTCACATATCCGTCGATGTTGCCAATGAAGAAATCCTGATTTATGAGAGAGCCCGTTAGAGACAGACTGCGATTAATCCATATAATCGAGGCTTGCGACCGGATAACTGATTATTTCCCAGACGGAGTCATCCCTGATTTGGATGACAAGCGAATGGATTATTTCGGTCTTGTCAAGAATCTTGAAATCATAGGCGAAGCTGCCTACAAGCTCACTCATGAGTTCGTAGACACACACCCAGCTACAGACTGGCGTTCGATAATTGGGATGTGCCATCTGATGGTGCACGGTTATTATCAAATCAATCCAAGGATCGTAAAAGAGATCATCGAATCCGAGATAGGAAAACTTCGCAAAGAAGTAGAAGAATACCTTAACGAAATTTCTGACGATTGACGTAACCTCACGACCAACTCCCTCATCCTTAATCCCTACTCCTTAACACTTTGCGCAAAGCGCACCCCGTCCAGCATGGAGCGCAGGACGTCCCGGCCTGCGGGGCTCAGTCCGAACTAACTTCCTCACAAGCCGATACAAAATGGCATAAAATCAGAAATAACAAATTCTATGATTTTATGATATTTTGTCATTCTGTATCCATCCGAGTCCAAACGAGTCCGCGCCGAGTCCAGCATGGAGCGCAGGACGTCCCCGGCCTGCAGTGCTCAAGTCCGAACTAACTTCCACCATAAAGGATACAAAACGACATAAAATCAGAAACAACAAAATTTTATGATTTTATGACCTTATGTCATCTTGTATCCAGTCCGCTGTCGCGGAAAGAATGAAGAAATATTCCCGATTCCGGTGTTTAGATTTTATTAACATAAATCCGGACTGATTTTTAAGGGATTTCCCATCTAAATGGCTATATTTGCATATCAAAATCGTATAAGATATGGCAGAATATTCGATAACCCTTCGTTCTGAAGAGGACTATCTCCTTATAAAGAAACTTCTAAAGGCATTCGACGGAGCTTCTATCCGTCCTGTCAAAAAGAAGAAATCGCATATCGAGAAATCGCTTGAAGAGGCTGCGCAAGGCAAAGTTGCAGGTCCGTTCCACACTGTAGACGAGCTGATGGCCGATCTTCTGAGCTTATGTATACCGTCACGCGCACCAATGCCTTCAAGAAGGCATTCAAACGATACCTAAAACGAGGCCTTGACCTCAAGGCCTTCTATGAGGTCATAGCCATTCTTATACAAAATGGCGAGCTGCCGCCTGAATATAAGCCTCATAAACTCAATTCAAAATTCAACTACGCCTGGGAATGCCATATCCAGCCGGATTGGCTTTTGGTCTGGGAGCAAGATGACTCCAACCTTACCCTTCTTCTTATTGACACCGGCACCCATTCCGACATCTTTTGAACCCACCAGGTCCGCGCCCCATCCAGCATGGAGCGCAGGACGTCCCCGGCCTGCGGTGCTCAGTCCGAACTAACTTCCTCACAATTGATACAAAACGACATAAAATCAAAAAAAACAAAATTTTATGATTTTATGACCTTACGTTCTTATATATCCATCCCAGTCCAAACGAGTCCGCGCCGAGTCCGGCATGGAGCGCACGGCCTCCGGCCTGCGCAGTGCTCAGTCCGCGCTCACCGTAGGGCATTACCATACACATTATTCATTTTCTGTTAAGGGTTCAACATGCGTTGGACGCTAACAATCTTTTTCTATTTACAACTAATGCCTGAGTCAAACTCAAATAAACGAATTGCCAAGAACACAATAATCCTATATCTGAGGATGGTGCTGGTGATGGGTGTTACGCTCTTTACAAGTAGAATAATTCTTAAATCCTTGGGTATTGAAGATTTTGGCATTTATTCCATTGTAGGAGGAAGTGTGTCATTCTTCATGTTCATTTCGAACTCTATGGCATTGGCTTTACAACGATTCTACACCTATGAATTAGGCAGAGAAAACAAAGACAGAGTAGCACTCTACTTTAACCAAGGCTTTTGGACTTTCGTTCTTGTGAGCATTATTATCGTTATACTTAGTGAAACCTTTGGACTGTCCATTCTGAAATATTACCTTGACATACCAGAAGGCAAACAAACAGTAGCATTTTGGGTATTCCAATTATCTGTCTTATCGTTGATATTTACCTTGCTAAGAACGCCATACAATGCATTATTCATTGCTTATGAGAAAATGGACTACTTCGCCATATTGGGGATTGTGGAAGTTCTTCTAAAACTTGGCATAACTTATGTTCTGCTTCTTTTTTCAAGCAATCGTCTCATCATATATATGATTCTGATTTCAATCGTCTCATTTCTTATTCTTGAATTCACCATCTATTATTGCCGTAGAATAAAAATTGACGAAAAGATTAAATTTGATATTGATAAACCAACTATATTTAAACTATTATCTTTCTCTGGATGGACAACTTTGACCTCAGGTGCAAATGTACTGTCAAACCAAGGAGTAAATATGGTTTTAAACAACATATTTGGTGTTCTTATATCAGCAGCGACAGGCGTTGCCAATCAAGTTATGAGTGCAGTCATGACATTTCTTGGCAGTTTCCAAACTGCATTCAATCCACAGATTGTCAAAAGTTATGCTTCACATGATATCAATAAGTTCATTAACCTGCTTTATACGATGTCTCTTTTGTCATTCTATTTGATGATGATTGTCGGAATCCCCGTCATAATAAAAATGCAAACTATTTTGGATATTTGGCTTGTAAACGTGCCTGAATGGACATCAATCTTTAGTATATGCATTATTCTGTCGATGATGGTTGAAAGCTACGCAGGTCCGTTCTGGATGGGTATGCAGGCAGTCGGCAGAATCAAGAAATATCAGATCATAAGTTCAATCATAATATCCTTAAATTTCTTTGTCGCGGCCTTATTGTTATATTGTGGATGTTCGCCGGCATGGGCATTCATCATCAAGATAATGGTATCTATATTGGTTCTCGGAGTACGTGTTGTCATGCTGAGAAAGGAGGTCTGCTTCTCGTTGCGGAAATATTGTCTTTCGGTAGTGGCAAAGTCGTTGACCGTGTTTTGCATAAGTTTTGGAATTTCATTTTTCTTATCTCCTTACTTCAAAAATCTTGTAGGCCTGATTTTATATGTATTCATATCAGTTCTTATTTCAGCTGTTTTTGTCTATCTGATAGGAATTGACAGAAATCTAAGAACCCGTTTTAATGGTATTGTTTTAAATAAACTCCACCTTACATGACAAGATTAGTCAATAGAATAAAAAGTGCTTTACGCACTCTCTATAATTTATATATATACCCTTTGAATCCTAAGAAATATGGCTATTATGGCAAAGGGGTCAATCTCCAGACACCACTTATAGTTACAAACCCAGCTCATGTGTATCTACATGACAACACAAATATATTTGGATTCTCATTCCTTATCATAGGATTTGGAGAAGGGAAATTTATTATGAAAAAGAATTCCGGAGCGGCACAAGGGCTGACCGTTGTCACTGCCAACCATTCAACCAATCCGCCTATCGGGATGTGGCATAAGGAATTTTATAAAGACATAACCACCGATGCAGTCGGCGATGTAGTGATTGAGGAGGATGTATGGATAGCGGCGAATGTGACCTTGTTACCTTCCGTCACTATCGGACGAGGTTGCATTATAGGGGCTGGTGCTGTATGCCGTAAGTCAATTCCCCCTTATGCAATAGCTATCGGCAATCCTGCAAAAGTGATTGGATTCAAATATACACCGGAAGAAATCATAGAACATGAGATGAGTCTGTATCCCGAAGAGGACAGACTCTCAATTGAAGTGCTTGAACGAAATTACAGGAGATATTATTCCAAACGGATTAAAGACATCTCCGCTTATCTTAAGTAATTATTATAATGAATACAAAAGAATTTATCGAAAAATTCGCAGACGCCATCGAACTTGATGAGTTTGATACCATTAATGGCGAAACTAAATTTCGTGAACTCCCGGAATGGGATTCGCTCTCCTATCTCTCGGTCATTGCAATGATGGACGAGGAATATGAGACGCAAATAGAGAGTGCCGACTTTAAGAAGCTCGAGACAATAGACGACATTATAAACTTCATTGAGAAGAAGTAATGGCATTAATGACTTTTAACGGAGTGGGAATCACTGCCATTGCGGGTGCAGTGCCCCACACCGTCATCGACAATTACAAATACACTCGTTATTTCCCTGAAGACCAAGTCAAGGAAGTGGTGGACAAAGTCGGCATCTACGAGCGAAGATTCGCTGATGAAAATACCTGTTCATCCGATCTTTGTTTTGCTGCCGCCGAAAGGCTGATTGAAGACAACAATATCGACAGAAGCGAAATCGATTTGTTGGTCTTTATATCCCAGACACCCGATTACAGAATGCCCGCCACATCTGTCCTTCTTCAAGACCGGCTCAGACTTCCAAACTCAGTCATTGCGTTTGATATCAATCTTGGATGTTCTGCGTTCATATACGGACTAAGTGTCGTTTTTTCAATGATGGGCAACAAGGGAATCCGCAAGGCTTTGCTGCTTGACGGAGAAACACGATCCAAGGTATATTCTCCCAAAGATCGCCGTTCTGCCTTTCTTTTTGGAGATGGGGGCGTTGCGGCTCTGATTGAGCGAGATGAAAAGTTTGGGAATAGCTTTATATCTTTAAATTCAGACGGTTCAAGGGGTGATCTTATTAAGATAAACGGAGGAGGTTATCGCCATCCCTCTTCTATTGAAACTCTTAAAGAACGGGTTGTTGATGAATATGGAAATATCCGTAGCGACGAGCAAGGATATATGAACGGCGGTGATGTCTTTAATTTCGTCATAAGGGAAATACCCAAAGACATAAAAAGGATAGCCGACTTTTCGGGCATAAACCTTAACGACCTGGATTATTATGTATTCCATCAAGCAAACAATTTCATCAACAGTTATCTTGCCAAGAAACTGAAACTTGACACAGACAGGATGCCATCGACAATAGCTAAATATGGCAACACTTCGTCTGTTTCAGTTCCACTGACTATAACCGACAGACTTAAAGGGAAATTGGATGGCAACCATCTTTTGCTGTTAAGCGCATTCGGAGTTGGCATGACATGGGCAACCGCGATCATCCCCTTCGTTGATACTCGAATTAGCGATATCGTTGAAGTATGACAAGCCTGTTAAATCCATTCTCTCTTGAGGGGAAAAAAATCTTGATTACTGGTGCTTCTTCGGGCATAGGTAAACAGTGTGCCATCGATTTCAGTCGTATGGGAGCAACTGTAATTATGATTGCGCGTAATGAAAACCGACTTAAACAAACCTTTTCCGAATTGTCGGGAGAAGGTCACATAATAATCAGTGCCGACCTTACAAATTTCAATGCTATTCCTGAACTTGTCGAGTCAATAGCAAATTCAACAGGCAAAATAGACGGACTTGTAAACTGTGCCGGAATCTCAACCACTCTGCCGCTAAAGTTAATTTCGGTGGAAAAGCTCGATGAGTTTTTTCGAACAAACGTATACTCTACAATTGAACTGACACGTCATGTCACAAAAGCAAAATATATGAATTCGGGTGCAAGTGTGATATTTTTCTCATCCGTAATGGGATGTGTTGGAGAAAGCGGAAAGTCATTATACAGCATGACTAAAGGCGCCTTGATTTCAGCCACGCGTTCTCTTGCCTGTGAATTCGCAAAACGTCAGATTAGAGTGAATTGCGTATCGCCTGGAGCCATACTGACACCCATTAATGAAAATCTTCCTCACATGGCTGATCCTGAGTTAAGAAAACGGCTTGAAGAAAAACACTTGCTCGGATTAGGAAAAACATCTGATATTTCTTATGCATGTATATATCTTCTGAGTGATGCGGCAAGGTGGGTTACCGGCCATAACCTTGTCGTTGACGGTGGTTATACCGCAAGATAAATCCGAAAATACCGGATTATTAAATTTATAGATAGGCAGGTATGTCTCACTTAATTAGGACTCTCCTTAAACTTATATGCAAAGGGGACCTGATTCCATTTGTTAGGGGGAGGTGGTATGCCATACGGACAGGCAATCCTGCCAAAACGGCATATATAAAGTCTCCCTTGAAATTCTCATATAAGCATATCCGTTGGGGAAAAGGATTGAGTATTCAGAAGAATTGTCGTATAGAAGCGGTGACAGAGTATGAAGGCATAAAATACAATCCTTCCATTATACTTGGGAACAGGGTATCTTTCCAGCAGAACGCGCATTTAACATGCGCCGAACGCATTAAAATCGGCGACAATACAGCTATTGCATCCAACGTGACAATAACCGATATCGATCATCCTTATCAAGATATTACCATTCCTATTGAACGCCAACACCTAAAAGTGATACCTGTAAAAATTGGTAAAGACTGTAAGATTTATAATAATGCGGTAATACTTCAGGGTACCGTCATCGGCAATCATTGTGTCGTTGGAGCCAACTCAGTTGTTAAGGGAACGTTTCCTGATTATTCTGTAATTGTAGGTTGTCCATCAAGGATTGTAAAGAGATATAACTTTGAAACCAAGGAATGGGAATCCGTTTAAACATAAGCCCATATGATCAAAAGAGTTTATTTTAAAATCAGCAGTGTGCTGAATAGGCTTAAGTATATTGGCAAATTCAGACATATTGGACACAACTCAATAATAATCAATCCATTACAAATCGGGGGGGGGTAAATCTATAACAATCGGCAAAAATACTGTCATACAGTATAAGTCGTGGATTGAGGCTAACCCTTTGACTGGTGAACCTGAGGCTAAGCTAATAATCGGCGATGGGTGTGCAATCGGCCACTTCAATGAGATTTATGCTACAAAGTCGATTATTATTGAGAATAACGTTCTTACCGCTGACAGGGTATATATATCCGATAATCTTCATGGATATGAAAATCCTGAGATTCCGGTAATCAAGCAGCCAATAAAACAGAACGGCACTGTCCATATCGGTGAGGGTTCCTGGCTTGGCGTAGGAGTGGCAGTAATGGGAGCCAATATCGGAAAACATTGTGTTATTGGAGCGAATGCAGTAGTGACCAAAGACATTCCAGACTACTCTGTAGCAGTAGGTATTCCCGCTAAAATCATAAAGAGATACAACATTGAAAGTGGGAAATGGGAAAAAACAAATCCTGACGGGTCTTTCATTGAAAAAACAAACAATTATTCTAATTTATGAAACATGTATTGATAACCGGTGGGGCTGGCTTCATCGGGTCTAATGTAGCTCTTAAGCTCGTTGCAAAAGGAATTGAGGTAACGGTTCTTGACAATCTCTCGCCTCAGATTCACGGAGAGAATCCTGACGAAACATCTCCCTTGTATCAATCGATAAAGGGGAAGGTCAACTTCATAAAGGGCACTGTCACCTCACGTGACGACTGGCGTAAGGCTTTGGAAGGTGTAGATGCAGTTCTGCATCTTGCTGCCGAGACAGGCACTGGACAATCAATGTATGAAATTGAGAAGTACGTGAATGTCAATATCGGAGGAACAGCAATCCTTCTCGACATTCTTACAAACGAAAAAACCTGTGTTGAGCGCGTTGTGGTTGCAGAATCGCGAGCAATCTACGGTGAGGGAAAGTATTGGAGTGAAGAATTGAACGCTTTCGTATATCCTGATGAACGCCCTGAGGAAACAATGTCCAAAGGAGATTTCGAGGTAAAGTATCAGGGATGCGGAAAGCCACTGAAGCTTGTCGGGACAACAGAGGATTCCCTTGTACATCCCGGCTCTGTTTATGGCATCACGAAGCAGGTGCAGGGTCAACTCGTTCATTTGGTCTGTAAGAGCATTGGGATTGAGTCGGTATCATTCCGCTATCAGAATGTGTATGGACCCGGCCAATCTTTAAGTAATCCATATACCGGCATACTTTCGATTTTCTCAACAAGAATAAAAAACGGAAACGGAATCAATATCTTTGAGGATGGCCTTGAAACAAGAGATTTCGTATATATAGACGATATTGCCGACGCAACTATCCTCGGATTGACTGTACCCGGAATCTCAGGAAACGCCTTCAACATCGGCACAGGTGTTGCAACCGATGTGTTGACCGTAGCGAAAACCTTGATAAAGCATTATGGCATTGAGGTTCCTCTTACAGTAAGCGGGAATTACCGTCTTGGAGACATTCGCCACAACTTCGCCGACATATCCAAGGCTCGCGAACTACTTGGGTTTGAACCTAAATGGACATTCGACAAGGGTATCGAGCAATTCTGCCACTGGGTAGACGGCCAACCCATCCAACCCGATAATTACGAAACCTCCATCGAGGAAATGAAACAGAAAGGATTATATAAATGAAAGAATCATTCAAGGGAGAAAGAATTCTCTTTCTTTCTCCTGCTTTTTTTGGATATGAGAATCTCATTCTTGATAAACTGCGAGAAATGGGAGCATATGTCGAGCTTATTATACTTCATCCAGGAGAAAACTTACATAGCCAAATTAAATCAAAACTTCATTCAGGAATTTTTAATTGTTTATTCGTAATAAAAGGAGAATATCTTTCTAGAGAAGATCTGGAAAATATCCAAAATTCTAAATGTGATAGAAAAATCCTTTATCTATATGACTCAATTAAGAGATATCCAATCACTACAGAATATTTTCCTTATTTCAACAAAATATATACATTTGAAAAAGAAGATGCCGAGAAATACGGATTAGATTTTCGGCCTCTATTCTATTCAAATACATACGTTGGACTAGATAAGACTGACATTCAATATGATATTGCATCCATATCTTCATTTTATTTTGAAAGATTTGAAATCTTCAAAAAGCTTCGAATTGAGTATCCTAAATTAAAACTGAAATTAAAACTGTACTCAAGCGTTCGTGATATCATTAAGAATCGTTGGAAATATGTGATCCAAAATCCAAATTTATTTCTATATAAAAAATTGTCTCAATCTGATGTCGCAATGTTATTGGCATCATCAAATTGCATCTTAGATATTCAGAATAATAAGCAAAATGGTCTAACGATTCGAACGATTGAGACTCTCGCACTTCAAAGAAAATTAATTACAACAAATAAGACTGTAGCAAAGTATGATTTCTATAACCCGAAGAACATATTAATAATTAATGATAATAAAAATCTTTCGTCAATTTCTTCTTTTATAAATATACCATATGAACCTGTAGATTCAAGTATTATTTATAAATATTCTCTAAGTTCATTTCTTTTTGAGATATTTGAATAATATAATCATATTATAACGATGAAAAAGAAGATAGCCTTTATTAATATATTTAAAAACTCTGTTGGAGGAGGGGAGGTATATTTAAAGAGACTAATAAATAATCTATCCTTAGACATTTCTCATGAATCCGTGCTATTAACGCCTAATGCACCTGCTTTATATGATGTAAGATGTAAAATCATTAACATTCCAGGATTAGAAATAAATAGAAAATATCCATCATTTTATGAGATATTTAAAACAATTAAATATATTCGTAAAAATCTACAACTTATTAACCCGGATTTAGTGATTATAAATGGTGATCGCGCCATAATTTTAAGTCCTTTATTCTTAAGAAAGAATAAGGCCATTGGCATTAAACATATGTTAATCAATTCAAAATTTAAAAGTATTTTAAACAAATATGCTTTTAATGAAGTTGTCTAAACTTATTTCGATATGTTAATGATACAGTAAAATAATTAA
>ERZ778497.229-NODE-229-length-52623-cov-11.446222_pt1 | contig 52623 bp, 37 predicted proteins | sample MGYA00509938_ERZ778497 | MGnify/ENA primary metagenome ERZ778497 (study PRJEB29527, sample SAMN07138969) | mouse gut metagenome | material: feces | host: mouse | place: China:Nanjing | collected 2016-01-25 ... | reverse complement strand
CAACGTTCATTCACCATTTTTCTCCTATTCTCGTTTTTTTGTAGTATCTTTGCAATAAATTGTAGAAAAACCGTTCAATATGCCAAGATGGTGGTCCTTTGGGGTGATGTTTGTCATCTCCGTTCTCGTAGGCGGGGCTCAAAATGCTTTGCCCTCGGCTAGTCCAACGATGACAGTGACCGCGGCCGACGGCACGGAAAGTGACGAAACGGCCTATGACGGTTCCGCTCCCATGGCGGCTGTGTTCCGTGCTGTGCCACAGGACGTAGGCAGCTATGTGCCGCGTTATGAGTGGCGCTTCACGCGGCAGGGCGAAGAGACCCCTTTCCTGATACGTTACGAGGAAAATACAGACTATACCTTCAACCGGAGCGGTTCTTTTGCGGTGGAACTTTATATCAGCTTTGTGCAGGGCGCCGATACCGTGGAATATGTAATGGATCAGCCTTTCACCATCAGCATCAGCGAGTCGAAACTCGAAGTGCCCAACGCCTTTACTCCCAACGGTGATGGCGTGAACGATGTCTTTCGTGTGAAGGAAAGTTATCAGAGCATTGTCTCTTTCGAAGCCATGGTGTTTAACCGCTGGGGCAAGAAACTCTACGAATGGCGCACCCCCGATGGCGGATGGGACGGCAAGAGCGGTGGCAGCGATGTGCCTGATGGAGCCTATTATCTCGTGATCAACGCCCGCGGTGCCGACGGTAAAAAGTATCATATCAAAAAGGTTATCAATCTGTTAAGAGGCTTTAAGGAAAACACCGGAGGCGCTCAATGACGTCTGCGCTCCGCACAACACTAGACTTCAGATATGGAAAATCAGAAGGCCGCTATCGAGGGCGGTACCATTGACATATACGGCGCACGTGTACACAATCTCAAGAATGTGGACGTGACGTTGCCGCGCAACAGTTTGAGCGTTATCACCGGCCTGAGCGGTTCGGGAAAGAGTTCGCTGGCCTTCGACACCATCTACGCCGAAGGCCAACGCCGTTACATTGAAACATTCTCGGCTTACGCCCGCAATTTCCTCGATAATATCGAACGGCCCGATGTAGACAAAATAACAGGTCTGAGTCCGGTTATCAGCATCGAGCAGAAAACGACCAACAAAAATCCCCGGTCAACAGTGGGAACGGTTACGGAGATCTATGATTTCCTACGCCTGCTGTACGCACGTGCCGGAGAGGCCTACAGTTACCTTTCGGGCGAGAAAATGGTGCGTTACACAGAGGAGAAAATTATCGAATTGCTTCTGCAACGTTATGAGGAACATAAGGTTATGTTGCTCGCGCCTTTGGTGCGTACCAGAAAAGGACACTACAAGGAACTTTTCGAAACAGTGCGTCGGAAAGGGTTTCTCACAGTACGTGTGGATGGAGAGATACGCGAAGTGGTGAAAGGCATGAAGCTCGACCGGTATAAAAACCACGACATCGAGGTTGTGGTGGATAAACTAGCAATACAGGTCAAGGACACGGAGCGTCTGCGCAAAAGTGTGGCAGAAACTCTGGGGCAGGGCGATGGCCTTATGATGGTACTCGACAGAACGGACAATAATGATGTTCGTTATTATTCCAAACGTTTGATGGATCCCGTGAGCGGCATTTCATATCGTGAGCCGGCACCGCATAATTTCTCTTTTAACTCTACTCAAGGAGCCTGTCCGAAATGTCGCGGTCTGGGCACCGTTACGGTTATCGACCGCGAGAAAGTCATCCAGAGCGGACTTTCTGTGCGCAAAGGTGCCATCATTCCTTTGGGGAAATATCGCAACGCGCTTATATTTTGGGAAATAGAGACCGTGCTCTCACACTATGACTGCACGCTCGATACCTGCATTGATGATGTGCCCGAAGAGGCACTCGATGAAATATTCAACGGTTCGGCCGATCGCCTGCGCATTCCCGCATCCGTAAGCCATACCACCGACGACTACTATGTGGAGTTTGAAGGATTGGCGGAATATATCCTCCACATGGCCGATGACGAAATGTCCGCCGCCTCGCAGCGTTGGGCCGAACAGTTTTCACGCGAAATGACCTGTCCCGCCTGTCAGGGTGCCCGTCTCAACCGTGAAGCGCTGTCATATAAGTTCAACGGTAAGACCATTTCCGAACTGACAGCCATGGATATCGGCGCACTCTACGAATGGCTTGACGGCGTGGAGGACCATCTTTCCTCCAAAAGCCGGGCCATCGCTGTGGAAATACTCAAAGAACTGCGTACCCGGCTTAAGTTTCTTCTTGACGTAGGGTTAGACTATCTCTCCCTTTCACGCTCCACCATGACCCTTTCGGGAGGTGAGAGCCAGCGCATCCGTCTCGCCACACAGATTGGTTCGCAGCTCGTCAACGTACTCTACATTCTTGACGAACCCAGCATAGGTCTTCACCAGCGCGATAATGTCCGGCTCATCAACTCTCTCAAGCAACTGCGTGATACGGGCAACACTGTTGTCGTAGTGGAGCACGACAAGGACATGATGCTGGCCTCCGACTATATTGTCGATATGGGTCCGCGGGCCGGCCGGCTGGGTGGCGAAGTGGTTTTTGAAGGCACGCCGGCCGAGATGCTGCGCACGCAAACGCTTACGGCCAATTATCTTAACGGTCGGATGGCTATTGAGATACCGGAAAAACGCCGTGAGGGCAATGGAAAAACACTTCGGCTTGCCGGTGCTTCAGGCAATAACCTCAAAAATGTCACGGTAGAGTTCCCTTTGGGTACATTTATCTGCGTGACGGGTGTTTCCGGCTCCGGTAAATCCACGCTTATCAACGATACTTTACTTCCTATCCTCTCACAGAAATTCTACCGTTCCTTGCGTGAACCTTTGCCGTATAAGAAAATTGAAGGCATTACGCATATCGACAAGGTGGTGGCTGTGGATCAGAGCCCCATCGGCCGTACGCCGCGTTCCAATCCCGCTACTTACACCGGCGTCTTTTCGGATATCCGCAACCTTTTTGTCAATTTGCCTGAGGCCAAGATGCGTGGTTACAAGCCGGGGCGTTTTTCTTTCAACGTCAATGGCGGACGTTGCCCCACGTGCAGCGGCAATGGCTACAAGACCATCGAGATGAATTTTCTGCCTAATGTGTACGTGCCTTGTGAGGTCTGTCACGGCAAGCGATACAATCACGAGACGCTTGAGGTGCGCTTCAAGGGAAAAAGCATTGCCGATGTGCTCGACATGACCATCAACCAGGCTGTGGAGTTTTTTGAAAACGTGCCGGGCATACTCAATAAGATAAAGGTGTTGCAGGATGTGGGATTGGGCTACATCAAGTTGGGGCAGTCGAGCACTACGCTCTCAGGCGGAGAAAGCCAGCGCGTAAAGCTGGCCACCGAACTGGCCAAACGCGACACCGGACGCACACTCTACATACTCGACGAGCCTACTACAGGCCTTCATTTCGAAGACATACGCGTGCTGCTGGACGTGCTCAACCGCTTGATTGGGAAGGGCAATACCGTAGTGGTTATCGAGCATAATCTCGATGTCATCAAGGTAGCCGACTATCTCATAGACATGGGACCGGACGGCGGTCGTGGCGGCGGAACGGTCGTGGCCACCGGAACGCCCGAAGAGGTCGTTGCCGCAGGGCGCGGCTTTACGGCCCGGTTTCTGGCGGAAGAATTAAAGCGATAAAACCTGTACGAAGCAACTACAGATAAATCTAATTTAATAATTTCAAAAACAAAGAAAAATGTTTGAAGGACAACCTAAAGGTTTGTACACCTTAGCTCTTGCCAATACCGGCGAGCGCTTTGGCTATTACACCATGTTGGCCATCTTCACCCTGTTCCTGCAGGCGAAGTTCGGCTACACGGCGGCTCAGACCAGTACCATTTTCGGTAGTTTTCTAGCCTGTGTTTATTTTATGCCGGTTATCGGCGGTACGCTGGCCGATAAGTTCGGCTACGGTAAGATGGTAACGACCGGTATCGTTATTATGTTCTTGGGATACATTCTGCTATCCATCCCTATGGATGGTGCGGCTCCCATGTTCGCGGCTCTGTTTGCCATATCTTTGGGTACAGGTTTGTTCAAGGGAAACCTGCAAGTGATGGTGGGCAACCTTTATGACAATCCCCGCTATGCCAGCAAGCGCGACACGGCATTCAGTATTTTTTATATGGCCATCAACATCGGTGCCCTTTTCGCACCGACTGCCGCCAATAAGGTGGCCGGCTATTTCCTCGGCAAGTCGGGCCTGAGCTACGATCCCGACATACCGAGCCTGGCCAATGCCCTTGTGCGCGATTATGACAACGTGACGGTGAAGCAGATATCCAGCCTTGCAGACCTTGCCGAAAAGCAGGGCGTTGATCCGGCCCAGCTGGCTGCCGTCGACAAATTCTGCGGCCAGTACGGTTCTGTGCCCGAACTGGCTGACGCCCCGATTTCGAAATTGGGCGAATATGTCGGCAATGTGGATATGGCCGCCATGCTGAAGCCTCTCACTGATTTTTCCCAGAACTATCTCAATGAGCTTTCCGGCGCTTACCACTGGGGATTTGCCGTGGCCTGTGTGTCTCTCATCGTTTCGATGCTGATATACGTGCTTGGTCGCAAAACCTTCCAGGGCGTTGAGGGCAGCGTTCCGGCTCCTGCCGTTGCTGCCCAAACGGCCGAAAAACCTACGGAAATAGAGGAAATTTCGAAAGAGGAGACCAAACAGCGCATAACGGCTCTCGTCCTGGTGTTTACGGTGGTGATTTTCTTCTGGATGTCATTCCACCAGAATGGCCTGACGCTGACGTTCTTTGCCCGCGACTATACGGCCAAATCCATTTCAGGTATCGGCACGATAGCTTTCAATGTGCTTAATCTGGCGCTCATCATTGTGGCCTTCTATTCCATGTTCAGCCTGTTCCAGAGCAAGAAGGGCAGCACACGTGCCATTTCAGGAACTGTGATCGTGGCCTGTCTGCTGGGCATCTGGGGCATTTACACGGTTACCGGATCGGGTGCCGAGATGAAGGTAGGTCCTGAACTGTACCAGCAGTTCAATCCTTTCTTTGTCGTGTTGCTGACACCCGTTTCGCTGGCCATATTCGGTGCGCTGGCCAAGCGCGGCAAGGAGCCTTCCGCTCCGCGTAAAATCGGATTGGGCATGATTATTGCCGCCGTAGGCTTCCTCATCATGGCCGTAGGCTCTATGGACTTGCCAAAGCCTGAGGTGGCTGAAGACCTTGAAACCGCCGGCTGGACTGCTGCCCAGTGGGGTGATTTCTTCGGTAAGTTCGTGCCCCTTGCCGGCGAGGGCGGCAATGCCATCCTGGCCGAAAGCGTGGCCCGTGTGTCGCCCATGTGGCTGATCCTGACCTACCTCATCCTTACCTTTGCCGAGCTTTGCCTTTCTCCGATGGGCATCAGTTTCGTTTCCAAGGTAGCTCCCCCCAAGTACAAAGGTCTTATGATGGGTGGCTGGTTTGCCGCCACAGCCGTAGGCAATTACCTTGTGGCTGTCATCGGTTACCTGTGGGGCAGTGTGGAACTTTGGATGCTTTGGAGCATTCTGATTGTGCTGTGTCTCATTTCCGCACTCTTCATCTTCTCCATCATGAAACGCCTCGAAAAGGTGTGCTGATGCCTCAAGGCGCATCTTTTTCTCCGGCATAAAGTCGCGTTGTGCCCCGCTTTTCTGCAAGCGGGGCACAACTTTTTCCGGCCATCATGCGCCTCTTCAGGAAAGGTGTGGGGATGATAGGAAAAAAGACGGGAGGCACAGACAGGAAAAGACAGGCCGGCTGTAAGGGAGCATAGACCTCTCCGGCAGGTCTCGGGCCTTTTTCACTTTAACATATTTAACTTTCCGCAACATTTCGGAGTGTTAAAACATAGGTTGTAAATAGCGAAGGAAGAAAAGTCCGTATCGGAATTTTAACACGAATACTTGGAATTTGAATTCCCCGTATTGGATTTTCAGGCCTATTTTTACCTGAAAATGCCTCAAAATAACCTGAAAAACATGCGAAAAGCGGGCAGTATCATTGATACTGCCCGCTTTGCTGTTACAAAGATAATGAATTTTACGGCCGAAAGCAAATAGTGTTAAAATCACGTCCGGCCTGTTCGGACTGCCTGTCTCAAGGATTATTGGGCGGTCTTTTTCTTGAGAGAAGACAACTCGAAATGATCAACGAACATACCGAAATTGCCGCCATTCCCACCGTTGACAAACGTGGCGTGGTTGTGGATGGTAATGTAGCACTTGCCGTCAAATTGTAGAGGCACATCGTACGTCACCACCTTGTATTGGAATTTATCCGTGTCGGAAGGATTTGTAGAGAAAGTGCAGGTGCCGATACGGGTGGCAGCGCTGAGTTCATCGGCCGTAGTGATGGGGCTCTCCGACAGCAGCACGTCAAAACTGCCCGGATTCGTGGGATAATTTTGTCCGAAGAAGGCGGCAATGTTAAAGGCGCCCACCGTCACCGTCGGGAAGTTCTTTCCGGTGAAATCAGCTTCGTAAGTCAGCAGATTGTTCTCGTCGTATGAAGCTATGGAGGCGTTTCCGGTCTGATAGAAATCAGGGGCGAACACCGAAGATGAAAATCCGTATCCGGCACCGGGACCGAACATACCATCAAGCGGTACGAGGGTGAAGGGATTGACCGTGTTACCCAGTTTGACGGCCTTGAAATCCGCAGATACAGCGGCAGGGTCGGTGAAATCGGCTGCATAATCGGCCGTATACCCATAGTCGTCCGTAGCGGTAAACTCTTTCACTTCGCCATAGGCAATGCCGCCTTCCACGGTGGCGAAAGCCTTGATGTAATACTTCGTACCTGATGTGAGATTTGTCAGGGATGTGGTGACGGCTTCGCCCGGTGTCATGTTGTTAATCATGATGACTCTGGTGGTGGGTGCCGTAGGGTCGGCATCGGGCGTGGTGCCCAGTGCGAAACCGCTCTCCTTTACCGTAACACCTTCGGGAACCGTTACGGAAAGGGTGGCTTTTGCCACTATGCCGAAAGCCTCTGCGCTCACTGTGGTAACGGCAGGCAGAGTTTCGGGCGTATGCACGCGGTCGTAGTCGGCCTTTTCGAGGTCTTCGCCGCAGCCGGTGAAAGCTGCCAGCGTAAAGCCCAGCAGAAGCGCTCTGAAAATATTGGTTGTCTTCATTGTCGTTAATGTTTAGGGAAATAAATGTAGGCAAGCCAGCGGCAGGACGGATCTTGCCGCTGGCTTTGCCGGATGGGTCATTGCAGCGGGTTCTGGTCCTCTTCGTTGATGTCGGGGTTGTCGTTGATTTCCGGCAACGGTATCTGATAAGTCCACAGATAACTGCTGTAGGGAATGTTTACCTGCGTGGAGAGAGGCTCGTTGGTGCCCTCATAAGAGCGTACCATATCCTGCTTCAGGCGGCAGTGGTCGAAATAGCTGAAACCTTCGCCCCAAAGTTCTATGCGCCGCTGGTTGTAGATGTCAGCCTGTGTCCAGGCAGCGGGTGCTGTCCAGTTTTCCACGCGGTTAGTCATGAATTCTTTCATGACATCGGCGGCACCGGGAGCGTTGCCGCTCATGAGCAGGCCTTCGGCCTCGTTGAGATACATCTCCGAGGCACGCATGTAAACCACCTGGCCGAGCCATTGCGAGACGAAGGGGAACTTCAGGTTGGCATATTCGGGAATCTCGTTGTTACCCACCGGTACCGTCTGGCCCGGAGCCACGAAGAGCTGCTTGCGCACGTCATTGTGAGGAATGGAATTGTAGAGGGCGGCATCGATGAGCTGGAAAGCGCCGCCGCCTACACCGGCATAGCCGGGACCGTCGGTGCTGTGCCATGAAGCCCAGCTGGCAAATATGCGCGTAGTGGATTCCGTCGGAATGAAGCCCCACATCACTTCGTGGTTGTCTACGTCCTGATAGTTCCACTCTGTGGCTTCCTGCAGGTCGTTGAGGAAGTAGTCCTGACGGGCGTCATGGGCCATGGCTGCTGCATCGGCCCAACGGTTCATCACGAGGTACACACGCGAGAGCAGACCCTGGGCCACGCTCTTGTTGATGCTCTGCTTGTCTGTGCGGCGGAAACCGTCCAGATAGTCGATGGCCTTGAGAAGGTCGGCCTCAATCTGCTCATAAACCTTTTCCACGGAAGCACGGCCCGTAATGCTGGTCTCCTTCTTGCTCAGGCGCAGGGGAACACAGGGCAGGTCCTTGCTGTCGATATAGGTTTTCTGATAGAACTGTGCCAGATAGGCGTGTCCGATGCCTCGGAAAGCGTATGCCTGGCCGAGCATGTGGCGGATAGTCTCGTTGGCTTTGTCCTCATCGACAACGTCAATAAGTTCGTTGGCGCTCTTGATGAGCGAATAGAAGAAGTTCCACGGCCAACGCGCACGGACGTATTGTTCGGCATTATAGTCGAGAACGTGGTCGAAATGCCAAGGGTCGCCGCTGCCGAGTGCAAGCGAGATGTCGTTGCTCATCACGTCGGAAAGCGTCATGATGCCGCCGAAACCGACCGACATGTGGCCGTTAATGTCATTGCTCGATATGCCGGTTCTTATGTTCCAGCTAGTGTAGCAGCCTTTCAGTTGGCTCGACAGAACCTTGTCGGGATCCTTGTTGGCCTGATCGTTGATTTGGTCCGGCGTAACGGTGGAGGAATCCATATCGTTGAGGAAATCCTCGCCGCAGGACACCATACTGCCGCCCATGAGCAAAATAGCTAGATATTTAGTTATTTTCATAATGGATACGTTTTATTTTGTTTAAAAGTTCACGTTGACACCAAAGGAAATGGTGCGGAGAGCGGAATAGGAGTTGGTGTCAACAGCGCCGTTGATGCTCTGACGGGGATCGAGTCCCTTACGCTTCGAACCGAGGAAAAGATTGTCGCCCACAGCGTAAACACGTACGGAAGAGATGGCCGCAACACGCGCCATGAGACTCTTGGGCAAGGTGTAGCCCAAAGTGATATTGCGGAGGGAGAAGTAGCTGGAACTCGTCAGGAAGCGGTCATTGGTTATGCCGCCCGTCATGCGGTATCCGTTCTCGAGGCGGGGAACATCAGTGATGTCGCCCGGCTTCTGCCAGCGCTTGTACATGTCGGTAGAGAAGGTGGAACCCATACCGCCTGTCATAAGACTGGCATAACTGCTGTCATACGTGTAGCCGCCGAGAGAGAAAGCGGTAGACACGCTGAGGTCAAAGCCAAAGGCTTCGACAGAAGTGCTCAAACCGCCGAAAACTTTAGGCAGGGCCGATTTACCCAACTGGTAGAGCGTGGCTTGGTTGCCGTCGTTCGTTGTTTCCATAACAGTCTGGTAAAGAGGATTACCCTCTCCGTCGAGAACAGGTTTGCCTTCGGCATCGACAACGGCCTTCTTTACATCTTTATAATAAAGGGCATCGCCCGTTTCGGGGTCTACTCCGGCAAAGCGCGCCATGTACCAGTCATAAAGCGAACCGCCTTTCTTGCGCCAATAGCTGCCGGTTTGATAACCTTCCTCCGGGCGGCCTTTCTGCATGCGGGTAAGCTCGTTCTTGTAGTGTGTCATGTTCAACGATGCGCGCCATTTCACGTCTTTCGTGTCAACGATGAGTCCGTTGACGAGCAGTTCCACACCTGTGTTGCGCATGGCCTGTTCGTTCGTGATTATCGAAGTGGGCGAGCCTTCGCTTACAGGAAGCGTGTGGCTGCCTATCATGTCGTCGGTGTTCTTGATGAAAAAGTCGAATTCAAACGACAGACGGCGGTTAAAGAGACCGGCTTCGAGGCCGACGTTGAAGGTTTTGCTCTTCTCCCATGTGATGTCGCGGTTGCCGCGATAAACTTGCACTACCGAGAATTCGGGTGAGGCGGCGGTACCGGCGTTTGACACTTCGAAGTGGTCAACATAAGCACCGTAGAGACGATAGCCACTACCATCGAGCAGGTAGTCGTTACCTTGCGTACCGTAGCTGGCTTTCAGCTTCATGTTGCTGAAAACGCCGCCCAGCGCGTTTTGGAACCAGGCTTCCTCGTGGATGTTCCAGGCGGCGCCCACCGACCAGAAGTTACCCCAGCGGGCCTCGGGAGCGAACATGCTGGAACCGTCGCGGCGATAGGTTCCCGAAACGCTGTAGCGGTGCTGGTAGCTGTACTCCGCGCGTCCCAGATAACTTTCCAGATGGTAGCTGTCATTATTTGAAGCAGGATCGCTTGAGGTGATCAGTGAATAAGAGAAGTTGTTTTCGGGCAGATAGAACTGTGTACGCTCAGCAGCCAGCCCGCGCTCGTTCTGCGCCTTTGTTTCGTGGCCTGCCATGAGGCTGATGCTGTGGCCGCCCTTGAAATCCTTATTATAGTTGAGGCGTTGCGTGGCATTGACAACACTCGTACGTGATGTCGACTTACTACCGCGGCCGTTCACCTCGATGGCATCGGGTGTGACAGGAGCCGTGAACTTATCAGTATATCCCGCAAAATTGTCGATGGCTACGTCTGCATGGAAGTAAAGGCCGTCGTAGAGTTTGACATCAGCATAGCCGCGGGCGTTGAACACGTCGCGGGTCGATTCGTTAGTATTGTTGTAGATGTTTACCAAAGGATTCTGGCCGATGCTGTAAAGACGTGTGCGGCCGAAACTGTTGCCCATATCAAGCTGGCGGTTGCCGTTTTCATCAGGCACCAGATTGCCGGCCTTGTCGTAGAGGTAAACAGGATAGATGGGAGCGATGTATTGCGTGAAACCGAAAAGGTTTGAAGCCAGTCCCGACTTGCTGGCCAAACCGTTGGTCTTGGTGTGGGCATAACTTACGTTGGCACCCACCGTCAGCCAGTCGAAAGCCTTGTGGTCAACACGCAGACGGCCCGTCATGCGGTTGAAGTCAGATTTGCGCACATAGGCTTCGTCGTTGAGGTAGTTGAACGACATATAATAGCCGGTGCGTTCGTCGCCGCCCGACATGCTCACGTTGTATTCCTGACGCAGACCGTTGTGGAAGGCTTCGTCGTTCCAGTCTTCATGATAGAGCAGCTTCGCCGCCGGATTGAGCAACCCCGTCATGGGGTCTATCAGGAGATGGTCAGCCACGTTATAGGAATTATAGCCTCCCAGTTCTTTCACCAGACTCTGCGAAGCGGAAAAACGCGCTTCCGCATCGCTCATGCCGCCTTTGTTCTTGTTACGGTTATAGAAAGATTCCCAGACAAGTTCGTAATACTGCTTTTCGCCCTTCACTTTCGCATATTCGGGCACACCGCGGGAGTTCCAGCCCCATTTGGCGTCGAAATTCACCTGCGTCTTGCCCTTTTTGCCCCGCTTGGTGGTGATATAGAGAATACCGTTCGAACCGCGCGCACCATAGATAGAAGTGGCGGAGGCGTCCTTCTGCAAGTTGACGCTTTCGATGTCGGCGTTGTTCAGCTGGTTGAGCGAACCTTCATAAGGTGCTCCGTCGAGGATGATGAGCGGAGCGGAATTGGCGTTGATAGAACCGATACCGCGCACATATATGTTGGCTGCGCTACCCGGTTGTCCGGTGCTTGATGAGAGCTGTATGCCCGGCATGGCACCTTCGAGGGCTTTTGAGAGGTTCGAAGTCTGGAGTTTCTTGATTTCTTCTCCTTTGACCGCTGACACCGAACCGGTAAAATCGCCTTTCTTCACCATACCGTATCCCACGACAACTGCTTCGTCGAGGATGTTGTCGTTGTCGGCCAGGGTCACGTTCACATTGCCGGCAATGCTCACCGTCTGGGCCTGCTTGCCGATGTAGGACACACGCAGGTGACGGGCAGAGGAGGGCACGTTCTGAAGAACGAAACGGCCGTCGTCGCCGGTGGTGGCCACTGCCTGGTGGCCCTCAACGCGAACCGAAGCGCCGACAACGGGCTGGCCGGAGGCGTCGACCACGCGGCCCGTCACACGCTTCTGCGCAGAGGCCGTGGAGGCGCTCAGGAGCATCGCGGCGCCCAAAAGCACTAACTTTTTGTTCATAATATAACCATTTAATTAAACATTGTGATGTCTTAACTGACAAAAGGGCACAAAGAGGCCCTGATGCATTACTTCTTGCAAAAGTAAGGCATAGGAGAAACGCCGGCGTGTGAGGCCTTGGGAGGGAAGAAAGTGGTGTCGTGCAGGTTTAAGTACTGTTTAAAACCTTGTTTTTCAGCGGGATGTGCCTTCCGGTTTTTATGGGAGACTGTAGATGTGTGAGAAGGATAGGGGATGAGGGGCATGGAACAGCCCGACTTTAACATATTTAACTTTCCGCAACACTTCGGAATGTTAAAACATAGGTTGAAAGTAGTGAAAGAGAAAAAGTCCGTATCGGAATTTCAATACGAATACTTGGAATTTAAACTGCAATACTTGGAATTTTCTATAAAAATACAGTTAAATTACGCTTGTAATCCTCTGAAAAACACTGAAAAAGCGGGACTTCCCCATGGAAAGCCCCGCTCCGCTATTACAAAGATACTATATTTTCCACCGGAAAACAAATAGTGTTAAAAAGCCCGACAAGGTTTTTGAACATTCGTACCTGAGGGGTCAGGCAAACACCTCCCGGAGGACCGACAGCGATTTCAGTTCCGGAAACGATGGCAGGTGGAGGCGGTAGTAGGTGTTGATGTGTTCCAGCAGCCGCGACCGTTCGTTGCCCGAAAAGCGGAAAAGGTGCATCGTGGCAAAGTTCATGCGCATAAGCAGTGGCAGGCGTGCCGCCTCTTCCGGAAGAATGATATTGGGGTGTTGCGGGCGCGTTTGCGTGAAACGGCCGCCTTCCAGGTCAAAATAAGTCTGTGGTCCTGCCTCAGACAAATTGGGCTCAAAACCAAGGAAACGTGCCAGACGCAGCAGGAATACAATGTGAAAATTGGCGCAACTGCCATTGGTCGTGTCGAGCCATTCCACCGATTGGAAAATGTAGTCAAAAAGCAATCCGGGTTCCTGTTCCGTGCGCACCGCGTGATGCAGAAATTCAGCCAGAAAGAGCGCCATCGTCGTTTTGTGCGGTTCGTAGGGGAGCGAAACAAGCGGCACTGCCGGCAAGGCCGACTTCAACCGGCGCAGACCGCTGCCGCCACGATGGTTCCACTCCACATCTAGCAGTGCGAGAGGCCGGAAAAGCATGTGGCGCACCGCCGCGCGGCCCGAACGCGAAATGCGCACGATAAACGACACGCATCCTGTGGCTTCAGTGAGCAGCTCAACGATAAGCGACTCGTCGTTGTACTTAAGCGTGTGGAGCACAATGGCTCTTGATTTTATGAGCATACTTTTTTACTATATATAATATGTGGCTGGAACATAACGGCCATTTACGGCTTTATCCACCGGCTCCCGTATGCAAACCCGTGCTTCAGAAAATAAACAGCCGTATCGTTCTCCAAAATTACCAAAAGCCGCCCGTTATTCAGATAAAAACAAGAAAAAACATCTTTTTTTGAAAAAAAATAGAGAAAGATTTGGTGGTTTCAAAATTAAGCTCTACTTTTGCACTCGCAAACAAGCCCCGAAAGGTGCTGAGATGCAAACCTGAATTTGAAGGTACGGTCCCTTCGTCTATCGGTTAGGACGAGAGATTTTCATTCTCTAAAGAGCGGTTCGACTCCGCTAGGGACTACTTTAATAAACTAAAAACAAAAAATGGCAAACCACAAATCATCTGTAAAAAGAATTCGTCAGACGGCGACTCGCAGACTGCACAACAGATATTACGCTAAAACCATGCGTAATGCAGTTCGTAAGCTCCGCGCTACGACTGACAAAGCAGCTGCAGTAGAACTTCTGCCGAAAGTGCAGAAGATGCTGGACAAGCTCGCCAAGACAAATATTATCCACAAGAACAAAGCAGCAAATATCAAATCAAGTTTGATGCTCCACATCAATAAATTGGGTTGATAATCTGATAAGGATAAACAAACAGTCCGGTCTTTCGAAAGAAAGGTCGGATTATTTGTTTTTGTAGCTGTTAAATTCCGTAGAGGAAGCTCTGCGATAGAATTTTTAAATAATGTTGTGCTCTTTTCGCGCATGAAGATGGAATAAACCCGTATATTTGTAGCTGGCGGGAATGGTGTCCGTTTTATCATGAGTATTGGGATTTTCAGCCGGTCTGGTCGGATGGCGGCAGTCTAAGATAGGATTTCGCTCGTTTGGAGGATCAAAAATACCGCTTCTGTGCATGATGTTTTGTTGTATGGACAGAAATGTTGGCAGGGCAGATGGAAAACCTCGTTGAGCGGATCGTGTTTTTACTATGAGGTGTGAGAGTGATCTTGGACTTGGATGGAAAATAAAATGGCATCACGTAGAGATAAATCCGAATTTGTTTGAATCGTAATATAACTCGTTGAAAATATGGGAACAATATATAAAAATCTCACCGAACTGGTGGGGCATACACCGTTGCTTGAAACAGTGAGACTGAGTGAGGCCTTGAAACTGGAGGCGCGTCTTTTGGTGAAAATCGAATACTTCAATCCTGGAGGGAGTGTGAAGGACCGCGTGGCGCTGGCAATGATAGAAGAGGCTGAAAGCAGCGGATTGTTGAGGCCCGGTAATGTGATAATTGAACCGACTAGTGGCAATACCGGTGTCGGGCTGGCTTGGGTGGCTGCGGTTAAGGGGTATCGTCTTATCCTCACTATGCCTGAGACGATGAGCGTGGAGCGGCGTAAATTGTTGCAGGCTTTGGGGGCTGAGGTGGTATTGACGCCGGGGGCGGAAGGCATGAAGGGCGCAATAGACAAGGCATACGAGTTGCAGAAAGTACATTCGGGCGCTTTTATTCCGGGGCAGTTTGAAAATCCGGCCAATCCATCTGTACATGCCCGTACTACGGCTGAGGAGATATGGGCCGATACGGACGGGAAGGTAGATTTGTTTGTAGCCGGAGTAGGTACCGGTGGAACTCTGAGCGGCGTGTCGCGCGGACTGAGACGACATAATCCGTCTGTAAGGATTTTTGCTGTAGAGCCTGCTGCTTCGGCTGTTCTTTCCGGTTGTGCGCCGGGAGTGCATAAGTTGCAGGGGATCGGGGCGGGTTTTGTTCCGAAAAACTTTGAGCCGTCGGCTGCCGATGCCGTTGTTGCGGTGACGGATGAGGCGGCGGTGCGGGCGGCACGTCTTTTGGCCCGCTATGAAGGTCTGTTGGTAGGTATTTCTTCGGGAGCGGCCTTGCATGCTGCCATAGAGTTGGGACGGAAGTCTGAGAATAAGGGTAAGAACATTGTAGTGCTTTTGCCCGATACCGGTGAGCGCTATCTTTCCACCGTTCTTTATGATTTTGAGGGATATGTGGTGTGAATACTCCGTAAGGAGAGGTATGGCGGTGTGTGTATGGTGGTGTTTCCTTGACTACTTTTTAAAGGCGTTTGACTGATTGTGGCAGGTGGCCTTTTATGTAGTGTGGGATTGAAACCTTTTTGCGCCTGGTTGTAAGCTGATGCTGGGGATGATTGGCGTTTCCTGACTGACAATTGCCTTCTGATTTTAACACAATTTGCTTTCCGCCGGAAAATGTTGTATCTTTGTAATAGCAAAGCGGGACCTTCCACGGGAAAGTCTCGCTTTTTCATTGTTTTTCAGAGGATTCCAAGTGTAATTTAACTGTATTTTTATAGAAAATTCGAAGTATTGCAGTTTAAATTCCAAGTATTCGTATTGAAATTCCGATACTGACTTTTTCTCTTTCACTACTTTCAACCTATGTTTTAACACTTTGAAGTGTTGCGGAAAGTTAAATATGTTAAAATAGAAGTGTGGGGATGGTTGGGAGGATTGAAGAAGGGGATATGGGTGACAGCTTCGTGCTTGAACAGATATTTTTTGAATAAAAAAAGAATAATGTAGGGATATTTGCAATTATTTTTGTATTTTTGCCGCATAATTATAAATAAATATACGATAATGAAAGAACGTTACGACCGCTTGGACACGCTTCGCATCATCCTTTCGCGTGGCGAAGCCGGTAGCCAGGAAAGCATATTGCGACAACTTTCGCGCCATGGTTTCGATGTGACGCAAGCTACCCTTTCGCGCGATTTGCGCAAACTTAAGGCGGTGAAAATATCTGTACCGGAAGGCTTTCGTTATATTTTGCCCGAGCATCCGGGTTATCGTCGCAACATTACGCCGTCTACAATGGCTGGTTTCCTGCATAGCACCGGATTTGAAAGTCTGGACTTTTCGGGTAATCTGGCTGTCCTGCATACCAGGCCGGGTTATGCAGGCGGACTGGCTTCCGACATTGATGCCCATCGTCTGCCTACTGTTATCGGTACTGTTGCAGGAGATGACACCATCCTTATTGTGATGCACGAAGGTACTACGCGGCAAATGTTCATAGACAGTCTTGCAGAGGTTATTCCTGCCATCAAGAGTATCCTCCTCTGACGGTAGCCGGAGAGGAAAGGTGCATATCCTATCGCTAATTGAATAATAATATTATATTAAATGGAAGAATACAACGACGGTATTAAAGTTATCGTGGCCGATGCCTCCCATGAGAGGTATGTCGACACAATTCTGAAAACTATTACCGATGCAGCTCAGGTGCGCGGTTCGGGTATTGCTTCGCGTACCCATGAGTATGTGGCTACGAAGATGAAAGAACGTAAGGCCATCATTGCCCTTTATGGCGAAGAAGAGGAATTTGCCGGTTTTTGCTATATCGAGAGCTGGGAGAACAAGCACTATGTGGCTAACTCCGGCCTGATAGTAGTACCGAAATTCCGCGGACACCATCTTGCCACGCGTATCAAGCGGCTGGCCTTTTCGCTGTCGCGCTTACGCTGGCCCAACGCCAAGATCTTCGGTCTGACAAGCTCCGGAGCCGTTATGCGCATCAACACTTCGCTGGGCTACGTGCCTGTGCCGTTTGCCGAACTTACGCAGGATGACGAGTATTGGAAAGGATGCGGCACACCCGAACATCCCTGCTGCATCAATTGCGATGTGTTGGCCCGCACGGGACGGAAATATTGCGTTTGCACAGGCATGCTTTACGACCCGGCCCGACATCCCGGCGAGCCGCTTCCGGTAGAACTGCCGCAAGATGTCATTGACTTTGTAAGAAAGGCCGAGGCTACCTCTCAGAATTAAATCCAACTATTTCTCCAACAACGAAAAAGCATCTGCAAGATATGAAAAAGAAAGTAGTAGTCGCCTTCAGCGGCGGATTGGATACGTCCTACACAGTGATGTATCTGGCCAAGGAAAAAGGCTATGAAGTTTATGCCGCTTGTGCCAATACCGGCGGTTTCAGTCAGGAACAGCTCAAGGCAAATGAAGAAAATGCGTACAGGCTGGGCGCTACAAAGTATGTTACGCTTGACGTGACGCGTGAGTATTACGACAAGAGCCTGCGCTATATGATTTACGGTAACGTGCTGCGTAATAACGTCTATCCGATTTCCGTCAGCTCCGAACGTATTTTCCAGGGAATGGCCATTGCGCGCTATGCCAAAGAGATCGGCGCCGACGCCATAGCCCATGGTTCCACCGGAGCGGGCAATGATCAGGTGCGTTTCGACATGACTTTTCTTGTGATGTGTCCCGAAATGGAAATCATTACACTCACGCGCGACAGCAACCTTTCGCGGCAGGAAGAAGTCGATTATCTGAACAATAATGGCTTTCATGCCGATTTTACCAAGTTGAAATACAGCTACAACGTCGGCATTTGGGGAACCAGCATCTGTGGTGGTGAGATTCTTGATTCACGCCAGGGGTTGCCTGATACGGCTTATCTCAAGCAGGTTACTAAAACCGGCAGCGAGCAGCTGACACTGACCTTTGAACAAGGTGAGCTAAAGGCTGTGAACGGCACGCGCTTCGACGATCCTATAGCTGCTATCAGCTGCGTGGAGGAGATTGGTGCCGCTTATGGTATCGGGCGCGACATGCACGTAGGCGATACGATAATAGGTATAAAGGGGCGGGTAGGATTTGAGGCCGCAGCGCCCATGCTCATCATCGGCGCCCACCGCTTCCTTGAGAAATATACCCTTTCCAAATGGCAGCAGTATTGGAAAGACCAGGTAGCCAATTGGTACGGCATGTTCCTCCATGAAAGTCAGTATCTCGAACCCGTAATGCGCGATATCGAAGCCATGCTTGAGAGTTCGCAGCGCTACGTCAACGGCACGGTGATTCTTGAACTCCGCCCGTTAGGATTCTCCACGGTGGGAGTGGATAGTCCCGACGATCTTGTGAAGACGAAGTTCGGCGAATATGGCGAGACGCAGAAAGGATGGACAGCCGAAGACGCCAAAGGCTTTATAAAAGTACTTTCAACTCCTTTGCGCGTGTTCCACACCAATCATAATGACCAACAACTTTAACGCCGCTGCCTTATGATAAAAATAGGTATAATTGGCGGTGCAGGATATACGGCCGGCGAGCTTTGCCGTCTTTTGCTCAATCATCCTGAAGCCGAAATAGTTTTCGTCAACAGTGAGAGTAATGCCGGCAACCTGCTCACCGAAGTACACGCCGGCCTTCATGGTGAAACCGATCTCCGTTTTACCGACGAATTGCCTTTTGAACAGGTAGACGTCGTATTCTTCTGCTTCGGGCATGGCAAGAGCACGCAATTTCTGGCCGACCACTATATTCCCGCCGATGTGCGCATTATAGACCTGGCGCAGGATTTCCGTCTGCCGGCCAAGGACAATGATTATGTATACGGTTTGCCGGAACTCAACCGTTGCCGCATTGCCGGCGCTCAACATGTGGCCAATCCCGGTTGTTTTGCCACGTGCATACAATTAGGTCTGTTGCCGCTGGCCAAGGCCGGTCTGCTTGAGGGCGATGTGGCTGTCAATGCCATAACCGGTTCAACGGGAGCCGGCGTAAAGCCCTCGGCCACCACCCATTTTTCATGGCGTTCGGGCAATATGAGCGTTTATAAAGCCTTCAACCATCAGCATGTACCTGAGATAAAGGCATCGCTTTGCAGCCTGCAGCCCAGTTTTGAAGGTCAAATAGACTTTATCCCTTACCGCGGCGATTTTCCGCGCGGTATCTTTGCCACTGAGGTGTTGAGTTGTGATGTGCTCGAAGAGGAGATAGCCGGTCTCTACAAGGACTTCTACAGCGAGGCCCCCTTTACGCACTATCTTGACAAGGTCATAGACATGAAGCAGGTGGTGAATACGAACAAGTGTCTCATCCACACGGAGCGTCATGGCAATAAACTTCTCGTGACGGCCTGCATCGACAATCTGCTTAAAGGCGCGTCGGGACAGGCTGTGCAGAATATGAACCTGATGTTCGATCTTGAAGAGACAACCGGCCTGCGCCTCAAGCCGGTGGCTTTCTGAAAAGGCGGGCGCCGCATTGCCGGCTACGGCCGGCCAATTCATAAAAAAAGACAAGCAAATGGAACTTTATCCCGTATACCCCCTTTTTGATATTGAGATAACCAAAGGGCAAGGATGCCATGTCTGGGACAGTGCCGGACAGGAATACCTTGATTTTTACGGTGGCCATGCCGTTATCAGCATAGGTCATTGTCACCCTCATTATGTCAGTGCGTTGCAGCATCAGCTCACGCAGCTGGGCTTTTATTCCAATTCTGTGGTGAACCGCCTTCAGGAGCAGCTGGCCGAACGTCTGGGCCGCGCCTGCGGTTATGAGGACTATCGGTTGTTTTTGGTCAATTCCGGTGCCGAGGCCAATGAGAACGCTCTCAAGCTCGCCTCGTTCCATACCGGCCGCAAGCGCATTCTGGCCGCTTCGAAAGCCTTTCACGGCCGCACCTCGCTGGCCGTCGAGGCTACCGACAATCCCCGTATCGTAGCGCCTGTCAACGATGGCGGACATGTGACGTTCCTGCCGCTCAACGATTTGTCAGCCTTTGAGACGGAACTCGAAAAGGGAGACGTTGCGGCGGTCATTGTGGAATGTATCCAGGGAGTGGGCGGCATCCGCCTGGCTACCGCCGAGTTCATGCAAGGTCTGCGCCGTGCCTGCGACAAGAGCGGCACCGTGCTCATCTGTGATGAAATACAATGCGGCTACGGGCGTAGCGGCCGCTTTTTTGCCCATCAACACCTCGATGTTCGCCCCGACATCATTACCTGCGCCAAAGGCATCGGCAACGGATTCCCTCTGGGGGCCGTGATCATATCGCCTGCTTTCGAGGCTTCTTACGGCCAGTTGGGCACGACTTTTGGCGGCAATCATCTGGCCTGTACCGCAGCATTGGCGGTGCTCGACGTGATGGAACAGGAAAAACTGGTGGAAAACGCCGCTGAGGTGGGCGGTTATCTTCTCAACCGCCTACAGGCTCTTGCCGCCGAGGTGCCTGCTATCGTTGAGGTGCGCGGACAGGGATTGATGATAGGCATTGAGTTTGCCGGTCCCATCAAGGAAATGCGCCAGCGCCTTGTGAACGGGCAGCACGTGTTTACCGGTGCGGCCTCCACCAACATTTTGCGCCTCCTGCCGCCGCTCTGCATAACCATGGCGGAGGCAGACGAATTTATAGAGCGCCTGAAGAGTGTTATCTGAATTTTTCCGCAATGACTTCACTTCATAAGAAATAAGTCATCTTTGCCGCAACGATTTTCAAGTTCCGTTGCGGCTTTTTTTGTCTTTTGACTTTAACATATTTAACCTTTCGTAACGCTTTGGAGTGTTAAAACATAGGTTTGAAGTAGCATTGTTGAAAAAGTCAGTATCGGAATTTTTACTCGAATACTTGGAATTTAAACTCTAATACAGGGATTTTCAGAAAGTGAAACGGGTGAAAAAGTCAAAAAATCCCCTGAAAAACACGCAAAAAGCGGGACATCCCACGAGGAAGTCCCGCTTTGCTGTTACAAAGATAATCAATTTTACGGCCGAAAGCAAATTATGTTAAAATAGACGGCCGACTGAAATCAGGATGATTCTTGTGCTGAGAATATACGCAGGGATTATTGGGCCAACAGTCGCTTGACCAGTTCCGAAACGGCTTTGCCGTCTGCCCGTCCGGCCAGTTTCTTGGAGGCCACTCCCATTACTTTGCCCATATCCTTGGGGCTGCAGGCGCCGGTTTCTTCCATAATGGCCCGTATCTCGGCCTCCAGTTCTTCGGCACTGAGGGCGCGGGGCAGATATTCCTCGATGACAGCTGCCTGTGAGGCCTCTTCTTCCGCCAGGTCGGGCCGGCCTTGTTCCGTATAGAGGGCCGCCGTGTCGCGCCCTTGTTTGGCCAGTTTGGCCAGGATTTTCAGTGCGGCGGCATCGGTCAGCTCATCGTTGGCACCCGGAGCCGTTTTGGCCTCGATAAAATATTTCTTGATGTTGCGCAGTGCCTGCAGGCGCACTTTGTCCTTAGCCTTCATGGCCGATACGATGTCTTTGCTCACTTGTTCGAAGAGTGTCATAATGTTTGTTTTTTTACGGTATGTTTGAATATTGCGTTGTCAGTTCAATTTTCGTAGAAAGTGATGATGCCCTCCGCATAGTCGTGGCCGGCGGTGGCAGCCGTTGCGCTTTCCTCTTTGTGGGTCGCCTGTGACATGGCGCATAAGGCGCTCAACTGTTCAATGGTCCGGCGGGCGGTGGGCACGGCCTCCACTTCTTCAATGAGACGGTCGTTGTCGAGGTCGTCGGGAGTGTAGAGAAATATTTTCGGCCGTCGGCGTAAGGTGGGGTGCTTCCCGCTGCGGGAGCTGTTGAGCTCTTGGTAGAATTCTCCGCGCCGCTCGGCTTTCCGCTCGGTCTGTGCCGGATTGTCGCATGCGGTGGCCCTTTCCTCTTGCGCCTGCCTGCGGCGGCCGTTGAGGCTGAATCCTGAAGCCAGAATGGTTACTTTCACTTTACATCCCAAAGAGTCGTCCACAATCAGTCCCCACTTCGTTTCAATGTCGCTCCCGAATTTGGCCATGAAATTGTTCACCTCATTCATTTCCTCCATCATGAGCGTATTGCCCTCTGTTGAACTGGTCGAGATAGCCAGAACGATTTTTTTGGCGCTGTAGATGTCCGAATTGTTGATCAGTGGAGAATAAAGTGCGTCTTCAATGGCTTTTGTCATACGGCCTTCTCCCTCGCCGTGTCCTGTCGACATGACGGCCACCCCCCCGCGGGTAAGCACGTTGCTCACATCACGGAAGTCGAGGCCTACCTTGCCGTGGCTGGTGATTATTTCCACAATGCTCCTCACGGCCATGGTGAGTACTTCATCGGCCTTGCGGAAGCCGGTGATGATGTCGAGCGAGGTGTAGATGTCGCACAGCCGTTGATTGTTGATGACGAGTACGGCGTCCACTTCCCGGCTAAGGGCTTCAAGACCGTCAAGTGCCTTGTCTATTTGCCGTTCCCGCTCAAAGAGGAAAGGAAGTGTCACCACGCCCACTGTGAGTATGCCTTTTTTCATGGCCTCACGTGCAATGACCGGCGAGGCGCCGGTACCGGTGCCGCCTCCCATTCCAGCGGTGATGAACACCATTTTAGTTTCGTCGTCGAGGGCTTCGCGCACCTTTTCCACACTCTCTTCGGCATACTGCTGCCCCAAGGCAGGCCTGCCGCCGGCTCCTAGTCCGGGACCCATTTGCAGTTTTTCGGGTACAATGGCGTCTTCAAGGGCTTTGCTGTCGGTGTTGGCCACAAGAAAGCGCACTCCGTCAATGCCCTCGCGGTACATTTGGCTTACGGCGTTGCCGCCTCCGCCGCCCACACCGATGACTTTTATGATTGAAGGCAGGTTTGATACTGTCAGTTGAATGAGTTCGGACATAATTCCTGATGCTTTTTGCGATAGGGGAATCTTCTGTGAAAAACAAAGTCCAAGGCCAAAGCCCCGGACTTTAATGATAATCGCCCATGAGGCGCTGGTTATGCAAAGGAAATGACTCCCGGCATGCCGTGGGAGGCCGATTCCGGTTCGAAGGCCTTACCTTCGCCGGCCTTGGCTTTTATTTCGTTGAGTTGCTCTTTGGTGCGCTTGTAGGTGGGATTGATCTCCACCATGGAAATGATTTCTTCGTTGTCGAGGTCTTCAAGGCCGAAGAGATAGACTTTCGGACGCTTGCGCTGTCCGCCTTTTTTGTCGGCCGATCCATAGAACTGGCCGCGGCGCTCTTCGTTCTCCTCGAGCTTTTCAGCTTCTTTCTGCCGGCGGGAGGCCTCTTCCGCATCGTGCTTGTCTTTCATGCCCGGCACGGTGGAAATGCCGAAACCGGTGGCCAGAATGGTTATTTTTACCTTTTTGCCGAGAGCAGGGTCGGTGGAAAGTCCCCATTTCGTTTCCACATCGTCGTGGAACTTCGACATGAATTCATGCACCTCGTTCATTTCTTCCATCATCAGTGAGTCGCCTTCTTTTTCGGCACAGAAAGAGATGGAGAGGAGCACTTTTTTGGAATTGAATATGTCGTTGTTGTTGAGCAGAGGCGAGTGGAGCGCGTCGTCTATGGCTTTTGTCACGCGGTTTTCACCTTCGCCGTATCCGGTGGACATGATGGCCACACCGCCGTCTTTGAGCACGGTGCATACATCGCGGAAGTCAAGGTTGATAATGCCGTGCATCGTAATGATTTCGGCAATGCTGCGGGCGGCTACGCTCAGAGTGTTGTCGGCCTTTTCAAAGGCGCTCAGCACGTTGAGGTCGGGATAAATCTCGCGCAGGCGCTCATTGTTGATTACGAGCAGGGCATCGACATGCTTGGATATTTCCTCCACGCCGTCAAGGGCCTGGTCTATCTTCTTGTTGCCTTCGAAAAGGAAAGGAATGGTAACGATGCCCACGGTGAGAATGCCCATGTTCTTGGCTTCGCGTGCCACCACAGGTGCGGCGCCGGTGCCGGTGCCGCCTCCCATTCCAGCGGTGATGAACACCATTTTCGTTCCGTCATCGAGCATCCGGCAGATGTCGCCCACACTTTCTTCGGCAGCTTCGCGGGCGCGGGCGGGAATATTGCCGGCGCCAAGCCCTTCCTTGCCCAGCTGCAGACGCATGGGTACGGGGGAGTCGCAGAGGGCTTTGGAGTCGGTATTGCACAGCACGAAGTTGACATCGTGAATGCCTTCTCTGTACATGTGGTTGACAGCGTTGCCGCCTCCGCCGCCTACGCCGATTACCTTGATTATGGAGGGGCTGGTGGAAGAGATGCCCATATCTATTAAGTGATTATTCTGTTCTGACATGATAGTTTGGCTTCATGGCCGGTATTGGGAAAATGCGCAGGATTTGCTTCTCGCCGGCCGGTCTGTGTTACTTCTTTTCTTTTTTCTCTTCTTCGTTGATGATAGGCTCTTCGTCTGCCACGACCTTTCGGGCCACCTCGCTGAATTTTCTCCACATTTTTGTGAATGCGCCCGGTCCTTTCTGCTTTTGAACCACTTCCTGTTCGTTCTCTGTCAGGCTGTTGTCGCTTACAGCCTGTCCGCCGGCCTCGCCGGAAACACTTGGTGTGTGCTCTCCGTTGTTTTGCAATCCTGTAACACCTCCTGTCGATGGTTTGCTGACAGGGATTTCGTTGCCGGCCATGTTGTTGCCGAAAATGTCTACGGTCTCTGTACCCAGTTCGGCGCCGCAGCAGTTGAGTTCGCACTTGTCAATGAGTGCGATGGCTGTGTTGTAGGAACCGTCGGCATTGAAATTGCCTTGTGCCTTGCCTTCAACGCGCACCTGTTGACGGATATTTTTGACAAAGCGCATTTTTTCGAAACCGGTATATTTCAGAAACGCTTTGTCCGTGTCTTTCATGCAGGCTGCACCTCCGGCAACGATGAGTCCGCCGATGAGTTGTGATTTGTCGTAGCCTGAGAGTGCTATCTGATTGTTGATATTGAGAATGATCTCTTCCATGCGGGCTTCAACCAGTCCGCTGAAGTCTTCGAAACTGACCGTCCGGCCGTCTTGAAGCACTATGGGAGCATGGCCCTCGGTGTTTTCGCGATAGGCTGATCCGTATTGGCGCTTGAGGCTTTCGGCTTCCTCATCTTCTATTTGAAGGCTGCATAGGTCGCGGTTGATACTGGCACCGCCTAAGGGGATGATGGCCAGATGGCGCAGGAGGTTGTTGCGGTATACGGCTACGGAGGTGGTCTCGGCACCCATGTCTACAAAAACGCATCCGGAACGTTTTTCGGGTTCGCTGAGAATGGTGTTGGCCAAAGCGCAATGGGAAATGGGAATACCGGCAATTCCGATGCCTTTCTGTGAAAAACAATCGCGGATGTCCTGATTGACAGAAGCACTGGCTACGATATTCAGGAACTGCCCCTCGATACTTTCGGAGGAAATGCCTACAGCATCGTCTGTCTCCTGGGCGCCGAGGATGTACTTCTGAGGAATGACTTCAAGTATTTCCCGATCGTTTCCCGGCATAGTGCGGTTTGAATCGAGCAGGTTTCTGACAATGTCTTCTGTTATTTGGGTTTTTTCGCCTAAATGGCGTGTTACGGAGTTACGCACGCTGTGAAGTCCCATGCCTCCTACCCCTACATATACACGGGTTATGGATTTCTGGAGTTTCTTTTCCAGATGCTCCTTGATGTCGTGAATACATTGGACGGTTTTATTGATGTTGTTGATCCGTCCTTTGCGGATGAAACTGTCGGACTTTTTCTGGACATGTGCCAGCACGTTGATAGCACCGTCGGGTTGTTTGTGTCCGGCGATGGCCGTAATCCGTGAAGAGCCTAGCTCAATCGTTACGATGATGTTGTCGTCTATTGCCATATTAGTAGCTTTCTTTCGTTTGGGTTGTGAGAAATGCGCGTGCCGGAACATTTTGGGCAGACGTGCAGTCTGTTATTTTTTTGCTATCACCTGATTCGAAAACTCCAGCGATATTTCCTTATAGGCATTCCAGCCTACTTTGGGCAGCACTTTGTTGTAGAAGGCGCGCATGTTTCGGAATTGTTTTGCTATGGTGAGGCTGTCAGCCAAAGCACCGAGATGTATCACTTCGCATCCGATTCGCGGAACAAGGTCTACGTGGCGTTTACCGTTTACGTTGATTTGTACAATCAGGTCATTGGCTGTCGGATTTGCATGCAGATAGCGTCCCAGACAGATGAGTCTGTTTTTTACAAATGCCTTGTCAATGTTGCCAGTCGCAACAACTAGATCAGCCTTATTGTCCTGTGAGTTCATCGGCTCGCCTTTGTTGTCTACATAGTAGTCCTCGCCATTGTCGGCTTTTACTCTCATGATGGGCAGGCGTTGCGAAACAATGATGCTCACGCGGCCTTTAGGCGTTTTATAGCAGATGGCCTGTTTGATGAAAGAGTTCTTCAGCAGGGCCGCTTCTATCTTGGCACCGTCAACCTTGTTCATGGGGCGCCCTACAGGGTAAAGCCCCTCTTTCTGGAGTAGCCGTATGATTTCAGTCTCGGTGATGAATCCTGCGTGGGTACTGTCAATTATTTCCGCCTTTACTTCCTGGCATGCTGTGCTGTCATCGCCTCCCGAAATGCTCGTGAAGGCAAAGACAAGATATACCAGTAGGGCTACCAGCAAGAGGAGTTTCAGAATATTTTTCATATCGGCGCGGTGTTACATCGGTCGGCGTGAAATTGCCGCTTGTCTTGTTCAGCCGATGGCGTATTTCTTTTTCAGTATTTGGGTTATTTGTGCGCAGTGGTTATCTACGTCTCCCGCTCCGAGTACTATCAGTACATCGTAATCGCCTTGTTCAATAATAGTCGGTACGTCCGTTACTTTACAAAGGACCCGCTCCATGTCGGGACGCAGTTCATCGTAGATGATTTGGCTGGTCACGCCGGGCAGCGGCTTTTCGCGTGCCGGATAGATGTCCGTCAGAATCACTTCATCGAGTTGCGACAGACTTTTGGCGAAGTCTTTATAAAAGTCGCGTGTCCTTGTGAATAAATGCGGTTGGAAGATAGCCGTGAGACGCCGTCCGCCGAATACCTCCCGCAACGATGCGATGCTTTGCCGTATTTCTTCGGGATGATGGGCATAATCGCTCAGAAAGACAATGCGGTCGGTTTTCAGTTTGAAATCGAACCGGCGGTCCACTCCGCCGAAGGTTATCATGGCCGTCCGTATCTCCTCTTCTGTGGCGCCGGCTATTTGCGCCAGTGCCATGGCGGCAATGCCGTTGTCTATGTTTATGCTTACGGGCACTCCCAGTTCCACGTTGGCGATGTTACCCATCGGCGATACGAAGTCGAAGACAATACGTCCGTCGCCTATACGGATGTTTTCGGCATGGAAGTCACCTTCCGACCGGGAATAATCGTAGCGGCGCACGCCTTCTTGTACGCGTTCTTGTATTTGGGCGCCTCGGTGTACGATAAGTGCGCCTCCCGGTTGTATGAGGCTGGTGTAGTGGGCGAAACTTTCCATATAAGCCTCTTCGGTGCCGTAGATGTCAAGATGGTCGGCATCAGCGGATGTGATGATAGAGGCGAAGGGGCGGAGGTGATGGAAAGAGCGGTCAAACTCGTCAGCCTCGATGACTACATAGGGACTTTTGGGTGCAAGCAGATAGTTGGTACCGTAGTTTTTCGTGATGCCGCCCAGAAAGGCGTTGCATCCCACGTGACTTTGGTGCAGCAGGTGGGCGGTCATGGCCGTGGTCGTTGTTTTGCCGTGTGTGCCGGCCACGCAAAGACCTTTCATTTGCCGTGTCAGTACTCCCAAAACTTCTGCGCGTTTGCGTATATTGAAACCGCCTTCGCGGAAAAAAGCCATTTCCTTGTGCTCGGCCGGAATAGCCGGTGTGTATATCACCAAAGTGTGATGTGCGTTGCGGCAGGTGTCCGGAATGAGAGCGGGATTGTCTTCATAGTGGATGCAGGCTCCCTCCCGGCAGAGTTGTTCTGTGAGCTCGCATGTCGTGCGGTCGTAGCCGGCTACGTGCACGCCTTGCGAGAGAAAGTAGCGTACCAGCGCGCTCATGCCGATGCCGCCGGCGCCTACAAAATAGACAGAATGTATATTCTCAGCAGTCATTACTTTATTGTTATTGGCCAAACTATACAGTTAGTCAGCAAAATTACTAATTATTTTTTGTTGCGTAACAATAAAAGCGCGGCTTTTTTATGTTATCGGTTTATATAAGATAGGGGCGGGATACCGGCTTCTTTATTGCCGGCATCCCGCCCCCTTCAAAAAGTGTATGCGCGTTTATAGTGTCACGTCAGTCTCTTAATTGTCAGCCCAGTTGCTGCTGTTCCAGCCGCCCATGTGGTTGGAACCGCTTTCATTGGTCGAACCGTCCGGGTCGATGGTGATGTTTCCGCTAGGCGTGCTGGCTGCTATCATACCTTCGCTTACAATGTCGATACATGCGCTCTCGGGCTGCATATAAGTCTTTTTCATGTTGTGAGAGTTTTTTATTTTGTTGAGTGAATATATTTATTTGACGATGATTTTCTTTCCGTTGCGGATGTACAGGCCACCTTTGCTGACGCTTTCTATGCGGCGGCCGCTGAGGTCGTAAATCTCGCCTTCGCTGTCGTTGTCAGTTACAATGGAGCCGATGCCGGTAGTTTCTCCGAAGTTGAGTTTCAAGGCTTGGGAAACGGCGTTTTCGATGTAAGTCTTATTGGCATTGATGCTGGTGCCTGTAAAGGTGTAGAAGGCGGTGCCTTTGCTGTTGTCAGTGGAGCGTCCCAGAGTGAGGACCGAGTTGGCCGCTACGTTCTTGATTACGTTTGTGCCGCTGAGGCCTTCGCTTGTGCCGGTACCCTCACCCAGGAATATGGTGGCTTTCTGAGCGCCTTTTTCGCCTTTGAGGATGATGGCGTTGTTGGCGGCCACGCCTTCGGTAGCTTCGTAAAGGTCAACGTTCTCGCCGTTCACCTTGCCGGTGTACATCGTCGCGCCTTCGCAGGAGGCTACGTCAAACGGGAAGTAGGCCGTAGCGTAGGAGGCATCATCATTGCCGTTGCTGAGGAGAGGCACCTCCACATAGTGTGCGGGAATCAAATACCAATAAGAGGCCGGGTCGTCAAAGTCATAGTTGAAGATGCGCCAACTGTTGCCACCTGCGGTCTGGTGCATTACGCCGCCCAATGTGCCGGTAATCTTGAATGTGTAGGAATTTTCGGCTTCTTTGGGAGTCAGAAGGAACGAACCGGCGCTGGATATCGTTTCCACGAATTTCGCTCCGGGGTCCTCATTGGATTGAGGCAGCATGGACATGTATTTACCCATGTTGGCATTCTTGAAGTGTACGCGATCCTCATTGTTGACATCTTGTTCCAGATACCATATAAGGTTAACGTTACCTACGGTGTGTGGAACTATAGACATCGGCTCGTTGCCCAAAGGCATGGTTTCTTCGTTGTAGACACCGAAGCCCAGCATGCAGTTCTTTCCGTTTATTTTGCGGGAGGCGTTTACGATGCGATAATAGGCATTGGGAACAAATTTAATCAGTTCGTATGGTGCCTCGCTGTAAAGTTTTCCGAGCAAATTGGCTTTGTCAAAGTCGTAGGGGTCTGCCAATGCGGCGTCATAAGCATCGGTGATAGGTTTGAGCTGATCAGCCGTAGCATTGAAAGTTCCAACGGCACCCAAGGGCAAGACCTCTCCTCGGCCAATCTGTTTCTTGGCCCTGTTCAGCACCGGTTCGGCTACGGACATAAAGTGACAGGTGGAGCCTTGGTCGTTGTCGGTCCATGTCTTCAGTTTGTTCTCTGGGGCATAACGGTTAATGAGTCTGTTGTCATTTTTAAGATGGAAGCAGCAGTTGTCGGTCTTGTCATCGTATGACCTTGTTTGTTTCAAGAACCACAAGTTGTTGTCGTCTGTGGCGGAAATCTGAATATAATCGCCGGACAAACGTACCCACTTGTCAGCGCCGGCAGCTTTGTTGTGTATTTTGAAACCGTCAATAAGATTGCCTGTGAAGGCCCACAAGTATGCATCTTCATAAACTTTGTTAGACAAGTTGGCTAGTGAAACCGTGCTGATGGCTTCATCATCTCCAGCGTATTTCCATTTAATGGGACCTTGGTTTCGGTGTATTTCCACGGATTGCCATTTGAGGTTGTCCGTGTTTTCAGACACTTGGAACGGCAGAACGGGCGAACAGGTGATGTTAATCTCGCTCAAATCATCAGGAACATTTTCATTCTGATAATCATAGCTGTCAATTCTGATATAAGGTAATTGAGTTATGGCTGAAGAGGGAACCGGTTTGCCTTTTTCTACCAATACATCGGGAATTTCCTGATAGATCTTTCCATTTAGCTTATATTTGAGGGTGACAGTGGCAACAGTTGAGGTTTCTTCAATTGTTACAGGGTAAATTCTGTAGATACTGTTGTTGCTGCCGGTTCCTACGATTGTATCAGTTGCCCATCCTACAACCGGAGTGGCATGATTGGTCGGATTACCGTTGAGGTTGGCATGGGTCTTATCGTCTTCCGATGTTTTTCCTCTTAAGAAGAAATAGCCGTCATTAAAGGCTGTATGTGCAGTAGATGTGTAAGTTCGGCTGATAAGGAAGAAGCCGGCCTCTTCTTTGGAGTCAACGAGCGTAACCGCACTGTTGTGAGTAGGTGCCTTGAGATATTTTCCGGAGACAGTTTTCAGATAATAGTGGCGGGTGTCATCTGTTGTTCTGTTTTGCTCGAAACGGATGATCACTTTCAACTTGTCGTCTTTCGTGTTTACGAAGTCATTGAGGTTCTGACTTATCGCTTTCAGTCCGGTGGTATCCTCATTTTCATAGGGGAACCAGTTTCTACCGGTGTTGTAGAGTATGTAATATTTTGATTCGTTGATGTTTCCGGGGGTAAGTACGGGGCTTCCCACTGATTTTATGAACTTTCCTTGAATGTCCAAACTCTGCGCCATGACTGTGACTCCCAAGAGCGAGACCATGAGCAGAATGAATAAAGAAGTAATTCTTTTCATAGTTTAAAAATAGGATTTTATAATTAGTGATTGTTGATTGATTCTTAATGTCGGCAGGGGGGCGGCTGTTCTGATCGTTATTCTTTGAGGCTCTCAGCCGCTGTTCTGTTTCCTGCCTTTCAGGGCGTGTTTCAGTTTCTCCATTTTCTTGTAGACCAATGTCTTTTATCAAAACACGGCGCTAATATATATATATATATATAATCGGGCAAATTTTTTTGACGTTTTTTTAAATAAAAAGGTTAAAAAACATGTTTTTGCAGCGCTCCTGTTTAGTACCCTTTAACGTTCTGTGACAATAGGAGATTTTAAGGCTTGTCGGGTGTGAGAGTGGGGAGGAGGCGGAATGGGTATTCTGAATGTGAATGCGGGGTGTCGCAACATCCAAGAATTTTTTGTGTGCAGAACAGTTCGGGCAGGAAGGGGCGGAGTGTGTAAGAGATGGTGTATAAACAGACAGCGGGGACTTCCTTTTTCAGAAGTCCCCGCTGTCTGTTTTATATGTTATGGAAGGATTTGTTTTCCGGTTAGACAGAGAGTGCCGTAACGGTTAGTGGGCGTTTTCTCATTCCGCATAAGTTTTGCGGCTTTGCGGTCATGTTGCCGGTTGGCATTGTGTTCATGAATTTGTATGGGTGTGGCGAAAAGAAAATCCCCTGCCGGACAAAAAAACGTCCGGCAGGGGATGGAGCTATGGCTCTTTCATTCAAATTTTAGCGGTGTCAGTCGTGGCGTTCGCGGCGGGGACCACGGTTTTCGCGGCCTTCGCCTTCGCGTCGCGGACGGCGGGCGGGACGTTCCTCCCAGCCTTCTGGTTTTTCCTCAAGCACCCGGTGGGAAAGGCGGAACTTGCCCGTTTTCTCATCGATTTCGAGCAGTTTTACGCTGATGGTGGCACCTTCGCTGATGCCGGCTTCCTCAACGCTTTCAAGGCGTTTCCAGGCTATTTCGCTGATGTGGAGCAAGCCTTCCTTGCCTGGCATGAATTCCACGAAGCAGCCGTAAGGCATGATGCTCACCACTTTGGCTTCATAAACCTCGCCCACTTCGGGAATGGCTACGATGGCGCGGATTTTGGCCATGGCAGCGTCGATGGAGGCTTTGTCGGGGCCGCTCACCTGTACCTTGCCTACGCCGTCTTCCTCGTCGATGGTGATGGTGGCGCCGGTTTCTTCCTGCATGCCCTGAATGATTTTTCCGCCCGGGCCGATAACGGCGCCGATGTATTCTTTAGGAATTTCGAAAGCCTCGATGCGGGGCACGTGAGGTTTGAGGTCGGGGCGCGGAGCGTCCATTGTCTCGACAATTTTGCCGAGGATGTGCTCGCGGGCCTGCTTGGCCTGCATGAGAGCCTTTTCAAGAATTTCGTATGACAGGCCGTCGCACTTGATGTCCATTTGTGTGGCCGTGAGTCCTTTGGCGGTTCCGGTGGTCTTGAAGTCCATGTCGCCGAGGTGGTCTTCGTCGCCCAAAATGTCGGACAGTACGGCGTATTTGTCCTCGCCTGGGTTCTTTATCAGGCCCATGGCGATGCCGCTCACGGGCGCTTTGATGGGTACGCCGGCGTCCATGAGTGCCAGTGTGCCGGCGCAGACGGTGGCCATGGAGGAAGAGCCGTTGGACTCAAGGATGTCGCTGACAATGCGCACGGTGTAGGGGAAGTCGGCGGGTATCTGTCCTTTCAGGGCACGCCATGCAAGATGGCCGTGGCCTATTTCGCGGCGGCCTACGCCACGCTGTGCACGGGCCTCGCCGGTGGAGAAGGGGGGGAAGTTGTAGTGGAGGAGGAACTTCATGTAGCTCTTGTCCAGCACGTCGTCAACGAGTTTTTCGTCGAGTTTCGTTCCGAGTGTGCAGGTGGAGAGCGACTGCGTTTCGCCGCGGGTGAAGATGGACGATCCGTGAGGTCCTGGCAGGGGGTCTACCTCGCACCAGATGTGGCGTATATCGGTGGTTTTGCGGCCGTCGAGGCGGATGCCTTCATCGAGGATGCAGCGGCGCATGGCATCGCGCTCCACATCGTGGTAATAGCGGTCGATGAGGGCGTTCTTTTCCTCAAGCTCTTCGGGAGCGAGGGCGGCGTGTGCGCCGGCGTAGGCTTCCTTGAAGTTCTCGCGGACGGCCTCGAAGGCTTCGGCGCGCGCGTGCTTGTCGAGGGCCTGCTTGGTGATGTCGTAGCAGGGCTGGTAGCATTCGTCCTTGACTTGCTGGCGCAGCTCTTCGTCGTTGACCTCGTGGCAGTAGGTGCGTTTCACGTCCTTGCCCAGTTCGGCGGAGAGTTCCTTCTGGAGGCGGCACATGGGCTTGATGGCCTCGTGGGCCACTTTGAGGGCCTCGAGCAGGGCGCTTTCGGGCACTTCGTCCATTTCGCCTTCCACCATCATGATGTTTTCTTCGGTGGCACCCACCATGATGTCCATGTCGGCCTTTTCAAGCTGCTGGAAGGTGGGGTTGACTACGTACTGGCCTTCGATGCGTGCCACGCGTACCTCAGAGATGGGGCCGTCGAAGGGAATGTCGGAGCAGGCCAGGGCAGCCGATGCGGCAAAGCCGGCCAGAGCGTCGGGCATGTCTACGCCGTCGGCGGAGAAGAGCGTGATGTTGACGAAGACTTCGGCGTGGTAGTCGGCGGGGAAGAGCGGGCGCAGGGCGCGGTCTACAAGGCGTGAGGTGAGGATCTCATTGTCGCCGGCGCGGCCTTCGCGCTTGGTGAAGCCGCCGGGAAAACGGCCGGCTGCCGAATATTTTTCTTTATAGTCGCACTGAAGGGGCATGAAGTCAGTGCCGGGCACTGCGTCCTTGGCACCACACACTGTGGCAAGCAGCATGGTGTTGTTGAGGCGCAGCATGACGGCGCCGTCGGCCTGTTTGGCCAGCTTGCCGGTCTCGATGCTGATGGTGCGTCCATCAGGCAACTCGACGGTCTTGGTAATCACGTTCATCTGATTAGATTTCTTATAAATAAATTCAAAAATACTTCTGTAAATCGCGCAAAATTAGCAAATTATTTTGAGTTCTGACGGAAAGCCCCCGTTTTTTTGTTTTTTTATGTTTGTGTGTGAGGCGCGGTGATGGCATGCGGTGTGGCGGAGTATGCCGCATGCCTGTTTTAACACTATTTGCTTTTCGATGGAAAATATCGTATCTTTGTAACAGCGGAGCGGGGCTTTCCATCGGGAAACCCCGCTTTTTCAGTGTTTTTCAAGTCTTTTTGAGCGGATTTTCGAGGGATTTCTTTCATAAAATCCCCGTATCGGAATTTAAATTCCAAGTATTCGTGTTAAAATTCCGATACTGACTTTTCTTCCTTCACTATTTACAACCTATGTTTTAACACGCCGAAATGTTGCGGAAAGTTAAATATGTTAAAGCGAATGGTCACGGAAAAGGCCTGAAACCGCATGAGGTTCCAGGCCCTGTGGCAGAATGGGGTAGGGAAAATGTCCGGTTCTCCTAGTATGGGGTCAGTCCTCCATTACGCGTGCCCGGATGATTTTCACGTCCTCCAGCGGCCGGTCGTTGCGGTCGGTGGCAACGGCCTGTATGTGTTTGACGAATTTGAGGCCGGCAGTGACTTCGCCAAACACGGTGTACTGTCCGTCGAGATGGGGCGTTCCGCCCGTGCTGCGGTAAGTGGCGGCCATTTCGGGAGTGTATTCAAGGGCGCCGCCGCTCATGTCGTAAAGACTGTTGCTGAAGCCGGTCCATGCGTCGGCGCTGATGCGTTTGCCCCACACGATGTAGAATTGCGAACCGCTGCTGCGGCGCTGGGGATTGACGTCGTCGCCTTCGCGGGCGGCGGCAACGGCTCCGCGGTAGTGGTAGCGGAAGGGCCAGGCCAGTTCCAGGGGGAGGGTGTAGTCAGGTCCGCCTTCGCCCAGCTGTGCGCCCGGAGCGGCGTTGCGTGAGTCGGGGTCGCCGGTCTGTATCATGAAGTCTTTGATGACGCGGTGGAAGAGCAGGCCGTCGTAATAGCCTTCGCGCACCAGCTTGAGAAAATTGTCGCGGTGGACGGGTGTTTCGTCGAAGAGCGTGACGATGATGGTGCCGGCAGTGGTCTCAAGGGCCACGCGCGGACGTTTTTTCTTGTTTTCGGCCGCAGTGAGGGACAGGAGGCCCGGAAGCGACAGAAGCATCAGGAGGATGAGGCGCAGATGTGTCATGAAAGTTTTGTGGAATAGGTGGGAGCGTTGCCGGCGTCTACAGGGCATGGCCTGCTATGCGAGGCCTTCGTTGCTGTGGAATGCCTGTTCGGCGGAGTCGGCTCCGGAGGGGTTGTCGTGTTGTGAGGGGATGTCGTTCTTGCGGGCATAACGGCTCACGCTGAGCATCATGCCGAAGTAGACGCAGGTGATGAGCGTGGAGGTGCCGCCGCGGCTGATGAGGGGCAGGGGCTGGCCGGTGATGGGTATGAGGCCTACGGCCACGAGCATGTTGATCATGGCCTGGATGACGAGCAGGAGTGCCAGCCCCATGGTGAGGAAGGCCGGAAAACTGCGCTCGCACCGGCTGGATATGCGGCCGGCCCGGAAGAGGAGGATGATGTAGAGAAAGAGTACGAGCAGGGCGCCGAAAATGCCCATCTCCTCAATGATGATGGCGTAGATGAAGTCGGAGAAAGCCTGCGACAGGTGGTCGCGCTGGTCGGAGTTGCCGGGCATCTTGCCTACGATGTTGCTGGAGGCGATGGCTATGTTGGCGTGGGCCTCCTGGGCGTGTTCCTGCAGGAAGAGGGTGTCGTTGGTGGTTTCCTGGGTGTGGGAGGTGATGCGCGACTTCCAGGTCTCCATGCGGTGGAGGAATCCTACTTCATCGATGGCTTTCTGTGGAAGGATGGTGACCAGCAGGACAAAGAAGGCTATGATGGCGGCGAAGAAGGCTATGAGCCGCCCCAGCTGCTGCATGGGCACGCGGCCTATGAACATCATGATGAATACGGTGGTGAAGAGGATGGCGGCTGTGGAGAGGTTTTCCGACACTATGAGGGTGCACACGATGCCGGTTATTGTGAGGATGAGCTTGAAAGCCCGCCGGTCGGCGCCTTCCTCGCGCTGCATGTGGGAGAGGATGAGGGCCACCGAAACGATGACGACTCCCTTGGCCAGTTCGGATGGCTGGAAGCGTATGCCGAGGTCGAGCCAGCGCGCGCCGCCGTTTTCGGACGAACCGAAAAAGAGCGTGACGAGCAGCAGGACGATGCACAGAGGAAGGAAGAAAAGCGGGATGATTTTGAAGTAGCGGCACGGGATGGCATGGAAAAACCATGCGACGCCGGTGCCCAGGCCCAGAAACAGGAGCTGCTTGAAGAAAGGGGCCATGAAGTCGCCGCTCTTGTAGGTGAGGGTGCTGGCGGCACTGAACACTTCGATGAGGGAAATCATGCAGAGCAAGAAAAATACCACCCAAATGACGGTGTCGCCTTGAAAAATACGGCGGGAGGATATGTCCATTTTTTGCATGCTGTGTTGTTGGTTCTTAGAAAGATGAGGGAGTCGGGCGGTTTTAACGGCTTGGCGGGAGCATGCCGCTTACCAGTGTCTTGAACTGGTCGCCGCGGTCTTCCATGTTGCGGAAGAGGTCGAAACTGGCGCAGCAGGGACTGAGCAGGACGGTGTCGCCCTCATGTGCCAGGCGGGCGCAGGCCGCCACGCAGTCGGGCATGCTGTGGGTGTCGGCCATGGGTAGTCCCAAACCGTCGAAATGCTCGTGAAGTTTGGCGTTGTCGGCGCCGAGATATACCACGGCGCGGCATTTCTCTCTGACTAGAGGGATGATCTGGCTGTAGTCGTTGCCTTTGTCAAGGCCACCGATGATGAGGACTACCGGTGTCTGCATGCTGTCGAGGGCGCAATAGCAGGCGTCTACGTTGGTGGCTTTGGAGTCGTTGACATAGTGCACGCCATTCACGGTACCGGCTTTTTCAAGACGGTGTTCCACACCGGGAAAATCGCTCAGGCCTTCGCGAACGGCCTGTGCCGGCGCACCGGCGGCGAGAGCGGCCATGGCGGCTGCCATGGCGTTGCGCAGATTGTGTTTGCCGGTGAGTGAGAGTTCGGCGAGGGGCATCTCAAAAGGTATGGGGGCTTTGATGCAAAGCGTGTCTCCGGCCGGAAAACCGACTGCCTGCTCTTCGCGTTTATCGGCGAAGGAACAGAGGAGGGCCGGAGATGGATGGCGCTCCAGTTCGCGGCCTATGTGTTCGTCGCCGCTCCAGTAGATAAAGGTATCATCGGCCGTCTGGTTGCGCAGGATGCGCATTTTGGAGTCGACGTAGTTTTGCATGCAGAAGCCGTAGCGGTCGAGATGGTCGGGAGTGATGTTGAGCAGTACGGCCACATTGGCACGGAAGTCGAACATGCCATCGAGCTGGAAGGAGGAAATTTCGATGACGTAACAGTCGTGGTTGTCTTCAGCCACCTGAAGCGCCAGACTGCGACCGATGTTTCCGGCCAGTCCCACGTTGAGGCCGGCTTTGCGGAGTATGTGGTAGATGAGTGAGGAGGTGGTGGTTTTGCCGTTGCTGCCGGTGATGCATATCATTTGCGCATTGGTGTGGCGGGCGGCAAATTCGATTTCACTGATGACGGGGATACCTTTGGCTTTGAGCTGAAGCACCAGAGGGGCGTTTTCAGGAATTCCGGGACTTTTGATGACTTCATCGGCATTGAGGATGAGCTCCGGAGTGTGACGGCCTTCCTCCCACGGCAGGTGCCGTCCGTTGAGCAGGGCTTTGTATTTTTCTTTTATCCGGCCCATGTCGGAAACGAAAACTTCATGACCTTTTTTCTGTGCCAGAATGGCGGCACCGACACCGCTCTCGGCGGCTCCCAAAATGACTGTTCTCATGTTTGCTGTATGGCGTGGTCGGGAGGGAAGTGATCCCGTATGGTTTTATCGTATTTTCAGAGTGATGATGGTGGCTGCGGCCAGAAGGATGGTGGTAATCCAGAAACGCACGGTTATTTTGGATTCGTGCCAGGCGCCGCGCGGCCAGTTCTTGAAAACGTAGCGGCACGACGGGTCGAGCTGTTCGGGAAGAACACGGAAGTTGTCGTGTATCGGCGTGCGTTTGAAAAGGCGCTGCCTGATGCCTTTCCGCTTGCCCAGTTTGAAGTATTCCACTTGCAGTATGACGCTCAGGCTTTCAACCAGGAACACGCCGCAAAGGAGGGGGATGAGCAGTTCCTTGTGGATGATGATGGCCAGCACGGCAATGACGCCGCCGATGGTGAGGGAACCGGTGTCGCCCATGAATATCTGGGCGGGGTAGGCGTTGTACCACAGAAAGCCGATGAGGGCACCGATCATGGCGCAGATAAAGATGACAAGTTCCTGAGAACCGGGTATGTACATAATGTTGAGATAACTGGCATATTCTATGTGGCTGGAAACGTAAGCCAGTATGCCCAATGCGATGCAGATGATGGCTGAATTGCCTGCTGCCATGCCGTCCATGCCGTCGTTGAGGTTGGCGCCGTTGCTCACGGCAGTGATGACGAAAATGGTGACGATGACGAAAAGTATCCAGCCGGCCTGTGTTTTGTATTGGCCGCAGAAGGAGACGATGGACGAATAGTCAAGGTTGTTGTTCTTGACAAAAGGAATGGTGGTTTTGGTGGATTTGACGGCTTCGCTCTTGTGGACGACTTCAGTGTGGACTCCGCCCTTATGCTCAATTTCCACGTTTTCGCGGATGACGGCATCGGGGCTGAAGTAGAGAACCAGGCCGACAATGAGACCTAGAATGACTTGTCCGAGAATTTTGAACTTGCCGGACAGACCGTCTTTGTTTTTCTTGAAATTCTTAATGTAGTCGTCGATGAAGCCCAGCATGCCCAGCCAGACTGTGGTGACAATCATCAATATCATGTAAATGTTACGCAGACGGCCGAGGAGGATGCAAGGCACCAGCACGGAGACAATGATGATGATGCCTCCCATTGACGGGACGTTTTTCTTCTTTTCTCCATAAGGATCGATGGAGGCGTCGCGCTGCACTTCGCTGAAATTATGGCGTCTCATCCATTTGATGAAGTATTCGCCGAACCACGCCGATATGACCAGTGCCAGCATGAGGGCCAGCAATGCGCGGAAAGAAATGTAAGACCACAGGTTGGAACCGGGGAGGCCGAATTGTTCCAGAAATCTGAACAGATAGTATAACATTGGTGGAATGGGTGATGAATGACAGGTGAATTAACCGTAATGTTTTGAGGCTCAGTTGAGGCCGAACGCGGCGCGGACTTCTTCGTGGTCGTCGAAATGATGTTTCACGCCTTTTATGTCCTGATAAGGTTCGTGCCCCTTGCCGGCCACAAGGATGACATCGCCGGTTTGTGCCATCATGGCGGCGGCACGGATGGCTTCGCGTCGGTCGGTGATGCTGAGCACCTTTTGCATTTGTCCGGCGTCAAGGCCGGCGAGCATGTCCTGAATGATGTCTTGCGGTTCCTCAAAACGCGGGTTGTCGCTGGTAATGATGACGCGGTCGCTGCGGTTGGCGGCTTCCTGTGCCATTAAAGGGCGTTTGCCTTTGTCGCGGTTTCCGCCGGCGCCGCATACAGTGATGACCTTTCCCTTGCCTTTGACAATTTCGTTGATGGCGCTGAGTACGTTGGCCAAGGCATCGGGGGTGTGGGCGTAGTCTATGACTGCGCTGTAGCCCTTGGGAGAGCGGATGGCTTCGAAGCGGCCGTTGACGGGACGGAGGGAGGAAAGGACACACAACACTTCCTCCGGTTTATGGCCGAGCATGACTGCTGCGCCGTATACTGCCAAAATGTTCGATACGTTGAAACGGCCTACGAAAGGTACGCTGACTTCACGGTTGTCAATGTCGAGCAGCATGCCTTCAATACTTTCCTCAATGATACGTCCTTTGAAATCGGCAGCGGTACGCGTGGAGTAAGTCTTCACCGTAGCTGCGGTGTTCTGTACCATGACTGTGCCGTTTCTGTCGTCGGCATTGGTGATGGCGAATGCTTCCTGGGGTAATGTGTCGAAGAAGATTTTCTTCGCATCGCGGTAGTTCTCAAAACTTTTGTGATAGTCCAAATGATCGCGGGTGAGGTTGGTGAAAATACCGCCTGCGAAGTTTAAACCGCCTATGCGCTTCTGATGAATGGCATGACTGCTGCACTCCATGAAGGCGTATTGGCATCCGCGGTCCGCCATTTCGCAGAGTAACCGGTTGAGTGTTACGGCATCGGGCGTGGTATGTTCGGTTGGGAGAGCCTCGCCGTCGATGTAGTTGCATACTGTTGAGCATAAGCCGCATTTGTAGCCGAACTTGCGGAACATATTATATAATAATGTGGCAATGGTCGTCTTTCCGTTGGTACCTGTAACGCCGATGAGCTTTAACCGGCGTGAAGGATCACCGTAGAAGCAGGTGGCAACTTTACCGATGGCGTCTTCTGTGTCGGCTACACGGATAAATGTTGTATTCTCAGGAATTTTTGCAGGTATAGGTTCGCTTACCAAAACAGCTTTTGCACCGTTTTCGAGCGCTTTGGCTATGAAAGTATGCCCGTCGGTTTGTGTGCCTTTTACGGCAATGAATAAGTTGTCGGCTTCTATCAAGCGTGAATCAATGTTCACTCCGGATATTTCCATTTCAAGATTTCCCCGTACTTCGATGGGAGTGATCTTCTTAAGCGTTTCGGACAGTTTCATGTATCGGGATGTTTTTTATGTTCGGGTAAATAGGGATAAATGAACTGATACGGAAAATGGTCTCAGGGAATTTTCTTTTTAGCTTTGTTCTCTTCTTTTTTCTGAGCCTTGGGCGTTGGATTGTCTTTTGTCTTTTTCCGTTTATCAGAGTTGTTCTTTTCCTGGTCGGAGAGTTCTTTGTCTTCCGGTTTCAGAGCGGTTGTTGGTGAGGACTTATGTGAACCGGTGTGGGACTTCCTGTAACTCAGTTGTAGTTTTACAAGTATTCCTTTCTTTATTCTTTTTCCGGGAGGAATGCTTTGCTCACAGACTTTTCCTGCACCTTGTGTATGGACTTTCAGACCGATATTCTCCAAACGGTAAATGGCATCGCGCAGTCCGTATCCTCTTACATCGGGCATGATGTCTTCTGCCCAATTGGTTGCGGATAGTTGCATCTTACCATCTTGTCCGTCTGCTGTTCCCCATAGATTTTGTCCAAGGGGCATTGCCGGAATGTTGCTTGGTATGCCGTAGCGTTTGAAAAGCCTGCCGGCAACGGCTATGTCACCTTTACATTCTGTAGGTACACTTACATTAACTGTGTCGCGGGCTTTGGAATAGTCCGCTTCGTGCCTTTGGGCCATTACGGATTCTGCCACGCGCTTGAAAACGGGACCGCACATACCGCCGCCTGAGGCCGGAGCAGGTTTGCGAATGCAGACAATACACGAATAGAGCGGTTTGTCGGCGGGGAAATAGCCCGCAAAAGTAATGAAATATTCCGAGGTCCGTCCTCCTCCGGTCCAAATTTGTGCCGTACCCGTTTTTCCGGCAGTGGAGAAGAATTTAGAACCGGCAGCTTTACCTACACCTCGTGTGGTGACATATTCCAGGCAGGCCCGTACGTTTTGTACTGCTTCAGGTTTGGCCATCTGCTGCCGTAGCACTTCTATCGGATATTCTTTGATGACTTGTCCTGCACGTAAAACAGCTTTGACAAGGCGGGGACGTAGCATTTTGCCATTATTGGCAATGGCATTGTAGAAGTTGAGTGTATTGATGGGCGCCACTTGTGTTTCGTAGCCGATACTCATCCATGGCAAAGTTGTACGCGACCAGTATGTACCTTCTCCCGGTCGTCGGATACGTGGCCTCATATAGCCTTTTATGGGGATTTTAAGATCTTCGGCGGAACCTATACGGTGGAGTCCTTCTACGAATTTGGCCGGATTGTCTTTGTAGAATTTGTCAATGAGTACGCTGACACCTACGTTTGATGAGTTGCCGATGATTTGTGGTACTGTGAGGGTTCCGTATCCTCCGCTGCGCCAATTGTGGTCGCGCATCTTGCGACTCCCGAATTCGTAGATACCGCCGCCAGTGTTCACCTGATCAGTCATTCCGAGTAGTCCGTCATCAAACGCTACCAAAAACGATTGAGGCTTGAACACCGACCCTGGTTCGTATAAATCCGTAAGAGCGGCGGCATGATCTTCGTAATAAATGCCGTTGTTTGAACGCATCAGGCTTGTCATGGCTTTTATGTCACCTGTCGCCACTTCCATCAGAATGCAAACACCCTGCATGGCGTTGATTTCCGCCAGTTTCTCTCCAAGGGCCTTTTCACAAATTTCCTGCATGCCTACATCGATAGTCGTCTGTATGTCATAGCCGTCTTCTGCCGGTACGTCAATGACGGGTACACGGCGGTTGCGTACTTTCTCAAAATGAAATTTGCCAGGTTTGCCAGCCAGGATAGAATCGAAAGAAAGTTCAAGTCCGAAGCGAGCCGTGTCTTTAAACTCTCCGATGGTGCGGAGGGCTAGTTTGCCGAATGGCCGTTTGCGCATGTCTATCTTTTCGTAGTTTACGCTGCTGTTAAGCTCAAACAGAGGTAACTTCTTCACTTCGCTGTATTCCACATAAGTGATTTGCCTGTTTTCTTTCTTCTTGAGTTTCAGAGTCGTTACTCCGTCAACATAAACAGGCCAGTAGCGGCTCTTTTGTTTGCGACCCTTCAACAGGTGGTCGCGCAGTTTGGCCGGAATGATGTCAGGGAAAATACGTTGCATTTCCTGGCAGATGGTATCAATTCTATGATAGAGTATGGAGTCGCGCCTCTGCTGGTCTTTTACCCGTTGCAAAGAGTCGCGTTCGCACGACATATAGTCGACAAACATCTTATATTGTGGCAATGAGGCCGCCAGTACCTGCCCGTCGGCTGATAGAATGTTGCCGCGTTTGGCCGGCAGCGGCCGGTCTACTTTTACCTGTAGTCTGCTCATGGTCATCCACCGCTCACGTTCAACGGTCATGGTGTAGATCGCTTTGGCCAGTATACTGATGCCAATCAGACATATCACCAGTGTTACCAGAAAGTAGCGTGGCATGATTTTTTTGTTTAAAAAATTCATATTTCTACAGATGTGATAAGCTTCCTGTTGTAATTATTGAATCCTTGCTTTGCCCATTATGGGATGAAGAGTACAACTCTTTTAGTATTGTTACCAAATGTTCCTGTCAGGGCGTTTGCAGGGTGTCGGCTGTAAGATAATAAGACGATGAGGTCGAAATTTGCAGTGTTGTGTCAACCAAGTTTTCTTCCACGTTGCTGCGCATGGAAAATTCAGTCAATTCACTTGAAATGGTGAGTGCCTTGAATTGTTTGTCTATGAGTTCTTTACTAAGATCTTCGCGGCGTATTTCCTCTCGTTGGCAAGCATAACGGTTGCTCACATAAATAATAGCCATGATGGTGAGCATGAGTAAGAACCAAATTTGTTTCCGAAAAGTTTTTCCGCCTAAGATATCCCCTCCCAGTATGCTGCGCAACGAAATATTACTTCCATCGTCGATGTCTACCAGTTGCTTGAACGCCTGGCGGGCACGTTCTTCACGTTCGTTGTGTATCTGTTCTTCGGCAGATGGTATTTTTTTTGTAGCAGTTGCAGAGTTTTCGTCTTCTATGGCTGTGTCTGTCGTATTTTCGGCAGTAGCTTCGGAGGTGGCCCGCTTGAGCAGTTCGTCAAGCGATGCGTTTCCTGTGTTGATATGTTCGTTGTTATCCTTCATGACAATTATATTATAAATGTCCGGCGGACATGTGAAACTCGTTTCAGACTAAGTTTTCAGCCTAGTTTCTGTGCGATACGCAATTTGGCGCTGCGGCTACGGGGATTGGCCGTTTGTTCTTCTTCGTCGGGTATGATAACTTTGTTGTTAACAGGCTTTAGGGGAACGAGTCGGTTACCGAAAAAATCCTGTTGTGTTTTGCCTTCGGCGTTACCGGAGCGCATAAAATTCTTTACCATACGGTCTTCAAGTGAATGATAAGTCAGTACAACGAGTCTTCCTCCCGGACGTAATGCTCTTACTGCGGCTTGGAGCATTTCTTCAAGTGCGTCCATTTCGTGGTTCACCTCAATGCGCAGGGCCTGAAAAACTTTAGCCAGGTCTTTCTTCTGACGGTCGCGTCCAATTAGTGGCTGTACTAGTTCGGTGAGGTGTGCCACAGTCGTCAGAGGTCGGTCTGCGCGGTCTTTTACTATGGCTGCTGCCAGCCTCCTGCTGTTTTTCATCTCTCCGTAAAGGTAGAAAATGCGTGCCAGCCGTTCCTCGTCATAGCGGTTCACCACATCTGCCGCTGTCATTCCGGCCCTGCTGTTCATGCGCATATCCAACGGTGCTTCAAAGCGGAAGGAAAACCCTCGTGCCTCATCGTCAAAATGGTGGCTCGATACACCGAGATCCGCCATCAGTCCGTCTATGGCTGTAACGCCGTAATAACGCATCCAGTTTGTCAGATAGCGGAAATTGCTTCTCACGAAAGTGAAGCGCTCGTCACCGGGCGGCATATTTCTTTCAGCGTCACCGTCCTGGTCAAAACTGTAGAGTTGGCCGTTCTCGCCCAGTCGCGACAATATTTCACGGCTATGGCCCCCACCGCCGAAAGTGACATCCACATACGTGCCGTTGGGCTGAATGTTCAAGCCGTCCACGCTTTGCCTGAGCAGAACCGGAACATGGTAAGTCGGAGCTACAGTGACCATAAATGTTATTGCTATATTGATAATTACCGGAGGTACGGGTGGTGCTCCGTTGGATTATTGGCTAATATGTGCGGTATCGGTCGCCGCGTTGTTTCCATCGGGCCGGCCCATGAGTTCTTCAATGATGCGGCCGAAGTCTTCGTCAGATATGAAAGGCTTACTGCCTCGGTTTTTGTTCCATATTTCTATGCGGTCGTCCATTCCCAGGAAAATCACTTCTTTATCAATGTCTGTAGCCTGCATGAGACGTCGCGAGAGAAGAAGGCGGCCGTTGTTGTCGAGTACGAATGTTTCGGCATCGGCTAGAAATTGCCGTAGTACCATGGCTTCACGAGGGCTCCAGCGGTTGAGGCGTGAGGTGAGCATGTCTACTTCAGCGTCCCATACTTTTCGGGGATATATCACCAGACAGGGTTGGTGAACATCGCGTTTGATCACAAAAGCCATATCTTCTTCAGGCAGTTGCTTGCGGAAGGCCGATGGTAAGAATACACGGCCTTTAGTGTCGACTTTGGCTGATATGATTCCTGAAAAACGCATTCTTTCTGAAATATTTTCCAAAATTACGGATTTCTCCCCACAAATCCCCACTTTGATAAGTTTTTTTTGGTTTTGCCCTGTTTTTTTATTGGTGTGATTTGTGATAATGCTTGTTTGTCAAATATTTAGTGCGAGTGTCAGTGAGATGGGTGGAGGGGAATGTCGGGATCATATATACAATGAGTGATGAGATACGTTGTGCCGTGTGATAAGTGTCTGGCTTTGGCATAAAAAACGGGTGCGACACTTATTGGTGCCGCACCCGTTGAGAGTGTGTTATCTTACGAGAAGATTACTTTACGATTACTTTGCGTCCGCCTACTACATAGATGCCTGCGGGGAGGCCCTTGGTAGCGTCGGCAGCTTTCACAGCCTTGCGAACCTGTACACCGGAGATGGTGTAAACGTTAACTTTGGCATTGTTGTCGACGATGACACCGCCTGCAATGCCTGTGGTGAGGCTGCCGCCGGTCAGTTCGATGAAGGCATCGCCGGTTTCGGTAGTTTCAACGTAGTTGATGTAACCGCTGTTACCGGGGATGTTACGGTTGGAGCTGGAGGTAGACTTGATGTAGACTACACTGCCGTTGCGGAGGATACCCTTGCCGAATACGTCCAAACCGAGTTCCATATCACGTACAGTACCGGTGATAACTTCACCATCTTTATGGTTGACTTCAAATACGTAAGGAATGTTGTAAGGATCGTACATGTCGAGGTTCATCTTGTAGTTGGTTTGTTCTTCGCCTGTATAGAGGACGAATGGCGTGCCGGCAGCGATGATTTCACCCTCATTGATGGCCTTGAGCTCGAGTGTGGGGTTACCCTCGCCTTCAGCGGCTTTCTCGCCGAGCATGGTGTAAGCTTTGGCGTTTTCCTCCTCAACGTAGTATACACCGAAGGGGAGTGTCATGATCTGGTAACCGTCGCTTACAGTAGGCCAGGTGGCGAAGAGAGTTTCGATTTCTTCTTCGGGAGTGAATGCGTCTACTTCCTCAAACTTCACAACGGAGTTGTCGTTGGCACCGACGGCATTCCAGGTCAGCACGCTGGTGAAGTTGTTGCCGGAGTAGTTGAGGTAAAGGTTGTCCTCGCCCGATTTACCGACGATGAAGTAGAAGCCGCGGGGTGACATGGCAGTCTGCAAGTTGATGAATGCCTGTGCTTCTGCATTGCGGAGGCTGGCACCGTTTCTGTTGTTGATAGTGTCGAGGTAGTAGCCGGTAGCCAGGTTGCGGAGAGAAATCTGACCGTTTTCGCAGGATTCAACTTTCCAGAGGTAGTTGAGGTTCTCGGAGGGGTCGATTGTGTGCAGGCTGTCCTGTATGTATTTCAGACCTGCAGTGCTGGCGTTACCGGTTGCGTAGATAAGGCTGTTCAGCACCATGGAGTCTCTGTGTTCATAAGTGTTCTTTTTGGCGAGGCCACCACGGAGGGCGTAAATCTTGCCTACTTCAGGATATACGAGAGTTTTCTTGAAGTTTTCAACGGCGGTTTCAAGGCGTGCAATCTTAGCTTTGATTTCTTCGAGTGTCACGAGGGTGCCGTTTTCTTTGGCTTCAGCCATCTCAGCCTCTACAGCCTGAATTGTAGCGTCGGCTTCGGCCTTGGCTGTGGCGGAGAACATACCGATTTCGGGTTCTTCGCTGATCATGCCGGCTGTTACGTAAGGTTTGAGCTGGTCCTTAACTTCGCTCAAAGCTGCGGTAACTTCATCGGCATCGGCAAATTCCTTGAGGAAGTCGTCGTAGGCCTTCTTGAGGTTGTCGATGATTTCGCGGGTAGCCTTGCCTTCATTATGGGCCTTCATGGCAATTGCCAGATTGTTGGCCAGAGCAGTGCGGACGGGTTCGCTTACAGAGGTGAAGGACAACGAGGCTTGTTCGTCAAACTTACCGCCATAAACGCGGAATTCGGCCAGTGTGAAGTAGGGTACTCCGTTCTTGTTGTTGGCAGAGCTGAGGATGCCTTTGGTGTCTACGCTCATGGTGCTTACAACCTCCATGCGGACATGGCGGTAAGGAGCACCGAGGTCAAAACCGGTCATGCCGCCGGCATTCTTAACGATAGAGTCTTCGATAACAACTTCACCGGTGAGGTCGCCGAGAGGATTGTGCTTGGAATAGTGGGTAGCCACGTTGTGCTTGAGTGTGTAAACGCCTTTGTAGTCCCACTTGCCGGTAGCGGCAGTCGTGTCGTTGGTAGCGTAGATGTTGACCTTAGTGGGCGAGAGGTTTTCGTTAGCCCAGTAGCGGCGGGCATATTTGAAGACAATTGTCTGCAGTTCTTCGCCGAGGTCGATGTCGAGGTGGTGGAGGTTACCGTTGTCAACAACGCTTGACCATGTGGAGTGGAAGTAGGTTTCGATATTGCCGTCCACAAGGTATGCCAATGAACCTTCGTTGGGTTCTACAGCATTTGATGTGAGCTGCTCTGCAGAAAGCACTTTACCGTCGGCCGGAGAGGTGAATACACCGTCGTTGGCTGTTTCGTCGCTGGTATAGATGCGTTCTTTGTTGTAAGAGGAAGATGCGGCGATGAAGAGGGGTTTCAACTCGTTGTTGAGAGCTTCCTGAGCGAGTTGGGCGTCAAAGCCTTTCACTACTTCTTCGTCAACGGAATAGAAGCGGAACTGGTCGCCCTCATCATCGGCAATGAAACCGTAGTAACCAACGTCATCGGCAGCGGTGTTATGGGTGTTCCAGGCCGTATTGGTATTGGTTGTGGGGATGATGTTGAAGTGGCCCTTATGGCTGGCATTGGTAGTGTTGGCATTGATGTAGTAGGCCGTGACAGGCTCTTCAGTCATGGGCACGGTGCCGGAAGCGGAAGAGTTGTAGGAAGCATACGTTTTGGTAACGTAGTTCTGGATGTAGAAGCCTTTACCGTTCTCTGCCTTGTGGAGTTGCCAAACGTATTTGGCATCGTTGAAAGTCAGTTCGGCGGGAATGCCGTCTGCTGCATATTGGCGAGTGATGCGCACTTTTTCTGCGTCGGCATAGTTACCGCTGTTCATACGCTTGCCCACGATGATGTAATACTGTCCGTCTTCAAACGTAACAACGCTGGCTTCGAGAGCCTCTTTGGCGTCATAAAGTTTCTGGTAAACGGCAGCGCAACTTTCATAAGTGGCGTTGGTGGCTCCTGACATTTCAAAAGCTTCAAACTCAGCCCAGGCTTCTGCCAACTTGTCTACCAAAGTCTTGTCGGGGTACATGCCGGGAGTGGTGCCGATGGCGTAGTCTTCGGGAGAGAAGCCGCTGGGGAACAGTTCGTTCCATACCATGGATTCCAAAGCCTCGAAGTATTCGTTTTCGGCATAAGGTTCGGCTGTCATGTAAGCCCAGAGGTTTGTGTCGCGATAAGTGGAGAAGTAACCTTTATACTGGTTCTCATAGCCGCACATGTAGTAATAGAGGTATGAGTTGTCATCTCCCAAAGTTTCGCTGATGTCGCACATGATCCAGCCGTGCTCATAGCCTTCAAAGGAGATGGTGGTACCGCCGCGGCCGATGTTGGCACGTGGGTTGTCTACTTGAGGCTCAAGGAGTGTATTGTCGCTGCCGGAGACGGTCGTTCCGGGAGTATATCCGGCCGGATGCAACGCTGTGAACACGAATGCCTCTGCAGGATTGTTGGTCCAGGCAAAATTCGACTCATCTTTGATGCGTTTGAGATACAGACCGCTGGCTTCGTGTTTCAGGCGGTAAGTCTTGTGCGTTTCCTGAGTTTTCTCGTTCTCATGGGTACCGACTTCTTCAATGATGAAGAAAGCGTTGTCGCGAATGAGCGTGGAGGAGAAACTTGTCGTGTCTTGGGGGGTAACTTCCAAGTGCATGAAATCGGCTTCCGGTTCATGATAGATGGTACCGCCCGTCATACCTGTAGAGGTAAGAAGAATTTTTGTTCCGGACTCAATTTCTGTAATGCGGTCCACTGCGTGGTAAAGGCGGGGGAACGCATTTTCAGATTGCGCCCAGACTGTACCTAGGCTAAATAGAAAAGCCAGGCACAATGAAAAAAGTAGTCGTAACTTTTTCATAAAGCGTGAAAATGATTTTGATTAAGTTAATAAAAGATGTGAAATTTGTCTGTATCTGGAATGAGAGTATAGTGTCTTTCTGCTTGCAAATTTATATTTTTGTTTTTTATCGAAAAAATATATTGATGAATATTTTTGTGTTTTAATGAATGAGGGGGATGTCAGACGATTTATTTTTTGTATATAGAGTAAAGTGTACTGGGGATAATATTGGGTGTTCTTGTGCTGTTTCAGGATAGAGAAAACCTGTCAGTAATATGGCATTGGCAGGTGCTGATTGATGTTTATGGTGCTCTTGCCGGTACTTTATGGTGCCTGAGGGAATGAGGGTGTAGCCCGGAGAATGTTGATTGTCTCGGTTGTTGGGCGAGGATAGCTTGATTTTAACACAATTTGCTTTCCGCCGGAAAATTTCGTATCTTTGTAACAGCAAAGCGGGACTTCCAATCGGAAGTCCCGCTTTTTGCATGTTTTTTAGCTTTTTACAAACTGTTTTTTGACGTATTTCTGTAGAAAAATCTCCGTATCGCAATTTAAATTCCAAGTATTCGAGTTAAAATTCCAATACGGACTTTTTCTTCCACACTACTTACAACCTTTATTTTAACACTCTGAAGTGTTGCGGAAAGTTAAATATGTTAAAGGTGGACACTCGGAAAAAGCAGGTATTCTTTGAACAGCCTTTTTATTTTCTCTTGCGTGGCGAGGAGAGTATCCGCCCGTAATTTTCCTTGCTGCTGAGGAGTTCAACGGCTGCTTTTACGTCCTTGTCCGTTTTGAGCAGGTATCGCGCAGCCCCTTCGTCATAATAATAGGCTGCCACGATGGCCTGTTCGGCCAGCTTGAGAATCTCATTCTTCCAGTGCTCAAAGTCAAAGTCTTCGTTGTGTGTCAGTTTGGCTTCAAGGGCATTGAATTCGGCCTGGGCCTCTTCGGCGTATCCCTCGCGCTGGGCCACCTTGCGCAGGGTTTCCAGCAGGCGGGCGCTCTGGCGGTCGTAAGTGAAATTCTTTTCTTTGAGGAAAGCCCGGAACTGTGCGTATTCGGTTTCCGTGAGGGAAAAATCTGTGGGTGAGGCTATGGTGTCGTGGGTGTTGCGATATCTCACGGCATAGTCGAACAGTTCATCGGAAGCGGCCAGATAAAGCAGGAGATTGGGCATGCTGTCGAGGGCCACTTCCACATCGGGAGCGATGCCTCCGCCGTCATACACGATGCGTCCGGCCGCCGTGGTGAACTCATCGGCCAGAGAGTCAGGCCGGTGAACAGGCCGTCCGTCCTCAAACTTGTAGGCCTGGATGCACCGGCCGCTGGGGATGTAGTATTTCGAGGTGGTCAGTTTCAGCATAGTGCCGTAGGGCAGTTCGCGCGGTTCCTGCACCAGTCCCTTGCCGTAAGTGCGGCGGCCCATAACAACGGCGCGGTCGTAGTCCTGAAGCGCGCCGGCGGTGATTTCGGCCGCCGAGGCTGTACCGAAGTCCGTGAGCACCACTACGGGCATTTCCAGATCCAGCGGCTCGGCCTGCGTCTTGTAGGTGGCGGTGGATTCCTTTACCTTTCCGCGTGTGCTGACTACTTCCTTTCCGCGCGGGATGAACAGGTTGACTAACTGTATGGCTTCGCCCATCAGGCCGCCTCCGTTGCCGCGTAAATCGAGAATGAGGCGTCTGGCCCCCTGCTGCTTGAGGGCAACCAGGGCCAGCCGTACGTCGCGCGCCGTGTTTTCCGTGAAGCCGTTCAGGGCTATATAGCCTGTGCTGTCGGTGAGCATTTCGCTGAGCGTCACACTGGGTATGGTGATGGTGCGCCGCGTAATTTTGAACGTCAGGGGCTTGTCCGTTCCCGGCCGTCGCACGCGTACCTCGAGGGTGGTCCCCGGCAAGCCGCGCAGCGCTTCGCTCACTGACGATGAGAAGTCGGCCGCTTCCTGTTTGTCAGTTTTGGCAAACTCCTTGCCGTCTATTGAGAGTATGATATCGCCAAGACGCAAGCCGGCTTCTGCCGCCGGCATGTCTCGGTAAGGGTCGGATATGATGCATCGGCCGAGATCATTGCGGAAACTGATAAGGGAACCTATGCCGGCGTATTTCCCCGTTGCCATCTGTTTGAGTTCCTCCGTATTATCGTTGGAATAATAGGTTGTGTAGGGATCGAGCTGGGAGAGCATGTAGAGCAGCGCGTTCTCGATGTTCTTTTTGGCGTCGAGCGTGTCTACGTAATAGAGGTCCAGGTCGCGGTAAAGGCTGTTGAAGATGTCAAGGTGTTTCGATGTCTCAAAATTGTGTCGGCCGGTTGCGGACATCTTTTGGCCGTTGGCGGAGGCCGCCGATAGCGTCAGGAGAAAAAAAAGGACGTATTTCATTTGATAAAAACTGTAGTTGGGGATGTGTGGAACAACTTGGCCGGGAGTTTATCCTACCAGGGTGCGGATGCGCTCCCATGTTGTTTCGTCGAGTTTGGTTCCCACTATCTGTATGACTTCCGTGGCCAGTATCGTTCCGGTGGCCAGGCAGGAGTGGAGCGGCTTGCCGGCAGCGTGGGCGTAGAGGAAACCGGCCGCGAAGAAGTCGCCGGCTGCAGTCGTGTCCACCACTTTCTTTACGGGTAGGGCGGGCACTTCGGTTACGTTGCCGCCTGTTTGTGCCATGGCGCCGTCGGCGCCCGTCTTTACCACAGCTATGGAGCAGATGCCGGCCAGTTCGGCCAGCGCCTCACGCGGCGCTTTTCCCGTAAAGGCGCGGGCTTCCTGCTCGTTGGCAAAAACAATGTCGGTCTTTTGTAGCAATTGGGCGAAGAAGTCGCGTTCTTCCTCCACAATGTTGTAGCTGGCCATGTCCAGACATACCATCAGGCCGGCTTCGTGCGCCATGTCCACCGTGCGTTCTATCAGCTCATGGTTTTGCACAAGATAGCCCTCTATATATAAATATGAGTATCCTTCCAGCCATTCTGGGCGTACATCGTCCGCGGTGAGTTCCGCCGCCGCACCGAGATAGGTGCCGAACGTGCGTTGTCCGTCCGGCGTTATGAATGTTGAGGCTACGCCCGTTGGCAGTTGGCTTCCGGCTATGTAGGTTTTTGCGCCGCTGCGCTCGAATGCCTCTGTGAAGAAGCGGCCGTTATCGTCGTCGGCCACCTTTCCTATCAGTCCCGTTTCCGCGCCCAGTTCAGCCAGTGCCAGAATGGTGTTGCAGGCCGATCCGCCTGTGGCCCGCTCTTGGTCTGTTTCGGCCATCCGGCGGCAAATGGCGTGGTAACGTTCTGTGTTGATAAGTTGCATGCTGCCCTTGGGCAGTTCCAGTTCCTGTAGAATATGGTCGTTATCCACCCGATAGAGGGCGTCGACGAGGGCATTCCCGATACCGATTACTTGTTTCATGAATATTTTTTTGTATTTTTCCTGCAAAGGTATTGTTTATTTCAAAAATAACCATTACTTTTGCATCGCAATTCAGCAGAAAAGATGAAGTTTTTAGCTTCGCAAACCTGCTTCAGTAGCTCAGTTGGTTAGAGCACCTGACTGTTAATCAGGGGGTCGT
>ERZ778497.218-NODE-218-length-54338-cov-8.193818_pt1 | contig 54338 bp, 54 predicted proteins | sample MGYA00509938_ERZ778497 | MGnify/ENA primary metagenome ERZ778497 (study PRJEB29527, sample SAMN07138969) | mouse gut metagenome | material: feces | host: mouse | place: China:Nanjing | collected 2016-01-25 ... | reverse complement strand
ATTCTCATAAGAGAGTCTTCCTGAGGCGAAAATCGCCTAACTTAATGACATTGGGTGTATAGGGGATTCCTTTTTTTCTGCGAAAAAAATAAAAAACGGGTTGACAACTTGTACGTACATGTCAAACTGAGAGTGTCAAAATACATGTACGTACAAGCAGAGAGATCGAAGGAGAAAATCATGTCAAAGTTCAAGAAAGATGCTGCCAGGCTTCTGGAGCTGGTAGGAGGAAAAGAAAATATCCAGGCTGTTACTCATTGTGTTACCCGTATGCGATTTGTGCTGATCGATCCGGAAAAAGCGGACGTCGACTCGATCGAGGATCTGGACAGCGCCAAAGGAACATTCACGCAGTCAGGTCAGTTCCAGGTTATCATTGGAAATGAAGTGTCGGAATTTTATAACGATTTCGTAGAAGTGTCCGGCATCGAAGGCGTGTCGAAGGAAGCGGTGAAATCCGAAGCAAAAGGACAGCAGACAGCCCTGCAGAAGATCATGGGCGATCTGGGCGAGATCTTCGCGCCCCTCATCCCGGCCCTAATCACCGGCGGTCTGATCCTTGGCTTTCGCAATATCATCGATTCTGTCGCTATGTTCGAAAACGGAACGAAAACGCTCGTGCAGATGTCGCAGTTCTGGGCCGGGCTCGATTCCTTCTTATGGCTGATCGGCGAAGCCATCTTCCATTATCTTCCGGTTGGCATTACGTGGTCGATCACCAAAAAGATGGGAACGACACCGATCCTTGGGATCATCCTTGGTATCACGCTCGTTTCGCCGCAGCTGCTCAATGCCTATTCGGTCGCATCTACAGCACCTGCCGATATTCCGGTATGGGATTTCGGATTTACGACCGTAAAAATGATCGGCTATCAGGCACAGGTCATCCCAGCCATCCTGGCAGGCTTTGCGCTCGTCTATCTGGAAAAATTTTTCCGCAGGATCACGCCAGCCGTCGTTTCGATGATCGTCGTGCCATTCTGTTCTCTTGTGCTGGCGGTCCTGATCGCGCACACCATTTTAGGCCCGATCGGCTGGACGATCGGCGACTGGATCAGTTCGATCGTATGGGCAGGCCTTAACTCGAATGTCAAATGGCTGTTCGCCGCTATATTCGGTTTCGTTTACGCGCCGCTCGTTATTACGGGGCTCCACCATATGACCAATGCGATCGATTCGCAGCTCGTCTCTTCGTTTGGAGGAACGAATCTGTGGCCGATGATCGCCCTTTCCAATATCGCGCAGGGATCGAGCGTCGTAGCTATGTCTGTTCTGCAGAAGCACAATGAAAAAGCGCAGCAGATCGATGTGCCAAGCGCCATCTCCTGTTATCTTGGCGTAACGGAGCCGGCCTTGTTCGGTGTCAATCTGAAATACGGATTCCCGTTTATCTGCGGTATGGTCGGTTCGTCGCTGGCTGCGATCATTTCGGTCGGGGCGGGTGTCACAGCAACCAACATCGGTGTCGGCGGTATTCCAGGCATCCTGTCCATCTTCCCGCAGTACTGGGGATGGTTCCTGCTTGCTATGGCTGTCGCGATGGGCGTGCCGTTCACGCTGACCTATGTGATCGGTCTGAAAAAGCTGAGCCATGAAGACCGCTATGGAAAACCAAAAAGATCAAAGAACGAAGAAAATGCGTTTGTCTCTCCTTATACCGGCAGGCTGATGGCGATCGAAGAGGTGCAGGACCAGGTGTTTGCTTCCAAAGCCATGGGCGACGGTTTCGCGGTCGAGCTGAGCGAGGGAACGATCTGCGCGCCATTCGACGGAACAGTCATCATGACTTATCCGACAGGGCATGCGATCGGTCTGCGCAGCACGACAGGACAGGAAGTCCTGCTGCATATCGGGATGGATACGGTCGAGCTGAACGGAAAAGGATTCAAGGTCCTCGTTCAGGCTGACGAAAGCGTCACAGCAGGACAGCCGCTGATCAAGGTCGATCTGGACGAGATCAGAAAGGCTGGCAAGTCGCTTGTTTCGCCATGCATCTTTACGAGCGGAGAACAAGTTGTCCTGAAAGAGACAAAGATGACAAAAGCGGGCGATGAAATTTTAAAGAACGAATCAAAAAAAACGGAACCGGCCGTGATCGCTGCGGCCTAGTATCGAAAGGGAGGAAATGAAGGTGGGACAGGATTTCAAAGATAAGGTCGTATATCAGATCTATCCGCGCTCGTTCAAGGATTCGAGCGGAAACGGGATCGGCGATCTGAAAGGTATTGTATCGAAGCTGGATTATCTGCAGGAGCTCGGGATCGATTATATCTGGATGAATCCCATATTCCTGTCGCCGCAGAACGACAACGGCTACGATGTAGCGGATTACCGGGCCATCGATCCCCAGTACGGAACGATGGAAGATCTGGAAGAGCTGATCGAAGAAGCGAAAAAGCGGAACATTTATCTGATGTTCGATATGGTGTTCAATCATACGTCGACGTCGCACGAATGGTTCCAAAAGGCGCTGCAGGGCGATCCGAAATACAGGAACTACTATATTTTCAAGGAGCCGAAGGCAGACGGGGGCATGCCGAACAACTGGCAGTCCAAATTTGGCGGGCCGGCATGGAAATACGTGCCGGAGCTTGGCCAGTATTATCTTCATCTGTTTGATGAAAGCCAGGCCGATCTGAACTGGGAAAACGACGAGGTGATCGAAGAGCTGGCGGATGTCATCCGCTTCTGGCTCGATAAAGGGGTGCGCGGCTTCCGGTTCGATGTGATCAACGAGATCGCCAAATCGTCTTTTGCGGATGATCCCAACGAGTTCGACGGACGCCAGTATTATACGGATCAGCCGAAAAACCATGATCATCTGCATCATCTGCATCAGCTTTCGTTTCCAAAGGACGATCCGTATTTTATCACGGTCGGGGAGATGAGCTCGACCACGGTCGGCAATTGCCAGAAATATACAGATCCAGAAAACGAAGAGCTGACGATGGTGTTCAATTTCCATCATTTGAAGGTCGACTACAAAGACAAGCAGAAATGGACGTTGATGGATTTCGATTTCCATGAGCTGAAAGAGCTGTTCTTCGAGTGGCAGGAAGGCATGCAGGAACACGATGGCTGGAACGCTCTGTTCTGGAACTGCCATGACCAGCCGCGCAGCCTTTCCCGCTTCGGCGATCCGGCACGCTATCCGAAACAGTCGGCCAAGATGCTGGCGACAGCCATCCATCTCATGCAGGGAACGCCCTATATTTATCAGGGAGAAGAGATCGGGATGGAAAATGCAGGATTTACAGATCTGGACCAGTACCGTGATGTCGAATCGATCAATGCGTATCATATTTTAAAGAAGCAGGGTAAAAGCGATGAGGCTATCTATGCGATCTTAAGAGAGAAATCACGCGATAATGCGCGTACGCCGATGCAGTGGGATGCTTCGGACAATGCAGGCTTCACGACCGGGACACCATGGATCGGCACCAATCCGAACTATCGCCAGGTCAATGTGGAGGAAGCGCTGAAAGACAAGGATTCGGTTTTCTATCATTATAAAAAGCTGATCGGCCTGCGAAAAAACCATCCGGCTATTTCCAGAGGACGTTTTATACCGATCCTCAAAGAGCATGATCAGGTATACGGATATATACGGCAGGACGAAAAAGAAACGATCCTTGTCCTGAACAACTTTTATGGAAAGGACTGTGCGGTCGATCTGGGCGAAATCGAGGAGTTGGACCGATTTGGAACGCTTATTTCCAACTATCCGGATCAGGATCTGAGCCATCATATGAATCTGCGGCCTTATGAATCGGCAGCGTGGATCCTGCACAGGGAATAAGACCGGGCGGCTTTGCGGCCGCCTTTTCTTATTTCAAAAATATGACTGGCAAAAAAGGCCAGAATAAACATAAAATGCATTGTATGGCAATGGTTTCGCACATGATATAATGTTCCATAAAGAAAGGAATGAAAGGACCATGAAATTTTCTCTATCTTCCCTGTTCATTACTTTGGCGATTTCATGTTTTCTGATCTACCTGCTGAATGTGGTGCTTACGAAAAAGAAGCTGTATTCTTTTTTCTGTATTGATTTTTTATGCCTGCTTGTCCTGATCGTCGTGCTTCGCTTATGTCTGCCGGTCGAGCTGTTCTTTACCAAAAGTATCCGTTCCATGTATTTTATGACCGGACTGAGAAATTTCTTTTTCCTCGAGGTGGATGGATATCCGCTCTACACGATCTTTTTTTGCATATGGGGCGCGGGATGTGCCGTCAGCCTGATCCGGTATATTAAAAAGCTCTGGGTAATCGAGAATCTGTATAAAAAGATCGTGAAAAATGCCGAATGTTTTGCTTTGAACGATCTGTTCGAAAAGCCCGTAAACGACGAGGTGGACGTATTTGTTTCCAGCAAGATCAGTTCTCCTATGGTTCTCGGCTTTCATAAGAACATCCTGCTTCCGGATGTTGAATTTTCCAAAGAGGAGCTGGATAATATCCTGCAGCATGAACTGCAGCACATAAGAAATCACGATATCCTGATCAAACAGATCATCAACGTGCTTTCTATCATCTACTGGTGGTTCCCGCCGATGAAGCGGTTATCAAAAAATATGCAGCTGTTCCTGGAGATCCGTGTGGATTCCAAAGTTGTCGAGTTTTCGGACAAGGAAAAGCTGTTCAGCTACGCCTATACGCTCGTGCATGTGCAGAAAAGGCTGGCAGGCCGTTCGGCGCATGAACTGGAAAACAATGGTACATTTCTGATCAACGATCAGATCAGCGTGCTGGAATACCGGATCAATTATTTGCTGAAGGGAAACGTCCGGAAAAAAACAAAAGCGCTGGTCCGGGCGTTCCTGATCGCGCTGCCGATCCTCAGTTATTCCGTTATCCTCGAACCGTATTATGTGCATTCGCAAGATGTCGATGGATGCTGGACCGAAAAACAAGTGGCCGAAGAGGCTGTGCTGATCCATCACAAAGACGACACCTATAGTGTGCTGATCAATGGAGAAAACGCGACAATACAAAATCCGGACCGTCTGATTGATCAGGGAATCACGGTGAAGGAGGAATGAAGAGATGAAAAAAAGGATCATGAGCGGATTGTGCGCGATCATGCTTGGCGTGCTGCCAATGAGCTGTCCGGCGGCTGTTCTGGCGCAGGAGCCGCAAGGGGAGATCGAGCCGCAGAGCGATATCATCGAATGGGTGTACCGGAATATCAACGGCGTCATGTACAAGCGGCTGTATAATTTCAGCACATGCGAATGGATCGGAAACTGGATCCGGGCATGAGGCAGGAATAATAATTTTATAGGAATATCCGACAAGCGGATGACAGGATTTTTGCGGTCCTGTCATCTTTTGTCTTTTTGAGCGTTTGTATAAAAGGTTTGACAGACAGGAAAAGGAATGTCTGCTACATTGGATAGCAGTAAAAAGCCATATCGCTTAGGATCAGGGCATAAGAGGATGCCGGAAAGGAGCTGTCATGGAAATCGGAAATCAGATCAGAAAGTACCGTATACAAAATGAGCTTTCCCAGGAAGAGCTTGCCGAAAAGATCTATGTGAGCCGTCAGACCATATCCAACTGGGAACGGGGGAAAAACTATCCGGATATCCAGAGCCTGCTGCTTATGACCGCTCTTTTCGGCATTTCTCTCGACCAGTTTGTCAAAGGAGATGTAGACGAAATGAAAAAAGAAATCGAACAAAGCCAGATCGATCGTCTGGAGCGGTACGGCGTGATCCTGACCATTCTTTTTGTGATCATGATCGGCAGCGCCATGCCTCTGAGCTTTTTCTGGGGCTGGCCTGGAATGGGCCTGTGGGCACTGATCGCAGGCATTACGTTTTATGTGGCCTGCAAAGTGGAAACGCTGAAAAAGCACAACGACCTCAAAACGTACCAGGAGATCACGGCATTTATGGAAGGACGGACTCTTTCCAGGGAACAAAGGATCGCGGAAAACGCGAAATGGCCGTATCAGAAAGTTCTGCTCGCGATCGGGTCGGCTCTTATTGCGCTGGCGGTCTGCGCGCTCATGGGTGCCGTGCTGCGTTTGGTATGATTTTTAGCGGATGAACGTTTATGAACGGAAGGAAGTACGGTATTATGAACTCATAAGTTTCTAAAAGAAACAAAGGAGAGAATATGAGCACAGAAAAGAAAGAACTGCCGGCCTGTCCGGTCGAAACGACCCTTATGCTGATCGGAAACAAATGGAAGGTACTGATCCTGCGGGATCTGATGGAAGGGACAAGACGGTTCGGACAGCTGAAAAAATCGGTCGGGAATGTGAACCAGAAAGTGCTGACGGCTCAGCTGCGTTCCATGGAGCAGGACGAGCTTCTGACCCGCAAGGTGTATGCGGAAGTGCCGCCAAGAGTGGAATATACGCTGACCGTGCGGGGACGTTCGCTCAAACCGATCCTGGATGCCATGCAGCACTGGGGCGAGGAGTATCAGTCGAACGTCCGGTGAATTTTTCCGGTTCATTCAGAAAGAAAAAAGGGAAGGGAAACTGTATACTGAAAGTATGATCGATTTATTAATAAAAAAATGTGTAAAAGATAGAGAAAACACGGGTTCTCTGAAGGTGAGGGCCAAAGTGGGCAAGGTGCTTGGCTATGTGGGCATCGTTTTGAGCACGCTCCTTTTTGTCGTGAAATTTTTGATCGGCATGCTGGTCAATTCGATTTCCATCCAGGCGGATGCGATCAACAACCTGACGGATGCAGGCAGCAACATCGTGTCGATCCTTTCGTTCCGGCTGGCGGAAAAGCCGGCAGACCAGGGCCATCCGTACGGCCATGAGCGCACCGAGCTCATCACTTCAATGCTTGTCGGGATCGCGATCGCGATCCTTGGTTTCGAAACGGCCAAAGACAGCGTTCACCGTATCTTCCATCCGGAAGCGATCGATTTCAAGTGGAGCGCGGTCATTGTCCTCGTTCTTTCTATTCTGGTCAAGCTGTGGATGTATTTGTACAACACCCGGTATGGGAGGAAGTACGATTCAACGCTTCTGCTGGCGAATGCGATGGATTCGAAAAGCGACACGATCGGAACGTTCGGGGTCCTGCTGGCCACGCTGCTTTCGCCTGTCCTGCATTTTCAGCTGGACGGATACATGGGCCTGATCGTGTCGGGCATCATTTTCTACAGCGCGTACGATCTGCTCAGGGATGTGATGAGCGCTCTGCTCGGGCAGGCGCCCGATTCGAAAATGATCCACACTTTGTCCAACGAGATCCTGGAATGTCCGGTCGTGATCTCGGTCCATGATGTGCTGATCCATTCCTATGGTCCGAACCAGAATTATGCGACGGCCCATGCGGTGGTGGACGGAAGGCTGTCGCTGATCGATGTGCACAGCCATATCGATCAGGTGGAACGGCGCATAAAAGAAAAGACCGGCATCAATGTGTCGATCCATGTCGATCCGGTGCTGCTTGACGATCGCCAGACCCAGCAGTATCATGCGATCTTTGATGAAATGATCGATGCGCTCGGAAACCATCAATGGGAGATCCATGATTTCCGGATCGATCCGCATAAAGATCATGTGGATGTGTTTTTCGATCTGGTTGTTCCGTATGCGGAAACGAGAAGCGAGGAAGAGCTTACCCGACTTGTCCGGGATCATGTGAAGTGTCCGGGACCGGTCCAATTGTTTATCGAGATCGATCATCCGATCGGTTTCTAATCGACTTCGATGACAGTAGGCACGATGTCTACTGTTTTTCTTTGTTTCTGTGTGAGCCGGTTCGTGACGAGCACATCGATCTCGGAAAAACGGCAGCATGTAAACGGTGCGCGCTCTTCGAATTTGGAGGAATCGGCGACCACGACAAGCTTTTTGCTGGAGCTGACCAGATGCCGCTTGAGCCCCATTTCATTTTCGTTGACTGTTGTGATGCCGGAACTGTCTTTCATTCCGTCGGTCCCGAGAAAGGCGATGTCGATCTGCAGCCGGTCGAGCATTTCGGTCGCGAAGTTGCCGTAGGTGCGCATGCCGTTGTTGAAAACGAAGCCGCCGATCATCAGAATCTTGAAGTTGAGCTTGGTGCACTCGTTGGCAATGAGCAGCGAGTTGGTCACGATAACCAGATCTTTCTTGCCGATCAGTGCGTCCAGTCCCCATAGTGTCGTGCTTCCTGAATCGATGAATACGACTTGTCCGTCTTCGATCAGCTGAAACGCGTGGACCATGACCCGGCGCTTTTTTTCCTTGTTTTCCTGGTTGCGCATCGAAATGGGCGGCTCGGTCAGTCCCATTTTCAGACGGGCGTGTCCGTGTTCGCGGATGACGAGGCCCGACTGTTCCATGATGGCAAGGTCGGCACGCAGCGTTTCAGGGGTCACGCCCATGGCGTCGGCCAGATCTTTTGTCTTCATTCTTCCGTTTTCGAGCAGCAGGGCCCGGATCCGGTACTGGCGTTCTTCTTTCTTTTTGCTCATAACAGGTCCTTTCTGAAAATAGAAAAATTTTTGAAGCCAAACAAAATGGCGGTCAGAATTTTGTTTGGCGAATTTTTTTGTTTGTTTTTTTTTGGAAAAGCAGGCACGCATCTTGTGGTTTTCGGGCTGCCTTTCCATAATAAAGGTGCGACCGGTCCTTTTATTTATTCTGTCCTCGATCGGTCTTTTTTTCTTGTTCAATGATCATTCTGCTTTGATGTATCCATATGTGAAATGTTCCCCGCACTGTTTGTCGTTGCGGTACGAAAAACAAAGGCCGGTTTCCTTTTTCGTATCGAGCGTGCTGGCCTTGATATCGTGGATGCCAAGCATTTCGAGCATCGCGATATTGAGTCCCTGGTTGTCAATATACGCTTTTTCGCTGCCTGTGCGGCGGATGAACGGCCGCGTATCGATGCGCAGATTCTTTCCCATCTGTTCGATCTGCTCGACCACTTCCATGCCGACTTCCAGCGAGTCCATCAAAATGGAGGGAGAAAAGAAGGCTCTGGTGTGTTCGGGATCGAGCTTATTTTCCATGAGAAGCTGGTGCACGGTATGGTATGTGATGGCCTGGGCCGTTCCTTTCCAGCCGGAATGGATGGCGCAAACGCATGGCTTGGTTTCGTCGCATAGCAGGATGCCGACACAATCAGCCGTGAACACGCCGATCAGGATGCCTGGCTCGCTTGTGTATACGGCATCGACGTCCATGATGCTCGTGTTTTTGTCGAAAGCGCCTTTTCCTTTGTCGTTTTGCGTGATCTCGATGCACCGGTCCGTATGCTTCTGCCATGGCAGTGCCCAGTTTTCGAGGGATATTTTGGTTTCCTGGCTGAGGGCCTGTCTGTTTTTCATGACCTGTTCGGGATCGATGCAGACGTGGAGCGCCATATTATTCTGCTCGGGGGCGTGTTTGTCTTTGAGCGTGACGGCCCCGTATATATTCGTATTGATGAATTCGATTTGTTTCATAAGATCTCCTTTTACTCGTTTGCGTGCTTGAGATAGGCGAGGATCCTGTCGATCTGCTTCGTGTCGGTTACTTCTTTTTTATTCACCACAAAGCGCAGTTCGCCTTTTTTCGTGGTCTGCATTTCGACTGGTCTTCCTTCAAACGTGATCATGCCGATCGTCCGGTACTGTTCCTGTTTTTTCTTCATATTTTCATTGTAGCACGGGATGAGAATAAAATTGTTCCATTCAATGCATATGATTCGTAAATTCAGACCATTTATGCCAAGATAATTTTGTCAGAAATAGCACACAAGAGTTGACTCTGCTAAAAATTGTGCTAATATAATTAGCAGATAAGCGGTCCGAGTGCTAGAGAGGAGCTGACAATATGGTGGAATTGACCCAGAGACAACGGATCATTTTCAAAAAAGTCGTCGAACGATTCACATATTGCGCAGAGCCGGTGGGGTCGAAAGTTCTTATGCAGCTTCTGGATTTTCCGATTTCCTCTGCAACGATCCGCAATGAAATGGCTGTGCTTGAAAAGGCGGGGCTGCTCGAAAAGACGCATACGTCGAGCGGGCGCATCCCGAGCCGTTTCGGCTACCGGTATTATGTGGAGAATCTGATGGAGACTTCCCTGGATGATCCGGTACGCCATTCCCTGACGACGATCTTTTCGCAGCGTCATTATTCGCTGGACGAGGTCGTGGAGAAAAGCTGCAGCATCCTGAGCGAGATGACAAATCTGACTTCGGTCGTGCTTGGCCCGGATGGCAGGCATCAGAAGCTGGCGCATGTCCAGCTTGTGCCGATCGATCCGAAAAGCGCGGTCGCAATCATTATTACGGATACCGGTCATACGGAAAACAAGATCTTCCACTTCGAGGAAGATGTATCGATCGAGGATCTGCGCAGCTGCACGGAGCTGATGAATGATCAGCTGACCGGCACGCTGATCTGCGATGTCGTGGACAGGCTCAAGGAGATCGAGCCTTTGATGGCTGCAAAGCTTGTGCGCCACGAGGTCCTGTTCGAAGCGTTTGCGCAGGCGTTCATGCGGTTCGCCAACGAAAAGGTGGCGGTTGCCGGACGGAGCAATATGCTTTATCAGCCTGAGTTCAGCGATATGAACAAGCTGCAGCGGCTCATGAAAATTCTTGAGGACAGCGAGCTGTTCAAACAGTGGACCGAGCAGAAAAACAATATTGCGATTCCGATCGGCACGCGAAATGAACTCATTCAGATCGGCGACTGTTCTGTGGTGACGGCCAAATTTCACTACAACGACAAAGAGGAAGGTCAGCTGATGGTCATAGGACCGAACCGGATGCAGTACTCCAAGGTAGTTGCCCTGATGGATTGCATGTCGAATGTGATCGAAGAGGTATTCGGAGTACACGAAGGAGGAGAGAAGAGCGATGAGCAAGCAGAAGAACCCGAACAGTAAAAACCCGAAAAATCCGACGGAAGATGAAAACATCGAGGTCGTAGTCGAAGATGAGGAGCTTCCTGCGCTCGAAGAGGAAGCGGATGTCGTGGTCGATCCGATGGAACAGAAGGAAAACGAGATCGCGGCTTTGAAAGAAGAGCTGAATCAGGCGAAAAACGATATTGCCCGGGCCTACGCGGATACGGACAATATGAGAAAACGGCTGCAGAAGGAAACGGATATGGCGAAGAAATACCGCTTTCAGTCTGCGGCGCTTGAATTCCTGCCGATCCTGGATTCGATGAATCTGGCGCTGACGCAGGTCCCTGAAAACGACGAGGCCAAAGGCTTTGTCAAGGGGTTTGAAATGATCCGTACACAACTCGAAAATGCGCTGAGCAACGAGGGTGTAAAGGAAATAGATGCACTGGGCAAGCCTTTTGATCACAACACGATGCAGGCATTGATGCAGGAAAAAGTAGAAGGCGTCGATTCTGGCATGGTCGTGGAAGTGCTTCAAAAAGGCTACATGTTGAAAGATCGTATCTTACGTCCGGCCTTGGTAAAGGTCAGCGAATAAAGGAGGATGAAAATCATGAGTAAAATTATTGGTATTGACTTGGGAACAACGAACAGCTGCGTAGCTGTCATGGAAGGCGGAGAGCCGAAAGTTATTCCTAACCCTGAAGGAAACCGCACTACCCCAAGTGTCGTTGCATTCAAAGATGAAGAACGGATCATTGGTGATGCCGCAAAACGTCAGGCTGTGACCAATCCGAACACGATTGCTTCGATCAAACGGAAAATGGGTTCCAATGAAAAAGTGGATATTGACGGAAAATGGTATACTCCGCAGGAAATTTCCGCTATGATCCTTTCCTATCTGCGCACATATGCAGAAGAATATCTTGGCGAGCCTGTAACAGAGGCTGTTATCACAGTGCCTGCCTACTTCAATGATGCACAGCGTCAGGCGACAAAGGATGCCGGAACAATTGCCGGCCTGAAAGTTGCCCGTATCATCAACGAGCCGACGGCTGCTGCTCTTGCCTATGGTATCGACAAGACAGACAAGGAACAGAAAGTTCTCGTATATGACCTTGGCGGCGGAACATTTGATGTCAGTATCCTTGATCTGGCCGATGGTACTTTCGAGGTTCTTTCTACAAACGGCGATACGCACCTTGGCGGCGACGACTTCGACAACAAGATCGTAGACTGGATCGTTGAACAGTTCCGCAAGGACAACAACATCGACCTGCGTACTGACAAGATGGCTATGCAGCGTATCAAAGAGGCGGCTGAAAAAGCGAAGAAGGATCTTTCTGCCACGATGCAGACCCAGATTTCCCTGCCATTTATTTCTGCCGGCCCTGCCGGACCTCTGCACTTTGATGCGACGCTGACCCGCGCTAAATTCAATGAAATGACAAAAGATCTTGTCGAGCGTACGATCGTTCCGATCGAAAAAGCGCTGCGTGACGCGGATCTTACTGTAAAAGATATCGATCAGGTTCTGCTTGTCGGCGGTTCGACACGTATTCCTGCTGTTCAGGAAGCTGTCAAGAAGGCGACAGGAAAAGAGCCGAATAAATCGGTCAACCCGGATGAGGCGGTTGCTCTTGGTGCGGCCATCCAGGGTGGTGTGCTTGCCGGCGATGTTAAAGATGTCCTTCTGCTTGATGTGACTCCGCTGACTCTTGGTATCGAGACAATGGGTGGTGTCATGACTCCGCTGATCGAGCGCAACACGACAATTCCTACGAAGAAATCGCAGATCTTCTCTACGGCTACAGATAACCAGCCTGCAGTAGATATCCGTGTTCTTCAGGGTGAGCGTCCGATGGCAAACGACAATAAGGAGCTTGGAAACTTCCAGCTTACTGGTATCGCGCCTGCACGTCGCGGACAGCCTCAGATCGAAGTTACCTTCGATATCGATGCCAACGGTATCGTAAACGTTTCTGCCAAGGATAAAGCGACGGGCAAAGAGCAGTCGATCACGATCCAGAACTCGAACGGTCTGAGCGAGGACGAGATCAACCGTATGGTTGCTGAAGCGGAAGCGAACAAGGCGGAAGATGAAAAACGCAAGGCTGCGATCGAAGAGCGCAACCGTGCTGAAAGCTTCATTTCCCAGATTGATGCGATGCTTGAAGACAATGGCGACAAGATCGGCGACAAGGAGAAAGAAGAAGTCAAGAAGCTTCGCGATGATCTGCAGAAAGCTCTGGACGAAAACAACATGGACGAAGTCAAATCCAAGATGGATGCGCTGGAAAAAGCTGCACAGGCTGCCAGCCAGGCAATGTACAGCCAGCCAAACGGCAATGACGATGCGCATGATGACAAGAACGACAAAAATGATGATGTCGTAGATGCTGAGTTCACTGAGAAATAAGCCGTTGACAAATCATTGATATTCAATAGAATAAAAAAGAAAAATAAATAAAAGAAATAGAAAGAAGTTCGCAAGGACTTCTTCTATTCACGTATGGAGGGAGATAAAGCATGGCAGAACAAAAACGAGATTATTATGAGGTGCTTGGTGTCGACAAAGGTGCCAGCCAGGACAATATTAAAAAAGCCTATCGCAAACTGGCCATGAAATATCACCCTGACGTCAATAAAGATCCAGGTGCGGAGGACAAGTTCAAGGAAATCAATGAAGCCTATGAAGTGCTGAGTGATGAGCAGAAACGTGCCAATTACGACCGTTTCGGTTTCGCGGGCGTGGATTCGAACTTCGGGGGCGGATCGGGCTTTGGCGGCTTCTCGCAGAGCGGCTTTGGCGGTTTCGAAGATCTGGGCGATATTTTCGGCTCGTTCTTCGGGGGCGGATCGGGCTTTGGCGGCTTCTCCTCGCAGTCGAGACGGCAGAGCAGAAGACCACGCCAGGGCGAGGATCACTATATGGAAATGCGTATCAATTTCATGGATGCGGTTTTCGGAAAGACAGAAACGATCACGCTCGATGTGGACGAAACGTGTCCGCATTGTCATGGCAGCGGGGCCGAATCGCCCAACGATGTGGAGACTTGTCCGAAATGCCATGGTGCCGGTACGGTGATGGAGACGATGCAGACTCCGTTTGGCACGATCCAGCAGCAGGTCGTATGCGACGAGTGCCACGGGGAAGGGCAGAAAATCAAAGTCAAATGTCATGAATGTCATGGGGCGGGCTATATGCACCGCAAGGTGAAGCTGGATATCAAGATTCCGGAAGGAATTGCGACCGGACAGCAGATCCGTATCCCGGGCAAAGGTGGTCTTGGAGAAAATGGCGGGCCGAACGGCGACCTGTATATTGAGATCATCGTTAAGCCGGATCCGACTTTCCTGCGTCAGGGCAACGATATTCATGTGACGGTTCCGGTCAGCGCGATCGATGCGACGATCGGTACGACCATCGAAGTGCCGACCGTGCATGGCAAGGTCGAACTGAAGATCCCGGAAGGAACGCAGCCTGGACAGCGCTTCCGCCTGAAAGGCAAGGGTGTCAAGACGAAGAAGGCGCAGGGCGACGAATTTGTCGAGATCAAAGTGGAAATTCCAAAAAAGGTTTCGAAGAAGGAGCGCGAGCTGTACGAAGAGCTTCGCAGCGGCAAACATGCGTCTGTCTTTGACAAGCTCAAAGATGCTTTTGATGGCGATAAAGACAATAAGTAATACGAAGAAGACATTTTCATTTCACGATGAAGATGTCTTCTTTTTTTGAATGATATTTCATATTCTGCATCTAATAATAGAACCAGGGATAAGGATGGAAATTAGATATTGCGATATAAATAAAATATAGTTGAAGAGAATGATAATGTATAAATATACGCAAATATGTGAAAAAAGCCTTGCACAAATGTAAGCGCTTTGCTATATTAAGGGTGTCCAAGGTGTTAGCGAATGCGCATTACTTGACAACCAGGGTGTTATGAATAAAGCAAGACCTAGTAATTACTGATTTTTCAGTTTTAACTAGGTCTTTTTTTGGAGGAAATGGCATGAAAATCAAAAGTATATTGAATAATAGTGCACTGATCGCACTGAATGACGAGAACCAGGAACTCGTCCTGATTGGAAAAGGTATTTCCTTTCAGAAGCATCCCGGTGATCGTGTCGACACAACAAAAATTGAAAAGGAATTTATATGCGGCAAAGAAACCACCAATGAATTGATGGAATTGCTGAATGAAATTCCTTCGCGTTACTTTGAACTTACTGAAGTGATCGTTCGCCATATTCGCAGAAAACTGAATAAGGATATCAAATCATCAATCTACATTTCATTGTTCGATCATATCAATTCTGCCATAGAAAGAGCAGAGGATGGTATATTCCTCGATTTCACGCTGCTGGATGAATTCAAAATACTGTATCCAAAAGAATTTGCGGTAGCACTGTGGGCGCTGGATTATATCAACGCTACACTGGATATGAATTTACCGGAAGACGAGGCAGGCTTTATCTGCATTCATATTATTTCTTCGATCCCGGATAATCCAGGACTTCCGGAAGTAAAAAAGATTGCAAAAATCGTCAAGAAACTTTCCTCTCTAACTCTTGAGGCATACCAGGATGAAATAAAGATCGAAAGTATGGACTACTCCCGATATATGACCCATCTGAGATATCTGGCTTTAAGATATCTCAGAAAAAAACAGGATCGGGATGCACAACAGTTCCTTTCATTCGAATCCAAAGATGAGCGAATGGAATCGTGTATCGAAAAAATGGATCAATACCTGATCAGTATGTCAGGTTACGGTTTAAGTCCTGAGGAAAAAGATTATATCCGTCTGCATATGTTCAGGCTGATCGCTTCATAATATGAAAATTTAAAAATAAAGAAAAGGAGAGAACTTATGAATTACGAAACTTCCATTCCACAAATAATGACACAGATCGGTAATGCAGAAAATGTGAGGTCCCTGCAGCATTGTTCAACCAGGCTTCGCTTTAAGATCCATGATATGAACAATGTGAATATTGATGCGCTCAAGCAGATCGAAGGAATTGCTGGGGTAAAGGTACAGAAAGATGGCATTCAGCTGATCGTAGGTCAGGATGTCGATGATGCGTATGAATATATTAAAACTCATTATTCGATTGAGAATAATAAGGCAGCCCCAGCAACGCAGGCTGCACCATTGAAGACAGAAGAAACAGGCTTCAAACGAATTTCTTCTGCTTTCTTCAGCGGAATGGCCTGGATTTCTGACTGCCTGGTACTGATGCTTCCGGCATTGATCGCGTCCGGTCTTACTACCGCGATCCTGACCGTTCTGTCGTTTGTCGGGATCCTTTCGACAGAAAGCATGACGTATCAGATCCTTTCGCAGGCAGCATCTGCCGTACTGGCTTTCATTCCGGTCATGGTTGTTTACTCAACAGCTAAAAAAATCGATGTGAGCCCGATGCTTTCTTTTGCGGTCATAGGGGTCCTGCTTTCCAGCGACTTATGGGCTCTGGCAGGTGATCAGAGTTCCATGCTTCTGTTCGGATTTGTACCGATTCGGGTGTTTTCCTATTCAAGCACGATCTTTCCGGCTATTCTCTGTGTCGTTATGCAGAAATATATTGATAAATGGGTCGGAAAAATTGTTCCGAAAATGTTCCGGATGTTCTTGCAGCCTGTGCTTTCTTTCCTGATCCTGGCAATTCTTATGTTGAGCATTGTTGGTCCGATCGGAGCATGGATCGGAGATGCGATGGCTAATCTGATTATCTGGGGTTCTGAAGATTATAAGTGGCTTCTTTGTTTCATTCTTGCCGGTTTTGGAAACTTCCTGGTCGGGTCAGGAATGCATTACTGTCTCATTCCTGCTGTTATCATGATCTTTACCAAGCTTGGCTACGATAACTTTTATGGTGCAGCATGTTTCGCGGGAGCTTTCGCTTTAGCCGGTTCCGTTCTTGGGGCTGCTCTGAAGACCCGGAATTCTGATGTGCGTCAGGTTACTCTTTCTACGGGCATGACGGCTTTGGTCGGAGTTTCAGAACCTGCCATTTACGGAGTCTTCTTTAAATATAAATCCGTTATGATCGCGGATATGATTGCCGGGTGCGTTTCCGGACTGCTGGCAGGTATTCTTGGCGCAAACGCCTACGGTATGGCTCCTGCAGGGATCACTACGATTGCTTTATTTGCCGGCGCGGATTTTACTCATCTGCTGATTATTATCTCGGTAGCCTTCGTGTTGTCATTCGGGCTTTCCTATGTGATGTATTCGGACAAAAAAGAAGGTGTTGAATCGGATCTGAAAAAGAAAGAGCAATCGAAACAGGCGGCTCCTGCTGTGCAGAAAGCGTAAAAGGAGGAATTAAATCATGTTTACTGAAAATTTTCTTTTCGGCGGCGCTACTGCAGCTCATCAATGCGAAGGAGCATGGGATGTTGATGGAAAAGGTCAGACGATGGCTGACCTTCTTCCAGCCACGATCCGCCAGCAATATACATTTTCCGATCCGGATGCATTTTTTACAAAAAAATTTGATCATTATCCTTCTCATCACGGAGTGGATTTCTATCATCGCTATAAGGAAGATATACGGCTGATGAAGGAAATGGGATTTACATGTTTCCGTCTTTCGCTTTCCTGGGCCCGGATCTATCCGACAGGCGAAGAGGAGGAGCCGTTGGAACAGGGACTTCAATTTTATGATGACGTGTTTGATGAACTGCTTGCGAATGGAATCGAACCGGTCGTTACATTAAGTCATTTCGATACTCCGCTTCAGCTTGTTACCAAATACAATGGCTGGGCTGATAAACATTTGATCAGCTGCTTTGAAAAGCTGTGCAGGACCGTATTCGAGAGATATAAAAATAAGGTCAAAATCTGGCTGACCTTCAATGAAGTCAATGGGGTTCAAAAATTGTTTGTATGCAACGGGACACGATTAAAAGAAGGACAGAATCCGGAAGAAGTGGGTTATCAGGTCCATCATAATATGTGTGTGGCTGGAGCGACGGCAGTCAAACTGTGTCATGAAATCATTCCGGATGCTGTGATTGGCTGTATGGTCCAGTATTCGCCAGTCTATCCATTTTCCAATCATCCGGAGGATGTTCTTGAAGCTTTACGATATGAAAGAGATCGTGAACTGTTCTCGCTTGATCTGCAGGTAAAAGGGGAATACCCGTTTTATACAAAACGCCTTTTTGACCAGCTGGATGTCCGTCTTGATATTGCTGAAAGCGAAATGTCCTTGCTGAAAGATAATCCTGTCGACTTTATTAGTTTCAGCTACTATATGTCGCTTTCGTGGGGACGTCCGGATCTGGCAGAAACGGTTCCGGGCAATGTAATGGCTGGTCTGAAAAATTCGAATCTGAAATCTACTGAATGGGGATGGCAGATCGATCCTCAGGGACTGCGCTATGCATGCAACCGGCTTTATGAGTTATATGGAAAACCTTTGTTTATCGTAGAAAACGGTATCGGAGTGGATGAAAAACTGGAAAATGGTACGGTGGAGGATGATTACCGCATCGAATATCTCAGAGATCATCTGATCCAGCTTGATGAAGCTATCAAGGATGGAATTCCTGTCATGGGATACTGTATGTGGTCGCCTATGGATATTGTTTCGAATTCAACAGGAGAAATGAGAAAAAGATACGGATTTATTTATGTCGATCTAGATGATGACGGAAATGGAACGATGGACCGGTACCGTAAAAAGAGCTTTAACTGGTTTAAGAAAGTGACAGAAACGAAAGGAGCTTCCTTATATGAATGAGAAAATTTATACACCTGTAAAAGGATTTGTCAAAGATATCACTGAAAGCGTTGATGAAGTATTCTCGGAAAAAATGATGGGGGATGGTTTTATCGTGGAACCTTCTGGGGGAAAGGTATGCAGTCCGTGTGCTGGAGAAGTAGTTTCTGTGTTCCCTACATGTCATGCAGTCACCTTGAAAAGCGAGGATGGAACAGAGATCCTTGTTCATATCGGAATCGATACTGTCGAGCTGGACGGGCAAGGTTTTAAAAGACTGATCACAGAGGGCCAGAAAGTAAAAGTGGGCGATCCTCTGATCGATGTGAACTGGAGAAAGATCGTCCGTAAAGGATATTCTACCGATACAATGGTTGTGGTTCTGGATAAAAACAAAACAATCAGCAAACTGAACCTTCATGAGAAATGCACTTCTCCGTTATGCGTTTTAACTTTATAGGACAATCAATGGTATTCGGTCTATTGATTTCATGATCCTTTAGGTACGGATCTTTGCGATCGTTGTACTCTGGGATAAGCTCAAAGCCTTTTGCTGTTAGTACTCAATGTGCTGTGGCGAAAGGTTTTTTGTATAAGAAAAAGCCGGTTGTTATTCCGGCTTCGTGTTCATTTCCTGTTCGATTTTTTTGATTTCGTCGACTGGCCAGTCGGTAAAGTCCGAAATGGCTTCCGGTGATTTTCCTTTTTTCAATGCGTTGCGGATGAGATCCAGAATACCTTCTGTTTTGCCTTCCTGCCGCAGATACGCGCTGTATTTTTCCATAGCTGGGGTCATGCTCATTGCTCCCTCCTCCTTTACTTTTAGATAGATGGATCGTTCTTTGATCTCATTATACCGCATTTTTTGGGGGTCCGGACATTTGAAATCTTCCATTAGTTCTTTCAGACGCCAGTCGCTCTCATGATCGGCGTTGATAAAGATCAGATGTCGTCCATCGCCGAGCGCGATGCCTTCCTCGTTTCTGGTGCAGAAATGATCCAGCGGTTTTCCATTTCCTGGCACATCGCCCCGGCATATGAAAATAATATACAATTCTGGCAGTCGGGTATAATCATCCCCTTTTCTTAGAACGTCGTTATCGATCTTGCTCTGATAAAAGCGTCCGCGTTCTTTCAGGTTCGATCCAAGAACCGTCTGAAATTCGATATCGTACAGTTTTCCGGTGCTGTCTGTCGCTGTGATATCCATACGGACCGTCTTGGAACCAAGATCAGGAATCGTATCCTGGATCCGGACGCTTTCCACGACCAGATCGGGTTTGTTCAGGATCAGCCGCAGAACGAACTGGGCCAGCTGCGGCTGGTCCTTGAAGAAGACATCCATATACGGATCGTCGAACAATGTGGCGTTGCGGACCAGTTCCAGATATTCTTTGGAACAATTGATCACAATTTTCCTCCTCTCTGAACAGAAAGGTTCCGGCGATCCATTCGTTTTTTCAACCTGTGTTCTGTAAAATTCGATCTTGTGAAGAAATGTTTCCGTCGGGATAGAAAAGGTGCTGAAAAATCCACTGAAGATGATCCGGAAAAATGAAAAATAAGAACGGAAAGAAAGTCTGCAGGAAACAGACGATTCATTTTTGAAGAAATTCGCAATGAGATGGCAGGAAACGATCCTGTTCGTGAAGAAAGTGTACCGTATTGCAGCCGGAAAGACAATAGGATATGAAAAATGCTCCCGTTCGGGAGCGTACATTATTTGATCGTTTCGATCGTTTCTTTTTTCTTTTCGAGCAGTACGGCATTGAGCTCGCTGCCCATGATGAAAATAAGGGAGGTCAGATACAGCCACAGCATCAGGACAATGAACGCACCGAGCGTGCCGTAAATGAGCGAGTAGTTGGCATAATGTTCCACATAGACGGAGAACAGGATGCTCGATACGACCCAGACCACGAGAACGAATACGATGCCCGGAAGCACGTTTCGAAACGGAAGGAACGTGTCGAGCGACAGCTCGTACAGGACGCCGATCGAAAATCCCATCAGGAGGGCTGCGGCGACAAACCGCAGATACTGCCACAACTCGATCAGAAGCTCATTCAGATGTATGGTTCCGGGAAGGAACAGGTGCAGCACCGATTCGATCACGTTCTGGCCCAGCACGATCAGGATCAGGGATAAAAGGATGGTCGAGGGCAGAAGCAGCGTGCAGATGATCTGACGGATAATAAACAGTTTTGATCCCGGGGTCTCGTCCAGATCGAAGCTGCGGCGCACATCGCGCATCAGACCTTTGATCGCGCGGAAAGGAAACCAGATCGAAAACACGATCGAGAAGACCATGATCGTACTGTTGTACGACTGCTGAATGTATTCCAGATACGTGGCAGCCAGTTTCGTGATACCTGTTGGCAGAAAGCGCGACAGCAGCGTGCCGATCGAATGCGGGTCGATATTGAGCAGACCGATGATCGACGCGATCAGGATCAGAAGCGGAAAGAGGGAAAACAGCAGATAATAGGCCAGCGATGCGGCGCGGGAGCCGACCTGGTTGTTCACATAGCGGGTGATCAGCGCGTAAAGCGTCAGCCTCTTCCCTTTTTTCAGTTTGTTTTTCAGACGTTCTATCATGCTTCGATTATACGGTATTTTGTTGGAATTATTTAGTTTTTTGCTGCAGGCGATCGAAGAGCTGTTCTGTTTTTTCTTTCGAGTCGAGCGAGCAGACGATCGTTTCGTCTTTAGTCCTGATCTCGATCACGAGCGGGCTTTGTCCGGTATAGCGCAGGTATCTTCCATATTCCGTATTGGAATAATGGCCCAGATCGATGCCGAAAGCGGCATAGCCCCAGTCGCGGTTTCCCGGATCCTGCGCATCCTTTAGCTTGAGGGACTCGATATCCTTATACGGGATCTGTACGTTTCCGGCCAGTGTCGAATGGATCGACAGCTGATCCGACCCGGGACGGATCTCATAGTTCTTCCCGAAAATGATCATGGCCGCAACCAATACGATCGTTATGATCGTTACGATCCAGATCATGATCTTCCCGGTTTTTCCGAGCGAACAGGAAGGCAGGAGGTCCAGATCCTTTTTCCATGTGCCGGTGCGCACCTGTTCCCTGTATTTCATATAGGAAATGAGCAGAGGAGCGAAGGCGAGGATCAGGATGAGGATAAAGCCGGCAAACGGCATTTTGAATATGAGGCTGAGCCAGCAGAGCAGTCCGCCAATGACCCAGATGATCCCGCTGATCCGGCTTGAATAATTCCAGTTTTCCCGGTTTTCCAGCGCCCATGTCGTACGAATGCCGATGAAGCTGTTGGGAGAAAGCTTGCCAAGCAGATTGCCGATCACGATGAACAGGAGCCCGAGCGCGAGTGTCGTGATGCTGAGGGCATCGACCCTGGTCTGTCCGGCAGAAGCCAGCAGGGACAAGATGGCACCATATTCCATCAGAATGATCAGGATAAGAAACCGATTGCCTGTGCGTGCGCTCGAGAATGCTTTTGCGTTCTTCAAGGTCCACAGTCCGAAAATCCAGGTCAGAAAGCCGATCAGACAGGATAGAAGGATCGACATTTGAAATGGTCCTTCGGTCATGAAAATGCTGGCGGCAGGCAGCACGACCAAAACAAGCTCAGTGACGAGAAGAGGTCTTGACGGCAGGGAGGACCGATTGTTCGGGTTGTTCATTTTCGTCTCCTTTCAGGTTTCGTGTCCACAGGAGCACCTCGTCGAGCACAGAGGTGTTCAGCTCGTAGTAGATAAATTTTCCTTCCCGCCAGGAACGGATCAGGTCGGCATTTTTCAGGACCGAGAGATGGCGGGAAATGGCAGCGTCAGAGATCTGAAAGCAGGAGGCGATCTGTCCGGCATTCCGGCTTCCTTTTTTCAGCATTTCCAGGATCTGGCGCCGTACTGGATCGCTGAGCGCCTTTAATGTTTCAGTAAGCATGATGTTCTCCTTTCTTCATTTAACATTTAACTTAATCGTTAAATAAAGTCAAGCAAAAACGCTCTGTTATCAGAGCGCGGCTTCATTTCTGCTTTTTGTGACGGTCCTGATCAAGAAAGAACATCGTAAAGGTGGCGCGGGCAAGCAGGGTCTGTTCGTCGTTGTAAATGAATACTTCATAGACGCCGGTCGTTCTTCCGGCACTGATTTCGGTCGCGACACCGATCAGTTTTCCTCCGCGTCCGGGCTTGATGTAGTTGATGCTTCCGTTCAGTGTGACGCTGTCTCTTCCTGTCGCGAAGCTGGCAGAGCCGGCTACCGTATCGGCCAGGGAAAAGAGGGCTCCGCCGTGAACGAATCCATGAATATTGAGGATGTGTTCGTCGATGATCATTTCGACCCGGGCGAATCCGCGTCCCACGTCCACGACTTTCATATCGTTGCTTTGAAGGTACTGGCTCGAGGAATTGAGCCGTTTCATCAGATTGTGTTTTTCTTCTTCGCTCATTGGCGCATTGTTCTGGTTTTTCATATGTTTATTATATGCCTGTGTCCAAAAAATCAAAAGAGAAGCAGCTTTAACATGACTACGAAAAAAGTCCCTTGAAAAAGTTGATTGGATAGTATAATTGGAATAAGGAAAAAATAGAAAATATATGCTGAAAAGAAAAATAGAAGCCGATTTGCAAAAATGGAAAAATACAAAGAATTGAAAGCCGCTCATTATCAAAGGTTGCCGGCAGTGCGGGAAGACATATTCGGTACTGGATTTTGCAAAGAAAAATTATGAAAATGTTATTTATCTTAATTTTTTTGAAAATCCCGATTATGCTTCCGTATTTTCCGGTTCGTTGAACATGGATAGCATTACATTGATGATTTCGGCATTGCTTGGGAAAAAGCAGTTTTCGAAAAAGACAGGACAATTCTTATTTTTGATGAGATCCAGGAATGTCCGGAAGCCAGGACCGCATTGAAATTTTTTCAGATCGATGGCCGGTATGATGTGGTTTGTACCGGTTCTCTTCTTGGCGTAAAGGGATATGGGAAAGAACCCAGATCGGTTCCGGTAGGATATGAAACAGTGATCAATATGTATCCTCTGGATTTCGAAGAATTCTTGTGGGCTAATCATATAACGGATTCGATGGTCGAACTTTTGAAAACCTGCTTACAAAATGAAAGTCCTGTACCGGAAGCTCTGCATAAGCGAATGAAGGAGCTGTTTCTGCAGTATACCTGTGTAGGAGGGATGCCTGATGTAGTCAACATATTTCTTGAAAGCAATCGAATGGATGAAGTGCTGAAAGCGCAGAGAAATATGCGGATCGTTCCATGAAACCATCGATTAAAGAATGTTTCGAATCCATTCCTAAACAGCTAGGCAAGGAAAATAAAAAGTTCCAGTATTCGGTTGTAAAAAAAGGTGGTACAGCTGCAAAATATGCAGGAAGTCTGCAATGGATCGAAGATGCCGGCATTATTGCACGCTGCTATAATTTGATGAAGCCGGAATTGCCTTTGGACAAAAATGCCGATCAGGACATTTTCAAGGTGTATATGTGCGACTGCGGTTTGTTCGCGAGCATGCTGGAAGACGGGACACAGTTTGATATCCTTCAGGGACGGTTGTATGGATATAAAGGAGCGATTTTCGAAAATCTGATTGCTGATATTTTTATAAAGTCAGGAAGAAAACTGTATTATTATCGAAAAGACAGCGGATTGGAAATTGATTTTATCATTCGGCATCAGGGGGAAGTTTCTCTTGTCGAGGTCAAAGCAAATACAGGAAATACAAAGAGTGCCAAAACAATTTTGAAACATCCGGATAAATATCATGTAAAGCAGGCCATAAAACTAGGCGATTATAATATAGGCAGGGCTGGCCAGATCCTTACCATTCCTTTCTATATGGCATTTCTGCTGAGAGGATACTGAATCTGAAAAAGATGTTCCGGACATGTATGGAAACCGGATCTGATTTTGGTATAATGTTTGGAAAAGAAGGGATATTATTTTATGTTTAAAATGAATTCAGTGTTCCAGTGGATCATTTCGATCGGACTGATCCTTTATGTTGGATACAGCACCTATAAAAGCGTGCGGGGATTTGTGCAGTACAAAAAAAATTCGAAAGCGTACCTTGATACGCATAAGGATGCGAAACAGTTTTTCTGCGGCGTCTGGCAGTGCGTGATCCTGGTCATCATGACGATCGGCTGTCTGGGAATGGCCGTTGCGGCACCATATTTTGTCAGCGATGATTCCCAGCTGCTTTTATATCGGGTCGCCTATTTATGTATTGCGATCGTCTTTGCGGGACTGGTGGCCGAAATGTGGATCCATCGTACGATCATCTTTTCGCAGGACGGTTTCTTTATCGGGACGCAGAGCTACCGCTACCGCATGATCATCACGCTCGAGAAGCGCAAAGGGATCATTCACAACATCAAGGTGCTGTTCCAGAACGGGGACGTGATCGAGGTTTCGCAGAAGATCGGCGAGCTGATCCGCGAACGCTTCAACGCCTTCAAGGCGCAGAAAAAAGAAAAAAAAGAAAGAAGAAAGCGATGAGGCTCTTTTTATCCGATGTGGACGGGACGCTGCTGTCCTATTCCAGAACTGTCAAACAGGAAGATATGGATGCGATCCGTGCCTGGCAGATGGCGGGCCATGCATTCGGACTCGTTACCGGGCGGGATATGAATTTCTGCCTGCGGTTTTTGAAAGAGTACGGAATCGTGCCCGACTGTCTTATTTCGAGCAACGGTGCGAGTGTGTACCATGAGGGCAGGCTCTTTCCTGTCGCGCATATGGAGCCGCAGCTGTGCCGGCAGGTGTTTGAAAAGCTTGCCGGGCTTCAGGAATATATGGTTCCTTTTATCACGACGGATGAGGGCGTGCATTACTTTGCGAAAAAGGATGTGGATCTGATGAAAAAGGAACAGGCCCATCTGAAATATTTTTCCAGTCAGGATGTGTACGATCTGCTGGCTCATATAAATCGTGTACCGAAGCTGAGCGTATACGTACGCAATGCGGATTGGACGGATCAACTGTATGAAAAGGTGCGCGAATGGTTTCCGGATCTGAACTGCGCCAAAACGTCGATCGATTATATCGAACTGACAAAAAAAGGGTGCGACAAGGCACAGGCTATGGCGTTTCTTGAAAAGGAGCTTTCGCTCGATCTCAAGCAGTGCGCGTTTATCGGCGACGGGGAAAACGACATTCCGATGATGGATCGTCTCGAACACACCTATGTGATGCAGTCGGCGGACGAAAACGTACGATCGCATGCGAAATATACAGTTTCCGGTGTAAAGGAAGCGCTAGAACACGAGAGGGAGAAATAAACGATGTCAAGAAAAAGAAAGGCGGGACCACGGGCCACAGCGGCATCCATGGTCCTGGAAACGTTGAAAAAACGAAATGCGTTCGATGCCGGATCGGCTGTTCCGGTCGCGGTGTTCAAGGATCTGCCGCTGCAGACCAATACATTGGCTTATACGATCGCCAATCTGGTCGAGGAAGGTGTGGTCGGCCAGACGGCGGATGAGAAATACTATTATGACGAGCTGGGATACAAGGCGCTCGAGGTGAAGTTCGTGAAAGGATATTCGATGTTCATTATTATTCCGATCGTTCTGCTTGTCCTTGTGCTGCTCATTCAGCATTATTTTCATATTTAAGGCACTTTGAGTGTCTTTTTTCTTTTGGAAAACGCAAAATGCTACAATGGTCATAGAACGAAAGGAAGTGATCGCATGTCTGTTGAAGCGGCGGATGCGTATGAAAAAGCAAGAAAATTAGGAAAAAGGGAGACGACGCCCGAAAACATGCCGCCTGTGCTCGATCATCTGCTCGATCCGGCTGTTTCCTATTCGCAGGAGAGGGCGGGACAAAAGGAGATCGCGCTCAGCCAGATCGCAGGAATGAAAAATGAAGGGCGGATCAGCGCGTTTGGAAAAGACTTTCTGCCTTTGTTGAAATCCGATACGGAATTTGCGGCCAAGTGGATGCGCCTTTACGATGCCCAGATCAGCGAAGGGCTGCGCGATCCGATCAAAGTGTACGAATATCTGCATAAATATTATGTGGAAGAAGGCAACAAGCGCGTCTCGGTCATGAAATTTCTGGGAGGAAAAACGATCATGGCTCAGATCGTGCGGATCCTTCCGGACAAGGACGGGTCCGAAGAAGCCCAGGTGTATTATGAATATCTGGAATTTTCCCGGATCCACAATATCGATTTCATTCATTTCAGCAAGCCGGGCGAATATAAAAAGCTGGAACAGCTGCTCGCTCTGCCGTCGCAGTATGGCTTGAATGATGAACAGGAAAAACAGCTGCGCAGCGAATATCATTTGTTCGAGCAGGCGTTCGAGCAGGTGAAAAACGAGCAGATGCATCTGAGCGTTGCGGAAGCGTTCCTGCTGTATCTCGAAATCTATACGGTAGACAGTTTTCTTGAAAAGAGCGGATCGATCCTTGTCAGCGAACTGAAACAGATCGAGGAGGACCTGGAAGCGTATCCGCACAAGCTGGAAACAAGACTGGAGACGGCCAGCCTGGACAAGACGCTCAAACGCCGCCTGTTCGGCCGGATGCAGCCGCTCAGGACAGCCTTTGTGTATATGAGCGTGCCGGAAGATTCCTTCTGGACGCAGATGCATCATGACGGTCAGGTGTATGTGCAGGAGCAGATGCCGTATGATGTGGAAACGAAAGCGTTTTTTATGGCAAACGATTCGGAATCGGAACTGAAACAGATCGAGGAGGCGGTGCAGTGGGGCGCGCAGGTCATCTTTACGACTAGCCCGACCATGCTGCGTGCCAGTATCATGATGGCGGCCAAATATCCGAAGATCCATATCCTGAACTGTTCGCTCAATACGCGCACAGGCCATCTGCGCACATACTATGCCAGACAGTACGAGCTGCTGTTCCTGAACGGAATGATCGCGGGGATCCTGTCGGACACGCACGCGATCGGATATATTGCGGACTATCCGTTTTACGGCATGATCTCGAATATCAACGCGTTTGCGCTGGGTGCGCGGATGGTCGATCCGCAGGCAAAAGTGTATCTGGACTGGTCGACGACCGATCATGCGATGTTTGATTCGGAAAAAATGTCGGAAGCCGATCTGATGTACATTACCGGACAGGAAATCAACGCCGATATCCATTCGACCAAGACCTACGGCCTGTTCGATGTCAAGAAAAGCCAGTATATGCATTTGACAAAACGCCAGTATTACTGGGGCGAATTTTACAAGCAGCTGCTTACCAGCGTCCTGAATGGCTCCTTCCGTCAGGTGGAGCGGCACGGAAATGATTCGATCTGCTACTGGTGGGGCCTGAGCAACTTCATGATCGACGTATATGTGACGGACGCGATGCCGAAACAAACATCAAGGCTGATCCAGGTCATGAAAGAACATATGGCCGAGGGCCATTTTAATTTATTTTCGACCGAAATGATCGATCAGGAGGGCCATGTGCGCAATAAGGACGGGCAGCAGATGAGCCTGGATGCGATCGCAGACATGAACTGGCTGCTTGACAATGTGGAAGGGACGATCCCGTCGATCGATGACTTTTCAGGGGACGCGCGCAAGCTCATCTCGCAGTATGGAATTTACTCTCTGCGGGAGACAGGGCATGACTAAGATGCGGATCATGGTGCTGTCGGACGAACCGTGCCTTGTTTTGTCGGACGCCTATCGTCCGGAAGTGCTCGAAGGGATCGATGTGATCGTTTCATGCGGGGATCTGCCATATGATTATCTCAGCTTTATTGCGACCGTTTTCCGCGGGCCGGTCCTCTATGTCCACGGCAATCACGATGCCAAATATAAATATAAGCCTCCTTTAGGCTGTCTTTCGATCGAAGACAGGATCTATACGTATAAAGGGGTGCGCTTTCTTGGCCTGGGAGGAAGCCACCGCTACAACGGGGTGGAGTGGCAGTTTACCCAGAAGGAGATGGACAAGCGGGTCAGAAAGCTGTGGTTCGAGCTGTGCAAAAGCAAAGGGTTCGATGTGCTGGTGACCCATTCGCCCGCTTTTGGCTGCTATGACGGGGCCGACCCGGCCCATACCGGGTTCAAGGTTTTCAATGATCTGATCGAAAGATACAAGCCGAAGCTGTTTCTGTATGGTCATGTCCACCTTTCCTATGGGAGCCGGCCGCGCGAGTTCGTGATCGGGAACACGCGGTGCATCAACGGCTATGAACGCTATATCATCGATCTGGAAACGGATGACTGAAGTTCCGGCTTGACCGGAGCTTTTCTTTTTAATGACAAAAGTCACTTTTTTGATCGGGGCTTCTGTGAAATAATACTGTATGAACAAGGTAAGCTGTTATATCAATTTTGTGGTAAGAAAAATGACGTTATATGGTATTTGGCACATCAGGATATCCGGCTCTATGAAATTGCCTTTTTTTATTGTAGGTAAAGGAATATTTTAAGGAAATGAATGTACTAACAATATGTTCAAATGTGTGAAAAAAACGCAAAAAATACCAGAAAACGCTTGCATATCAATTGATATACCCTTATACTGACCTTAGTTAACATTTCATGAATGGAGGAAAGTATATGAGATATGTAGTTATGGTTAGTCATGGCGAATTTGCTCCGGGGCTGCATTCTGCAGTGAAGATGATGACGGGCGACCGTGCTGACGTATTATCTACGAGCTTGAAGGCGGATATGAGTGCTGATGAATTCGCTGCAAATTTCAGAGAACTCGTAAAAGACCTCAAGGCTGGCGAGGACCAGGTGATCCTGCTGGCGGATATTTTAAGTGGTTCGCCGTTTACGAACGCGCTGAGCGTTCTGGATGAAAAAGGAATGCTGGCCGATTCGCTGGTGATCGCCGGCATGAACATGCCGCTTGCCATCACAGCTGTTCTTATGAAAGACAACTTTGATGATCTGAGCGTTCTGAAGGATACGCTGCTCAGCGAAGGGAAAGCGGGCATCACGGACTTTGTCGTTGCGGCAAACGATGACGACGACGATCTTTAAGATTCGGATTTAACATTGGTTAAATACAATTCATAATCATAGGAGGACAGAATAATGATTAGTTTTATGCGTGTTGACGACCGTATCATTCATGGTCAGATTATTACTCGTTGGTCCAAGGAATATCCTTGCGACGGAATTATTGCTGTAAATGACAAAGCTGCAACGACTCCTGTTCTTGCGCAGTCATTCAAAGCTTCGACGGACAAAAAAGTATTTGTCTGGACAAAAGAGCATTTCAAGGAAGTGCAGGACAAAGTTCTCAATTCCCCTAAACGCTACTTCCTGATTACGAAGAACCCTGTCGATATGAAGGAGATCCTTGTTGACATGGGATTCGTTCCTAGCGACGTAAAACGTCTGATCATCGGACCTTGCAACGATCGTCCGGGCGCTACGAAGCTTGGTCAGAACCAGAGCATCACGCAGGAAGAGGCGGATGCGATTGAAGCTATCACGAAAAAAGGCTATGACGTGGAATTCGCTCTGCTGAAGGAAACTTCGATCGGCGAATGGCCTAAATTCAGATCTAAATTCGGTTACTAAGAGTGAGAGCTTAGCAGTCGATTATAGATAAAAATTAATTTATTTGTTCAACAAAAAGTTGAGAAAAAGGAGAAGAGTTTTATGAGTTTATTTCAAGCGATTTTGATCGGTTTGGTATCTTGTACTGCTGCTTCCACGATCGCGTGCTTGGGTACGACTGTCGGTAACTACACATTGAACCGGCCGCTCGTCGCATCAATGATCGTCGGAATCATCCTTGGTGATGTTTCCGGATGTATCCTGATCGGTATCCCTATGCAGGTTATGTGGATCGCCCTGGTAACTCCAGGTGGTACAGTTGCTTCCGACTTGCGTGCCGTTTCCTATATCGGTATTCCGCTGGCGTATGTAGGTGTCAAAGCTGCTGGTATTGACCCTGCAAGCGACGAAGCTTTCCAGCTTGCAAGTTCTATTTCGGCCATGACTGGTACGATCGGTATCACATTGTTCTATGGAACTGCGATGATGAACCTGATCTGGCAGCACATTGGATGGGCCAGACTGGATAAAGGTGATTTTGAAATTGTCGGTAAAGTTGACACGTTGATGCCTTTGATCTCTCACTTCTGCTTGTCATTCCTGCCGGTTACATTACTTTGCTATTTCGGTTCGGGAGCCGTTGAATCTGTATTTAAATCACTCGATGTTTCTGTATGGTATGTCAAAGCGCTGCTCTGCGTTGGTTCTGTACTTCCTGCAGTAGGTATCGCGATCCTGTTGAAATCTGTTGTCAACAAGACAAGCGACCTGATTTTCTTCCTGCTTGGTTTCGTACTGGCTGCTGCAATGGGTCTGACTCTGCTTGCCGCAACAGTTGTCGGCGGTGTATTCGCGCTGCTCAACTACCAGATGACGATGATCAAGATCGATGCAAACAAAGGCGGCGGAGCTGCTGTTGTGATTGATGAAGAGGAGGATATTTAATTATGAAGAAGATTTCTAAGAAGACGTTAAATTCATCCTTCTGGCGCTGGTGGTATGGAAACCTGACATGCTTCTCTCATGAGCATATGCAGACTTTCGGTTACATGTGGGCCATGATTCCTATCTTGAAGGAACTGTATCCTACTCATGAAGAGCAGTCTGAAAAACTTGAAACATACTATGCATTCTTTAACACAGAACCTCAGATCGGATGTATCGTAGTTGGTGTTACGGCCGGTCTTGAAGAAGCCCGTGCAAATGGTGCGGAAGGTATCGATGATGAAATGATCAACGGTATCCGCGCCGGTCTGATGGGTCCTCTTGCCGGTATCGGTGACTCGCTGATCGTTGGTACTTACATTCCTATTTTGTTAGGTATCGCTGTTGGTCTTGCTGAAGGCGGATCGGTTATTGGTCCTATCTTCTACATTGTTGTTTGGAACCTGACTTCTACCTGGTTCCAGAAATTCGTATTTGACAAAGGATATGCGCTTGGTGGATCGGCTGTCGAACTGCTTGTTGGTGAAAAAGCGACGGCATTCCGTGAATCTGTAATCGTTATGGGTCAGGTTATCGTTGGTGCGATGGCTGCTTCCTGGGTCAACATCACGACTCCGTTACAGATCGCTACGAACTCCGAAGGTGAACCTGTTATGCTGCAGGCCAACCTGGATGGCGCATTCCCTAAGATCCTTACGTGCCTGTTTGTAGTATTCTGCTGGTGGCTGCAGGCTAAAAAAGGTATGTCGCCTATTAAGGTGCTCCTTTTGATGGCTCTGATCGCTTTCGTAGGATCCTGCATCGGTATCCTGGGATAAAAGGAAACGATTGTCATACAGAAGTGAGGAATCCCTCCTCACTTCTCTTTTTTTAGAAAGGGTTTTATTTATGAAATTATCAAAAAGAGAACGGGAAGCACTTGCGGCTTCGATCGCACAGGAAAATGAAATGTTAAAGCGGGTCGGGCATGTCGTGCGCAACAGTTTTGTAGCGCTGGCTGTATTTGCTCTTCTTTGCGTATGGGGGTTTACGGGAATGCGGGATGCCTTTTTCCCGAATATTTCGCCATCGACCCTGAATGTGATCAAATGGGTCGGTGTGATTGGAACCTGCATTTCGCTGATCATGGTAGTTTTCAGCATGACGGCTCGTCACAACGGGAAGAAGAATCTGCTGAAAAAGATCGACCGTTACCAGGGAAAGGCGCAATAAACACAATTTCACATAGGAATTTGGCAATATGCGCAGACGTTTATTGTATACTATGATCGAGCCAAAGATATGGCTCATTTCATAATCAAATTCCCTTTCTTAAAACTTTCTTGAAAAAAAAGGATCTGCAAAGATCTTTTTTTTTTTTTTTTTTTTAGATTTGTGCTTGCCTGGGCTTTTTTTTCGTTCCTTTCATGTTTACAGGAACTAAAAATTTTATAATTGAAATAATTGAGGATAAATAGAAAAAAATAAATTTTACTCAGGTAAAAATAAACAAAACTCTTACTCCGGTAAGGGGAAGTCACATATTTTCACAAATTATATACATAATGTATAGCCTGGTTTCAAGTATAGTGTAGTTGAGCCAAAGATAAGGCTCACTTCATAATCAAATTCCCTTTCTTAAAACTTTCTTGGAAAAAGGTCTCTTCGGAGGCCTTTTTTCTGTTGCCGTCATAAAATCATGTAAGGTTTTTTTGTGTTTATATCATGATATAATGGGTTCGAAAGAAAATGAGGTATCTTAACTTATGTCAGAAAATAAACTTCGGATCACTATGTATTCGAGTGCAGATAAAGTGAGTGGACAAGGGGTTGGTTCTGCTTATTTGGAACAGGTGGAACTTCTTCGCGAAGAAGCGAGCGACTTATTTGAGATTGCGATCAACGACTGGTTCAAGCCGGCAGACATCAAGCATTTTCATACGATCGATCCGGGATTTATGATCCCGATGCTTGACAAAAAAACGGTGAAGATTGCCTACTGCCATTTTCTTCCGGATACAGTGATTGACGGAAGTATCAATATGCCGGCAGCGTTTCAGCCGATCGCGTCGAAATATATCATTAATTTTTACAAGCTGGCGGACCGCCTTGTGGTGGTGAATCCGAATTTCAAACCGGATCTTGTGCGTTACGGCATTCCGGAAAATAAAATTTATTATATTCCCAACTATGTTTCGAAGGAAGTGTTCCATACGCTTGGAGAAGAGTCAAGGATCGAGGAAAGAAAAAAATACGGGATCAAAGAGGACGCCTTTGTGGTGATCGGGGCTGGACAGGTGCAGACGCGCAAAGGCGTGATCGACTTCTGCCAGACGGCACAGATGTGTCCGGATATCGAGTTCGTCTGGGCTGGCGGCTTTTCGTTCGGGATCATAACGGACGGATATGAGGAGCTGAAGCGTCTGATGGCCAATCCGCCTGAAAATGTGCATTTTATCGGAATTGTGGAGCGCAGCGAAATGGTAAAGGTATATAATATGGCTGATGTGCTCTTTATGCCAAGCTACAATGAGCTGTTCCCGATGACGATCCTTGAAGCGGTGAACCTGCACATTCCGATCGTGCTGCGCGATCTCGATCTGTATAAAGATATTTTGTTTGGCCATTATATGGCAGGGGAAAACAATGAGCAGTTCGCGCAGCTGCTCGAATCGCTCAAAAACGATCCTGACCTGTATAAGAAACAGGAAGAGCAGAGCGCGGCGATCAGCGAGTATTACTCCAAAGAGCATGTTGCGAGCATGTGGCGCAAATTTTATGTCGATGCCTATCGTGAAAAACAAAACGAGCTGAAAAACAAATAGATTAAAAGAAAGACATTGGAACGAAAGCATGAAAAAAACGAATTATATATGGAATTTCGTTCTCATTGCTGTCATAACGGCAGCGGCATTGTGGTTTGCGCTCAAGGACAATTACCGGGAAGTGCTGGCTGCGATCGGAAAGCTGAACGGTTTTTCGCTGCTGATCATCCTGATCTGGGGAGGCCTCTACACGTGTGTATGGGGTCTTGTGTATGTGGTGCTGGGACGTAAATTCAAAAAGAATTATTCTGTCGGAAATGGGATCGTCGTTGCCTTTACGGGCACTTTCTTTTCCGGGATCACGCCTTCGGCTACCGGAGGACAGTTCGGACAGGCGTATATTTTAAAGAAACAGGGGATATCCTACAGCGACGGGGCTTCGATGCTGTGGGCCGACTTCATCATTTATCAGACGACGATGATGATCTATGTCACGATCCTGTTTTTTACGAAGTTCTTCGGCTTTGCGTCGAGATCAGGCTGGTTCACGCTTGTGCTGGCCGGGTATGTTGTCAATTTTGTCGTTATTTTCGGACTGTATACGATGGCTTTGTTTCCGAAAGCGTATATCCGGCTTTCCCAGTGGGCGGTCAGGGTGCTGGGAAAACTGCGGATCCTGAAAGATCCGCAGAAGACGCTTGAATCGTGGACGCTGCAGATGACGTCGTTCACGACCGAGATCAAGAAGCTTTCGCAGGACAAGAAAGCGATCATCGAATGCATGCTGATCAATATCGTGCGGCTGACCATGCTCTACGCTCTTCCGTACGTGATCGCGCGCATGCTCCATATCGATCTGAGGGCGGATCAGCTGATCGATGTGGTGGCGCTCAGCTCGTTCGTGACGATGGCCAACAGCTTTATCCCGATCCCGGGAGCAAGCGGAGGAACGGAAATGATGTTTTCGATCCTGTTTTCGCCGCTGATGGGTTCGCTGACCAGCGCGGTGCTCATTTTGTGGCGGGTATCGACATATCATATTATTTTAGTTGCCGGCGGTATCCTGTTCATGGCGGCCAAGGCGCACTATGACAGGCTGGATGCTGCGGCAGGAAAGGAAAACGAAAAGACATGAATATTGGAATTTTCACGGATTCATATCTTCCTGATATCAATGGTGTGGTGACGAGCGTCGTGACGCTCAAGGGGGCTCTCGAACAGCTCGGCCACACCGTCTTTATTATAACGAACCATCAGGGCCCGAAAACGATCTACGATCCGGAAGAGCGGATCCTGCGCCTTCCGGGCGTGGAACTGAAACGGCTGTACGGCTATACGATGAGCAGCCCGATCAATTTTGCGGGCAGCTATATCGAGGCCATGGACCTGGATATCATCCATACGCAGCAGGAGTTCGGCGTTTCGTTATATGGAAGACAGATTGCCAAGGAGCTGGGGATCCCGCAGGTTTATACGTACCATACGATGTATGCGGATTATACCCATTACATCAATCCGCTTGACATCAGCAATGTGGACAAGGCCGGAAAATGGGTCGTAAAGAATTTTTCGAAACGTATGGGCAACGGGGTGCAGGGGGTCATTGCGCCAAGCCGCAAGACGAAAGATGCGCTGCTCAGCTACGGCGTGAAGGCGCCGATCTATATCGTGCCGACCGGACTGGATCTGGACGAATTCAGGCCTGAACATATCGATCCGAAAGACTGCCGCGATCTGAAGGCGCATCTGGGTTTGAGCGACGAAGATCATGTGCTGGTGTTCGTGGGACGGCTGGCGAAGGAGAAGTCGCTGGAAATGCCGATCGAGGCGGTTGCGCTTTCAAAAGACGAGCGGCTGCATCTGGTCGTTGTCGGGTCCGGAACGGACGAGGACTTTTTCAGGAACGTGGCGCAAAAGCATGGCGTTCAGGACCGGGTCCATTTTATTGGCAAGGTGCCTCGTTCGCACATTCCGTATTACTATGCGTCGTTCGACGGTTTTGTCTCGGCTTCGCTTTCCGAAACGCAGGGCCTGACGTATATCGAGGCGCTGGCGAGCGGCCTGCCTGTGTTCGGGCGCCGCGACGAGGTGCTGTACGATCTGGTCGAGGAAGGAAAAACGGGATACTATTTCGATAATGCCGAAGAGCTTGTCGAAAAGATGGATGCGTTTTTTTCGCAGGAGCGGATGGCGCGTCAGAAGAAGAAGGCCTTGTGTGTCGAAAAGAGCGTTCCGTATTCGCGGGAAATGTTTGGCAGCAAGATCCTGGCCGTATACGAGCAGGCGATCGACGACTACCGTCACACGTTCGTGGTGGACCGGGTGCGGATCAAGGACGATTTTGTGGAGCTGACTGTTTCGCGCAAGAGCGATCCGGAGCCGGTGAAGCTGCTCGTGACGCTGGATGATTTTTTCGATCTGAAGATGGCGAAGGGGGCCAAGCTGGATGCGTATCTGATCTCGGGCTATCTCGATCTGCAGGAGTATTATCATGCGTACGGGTTCATGAAGCGCAAGGTACTCACGAAAGATATGACGTGTTTCGAGGTGAAGCAGTATGTGAAGCGTCATTTCGAGCTGGACGAGGCGAAGACCGGGCAGCTGGTCAGCGAGTTCGTGCAGAACGGCTGGCTGAACGATCGCCGATACGCGTTCGACAAGGCGGACTACTGGCACGGGCTGGGCAATTCGAAGAAGACGATCACGTCGAAGCTGATGAAGACGGGCATTTCTTCGCAGCTGATCTATGAGGCGCTCAATGAGCTGGATGACGCGCAGGAGCTGGCGAATGCCAGGGCGATGGCGGAGCGGATCAAGAATACGCTGAAGATGCAGTCGTCTCGTTTGAAAAAAAAGAATGTTGTTCATAAGCTTGTTATGAAGGGGTATTCTGTGGATGTGGCCAACACGGTCATCGAAGAAGTGGATCTGGACGAGGATGATTCGCTGGCGTGCAGGGTGGCTTTGAAGAAGGCGCTTCGTCTGTATTCGTCGCTGGATGCGGACCGGCGCGATACGAAAGTGATGCAGTATTGTCTGCGCAAAGGCTTTTCGAAGGAACAGATCGAAAACAGTTTTTTAGAAATGAGTGAAGAGTTTGAAAATTAACGAAATACATGAAGAGGGCAAGGTTTGTGTGAAGGCTCTGATCACAAAGTGCGACAAGGGGCGGACGAACAAGAATACGCCGTATTTGTCGCTGATCCTGGAAGATCAGACGGGAACTCTGGATGCCAAGTTCTGGAACCTGACGGATGAGATGGTGGCGTCATACCGGGCCGGGATGGTCGTGGATGCGTATGGCGAGATCATTTTTCATAAGAATGCGATGCAGCTGCGGGTGCGCAAGCTGGTCGAGGATAAAGGGGCGGATGTCCTGGATTTTGTCCGGGAGGCGCCGATGTCGCGCGAACAGATGAAGGGTGCGGTAAAGCAGATGATCGATCACATGGAGGATCCTGTCATTTCGCTGGTCTGCCAGGAGGTGCTCGAGCGCAGCGAGGAGAAGTTTTTCACGTTTCCGGCGGCGACGAGGAACCATCACAATTTTGTGGGTGGCCTGGCGTTCCATTCGATATCGATGGCGAAGCTTGGCTACGCGGTCTGTGATCAGTATGAGTGGCTGGACCGCGATCTGGTGATTGCAGGGATCCTGCTGCATGATATTGGCAAGGTGGAGGAGCTTTCCTCGGCCATGCTTCCTGAATATACGGTGGTTGGCAACCTGCTGGGCCATATCAGCATTGCGGCGGCCATGATCGACGAAGTGGCGGCTGATCTGGATATCCTGAAGGATGAGCGGGTGGTGCTTCTGAAGCATATGGTGCTCAGCCATCACGGGAAGATGGAATACGGTTCGCCGGTGCTTCCGATGCTTCCGGAAGCAGAAGTGGTGACGATGCTGGATAATCTCGATTCGAGACTGTTCATGATGAAGCAGAGTATCGACGCGACATTGCCGGGTGCGTTTGGTCCGCGCATGTTTGCGCTCGATAACCGGATGATCTACCGGCGCAGAAAGGACGAGGAACAATGAAAGTTGGTTTTGTATCGCTTGGCTGCTGCAAGAATCTTGTCGATTCCGAGCAGATCATGGGCGTTCTGATGGAGAATGGGCACGAGATCGTGGCAGATCCGAAAAAGGCGGATGCGATCGTGGTCAATACGTGCGGGTTTATCGAGTCGGCCAAGGAAGAGTCGATCAATACGATTTTCGAGATGGCGCAGTATGCGGACAAGCTGATCGTGTGCGGCTGTCTGGCGCAGCGGTATGAAGAGGAGCTCAAAGAGGAGATCCCGGAAATTGACGCGATCATCCCGATACGGGATTACGGGCATCTGGCCCAGAGGCTGCAGGAAGTTCTTGGGGGCGGTTCGCTGGGCGATTTTGCCAAGAGCGAGCGTCCGCTTTCGGGCACGCCGTGGAGCGCGTATGTGAAGATCAGCGACGGCTGCTCGAATCATTGTACGTATTGTGCTATTCCTTTGATTCGCGGCGACCAGAAGAGTAAAGTGATAGATGAAGTGGTGGCTGAAGTGAAGCACCTGGCATCGATCGGTGTCCAGGAAATCACTTTGATCGCGCAGGATACGACCAAATACGGTCTGGACAACTACGGGAAGCTGATGCTTGCCGAGCTGCTTCGTCAGGTCGAGAAGGTGGAGGAGATCCGCTGGATCCGGGTGCTTTACATGTATCCGGACGAGATCGAGGACGAGGTGCTTGAGGTGATGGCGGCTTCGGATAAGATCCTGCCGTATTTCGATATTCCGATGCAGCATGCCAACGATCGCCTTTTGAAGAAGATGAACCGGCGGGGAACGAAAGAGGATACGATCGCGCTTGTGAAGAAGATCCGTTCCATGTTCCCGGATGCGGTGCTGCGTACGACGGCGATCGTCGGATTCCCGTCCGAGACGGACGAGGAGTTCGAGGAGCTGGTCGACTTCATCCGCGAGGTGGAATGGGATCGTCTGGGCGCTTTCACGTATTCGAGAGAAGAGGATACGCCTGCGTATGATATGGATGGCCTGATTGACGAGGTGACGGCGCAGAGCCGGCTCGAGCGTCTGATGGCGGTCCAGAAAGACATTTCGAAAAAAAAGAATGAAGAAAAGGTCGGGAATGTGATCGAAGTGCTGATCGAGGAAAAAGAAGGGCTGAAGGATCAGTACCGCGGCCGGAGCGCTGCGGACGCGCCGGACGAAGTGGATGGCGTGGTGATCGTTCGTTCGAAAAAGCCTCTGAAGATCGGCGGCTTTGTCAATGTCCGGATCACGGATGCGACAGAGTATGACTTGGCAGGAGAGGTTGCTGAGTAAAGTGCTCAGCGTTTTCTCTTAAAGGAGGATCATAGATGACGAAAAGCGATTTGATGGCAAAGCTGACGGCGGCTCTTGGTGCGTCGGCGGCGGGTGACGAGATCTTGAAAGAAGTGTTTGCGGATGGGGAAGAGATTTCCGAAGAGGGTCTGGAAGAAAGGCTGAGGGCCTTGAATGCCTTGAGCGCAGACTATCAGAAAGACGGGAATGAAGAGATGCTTGATTTGACGAATAAAAAGATCGTGCTTGTTCAGAAAGCGGTCGATCTTTTAAAGGAGGACTAATGATGTACGATACTTCATCTTTGCAGCAGTACACTGCGCTGGCTCCAATGGTTTACGACGAGCCTGTGAATTTATTTCTTGTTTCGATGCCTAGCGTAAAAAGCGAGGAGTCGGGCATGTATTTCGGCGATCCAAGCAACCATTTCTGGGCTGTTCTTGGTACGATCTACGAAATGCCTTATGCCACAGATACAGATAAGGAAGAGATCTGTGCGCAGAACAATATCGCGATCTGGTCGGTTGTCAAATCGTGCCTGCGTCATATGTCGCGCGAAGATACGATGCAGGATATCGTGCTCAATGATATCCAGGAATTCTTGAACGAGCATCCTAGCATCGCGAATATCATTTGTGTTTCGCGCGAAACCGAAAAGCTGCTCAACGAATCGTCCTTTGAAGGCAATGTGCATGTGACCTATGTTCCGAGCCCTTCGGGTGCCGATCTGGACTACGAGAGCGTGGACAGCCTCGTTCCGCGCTATGAGGAAGCGCTTCAGTATTAAGACAATAAAGAAAGGATTTGGGTATGGATCTGTTATGGGCCAAGGTGCGTGATGGTGCCGTGATCCCCACAAAACGTCATGAGGATGCAGGATATGACCTGTATCCTTGTTTTGATGAGGACTATCTTGAGATCAGGCCGCTGGAAACAAAGCTGGTCCCCTTGGGGGTGGCCAGCGCGTTCGACGCGGACTATGTCATGTTCTTAAAGGAAAGAGGTTCGACCGGAACGAAGGGGATCGCTCAGCGTTCGGGCGTGATCGACTCGGGCTTCCGGGGCGAATACATGGCGCCGGTCACGAATCTGAATGAGAAGACGCTGCGGATCGTAAAGAAGCATGTGCTCAAGGATATGCCGGAAGGTATTCTCGTATATCCGTATGAAAAGGCGATCGCGCAGGGTGTGCTGCTCGTGATGCCGGATGTGCCGAGCCGGGAAATTTCTCTGGATGAATTGAAGGGGATCGGTTCCGAGCGTGGCGCTGGCATGCTGGGCAGCTCGAACAAATAAGCAGACAGAAACGGAAGGATTATTCATCCCTCCGTTTTTTTCGTTTCTTCTTCGAGCCATTCTCGATATCGTGGCTGATCGTCTTCTGGAATTTCCAGGATATCCATCGATTCATCGATCGATCGTTTCCCGTTTTTCATCAGGTTTCTGACGCATTGATAGCGGGTCAGCTGGACCATCAGGGTTTCATAGGGCTTGAATCCTCTATCGAATCCTTACCTGAAACCTTCCGTATAACTGTCAATAAAAACCCCTTCGCTTAAACGGCCCATATTCTTTACCTCCAGTAGATTTTTTCTAAATATCGTGGCTGTTCGCTGGCCGGAATTTTCAGGATATCCAGCGTGGTCTGCGGGTCGCATCCAAAAGTTTCCACGAAATGGATGACTGTTTTGATCGACGGATACGGCATTCCGTTCTTTTTTGTGTTATACAGAATGATGCTTTTCATATTGGCCATTCGGTGGACCGTCTCCCAGAAGTCCGGTACCTGTTCCAGTTTTTCTCTGTATCGGGGCCGCACCTCCATACCGATTTCCAGTTTGTCGAATGCGGTGTCGATCGAAACACCGAAGTTTTCTGTGACACGTCTGAGCAGGCGAACGGTCGTGTCAAATTCCGCTTCCGCCTGGATCGCATAGACCTGTTCTCTTATTTCCTTTTTGAAGCTGTCCTCGTACGGGTCGCTCATATTGTCTTTCTCCTTCCATTGATTTTTTTAACAGCGCGGATCAAAACCCGCTTCTATTTTTTCCTTCTTCGATCCATTTTTTGTATTTTGGCTGATCGTCTTTTGAAATTTCCAAGGTATTCATGGCTTCGTCAATAGATAACTTGGAGTTTTTCATAAGGTTTCTGATACATTGGTAGCTGGTTTTCTCAACACCTTGTTCAACACCATGAGCGAAAACACCTTCACTTAAATTGCACATATGGGTCATCTCCTTGCATGTTTTAAAGAAGCAGTATCAGTTTTCCTTCATTTCATCTTCGATCCATTTTTTGTATTTTGGCTGATCGTCTTTGGGGATCTTCAGATTGTTCATTGCTTCGCTGACGGATATCTTGCAGGTTTCCATGAGGTTTCTGATATGCTGGTAGCTGGTTTTCTCAACGCCTTCCTCGATACCTTGTTTAATACCATGAGCGAAAACACCTTCACTTAAATTGCACATATGGGTCATCTCCTTGTTTAACTGTTCGCTCATCCTGATCCCGAATTCCCGGGTCAGGATGGCCTTTTTGTTTTCTGCGCTGATCTGGTCGGACAGCAATATACCGAGCATCCGGAGCAGTCCGTGCCCGGCTGCGGGCCGGCTGGTATCGATGCCGATCATGATGCCGGTCATCAGGTCATAGTCTTTTTGATTCCATTTTGCGTATCCTTCGATATGTTTTTCTGCAATGGGATACATATTGATCGTATTGCGAAATTTTCCGGTCGCGTTTGTGCAGATCCAGATGGAGTACACTTTTTTCAGCTTGCCGTATTCGTCGTTTTTGAATTCTGTATCATGCTGGCGCGAAAGAAGACGGCCAAGATAGTACATCATCCGGCTTTCGAGCGGATAGGGCGGCTTGAACGCGTTCTGCGCTTCCACGTCAATAATGAGCTGTCCGGTCCTGCCGGTATCTGGAAAAGACGCTTTGAACAAAATGTCGAATACGACTTTTCCTTCCTCCACCGTGCTGTCTTCCTTGTCGATTCCTGTGATGCGTGGCATCGTATTGTGATGCACCGGCACTTCGCTGATGCGGGGCACGCTTTCGATATACAGTTCTTCGATATCTTGCGCGGACAGATCTTTGTATTCGGGAACACAGCCTGTCAGGATCCTGGAAAGGATCTGCCGGTCGGCAAGCAGCTGTTTGCATGAAGCGTCGTAGAGCGCTTTGTATTGGGTCGTATCGATCCCGTTTGCGATCGATGAATTTTTATAGCCATAGCTTACCACATTGTCCTGTAAGCGCATAAAATTGCTGTTATAAGAAAGCTCGATTGTCATATGGATTTCCTCCTTTCCAAGAGGAGTCTGGATCCTCTACTATTAGATACGTAAAAACGGGAAAGGAGTGGACCTTTTTTTTGAAAATAATTTAATTTTTTCTAAAATAACTTTTTATGCATCAAAAAAAGGGGATATATATCGGGCGAAATGATGACTAGAAAAATGACGGCTTTTTTTACGGAAATAATATGGTTCATGTGTTCTTCTTAGTGATTTATTGTGCTATAATGTGACCGAAAACCGATATTTTTCGGAAATTTAACATATTTGTATTAAAAATCGATAGATTTTTATAATATTTACTTTTAATTTTGTACTTTTGTGGTAATATAATTTCACAAAGTATGAGAACTCTGCGAAAATTTGCGGGTTATTTTTTAAATAAAAGTCTCATCAATTAACTTTTCAGAAGAAAGTGGAAAGAAAGATTAGAAAGAACAATACCGGAAAATATGAAGAAAAAGAAAGAGAAGATTTTGACGATGCCTTCCCTTTTGGAGCTGGAAAAAGAAAGGGATCGCGAACGGCATGCGCTTCGCTGGCGCAGGACGTTTTCGAGCACGTTGGGTGTCCTGATCGTGGTGGCGGCGCTGGCTGTGCTGGCTGCTACGATGTGGGTTCCTGTGCTGCAGATTTACGGCAACAGCATGACGCCGACACTGAATGAAGGAGAAGTGGTGCTTTCTTTGAAAGGAAGCCATTTCGACACGGGTGATGTGATTGCGTTCTACTATAATAATAAAGTTCTAGTAAAAAGGGTTATTGCGGGTCCTGGAGACTGGGTGTATCTGGACGAGGATGGTGTGGTGTTCGTGAACGGACAGAGGCTGGATGAGCCGTACGTTTCTGAAAACGCGCTGGGAGAAACGGATCTGGAATATCCGTATCAGGTGCCGGAAGACCGCTGGTTCGTGATGGGCGACCACCGGAGCGTGTCTCTGGATTCGCGTACCAAAGCGATCGGTCCGATCGCGGAAGAACAGATCATAGGAAAGCTTGTAACGAAGCTTTGGCCTCCTGCTTCGCTGGGCGGCATATAAAGACAGAAAGGAAGACGATTATGAATCATAAATTAAAAAACGAACGGATTCGACGACGTCTCGTGTCCATACTGAGCTGTATTGTTGTGTTCTGTACGACCTATGCTCTCATCCTGCCGGCAGTCACGCTTGAGCGGGATGATATTGTCTACTACTGCGGCAAGGAGGAGCATCAGCATACGGACGAGTGCTATGAAAGTCCAAAAGACAGGCCGTTGTGCGGTCTGAAGGAAGGCGAAATGGTCGATGGCCATGTGCATGATGAGAGCTGCTACAAAACAGAAATGGTCCTCGATTGTCTGGAGGATCATGAACATACGGACGAGTGCTATAAAGAGGAAAAAACGCTTGTATGCGATAAAGAAGAGGGTGCTCAGGAACATAAGCATTCGAGCAAATGCTTCCTGTCGACCGAACCGCTTTGCGGCAAGGAAGTGCATACGCATTCAAGAGAGTGCGAATCGAACAAGGGCCTGAAAGAAACAAAAGAGGACTGGGAACATTCGATCCCGGCCAAATTAAAAGATACCGCGGCAGAAAGAATGGTGCAGATCGCTCTTTCCCAGAAAGATTATAAAGAAGTGAAGGAAAACTTCGAACTGGACGAAGAGGGGCATGAACAATACTATACGCGGTATGGCGAATGGTATGGCAGGCCGTATGAAGACTGGAACGTGATGTTCGTGTCGTTCGTGCTTCGGTATGCGGGGATCAAAAACGAGCAGATCCCGTATGGTCATGACTGGAACGAATGGATCGAGGATCTGACAAAGAAACAGTTGTTTGCCGATGAAGGATATCTGCCAAAAGATGGCGATCTCATCTTTATCAAAGACAAAGAAGATGAAAACGTGCCGGATAAGGAAATCAGAAACTACGCGGGTATCGTTACGGATATCGAAAACAGGAAGATCGTTGTGGGGGATCTGAACGGTCAGGTCAAGGAAATTACGCTGGACGATAAAGAGTATGAGACCAATGCGTATGTGGCGATGATCGAGTCGGATGCCAAAGACGATGTGCCGGCCGATAAGGAAGAAAACGACGATAACGAAACGAACGAGGAAGAACGGCCAGACGAAGAAACAGGAAAAGAAGAAGCAAACGAAGAAGAAACGGATCCGATCGAGTTCCGGATGCCTGAACAGTTTGAGATCGAGAACGAGGATTTCACGCTCAAATTGACGCCAAGAGTGTTTGATGAGGATGTGCAGGAAGAAAATCAGGAACAAACGGAAGAAGATAGCGAAGAAACGAACGAAGAAGGTTTAAAAATCAAAAAGTTCTCTTTGAACGAGGAAAATATCCAGGACAAGATCGATGCTGAAAATGAGCTGACGAAAGAAGAGCTGGAACAGATCGCACAGGCTAATGAAGAACAGAAAAAAGAAGATGAGGATAAACCATTATTGACTGTTCAGCTTGAGAAGATTGATGAGCAGGCACAAACGAGTGAAGAAGAACAGGCTGAGATCGAACAGTTAAAGGAACAGAGCCTTGAGAATGTTGATCAGGACAATCTGCTTGATCTTTCTTTCTACAAGCTAAGATTCTTTGCGAATGATCAGGAGGTAGACTTAAAGGATCAGAAGTTTGATGCGGAACTGACACCGACTGAACAATTTGTAGAGAAATATGATACAACAAAGGATCTGGAGGATGTTGCACCTGAGGCGGAAGTGGGAACAACCGTATCAATATTAAACACAAAAAAACAGTTTAATTTAAAACTTATTAACGAAGAGGAACAAAATAATAGTGTTTTGATTAACAAAAATTATGCCAACAATCCTATAGCTATCAGCATAAATGCAACGGAGCTGTTAGGAATTGATATCCATATAACTCCTAATCCAGAATTTGAAGTAGAAATTTATGGACGCCTTTTAAAAAATGAATTAGCTACTTATGAGGATTTAAACCAAGATAAAACTCAGCGTCAAAATTCTACTTTTCAAGTTATTGATATGACACAGATTCCTGAAAAATTTGATGGTGCTCATGTAAAATATAAAGACTACAAAAACGTGAACGGAAAATTTAATAAAGTGTTGTCTTCTGAGCCGGAAGAAATCTATTCATTAACTAAATATAAATTCCATCAAGCTCCTAGTCTTGACTATTTTAATAAATTAAATGGAATTTCATCATATAACTTAAAAGAAATTTGGATCAAGCCACAAAACAAGAACGATTGGGATAAATTTACGTATAATTCAGATGATTTATCACAAAACATTTTATTTACTAACTCTAATTTACGGAATGATTTATATGATGATACCAAACCATCTCAATTTAAAGGTAAATATTATTTAATTACCGAAGGAACTAAAATTAGACTCGTATTTGAAGAAACAAAATCAAATGCTCAAGAGAATACAACTTTTTGGGATTACGATTTTTATGATAATAATCTCAACATTCATACACAAAATGGAGGAAGAGTAGGTATAAATAATGAGAATAATTATATCTCTACACAATCGCCGACTTTAGTGCTTGGTAATAAGTATATTTCTCAGAAATTCTATAGCAATGATACAAGCGTGAATGTAAATAAGAATGGAAAAAATATTAATCAATCCGCAGGAAATTTAGAATTCACTACTACACAAAATGTTAAGGATAAGAACGGAAATAATCAGACGATAAATGTGCAAAGATCTGTAAGATCTCACCCAATATTCGGATTAGTGCAAAATTCTTTAGACACAAACGGAAATATCCAATATAACGTGAACGCTCCTAAATTATTTGATGATGGTGAAGCAAAGTTTGGGAAAAGCAAGGCCTTGTCTGGATCTTTAAAATTTAATAGAACAGGAGATACTTACTCGTTATATGGAGTAAATGGGCCTAACGAATATAGAAAAGACACTTTAGATCAATTTACAACCGGAGATGCATATACTCCTGAGGGCGAACAACAAAACAGGTTCCATTACAATGGTTTCTGGCCATTGGACAATTATAATAAAAGCAAAAATTATGGGTCGCAAAATAATCAGCCCACGTTAAAGTATAATGACGAAACATACGGGATGAATGGAACTTACCCAAGCGATGATGGACAGGATCATAATACCTTATTTGGTATGAAATACCAGGTCGAATTTAATTTAGACAAGAATTATACCGGACCGTTACGTTACTTTTTTTACGGTGATGATGATATGTGGGTATATCTTGATAATCAACTGATTTGTGATATTGGAGGAGTTCATCAATCTATTGGTGCTGAAGTTGATATTCGTGAAGCTTTAGGTGATAGTCTCCTGCCTGGTAAACACACATTAACTATTTATTATCTTGAGAGAGGACAAGCAGGTTCCTCTTGCTATATGGAATATACATTGCCGAATGTAGTTTCTAAAACCCCGAATAACGCTACTGGAGAATTGAAAATCGAAAAACAAACCAATGATCCAGATCCTAACAAAGATTATGAATTTGAAATAGAACTTAAAGATCCAAATAATAAAGAATTGGCTCATGAATATGCGTTGACTGTTTATACAAAATCCACAGATGGTGGCAATGATATTATTGATGAAAATCGTTCTAATGTGACATTCCACAGTCGAGGTAAAATTCTATTAAAAAATAATCAGTATGCTGTAATTAAGTATTTACCCTTGGGAACAAAATATACGATAACCGAGAATGTTGAACAAGAGAATGATTCAATCAAGATTTCACATTGCCAAGAGTTAGGAAGTGCTTGTATCATTACTGACTCTGAAACTAAACCTATAAATGGTAAATATATTATCACAGGTCAAATTCCTTCAAGTGGATCAAGTTTAAGTCAATTTGTTAAAGTGTTTAATCACAAGTATTTCGAACTTCCAGAAACAGGAAGTTTAGGAATAGATCCACCACTTATAGCAGGCAGTGCAGGAGTGATGACAACATCCTTCTATGCGCTGACCTTAAAAAGAAAAGGAAGGTGGAGAAAAAGGAAAAGATAAGGGGACGGATCATTAAAATAAGGGGAAACAAGGGAGTGATGATTGAAAATTTATAATTTGTTATTACGTTTAACTATAATTGAATACTTTAAGTAAAGAGAGAAAGGAAAATACTTTATGAAATTATTAAAGAAGATGAGTGCGCTATTGGTGGCTGTTGTTATGATGGCTGTTACTGTAGTGCCGACGTTGGCAGAAGGAGTTACTTCAGCGCCACAAGATCCGACAGCAACCATTACTGTCAATATTGCAAATCATTTATTTGTTGCCTATCAGATTTTTAAAGGGGACGCGATTCGTGAAGACGTTACAGTAGATGGAACTAAAACAAATACAGGTGTATTGAGTAATATCGACTGGGGTGATGGAATTAAATCTTCAGATTTTGTGACAAAATTGATGGAAGCTTTTCCAGCATGGGATTTAACAGCGAATTCAACACCAACAGATGTAGCTAATAAATTCAGTGGATTATCTGTTGAAGATGCTAATAAAGTAGCTCAAATTGCATTTGAAAATAAAACTACTATCTCTATTCAGCTTAACCAAGGGGAAAATACTGTTCGTCAAGGATACTATTTGATTGTTGATACTACACAAAATCTTACTAACGGAGATGCTCTTAATCCTGCCATTTTAGCAGTAAATGGAAATGTATCTGTTAAAGAAAAGAAAGATAACGTAACTGTCGACAAAACAGTTAAAAATGAGACTGATAGCGACTTTGCAGGATCAACAGATTCAAGTATTGGAAAAAAAGTAACATTTAAACTCCATACACAAATTATCGATGAAGAAGCTTTAGCAAACTATGAGAGTTACTTCTTACAGTTCTCGGATACTGCTTCCAATGCATTAGATCCAGTAGTAGATGACTCTACAAAAGAAGTAATTTTCAATGCATACTTGTCAGATGATAATGTTTTAGTCACAGAAGGGGAGAATGCAGATGAAAATATCACTAGTTGGTTTAAAGCATCGGGTGTAACAGGAATTGGTAAAGATAACCGAACATTTACTTTTACAGATTCCAACATTAAAGATGGCAAGGCTGAAACTCCAAATTACGCAGCAGGTAAACATATTTTTATCACTTATAAAGCTACATTGAACAACAATGCCGTTATTGGAAGTGATGGCAATCCAAATAAAGTAGTTGTAAATTACTCAAATAATCCGAATTGGAATGGCGCGGGTCAACCTCCACATGGAACAACTCCAGAAGATAAAGCAATTGTATTCACTTTCGAATTAGATGGAACAAAAGTCGCTAAAGAAGGCGATAAAATCAAATTGGATGGCGCTGAATTCGTTGTATATCGAATGAATGGAACAAGCAAAGAATATGCGGTAATGGATGCAAGTAATAAAATCACAGGTTGGGAAATTTTAAATGACGAAAATTTGAACAGTAAGATTGCAGCTGATGTGAAAGATAGAGAAAAATATTTGCTTATTTCAAAAACAATTGGTGACAATAAAGGTCAATTTGGAATTCAAGGTCTAGGAGATGGAGATTATTATTTACAAGAAACAAAAGCTCCAGATGGATATAACCTGATTATTGATCCTATTCAATTCAAAATTTCATCTACACAATCTAATAAGGAATTGACAGCAGTATCAATTCAAATCGGTAATACCACCACTCCAGGAGTACCAGACACAGGAACTGTTACAACAACTGTTGAAAACACGAAAGGTACTACCCTCCCAGAAACTGGTGGTATGGGAACAACACTGCTCTATGTAGCAGGCGGAATCCTTCTGATCGGATCAGCCGTGCTTCTCGTAACCAAGAAAAGAATGGGTCACGAAAACTAACTGATCGAATGATCATAATACTTTGAAGAAAGGATCTCCTTTCTTCCCTATGCAATATGTGAATAAAAAATTCTATATTGAATTGCTGTTGCAGAAAGAGGTTCTTCCTCTTTCTGACAATGGCGAGGAGAGCTCTACATGAAAAATTACTTAAAAAAGAATTGGTCTACGGTTCTGTTGATTGTGGCTTTCACGGTAGGGTTGTCCTTGCTGTTGTATCCTACGGTCGCGAACTGGTGGAACGATATGTATGCGGCCCGTGCAGTGGCAACATATGATGAAGCTGTGGCTCAGATGAATGCGGTCGATCTGGAGCTCATGCTCGCAGACGCAAAGAAATACAACGAAGATCTGCTTTCGGAAAGCAATCGGTATTTTCCTTCAGAACAGATGCATGCACGGTATGAGAAAACGCTGAATGTCAATGATGACGGTTTGATGGGAACGGTCGTTATTCCTTCTGTACGGATCAATTTGCCGATCTTCCATGGTACGGACGAGGATCTGCTGCAGAAGAACATCGGCCACATCGAAGGCTCCTCCCTTCCCGTAGGAGGGCCCAGCACACACGCCGTCATCTCCGGACACCGGGGACTGCCTTCGGCCAGGCTCTTTACAGACATCGTGAAGCTGACCGAAGGGGATGTGTTCATGATCCGGGTGCTTGGCAAGACCTTGACCTATGAGGTGGATCAGATCCGGACCGTTCTTCCGTCGGAAGTGAATGATCTGGAAATTGTTCCGGGCGAAGATCTGGTGACTTTGGTGACCTGCACGCCGTACGGTATCAATTCGCACCGTCTGCTTGTGCGCGGACATCGTATTGCGAACCTTCCGGAAGACATGACCACGCAGGACGCATCCTTGTTTGACCGGAACGTGGTGGCTGTCGTGATTGCCGGGATCATCTTGCTCATCCTGTTTGTGTGGATCTTTGTGAAAGACCGTTTTGTGAAATAGAAAGCTGGAAAGGGTGTCGATATGAACATAAAAAAACTAGGAATTGGCTTGGCTGCCTGTCTGCTCTTTTTCGGACCAGGTGTGCGGGCGTGGGAAACGGAACGGCCGTGCTCGGTCACGTTTGAAAACGGCACGCTTCCCGAACTGAGCGAAGCGAATGTCGTGATCGATCTGTACCGGATCGGAAATACGGTACCGGATCCGGTCTACGATACGTATTCGTTTGAAGTGGATCCTGCCTATTCTTCTCTTGGTCTGTCGGACATGACAGACCTGGACAATGACAAGTATACGCAGGCTGCGTCAAACGCGCTCAACATTGTGCTGGAACAAGAGATCGAGCCTGTTGCGTCTGTCGGAATGGACGAATCACACGAACTGACGAACGGACTGTATCTGGGCGTTGCGCACGGAAGCGATCTGGAAACGTATACGAAACAGAACCTGATGGGAGAAACGTACACTTTCGCGCAGTCGCCTTCGCATGAATACAATTTTTCTCCGATCCTCTTTTCCCTGCCGACAAAAGAAAAGGTGGACGGAATGATTTCGTCGGGAAACGGATCGTGGAAATACGATACGGCCATTACGCTCAAGGTCGAGGAGCTGCCTCGCAAAGGATCGCTTGAAATTGTCAAGACGCTCGAACGCTATGACGACAACGGACCAGCCACCTTCGTTTTTTCGGTCGAAGCGTATGAAGATGAAACGATGGAAACGCTCGTCTATTCGAATGTCGAATCGATCGTGATGACCGGTTCGGGACAGCAGAGCGTTGTGCTCGAAAACTGCATTCCGGTCGGATCGTATGTCGTCGTCCGGGAAGAGTATTCGGGCGCTTCATATGAAATTGTTGGAAGCGGAACGCAGACAGCCGTGATCCGTCCGATCGGCGATCCGGTCGCGAGCGTGTCGTTTACGAACGATTCGAACAATACGGATCGTCATGGCAGTTCTGTCAACAACCGCTATACATACGATGAGCGGCAGGCGATGAATGAGCCGCAGCAGGACTTTGGAGGTCGATAAATCATGAAAAAGAAACAATGGATCGGCCTTGCGGCCCTGACGGCACTCGTCCTTACGTTATCTGTACCGAATGCGCTGGCTTACTTTACGACCTATGCGTCCGCGTCCGGACGGGTGGAGATTTCTCTGGAAGCAGAGACCGAAATTGTTGAAAACCTGCCAGGCTCGAACATGAAAGAGGTGCAGGTACAGCTGGATCCGGATTCCCAGCCCGTGTATGTACGCGTACGCGCATTCGGAGGCAGCGCTTTTCCAATCGACGTGCAGCCAGGGGCCAACTGGCATCAGGCAGGCGAATACTGGGAATATGGCGTTCCTTTATATCCGGAAGAAGGACGTAACATAACACAAACGATCGTCTTCTCGATCGACTATGAGCACAATGACGATGCGCAGGATTTCAACATTATCGTTGTTTCCGAATCGATCCCGGTACGGTTTGACGAAAACGGCGATCCGCTTCCGGCCGACTGGGACCGGACCATAGAAATCGAGCGGGGTGAAGGATAATGAAAAAGATAAGGGAATTTCTTTCCAGACCGGTCGTGATCGGCTTGCTTCTGGTGATGGCAGTCGGCCTTCTGCTCGGAACAGGTGTATCGGGGACTCGTGCTGCCCTCACCTATTTCTCGCCACGCCACCAGACACGACTCCAGCTTTCGCGTATTGGCGTTTCTCTGCTTGAAAATGGAGAAGTGGTATCTTTCCGCGATTATGACCAGAACGGAAACTGGAAACAGACAAACAATACCGACAACAATGCCGGTCCTCTGCTCGAAAACCTTCTGGGCCGGGATGAAAAGTTTGTGATCGGCAAGCGGTATCCTGAAACGATCGCTGTGCGCAATTCCGGAGAGATCAGCGAGTTCGTGCGCATTGTTGTCACACGATACTGGGTCGATGAAAACGGCCAGAAGATCACGACCGTCTCGCCGGATCTGATCGACATCCGTTTCATCAATGAAAATGTATGGCTTCATGACAAGGCATCGTCCACGCCGGAACGGGAAGTGTATTACTATCGCGACCTGCTCGAGCCTGGGCAGACGAGCGAGCCGCTCACCGACTCGTTCAAGGTCGACGCGAAGCTGCAGGAGCATAAGACAGTGAAAGAAGAAGTGGTTGACGGAAACAAAAAGACGACCATCACGTACACATACGACAAGATGCAGTTCTGCCTGGAAGCGAGCGTAGACGCTGTGCAGGAACACAATGCGCAGGACGCGATCGAAAGCTCATGGGGAAAACAGATACTGGTGACAGGCAACACGCTGTCGCTGCCACAATAAAGGAGGGAATGCCATGAAAAAAAGAAATATGCTTGGTCTTTTCCTGCTTTTAGGATGTCTGAGCACGCCTGTGCAGGCACAGACGATGCACGGACAGGAAAACTGGCAGGTGACGTTCACCAAAGACAAAAAGATGGAATCGAACTTTTCGACCGCCGAAATCGATGATGTGCTGTATGAGATGCAGCCAGGCGACAATGCAATCATCCAGGTCGCGATCCGCAACACGAACAAGGAAACAACCGACTGGTATATGAGCAATGACGTTCTCCGTTCTCTGGAAGATACGGTGGACGTGGCTTCGGGAGGCGCCTATTCCTACCGTCTGACCTATACGGGGCCGAACGGACGGGAACAGACCTTGTTCGATTCAGAAAATGTAGGTGGCGAAGGAGAAAACAAGGCGGGGGTCGGTCTGAACGCGGCAACCGACGCCCTGGACGAATACTTCTTTCTTGACACGCTCAAGCAGAACCAGGCCGGACGGGTCGCTCTGGAAGTTGCGCTTGAAGGCGAGACGCAGGGCAATAGCTATCAGTCGACCCTGGCCGATCTGGAAATGCGGTTCGCGGTCGAAGAAGTCAGCGCCTCGACCGGAAGGACCACTCGTTCGGTCGATACGTCGGCCTATGCGGGCAGGATTCCATGGCTTGTGCTGAGCGGAGCAAGTGGGGTGGCTTTGCTCAGTCTGGCATGGATCGGCTTCCGACAGAACAGGGAGGATAAACGCAATGCGGATCACTAAATTATTTTGCGCCTTTTTCCTGAGCTTTCTGTTTGCAGGCACTCCGGTGCATGCGCAGGATGAATATCCTTATACGGTCCGTGTTTACGCGGGTCAGCAGGGACACTTCAGCAACGGCAATTCTGTCATCGAGAAAAAGGCGAATGCAGGCACTTCGGTGGCCGAACTGTTCGATATGAACAACGTACAGCTCGAAAACGAAAAATACTATGTCAAAGGGTTCAAGGAAAGCGGAAAGGACAATGCGACGTCCATACAGCCTCTTCCGTCGACTGCAGATCGCGATATGGACTATGTCGTGGTCTATGGCATTCGAGGAAACGGAACGACATACCGGGTCAATTATGTGGACCAGAACGGAAACGCGCTGGCCGACAGTGTCGAATACTACGGAAACGTGGGCGACCGCCCTGTGGTAGCGTTCCTGTATATTGACGGGTACATGCCGCAGGCATACAACCTGGTACGTACCTTATCGGATAACGCGGCCGAAAATGTATTCACGTTCGAGTATACGCCTGTTGCGCAGACGGGAACGACAACAACAGAAACACAGACGACGCCGGGAACGACAACTACGCCTGGTACGACACCGGCTGCTCCGACAACGCCGACAACGCCTGGTGCCGAGACGACCACACCAGGCACAACGCCTGGAGCAGAAGAAACGACGCCAGGTACTGAAGAGACGGAGCCGGGTACAGATACGCCAGATCAGCCACAGGAAATCATTGATCTGGATGATGAAGAAGTGCCATTGGGCGGTCCGGATGAAAACAATCAAATAAATAATAAGAAGTCCGGAATGTCCCTGCCTGCCAAGATCGGTCTTGGTGCGGTAATCGTTCTGCTGGTTGCAGGAATCATCTACTTTGTGGTGAAGAAAAAGAAGGACAACGAGTAATAGAGAATGAAAGCTGGTTGAAAGACCGGCTTTTTGTTGCAAAGTAAGCGGGAAATAGAACGTAAACGGGAAAAAGAACCGCGGGTATTCAGCCTCCAGTTCATTGAGTATATTGATGCTATGAACTGGAGGTTTTTTCATGAGCGAATCAAAACAAAAGTAAGCGGGAAAAAGAACCGCGGGTATTCAGCCTCCAGTTCATTGAGTATATTGATGCTA
>ERZ778497.196-NODE-196-length-58599-cov-14.853905_pt1 | contig 58599 bp, 56 predicted proteins | sample MGYA00509938_ERZ778497 | MGnify/ENA primary metagenome ERZ778497 (study PRJEB29527, sample SAMN07138969) | mouse gut metagenome | material: feces | host: mouse | place: China:Nanjing | collected 2016-01-25 ... | reverse complement strand
ATTATCGGCATTCTAGCTTTAGCGAGTGCAAAAGGGTTTTGAAAGAACAGGTGAAGGAGCAAAAATGAAAGCCTTAGTCGCATTTTTTAGCGCGAGTAGAATCACAAGGGAAGTTGCTTTAGCCTTAGCAGAGGTGGCAGATGCAAAGCTTTATGAGATAATCCCCGCAGTGCCTTATAGCAAGGAGGATTTGGATTGGAGAGATGAGCAAAGTCGCAGCACTTTAGAGTGTAAAGACAAAGCCTCGCGTCCGCAAATCGCTAAAGACATAGAGATTTCAAGCTACGACATCATATTCATTGGATTCCCCATTTGGTGGTATAGTGCGCCACAGATTATTTTCACATTTTTAGAATCTCACGATTTTAAGGGCAAAGTCATCGTGCCTTTTTGCACAAGTGGCGGAAGTGATTTGAGTAATGCCCCGCGCGATATGCAAAATTGCGCTCCTAATGCAGTTTTTAAAGAGGGCAGACGCTTTAATTTTGGCACAAGCAAGGCAAAACTCAAAAAATGGCTTGAAAGCTTAGAGGTATAGTGCCTGTATTTTCACAATTCTAACGCATACACCTTTGTATGTGTAAGGGTAGATTTGTTTATTTCGTAAAATTAAAATGTCTTTAAAATCTAAAAATCAAATTCTACCGCTTCAAACAAAAGCATTTTCTTGGACGAATGATTAAGAGAGGGTTTGCTATAATTGTGATGTTTTAAGCTTAATGCTTGATAAAGGATTAATAATGGCAAATAATCAGTGGGCACATTAAAGTGGGAGTAGCAATGGCACAAATCTTAAGTGATACTTTACTTACACCCAAACAAGCGAGTATCTGGGCAAGTGAGTATTTAGGGAAAAAGGTAACAAGCAATAATATTATCTATCTCTTAAATTATGGGAAAATTGCTAATCACAGCACAGATTTAAAAGAAAATTTGATTGATAAAAATGAGCTTAAAATATATTATGATAGCACGATTAAATCGCAAAAACACTTAGAATCTCCGCTCTCGTTTGCACAATATAAAGAAGCAGAGACGACAAAGCATATCCACAGAATCCACCCCTATAAAGGCAAGTTTATCCCCCAACTTGTGGAGTATTTTTTAGATTCGCACACAGATTCTATCAAGCAAGAAACTTATTTTAAGCCCAATGATATTGTGCTAGATATTTTTGCAGGAAGTGGCACGACTTTATGTGTGGCAAATGAGCTAGGAATGAATGCGATTGGGATTGATATTTCAATCTTTAATACTTTGCTTTGTAATGCTAAAGTTGCTAAATATGATTTCAATATCCTTGAAGCTGAACTTCTAAGACTTACAAACTGCTTAGAAAATCACACAAAACATTCTCAAATCAATTCCTTTGAGTCTGCTTTAAATGACGCCTTGAGTGCATTTAATCAAACTTATTTTCCCAATAAAACCTTTAAGCGTCAAGTTGCATTAAAACAAATTGATGAAAAGGCTTATGGAGAGGGAAAAGCACAGGAGTTTTTAAAAATTTATAATGACTTAGTGAAGCTTTATCATATCAACCTTAGCACAAAGGCGCAAGGAAGCTTTTTTGAAAAATGGTATGTGGATTCTATAAGGGAGGAGATTATTTTACTTAAAAATGAAATTGCAAAAGCCCCCAAAGTTTTACAAGATATTTTATGCATTATCCTAAGTCGCACAGCAAGAAGCACTCGCGCCACGACACACTCGGATTTAGCTACACTTTTAGAACCTATCACAGCAACTTATTATTGCAAAAAACACGGCAGAATCTGCAAACCACTCTTTAGCATTGCAAAATGGTGGAAAGCCTATGCTAAAGATGCTTTAAAGCGATTAAGAGAATTTGAATATTTGCGAAGTGAAACAAAGCAACTTTGCTTGAATGCAGATTCTATAAATGTAGATATTATCACTGCAGCGCAACAACAAGATAAGGCTTTTGCGCAACTTATCAAATCTCAAAAAATTGCTGGAATCTTTAGCTCCCCGCCTTATGTGGGCTTAATTGATTACCACGAGCAACACGCTTATGCCTATGATATTTTTGATTTGCCTCGCAAGGATAATTTAGAGATTGGCAAGTTAAGTGAGGGGCAAAGCAAAAATGCGCAAGAAAAATATATGCAAGGCATAGCACAAGCTTTAAAAAACGCTAAAAGATTTTTAAAAGAGGATTATAATATCTTTTTGGTTGCCAATGATAAATTTAATCTCTACCCAAAAATTGCAGAATTAGCGGGAATGCAAATTGTAAAAACCTACAATCGCCCTGTGCTTAATCGTAGCGAAAAAGATAAAAATAGGTATAATGAGAGTATATTTCATTTACGAGAGAGGAGGTGTGATGTTAAACAAAGATGAAATAAAAACCTTGCAAGAAATAGAATCTAAATACTATATGCAACCTATGATTGTAAAAATCAATGTGGATATTTCTACTAAAACATTAAGTTTTCAAGAAATTTTTAATCATCTCTATGGTTATCTTGTAGATTGCAAAGATGAAGTAGAAACTCTCATTCAAAAAAGAATCCAAGAAGGCGAAATTAAAGACGCTTCACAAGCGAGAAAAAGTATCGCTGGAAGTGCGTTTTCAAATCTCATTGTCTGGGTGTTTCTTAAAAATAAAGAACAAGGTAGTATCAATCAGAATATTTTTATTACTTCTAAAATTTCCTCTATCCCACAATGGCAAGATTTATTTTTGATTAAAGTAGGAGAGGAGACGCAAAAACCCGATGTAGATTTAGTGATTTATAAGCTAGATTCCGCAAACTCTTTACAAAAATGTCTTATTCTTTCGCTTAAAACTTCTTTACGAGAAAGAGCTGGACAAACTTATAAGTGGAAGCTTTTAATGGAGATTGCTAATGCAGAATCTAGCATTAAAGAAAAATATGATATTTCTTATAATCCTCCCATTTTACCGCTTGTGTGTTTTGCCACTGTGAATTTTTATAATGAAATCAATAATCCTCAACATAGAGGAATGTTCAAATTTTTTGATTGTGCATTTATTGGCAAAAATATACAAACAGGTGATTTTATAAAACCTCTAAGTCATTTAATTGATTATATCAGCGAGAATTTTCAATGACACTTTTAGAATCTTTGCATTTAAATCATCAGTTTGCACAAAAGTGTGCGCTTAAAGATTCTAAAAAGCAAGAATATTTAGCAGTTTATAATCCTAAATACGACTTTTTGGGGCAGTCTTATGCGTCAATGTATCCTAATTTGCATAAATATCCCGCAACAATGCTTCCTCAAATTGGGTTTGAATTGCTTAAGGAGTTTAAAGCCAAGAAAAGCAATCTTTTAGACCCATTTTGTGGGAGTGGAAGCAGTTTTGTGAGTGGTTTAGAATATGGGATTAAGCATTTTGTGGGTTTTGATTTAAACCCTTTGGCAATAATGATTTCAAAGGCGAGAATGACTTATATAGAATCTTCTCATCTTATAAAAGAAAAAGAGAAACTCTTGCGTTGCATAGAATCTAAAAATGAATCGCTTTTAGATTTTAATCCTTTAGAAAACATTACAAATCTTGATTTTTGGATAGAAAAAAGTGCGCAGATGGATTTAAAGTTGATTTTTTCGTATCTTAAAAATTTAGAGGATAAAAATGTGCGAAATCTCTTTATGCTTAGTTTTAGCGAGACTTTGCGGGAGTGTAGCTATACTCGCAATAATGAGTTTAAACTCTTTAGAATGAAAGATTATGAAAATTATAAACCCAATGTATATGCTATTTTTGCCAAAAATATAGAATCTCTTGTAAGGGATTATTTGCAATTTTATCAACCCAAATTGCGAGAAATCAACCTTAATCTTAGCAATACAAATTTTAAAAATCCAAAGCAAACATTTGATACTTTGCTGACAAGCCCACCTTATGGAGATTCTAAAACCACTGTGGCGTATGGGCAGTTTAGCACTTTTATCAATGAGTGGCTAGGCTTTAAGGATGCTAGGAAATTAGATTCTAAGCTCATAGGTGGAATCAAGGCTCAAAAGCTTTATGATAGAGGCTTGATAAAAGATTATATTATGGAAATTTCTACAATGGATAAAAAAAGAGCCTTAGAAATCTCAAGTTTTTATTTTGATTTGGAATCCAGCATTCAAACCCTCATAGATTCTACAAATCTTGGTGGTAAAGTATTTTTTATCGTAGGTAATCGCAGGGTAAAAAATATAGAACTTCCCACCGATAGATTTATTGCCGAAGTTTTTTATAACAATGGCTTTACGCACTTGCAAACCATTAAGCGCAAAATTTCCAACAAATCAATGCCACTTAAAAATTCTCCTAGCAATAAAGCTGGGATTCTCTCACGCACAATGAATGAAGAATATATTGTGGTATGTAAAAAGAAGGATTAAAATAATGCAAAACCTTAAAAGCAATATCAAAAATCGCCTATTTCAAGCATTGCGCAATAAATTTGAAAACTACAAGCCCGAAACTTCTTCTATGCCCTTTCATACAAGACTTTTAGGCAAGGATAGAATGACACTTTATAGCTTTATCCAAAGCCTCAATACTAATTTTGGCACAAGTATCTTTGAGCCTGTGGCTGAAGAATTGGGTTCAAACAATTTTGACAATATTGGGCGTCAAATGGCAGTTGCAAATACAATCACCAAAGAAGCACAAAGAGTGATACAAGATATTATGGATTCTTTAGAAAGTGGCAATTCTAAGCCTAACAAAATGAGGAAATCGCTAGAATCTTGGCAGTTTCACAAAGTGGAGAAACAAGCATTATCAAGCCTACAAAGGTGGATTTGTTTTTGCAGAAGGGCAATAATGTGTATTTAATTGATATTAAAACAGCTAAACCAAACAAGGGTGGATTTAAAGAATTTAAACGCACACTTTTAACTTGGGTAGCGTGTTTTGCGTATAATAATCCACATTGCAATATCCAATCACTTATAGCGATTCCTTACAATCCTTACGCACCAAAACCTTATGAACGATGGACGATGGCAGGAATGCTAGATTTAGATTCTGAAATTAAAGTAGCAGAGGAATTTTGGGATTTTTTGGGTGGCAAGGGAAGTTATGAGCTAATTTTATCGGCTTTTGAAGAGGTTGGGTGTGAAATGAGAGAGGAAATTGATGAGTATTTTAAGAAATTTAATCAACATTGAATCTGTGAGTAATCGAATCATCAACGAAGTAGAGGGCATTAATCGTGTCGTCTATGACATCACGAGCAAACCTCCGGGCACGATTGAGTGGGAGTAGGAAATGAGTGAAAATAAAACTACATTGCCCAATCTATTAAATAAAATGGTAGATTTTTTGAGAAAACAGAACTTACAATTAAGTAGTCAAAGTCGCGATGGGCGGATAAATTCAGCTTTTAATGAAGATGAAATCTTTAGACTTTTAGAAGCAAATTTTACTATAAACCTCCCAAATATGCGTGATTGGATAGATTTTAGCTTTTATGAAAATGATGTGTTTTATCCTGTAAATATTAAAGTTAGCACAACAAAAACAACCGATAATCTCAACTGCAAACTTGGAATCTATTACGCTTTAACAGGCAAAATTCTACCTTTTAATAATGGCGTAAGCTGGGAAGTGTATTTTAAAACTTTGAGTGAGAACTTAGAATCAAATAGCAAAGATTATTATTTTTTAATAGTAAATAAAGATACTCCTAGCGATGTATTTGCTACTTCGCTCAAAAGTTTAGAATCTATTTTGCCAAATGGTAATAATCTCCCCTTTCAAGCAAAATGGGACAATAATCGCAAACTGATAAATAGAGATTTTGAAAGTGCAAAAGCCTTTTTGCTTGGAACTTTTGAGGAATCTTTAAAGCTTCGGGCTGATGCTTATTTGCATTTTAGGACATATTTTTATGAATCTTGATGTAGTAAATTTGGGACAAGTTTTTACTCCACCGCATATTGTAAGTGATATGTTAGCCCTTATCCAAAGCACAAAGAGGCTTTCTAATCCTAGATTCTTAGAGCCAAGTTGTGGCAATGGGGTATTTTTCCAAAATCTACCTAAAAATAAAGTAGGTATTGAGCTAGATTCTAGTGTAATTTGTGATAAAGCAGTTTTGCGGGAAGATTTTTTTGCTTATCCTGTCAATGAAAAATTTGATTGCATTATTGGGAATCCACCCTATGTGCGTTACCAAGACATTGCCACATCTACAAAAACGCTTCTTAAGCCTTATTCTAAACTTTTTGATTCTCGCTCAAATCTCTATCTTTTTTTCATCTATAAGTGTATTTTGCACTTGCAAGATGGAGGAGAGTTGATTTTTATTACACCACGAGACTTTTTAAAATCAACCTCAAGTGCGCGCTTAAATGAATTTTTGTTTCATCAAGGTAGTATCACGCATTTTATTGATTTGGGCGATAAAAAAATTTTTGACAATGTCCAGCCAAATTGTGCGATTTGGCGCTTTGAAAAGGATAATTTTACCCGTGAGACGCAGTGCTTAAGAGAATTTTCTTGCATAAATGGACAGCTATTTTTTACCAAAAAAGCCTATACAATTCCTTTTAAAGGTTTGTTTTTTGTCAAGGTTGGAGCAGTGAGTGGAGCGGATTCTATCTTTGCGAATGAAAAATGGGGTAATATGGATTTTGTTTGCTCACAAAGTGCTAAAAGTGGCAAAACGAGAAAAATGATTTATGGAATCTATGGTAAGGATTGTGCGTATTTACAAGATTTTAAAGAACAACTTTTAAAGCGGAGGATTAAAAAATTTAATGAAAGCAATTGGTGGGAATGGGGCAGAGACTATTATAAAAGTGAGAATCCTAGAATCTATGTTAATACTAAAACGCGCAACAAGGAGCCTTTTTTCTTGCATTCATGTAATGTTTATGATGGTTCTGTTTTAGCAGTTTTTCCAAAGTTTGAGGTAGATTCTATAATGTTGAAAATGTTATGCGAAAAGCTTAATAATGTGGATTGGGAGGAGCTTGGATTTGTATGCGATGGGCGATTTTTGTTTTCACAACGAAGTCTAGAAAATGCAATGCTAGATTCTAACTTTTTAGAATTTACAAACAATAGAATCGTCAATGAAGTAGAGGGTGTTAACCGCGTGGTGTATGATATCACAAGCAAACCACCGGGCACGATTGAGTGGGAGTGAGAGATGAACTACTTTCTAAACCAAAGCATAGAATTATTTGTCCTCATATAATGAAATATATAAAATTAATATAGTTATAGAATAAGTGTTATGATAAACACAATGAAAAATGGATAAAAAGTGCGGCAGGGATTGTTTAATTACACTTTTGTGATAACCATTTCATTTGTTTAGTATCTTATTAGGTAAAATGAGAAAGATGAGTATAGAGAGGAAAACTTATTTAGATAATCAATTTTATCAAAAGTATTATCCTTGGTGTGGAACTACAAGTCTTGGAATCTATTGTGTTAGCAGGATTGCAAGCTATTATAATTGGGCAATAAAGCTGATGAAGAAATATTTAAAACAAAGAGATTTGTTTGAAGTCAATTGATAAATTTTGTGAGCTTCAAGAACCTGCAATTCTTTGTAGCTCACGCTTAAATCTTGCTCAAGATTGTCTAATATGTATGATACGCCTTTGCGACGATTTTCCATTTGCCATTGCTCTTAAAAAGCTGGTGTAAATCTGTGAAGTTTAATCCATGCCAATTTTCTATTATCACCCGAACACTCGCGATACTCTCATCAACATAAAGCACATCAATGCGAGATTTTGTGTCTTTTGCCTCTCCACTTTCATCAAGCACTTTGTAGAGATTCTCTATACTTCCACTCACTAGGCTACCATCTTTGTTTGTGCCTTGCATAATGGCATCTTTGGCAAAGGCTTGTTTAGCAATTTCACTTTTGCCTTGATTTGAGCCTTCTAGGTAGGTTTGTATCACTTGGATAATCGCTTCGTATTCACTAATTTTTGTCATTTTTTCTCCTTTAATTTTATTATAACTTGCAAAGCAATTTGGTGTGCTTCCAAAAGCCAATACACCCGCAATTTTTACGGAAGTTTTTAAAAAGCCTCTGCGTTTGAGATTCTTACATTTGCTCATTTGGATTTATCCCAAGACTTTGCGCAAATGTGCCCTATAATCTGCAATATATTGTTCTGCTTTAGGATTCTTTACTACATCATAGCAAGTAAAGCTAAGTAATGCAGACATTCCTACAAATTCGTGTGCTTTATGTAAATGCAAATTTACTCCGTCTATGCCGATTCCTCCAAAAAATTCGTTTTTATCTTCAAATGCGTTGAGCGGAGCATTCCAAGTCGTGCTAAACAGATATTTTTTTCTTTTTAGTAAGCCGCCTGTGCCATAGTTTTTGTTTGGATTGTCTCTGTGGCGTCCATCTCCTATTAAAAATTGACCTGTCTTAGCTCCTGCCATAAAGACTTTGTCAATGTATTCTTTAACAATCCAAGGTTCGCCCATCCACCAGCCCGGAAATTGCCAAATTAAAACATCAGAGCTTAGAATCTTTTGAGCTTCTTGGGTTTCATCGTAACCTTTATCAATGTGTGTTTCTATCACATTCAAGCCTAAAGATTCTAAAGTCTCTTTTGCCACTTCTTGCAAAGCCGCGCTAAGTTTGCCGCCGGATTCACAAAAAGCCTTACCGCCATTCAGTAGCAGAATCGTTTGCATTTTTACTCCTTTTAAAATTTTATTTAAGAATCTTGCGCAAAAATTCTTAAGAATTATAAATTAAACTTTAAATAAGTGCAATACGAAAATTAAAGTATGATACTCACTAGAAAGAGAGTATAATTTCTTAAAAAATTTAGGAATAAAAATGCAAAACACTTGTCCTACACAACTTTCACACGATTTATGCTTAAAAGATTCACCCTTTGCCTATACTCTTTCACTGATTGCGGGGAAATATAAAATGAGTATTCTGTATTGTCTTTTTCGTTTTGAGGTTGTGCGATATAATGAGATGAAACGTTATTTGCAGGGAGTTTCGTTTAAAACATTAACCAATGCGCTTAAAGAGCTTGAACGAGATAAATTAATAGAACGCAAAGAATATCCACAGATTCCACCAAAGGTAGAGTATCGCCTCTCTGCAAGAGGGGAGACATTGATTCCTATTTTGGATTCTATGTGTGAATGGGGCAAGAAAAATAGAGAAATTCGTTCAACTTAAAGCGGAAAGTTCTTTGCGAATGCCTGTAAAAAGCAAAAATTAACTTGCTTAAAAGTATAATAACATTTTAATTTTTAGAGGTTTGTAATGTCCAAATTTGAAACAAAATATATCTTTGTAACCGGTGGCGTCTTAAGTTCGTTAGGCAAAGGAATCACATCGTCTTCCATTGCAACTTTGCTTAAAAATTCTGGTTTTGAAGTTGGAATCTTAAAGATTGACCCTTATATCAATGTAGATCCCGGAACAATGAGTCCGCTAGAGCACGGAGAGGTTTTTGTAACCCAAGATGGTGCGGAAACAGATTTGGACATCGGACATTATGAAAGATTCTTGAATATGAATTTTTCTTCTAAAAACAATTTTACAACAGGGCAAGTTTATTTAAGCGTGATTGATAGAGAGCGCAAGGGTGGATATTTGGGAAAAACGATTCAAGTGATTCCTCATATTGTAGATGAGATTAAACATAGAATCCGATTAGCGGGTGAGGGAAAAGAGATTCTCGTTGTTGAGTTAGGCGGCACCGTTGGGGATATTGAAGGCTTACCTTTCTTAGAAGCAATGCGTGAAATGAAGCACGAATATGGAATCGAACGCGTGATTAGTTTGCATGTAACTTTGATTCCATTAATTCGTGCGGCAGGTGAGTTAAAGACAAAGCCGACACAGCATAGCGTGCAAGAGTTGCGCAGAATCGGAATCACGCCACAAATTATTATTGCACGCACAGAAAAGGAGATTCCAAAAGAATTAAAAAATAAGCTTTCTATGAGTTGTGATGTAGATTATGATTGCGTGATTATGGCACAAGATGCTAAAAGCATTTATCAAATGCCACTGAATTTTCTCAAAGAGGGAATGCTAGTGCCTATTGCTAGATTTTTAAAGTTGCCTGAATTTAAGCCTGATATGAAAGAATGGGATTTGCTTGTTAAGCAAATTTTAGCACCACAAAATGAAGTAACTATCGCATTTGTAGGGAAATATTTAACTTTGAAAGAATCCTACAAATCGCTCACGGAGGCGTTAATTCACGCGGGAGCGAATCTAGATACAAAAGTGAATATTCAATGGATTGATAGTGAGGAGCTAGAGAAAAGCGAGGAGGCTCTTAATAGTCTTAAATATGTGAATGGAATCCTTGTGCCCGGTGGTTTTGGTGAAAGAGGGATTGTCGGAAAGATGAAAGCCATAGAGTTTGCGCGAATCCATCAGATTCCATTTCTTGGGATTTGCTTGGGAATGCAATTGGCGATTTTGGAGTTTTGTCGCAATGTGCTTGGGATTAGCGATGCGGATTCTATGGAATTTAACCCAAATACAAAAGAGCCTGCAATCTATTTGATTGAGAACTTCATTGACCAGCAAGGCAAGGAGCAGATTCGCACACATACTTCGCCTATGGGAGGCACAATGCGCTTGGGAGAATACGAATGTCATACAAAAGAGGGCAGTAAATTGCAAGCTGCTTATGGAGGACAAAAGATAGTCAAAGAGCGACACAGACATCGTTATGAGGCAAATCCCAATTATCGCTCTAAGCTAGAATCGCAAGGTATGATTGTAAGCGGCGAGAGCAAAGGCTTAATTGAAGCAATTGAGCTAAAAGAACATACTTGGTTTGTTGCGGTGCAATTCCACCCAGAATTTACTTCCCGCTTGCAAGCACCCAATTTGGTAATTTTAGAATTTATTAAACAATCCTTAAAATACGCTCTTAAAGATTCTCTTTGATTCCACATTTAGATTTGCTAACCAAAGAAGCAATCCACTCAAAACTATCCGAACGTTTCCGAGACGATACGATTATGAGTTTAAAGGATTTACCTTTGCCCCAAAAGCTCAAAAATTTATCGGAAATTGCGAAAAAGATTGCACAAGCAATCCACCAAAATCAAAAAATTGTTGTTGTGGGGGATTATGATGTAGATGGCGTGGTATCTTGCGCAATTCTTTATGAATTTTTTAAAAAACTGCATTACAAAATAGAGATTGAGATTCCTAATCGTTTTTCAGATGGCTATGGATTGTCTTCAACGATTATTGCGCGACTAGATTGCGATATGATTATTACCGTGGATAATGGAATCAATGCAATAGAGGCAGCAAAAATCTGTCAAGAAAGGGGGATTGAGCTCATTATTACAGACCATCATACGCCACAAGAGGAATTACCGGAGGCATTGATTTGCAATCCTAAACTCTCTAATGATTTTCCAGAGCCTGAAATCTGCGGCGCGTGTGTGGCGTGGTATTTATGCGCTGCGCTAAAAGATGAAATGAAGTTAAAAGTGCAGATGGTAGAATTTTTGGATTTGTTGGCACTTGCGATTGTAAGCGATGTGATGCCATTGCGTGGAATCAATCGCGTGTTGCTTAAAAAGGGCTTAGAAGTCTTGCGTCAAAGTCAAAGAATTGCATTGATTCACTTGAGGGAACATTTTTCAAAATACAATTTGGACGCGCAATTAATTAGCTATTATATTGCACCCTTGCTGAATTGTGCGGGTAGAATGGAGCACGCTCTTTTGTCTTATCGTTTTTTAGTTACAGATAAGTTTTCAGAATCCAAACAATATCTTAAAAAATTGTTAGATTTAAATGCTAAGCGCAAAAGCTTGCAAAATACAATTTACGAAGAGGCAAAAGAAATGTTTCTTGCGCAAAAAAACTCTCAAGAGTTGCCTTTTGTTTTGGTATTTAAAGAATCTTGGCACGAAGGGATTATTGGCATTATTGCTGCGCGATTAAGTGAGGATTTTTTGAAGCCTAGTATTGTTTTGACTTTAAAAGACGGAATCTTAAAAGGCAGTATGCGCTCTGTGAGCGTGGATTGTATGCAGGTTTTAGAAGCCAATAAGGAATATTTGGTAGCTTTTGGCGGACATATTGGTGCAGCGGGATTGAGCTTAAGACTGGAAAATTTAGAAAGCTTTAGAATGCAATTAATGAAGTTTCAGTATCAGCAGGGCATTCCTATGCAAGAAACGCGCTTTAAAGAAGTGCTAGGTAGATTACCTTTGGATTTAGTCCGAAAGGATTTGTTTAGAATGATTCAGGATTTTGAGCCTTTTGGGCAAGACAATCTGTTGCCTAGATTCTATACAGAAGCGCAGATTGTTGATGTGCGTTATTTTGGTGCAGGACATAGTAATGTGAAATTGCAAGAGAATGGAGCAAGGCATAATGGCTTGGCGTTTTTTAAGGATTTGCGAGAAAATGTAGGGCAGAAAATCGGCTGTATTTATTCGTTGCAATGGGATAAATATAATCAAGATGTAGTTTTAAATCTTGAGCATTATGAGTTTTTGTAATTTTTAACCCTTTGTGAGAAAATTGAAATTAGAATTTATTAGAATCGTAATGCGCTTATTTTGCAAAAACTATTGAGTAGGGCAGGAAGTAAGAGAAGTGCGCTAAGTAACATAAGCAACATTACAAGGGTGGTGAGGAATCCAAAATAAATTGTAGGGATAAAATTACTGCTCATCATCGCACAAAAACCCACCACAATAATGAAAGTCGTGTAATACATTGCACTTCCAATAGAATCGTGAGATTCCAAAATCGCGTCTTGGAGGGAATGATTCTTGATTTCTGCCTTAAAGCGATGAATGTAATGAATTACATCATCTACGCCAATCCCAAGGGAGATTGCGGCAATCGTAACCCCCATAAGGTCTAATGGAATCCCACTAATGCCTAAGATTCCAAAAATTGCGCTCAAAGGAAGAATATTAGTTAAAAGCGCAATAATGGCAAGCTTGAGATTTCTAAAAATCCACAAAAAAACTAGGAAGATAATTCCAATCACAAAGCTCAAAGTATCCACCTGCGAGGAAATAAGGTTTTGGAGTAAGTTATTATACAAAACCATTACACCATTGACTTGCACTTGCACTTTTTCATTTTGTAGCAAGGATTCTAAATCTTTGCGGATTTGAATAATAAAGTCATTGCGCTTTAGGGTGGGATTGGAATCAAAAGTGCGCAGAACAAAACGTAATTGATTTTGCTCTAAATTTGCATAAGGCGTGAAAATTTGCGCTTTAAGAGTGTCCCGTGCATTTTTATAGAGAAATGCAATCGTCCAATCATCAGCGTTAATTCCTAGATTGCCTATTAGGCGTACCAAACTATGCAAGCTTAAAACAGAGCCAGCATAAGGATTGTCCTCTAAGTAGTTATGCACGATTTTGGCTAATCTTAGTTTTTGGCTATCAAACCAATAAGTGTCTTGCGATTCTAGTGAGTTAAATTCTGCTTCAAATTCATCGTCTATTGAGGATTGTGTTACTTTGTTTGGAAAGGTAAGGAGAATCTCCAAAGGCACCGTGCCACCCAAATCTTTATCAATTTTGAGTAAGCCTTGTTTGATTTGGCTAGAATCTTTAAAGTAATTTACAAAGCTGTTTTCAACTTTTAGGTTTTGGATTCCATAAAGACTGAAGGCAACGCAAAGAATCGCAAAGAAATAAATCATTTTTGACTTGCGGATTGCTAGATTGGCACAAAATTCTAAGAATCTTTGCTGTCTTGTAGAAAGTTTTGTGGTATGTTTTGGCTTATCTAAGAGAGCTGAAACGCTTGCAAATAGCACAAAGGTAAAGAGCAGTGCAACGCTCACACCAAGACTCATCACAATACCCAAATGGATAATGGGTAAAATATTGGAATAAATAAGGCTAAGAAAGCCAATCATTGTTGTAAAAGCTGCAAAAAAACTTGGCATTTGTTTAGTTAAAAGCGTCGCATAGAGGAGATTTTTTTGCGAAGCTTTAGGAAATTTGGAATAAAACTCTAAATAGGCTACGATTAAATGCACAACCAAAGAAACATTGATAATGAGCAACAAAGAAACATAATTAGAGGAAACTACCGTAATTTTAAACCCAAATGCGGCAAAGATTCCACTGCTGACTACGAGGGTAAAAAGACAAATAAGAAGCGTCAAAAAAACGAATCGCAAATGCCCAAAAAATACCCAAAGCATCAAAGCCAAAATCACGCTAAGGCTTGTCCCATAGGTGATGAGGTCGGATTTCACATAGGCAATCATATCACTAGCAATCAGTGTGATTCCACCAATTTGCAAGCCCTCATATTTGTTTTGCAGATTTTTGAGCATCGTAATGGTTGCGTCATTTTGTGTTTGAACTTTCCCTTTTTCTTGCTCAATGAGTTTTTGGATTTCTTGCTTTTGGGATTCGTTTGTTTCGGTATTTTTAAGCTCTCTTAATTGTTCTAAGCGCGTATTGTTTTTGAGATAGATTAAAATTCCCGCTGTTTTAAGGTCTTTGGAAATGAGATTTTGCGTATAAAAGGGGTGATGGAGGATTTCTTGTTTTGCTAATTCAAAATCCGTTTGCACAGAAAGTAGGGTAAGATTTGCCTTGAGGGATTCTTGTAGCTCTAAATTTGGCGCACTTTTAAGTAAGGGCGCATTGAGAATACTCAAGATTCCATCTATTTGTGGAATCTGTTTTAAATCGTTGGTAAGGTTTTGCAGGGTTGTCAAGAAGTCGTGATGAAAAACATCTCCTTTTTTTGGACTTAAAGCCAAAATAAGAAAATCTTGTGTAGTGTAATTTTTGATAATAGAATCGTAAGTTTTAAAATCTTTGTCATTTTCTAGTATCAAACTATCCGAACTTGCATCAATGGGTAATTTAAGTGCGAAAAAGCCAAAAACAAAAAAAATTATCGCACAAAAGGTGAGTGTAAGTTTTGGAGCATTTAAAATTGCGCGGTAGAATCGCAAAAACAAATTATTGTTTTGGGGATTCAAAGGTAATTTCACTTTTGAGTTTGGCAAGCAAGGTTTGGAAATCACTATGTGCTAGAATATCGCTAAATTGGGAACGATAAGTTTGAATCACGCTAATGCCCAAAATATCTACATCATAAATTTTCCAATCTCCCTCTTTTTCGTAAAATTTAAAGATAACATAATTGAGTTTGCCATCTAAAACCATAGAAGTTTTTAAGTTATAGCGATTGTTTTTGGGTTGTTCTCCGCCAAGCACTTCTAGTTTTTCGTCTTTGTAAAGTCTTAATTTATCGGTGAAACTCCTTTTGAGATTCTGTTCAAAAGCTTGCGTGTATTCCTCTTGTTGAATTTTGGTTAGTGTCTTGTAATCTTTGGAGAGGGAAAGTTGCGCCATAAGATTGTAATCAAAAATAGAATCAAACATTATAAAAATTTCTTTTGCAATGTTTTCTACTTGCGTAGAGGAGATTGCAGAATCTTTGGGATTTTTTGTGGTGTTTTTTTGCAAAATTTCTAGTGTTTTTTGTATATTTTGCGTCATTGTGCTTTGTATTTGGGATAATTCCAATCCAAAAGCCAAAGCATTAAAAACTCCAAACAAAAGGCTGAAAGCAAATAAGATTCTATAAAAAGTTTTTGAAATTGTCATTTATTTCCTTTATTTTCTAAGATAAGTTCGTTACGTCTTTGTTCATAAGAATCACGAAACAAAAGATAGCTATCTAAGGAGTCTTGATAGAGAGAATCTAAAGTCGCCTTATGTCTTGCGGAGTAGTTGGCTACTTCTAGCACACCGGCACCGATTGCAAGTTCGCTAGGTTGAATATAGTTTGTGGGGTAGGCTAGGGCATTAAGCGGTAGGGTTAATGTATCGCGAAAGTTGCTAGGTCCAAGAAGTGGCAAAACAAGATGAAATTCGCTTCCCATTCCCCATTTGCCAAGAGTAATACCAAAATCATTGTGATGGGAATACAAGCCATTTTGTGAGGCAATATCAAAGATTCCTAAGATTCCAGCAGTAGAATTAAGAGCAAAGCGTCCAAGTTCGTCCATTGCGACTTTTGGCTCTCCAGCAAGCAAAGAGGCAAGGAATCGCAAAGGCGAGGCGAGATTGTCAAAAAAGTTATAAATTCCAAGTCTAAAACCAAGTGGCATAGCATAATTATAAGCGTCTAATGTAGGGCTAATCACATAATCATAAATCCCCCAATTTATATTGTGCATCAAGCGATTATAACGTATAAGCGGGTCTTTGACAGGAGTTTGTTGTTTATATTCGTTTTCAAAGTCATTTAAAAATTCCTCTTTTTGTGTGGGTTGCAGGGATTCCTTTTCTATGGAATCTTGCGCATAGACAAACAATCCCAAGAGAAAAACTAAAAGCAATTTGTGCATAAAACTTCCTTATATATGTTGCAAGATTTGTTGTGTAAGATGAGATGTGTCTAATCCCAACTGCTCTTCTATTTCTTCTGCTTTGCCGTGTGCGATAAAATCATCTTCAAACTCAAACGAATGAATTTTTATTTGCAAATTATTTTCTTGAGCGAAAGCACTTAAAATTTGTCCCACACCACCAATTTTTGCACTATCGCTAAAGATAAACCATTTTTTATGATTTTTGCTAAGAGTGAGCAATGTTTCTTTATCCAATGGCTTAACAAATCGCAAATCTACAAGGCTACAAAGAATATTTTGTTTTTCTAATTCCAATAAACATTCATAAGCTCGTCCCACGCCATTGCCATAACCAAGTAGTAAAATTTCACTTTGAGAATTTCTAAGAATCTCTAGTTTTCCTAGCGCAAAAGGCGTAGGTGCAAAAAGATTTTCATCTAGCTTAAAAGATTTTCTTGGGTATCTAAAGGCGCAAGGTGCGTTTGAAAAATGATGTGCAAAATGCACGGCAGATTCTAAAGTTGCTTGGTCTCTAGGAGCAAAAAGCACAAAATGTGGAATCATATTCAAATAAGCAATATCAAAAACACCTTGATGTGTTTCTCCGTCTTCTCCCACGATTCCTGCGCGGTCAATGGCAAATTTTACAGGCATTTGCATAATGCCGACATCGTGAATGATTTGGTCAAATGCACGTTGCAAAAAGGTAGAATAAATCACGACAAAAGGTTTAAAGCCTTCTTTGGCAAGCGAACTTGCTTGTGTTGTTGCGTGTTGTTCGGCTATAGCAACATCCCAAAAACGTTCTGGAAAGGTTTTGATGAGCAAATCAAGCCCTGTGCCACTAGGCATTGCTGCAGTGATTCCAACGACTTTGGAATCTTCTTTGGCAATTTCTAGCAAAGTTTGAGAAAAGATTTGTGTTGGGGATTTTCTACTATTTTTGGCTAATGCTATGCCATTTTGTCTATCAAATGGGCTGACACCGTGCCATTGTTCCAAGTGTCCTTCCGCAATTGGATAACCTTTGCCTTTGAGGGTTTGAGCATGCACAACGATAGGTTTTTGAATGCTTTTAGCAAGACGCAAGGCTTCAATAATTTCTTTGAGGTTATGCCCATTAATAGGTCCGATATAGTCCAATCCAAGCTCCTCAAAAAGCATTCCGGGGGTGATTAACTTGATAGACTCTTCAAATCGTTTAGCAAGATAAGTGGCATTGGGCATATTATTGATAACATTTCCGATTTTATTTTTGATGTTTTGGGTGAATTTTCCTGCAATTGTTTGTGAAAGATATTTGCTGATTGCTCCAATGGGTTTTGCGATACTCATTTCGTTGTCATTCAAAATAATTACCATAGGATATTTGCGGTCACCAAGCTCGTTAAGTGCTTCATAGGCTAGCCCTGCGCTCATTGAGCCATCACCGATTAAAACAACAGGAATATTGCTTGCTCCTTTGAGGCAAAAGGCTTTAGCAACTCCTACTCCTAAAGAGATAGAGGTAGAGCTATGTCCAGCAATAAAATAATCTTGATTGCTTTCACTTGGCTTAGTAAAACCACTAATGCCGCCTTTTTGGCGCAAAGTTTCAAAGGAATCCCAACGTCCTGTTAGGAGTTTGTGTGTATAGGCTTGATGGCTTACATCAAAGATGAAAGGGTCTCTTGGATTATCAAAAACACAATGCATACCAATGATGAGTTCAACTGCACCCAAAGTGGAGCTTAAATGTCCGCCATTTTTAGAAACAACCTCTAAGATTCTGTTACGCACTTTTTGAGCAAGATGATTTAGGGAGACAAAATCTTCTTCGTCAAATTCCTTTTGACGCAAAATCTCTAAGTATTTAGAATCTAAAGGCATTATAGTTTATTCTCCAAAATGGATTTTTTTAAGGTTTCAAAACGTGTGAAAATATCCCCATCAATATTTCCCTCACTGCTTAAAATCACAATACCTCCTTTAGCAATTGCTTGGTCGGCTTCTAATATAACATAATTCAAATCCTTAAGGGATTCTTTGATATCTTCTAAATCACCGGGAAAGACTTTTAGGGTTACTTGTGTGTTTTGTGATAAATCTTGCAAAAGTGTACGTGCTAAAGAGGAAGCAATTTTTGCACTATTGGTGCTAATTTCTGCGGCAATCACTTCTTTGGCAATATCTAGTGCAATAGAGCTTAGCTCTTTTTCTAGGCTTAGAATATGGTTTTTGGATTCTGCAATATTGCTATCAATGCGTTTTATGCTTAAAGCATAAAGCTCTTTTTGGCTATTAATTTGTGTTTCTAGTTCTTGTTTGGCTTGTTGATAACCCTCATTGATACCTTGTTCTTTGGCTTCTGTTTTGGCTGCATTTACCCTTTCGTTAATTTCTTTTTCTTGTTTGTCAAATTGTTCTTGTAATTTTTGCAAAGATTGTGCTAGCTGGTCGCTTTTTTGCAGGATTTTATCAATTACTTCGGTTTCAAAAAGCTTTAGCGCAGGTGCATCAATGCTTGGTTCTGTTGGTTTAGGTGTTTCTACAACTTGCATAGTGGGCTGGGGAGTCTCAACTGCTTGTGGTTCTTCATTGGATTGTGCTTGTTTTTCTGATTTTTTAGAAATTTCCATATTTCTAAAATTATATTTTTTAATATCATGCCTCTCTTTGTGTGCCTCTGTAATGATATTTTCATGTTCGTTAATATTATTCAATGGTATCCTCTTGTTCGCCGATTTGGATTATGCCTTGCTCTGAAAGCGATTGGACTGTTTCTACGATTCTACGTTGAGCCGCCTCTACATCTTTGACTTTTACTGCGCCCAAAAATTGCATTTCCTCTAAAAATTGCTCTCCTGCCCTTTGGGACATATTGGACATAAATTTTTGCTTTAACTCTTCTGGAGAAGCCTTAAGAGCCAAAATAAGGTCTTTTTTGTCAATGATTTTAAGAATCTCACGAATCGCATTATTGTCTAGCTTTTCAATATCTTCAAAAGTAAACATCATTTCTTTAATTGCAGCAGCTAATTGGTCGTCAATCTGCTCAATATAAGCAATTGTTGCTTTAGCTGCCTTTTGCCCTAAGCGGTTGAAAACCTCTGCAACCGCACGGATTCCACCCACTTCTACTTTGTAGCTTGTGAGCGATTCTAGTTTGTTTTCCAATACGGTAGAAACGCGCTTAACGACATTGGGGGAAATATCGCCTAAGTTTGCCATACGAATCGCAATTTCTGCACGCAAATCATCGGAGAAAAAGTTTAATGTTTCCGCCGCATTGGTTGGGTCCATATGTGCTAGGATAAGGGCAATAGTTTGCGGGTGTTCGTGAATAATGAAATCAGATAATTGTTGTGGGCGCACACGCGAAAGGTAAGCAAAGTTTTGGGAAGATTGCATAGATTTGGCAAGCTTGTCCAAAACTTTTTTTGCCGCTTCTGGTCCCAATGTGCGATAAAGCAATTCTTTGGCGTATTCAAAACCGCCTGTGGAGATGTATTGATTGGATTGAAAAATAGCATAAAATTCCTCTAAAACTGCTCCACCAAGTGCCTTGTCTATCCCTGAATTTTGCGCAATATATTTAGAAACTTCAGTAATGGAATCCAAATCTAAATTTGAAAAAATCTCACCCGTGATTTCATCACCTAATTGCACAAGTAAAATTGCGATTTTCTCCGCCATTGAAAATTCATCGTATTGTGCTTGTTGTCGCGGACTTAATGTAATAGAAGGCATTAGTGTTTTCCTCCCCCACCCATATTATCAAGCCCAAGTTCATCATGCACTAAGGTTTGAAAAAGATTTGCAAGTTCGGCTGGTTTTTCCATCGCAATTTCCTTGATTTTTTCTAATAAAACATTGTATTTAATCTCATCTTCATTTCCGCTACCAAAGCCAAGTTGGTCTTCAATTCTGCGCCGCACCTCGTTAAGTCTGTCACTATTTTCTTCTTCATCTTCATCAATTTTGATAAGAGATTCAAGCTCTTCTTCCTCATCTGCTCTTGCTTCAAGCATACGCTCACTGAAAGGCACGATAACTTTTTTGTAAAAGAAAAATAGAATCAAGCCCACGATACCGTATTTTAGCAGAGGCATAAAAGGTGCTAGAAGCGCAGATGCAGTTTCTAGGAATCTTTCTAAAGGTGTACGTGCTTTGAATCCGGATAATTGCCCGTTTAATTGAAAATTGCTGACGGAAACTTCATCACCTCTTTGTTGATTATAACCAATGGCTTGACGCACAAGAGCTGAAATCTGTTCCATTTCCTCATCGTTTAAAGCAGTGTATTCTAATTTTTCCACACCCTCTTCGTCTAATTGTTTGGAGTATTTACCATCTACAACAACAGCAGCAGAAAGTCTGCGAATCGTGGCAAATTCTCCTTTGATGTTGGAAATAGTCTTACTGATTTCAAAGTTAGTGGTGTTTTGGGTTTTCTCATATTTTTCTTTCGTGTCATCGTCTTCCAATCCTTGCACAGGTCCAATGTTGCTCACTACTCCCGGCACCCCCCCAATCTCTTTTGGTCGGAATCCTTCGCGTTTTTCTTCTAAGTCTTGAATGCTGCGCACAACATTATTGGGGTCGTAATATTCTTGTGTGCTTTCTTTTTGAGCGAAGTCAAATTCTGCTGTAACCTTTGCTACTACGCCTTCTCTTCCACCCGTAATAGGAGCTAGAATATTGACAATTTTTTCTTCTAGAGTTTGTTCAAAGTTGGTTTTGTAACGCAGTTGCGCTGCAGCAAGTTCCCTTGCTCCTCCTAGCTCATCTAATTCGCTTAGCGGCTCTCCCTTTTCATTTACGACTTCAACATTTTCAATAGTTAAATTTGGAATCGCAGAGGAGACGATGTTTTTGATTCCTGAAATCTGTTTAGGTGTTAAACTTTGGGCAGGCTTAAAAGCAAGGACAACAGATGCCGTAGGCGGTGTTTGCTCGCTAACAAACACGGTCTTTTCTGGCTGTGCTAAATGCACGGTTGCTTTTTGGATTGGTGCAAGACTTTCAATCGTGCGTGATAATTCTCCCTCCAATGCGCGTAAATATTTAATGCGTTGGTCAAAATCTGTTGCTCCAAAATCTTTGGTATCAAAAATTTCAAATCCAATTTTGCTACTTTTTGGGATTCCATTGCTTGCTAATTTCATTCTCTGTTCATAAACAAACTCTTGAGGAATTAGAATCGTATTGTCTTTTGGGATTTTGTAAGGGATTCTGTCTTGCTGGAGTTGTTGGACAATCAGTGCGCCATCTTCTGGGCTTACACCTTCAAACAATACCGCATATCCCGGATATAATACTCCCGCTTTATTGGTAGAATTCCAAACAACAAGAGCAGCAATAAAGCCAACTACAGCAACAATAGTTGCTAGAATAACGATTTTTTGTTTTTTATTAAGTTTTTTGTAGAGATTTCTAATCTGTTCAAATAATGCTTTTAAGTCCAATGCTTAATCCTATCTTTCATCTAAGTATTGTTCAAATAATGTAAAAAATTTCTTGTTTTGTTCGTGTGTTCCTAATGTAATACGAATTGCATTGAGACCATAAGAAGCGAGATTTCTAATAATCATACCTCTTTGTAATAAATAATCTGCAATTTGTGTAGAATCTAGCGGAGATTCAAAATAATAGGTAATAAAGTTGGTATAACTTGGAGTGTATAAGAAACCTTTTTCTTTGGCAAAACCCTCAAAACTAGGCATTTGCATTAGGTTATTTTGGAGGCTTTTTTGGATATGTTCTTGGTCTTTTAATGCTTCAAGTGCTGCTGCTAGAGATAAAGTGGTGAGATTAAAAGGTGGGCGAAGTTTCAGAAGAGCTTGGATAATCTCTTGTTGTGCGATTCCATAGCCTATACGCATACCGCCCAATCCATAGGCTTTTGAAAATGTGCCTAGATAAATTGCGTTAGGAAATATTTCAATAAGTGTTTTTGGATTAATAGCCTTGGTAGAATCTTTTGCTTTTGCGTATTCTTGATAAGCTCCGTCAATCACAATGAGACAATTTTCATCTACTTGTTTTAAGAAATCAAAAGTTTCTTTTGAATCCAAACATTCCCCTAAAGGATTGTTAGGGATACACAAAAAAATTATTTCTGGTTTGTGTTGCTGATAGGATTCCAAAAATTCCTTTAAATTGTGTTGATGACTTGCTGTGCGAATAACTTCTGCCCCTACGGCTTTGGCATAAACTTCATACATCGCAAAAGTGGTTTTTGCCATTAGAATTTTACTTTTTTGATTGGCTTTAGCGTGAATACAAAATTCAATGATTTGGTCGCTTCCTGAACCAATAATAATTTCGTTGCTTTGAACTTTGTAGAACTGGCTTAATGCTTTCTTTAGCGCAAACATAGAATCATCGGGGTATAAATGTGCATTGCAAGCGTTTTGAATGATTGCTTCTATTGCTTTTGGGCTAGCCCCTAAAGGATTTTCATTGGAAGCAAGTTTGACGATTTCATTTTCTGGGATTCCGAATTCTCTGACGACGAGTTCAATAGGTTTCCCTGCTTCATAGGTTTTAATAGAATCAAGCGTGGTGTTAAAAGTCATCTAAATGCCCTACAAGTAAAATAATTTTGCTATTGTAGCAAATTTTAGCCTAAAAGGTGCAAAATTTACAAAATCATACGCATCATATCAATAAATTGGTCTGTGCTACCTTTGGTAACAAAATAAGAGATTCCTTCTTTTTTGGCGTTTTGCAGGGTTTCCTCACTCATTCCTTTGGATATAATAGCGCAAAAAACAGGAATCCCAACAGAATCCTTAAACATTTCAATGTATTTTTTTCGGAAAGCTAAAATATCCATTTCCTTGACTTCCCATTCCATTACAACAATATGAAACTCTAGTGGTTGAGATAAACGCAGATTGTCTCGCGGGTCGCTGGAAGTAGAAACTTGTAAATCACTATCAAAGTTTCTTAGATATTCTTTGTAATATTTACCATCTTTGGGGTCTTCTTGAATCAGCAAAATATTTCTCTTAGAAAAGGCTTCAAGATATTTAAGTAAATCAAAAAGCCCTTTTGTTTCTTTGCGAATCTTATTGTGGTCTAAGCTACGCAAAAAATATTTCAAAAATGTTTTAGAGCTATAAGTGCCTGTGATTCCTGCTTCAATAAAGAATCTTCGCACGCTTAGGCTTCGTTTTGCTCTCTCCCACAATAAAAAGTCTAAATCATACGCTTTGGCATTCAAAAGCTTGATAAAATCTTTCTTTAGTTCTTTTGTGAGAGGCAAATAATTTTTTAAAAAAGGTTCAAAAAACTTTTCTGAAAATTCTTCTCCTGCTTTGGTGATTTTGGCTAATTTTTCCTTTTGTTGGGAGAGATAATGCAACAAATCCACATAACGTTTGCGGAAATTTTTGAGGTTATTTTGTGCTTGAATATAGCTTGCGCTGCTTTTATCGTGGCGCGCAGCAAATTGATTTTCCATATTTTTAAGTGCTTCTCCCATAGAGGCTTGCTGGATTGTAGTGCTTTTGATGATAGATTGTGTAGTTTGGATTAATTCTTCGTTTTTGACAAATTCAATTTGATGTGCAAGAAATATTTTTTCGTAAGAATATTGTGGAGGGTAAGAAGATTTTTTGATAAAAGATTCATATTCTTTATCTAATTTTCCAAGTTCGGATTTTAGGTTGCTTAAAGCTAAGTTTGGAATCGTGCTATCTAGCTCAAAAAGGTCATTGTAAGCTGTAAATAAGAATCTTTTAATGCGTAAAAAATCCAAATCTTTATTGGAGTTAATGTCTTTTTCATAATGTTTGATGAGATTTTCAGTTCCACCAAAATAATCATAAATACAATCTTTTATGCTTTTAGTTTGGTGAATTGCAAATTCCTCTAGCGGAACTTTTTTAGGACGCACGACACTCACTTGTTTCTTGTCGTCTGTGAGTTCAAATTCTACTTCCATATTGGGCGTAATTTCTTTGAAATCTCCGTCCCATACGCGTAAGTCAAATTCAAATTTGCGTTTGTTGTGTGCTTGCTCAATTAAACCCCGCTTTTTTTGAGCATTTAATCCAACCAAAAAACCATTCATTCTGCGCCTTATAATAAAATCTTGATTATATCAAAAAATTTTATTATAAGGTTTGGCAATTTGCACTAATTGACTTAAAAATTGATTTTTTTGTCTTAACCAATAAGTTTTATCACAAATTAAAATAATTCCCTTTTTTGCTCGCGAAAAAGCAACATTGAGTGCAAAAAGTGCTTTTTGATTGCTAGAATCATTAAGATGATAATGCAAAATGACAGGTGAAAAAAGGACATAATCAAATTCTTGTCCTTGTGAAGAATGAATCGTCCAAACACATTCTTCTTTATAAAGTGCAGGCATTGTTTTTAGGATTAATTGCCTCTGATTTACAAAAGGTGTGAGAATCGCAAAGTCTTGATGTGCATTCAAAAATTCACGTGCTAAGTTACAGCATTGTAAGGCTTCATTATAATTTGCTTTATCTAAAGGTTGTGTTTTTGGCATTTGCGAAATATCTAAGCAATGTAGATAAGTTTTTGTGTTCAATCCTTGAAGGTTATTTTTATAAATATAGGTATTAAGCAAATGTGCGAGATTATTACCATAGCGATAGGTTTGCGTTAAAGTAAAAACTTGTGAAATTGGGGGATTTTCACTAGGAGAGGTAGAATCCAAAAATAAATTTTCCTCTTCAAAATTTCTTTGAATCTTGAAAAATTTTTCCATAAAAAGCGAAGAGTATTGCCATAATCTTGAGGGTTTCCATTGTGATTCTTTGAGATGAGCAGAGCTTAATATGCACACGGGTTGTAGTTGCTTATGGTCTCCTAGCAGTGTAATAGGCTTATTAAATGCGCACAAAGGCAAGGTTTTTATCAATGGAGCAAAACCTGCTTCATCAATGAAAAAATGCTTAAAATCTATTGTATGCAAATCGTTTCTGCGCAAAAAAGTATCCAAAGTCATTGCAATAACCAAAGAATCTTGTAAGGATTTTTTATAATCTATCGCTTTATTTTCTAGCAATAAATCACAATTTTTAGGGAAATTTTCGGCGAATCTTTGGCTAGGTGTGCCAAGTCTTAGTATTTTACAAGTTTCAATCCCGATTGCATCTAAATTAGCAATTAGAGTTGTTAAGCATTGCTCCAGTGCGTTGTTTGTCGGAGCAAGAATCGCCACTTTACAATTTGCTTTGAGATAAAACGCAAGGGCGTGCAAAAGCACCACTTTTGTTTTGCCACTCCCTGCAGCTCCCCAAACATAGCAAAATGGGCTTTCAAAGATTCCTTTAAGCGCATTGAGTTGTTCTAAATGTGGTGGAGTTGGCAAGTCTTTTAAGGATTCAATATCAGGCTTTAAAAGAGGTGGAATCGTAGGGAGTTTTAAGGTATGTTCTTGCAGATAAAAATTCATCACATTGACAACAAGAAATTTTAAATCAGAAATCAGTTGCAGGGATTCCTTTTGTGCAAATAACTTTTTGCAAAGCCTTTCCTCCATACTTAAACTAAGCACTTTGGATTTTTCATCATAAGAAAGAATGCTCATTGCTTCTTCGGATTCTTTTTCTAATATAAATTCTTCTGTTGGAGTGCGTAGAATCAAGCTTTCTGTGCTTTTGAGCTTGTATTCTAGTTGCAAGCTCAATCCAAAAATATCTTTAGAGATATTCCGAATCTTAACAATCTCAAGACCCTTATCATAGGTTTGCATATATTGCAAATAATTTTCTGCTGCACAAACCAAGAAATCTTGCGTTTGGGTAGTTAGATTAAGCAGGGCGTATTCCTTGATATTTGTAATACGCAGCACAAGCCCCTTCGCTACTAACCATACAACTTCCTAGAGGATTTTGTGGATTGCAAAATTTACCAAAAAGTTTGCAATCAAAAGGTTTTTTGTTGCCTCTTAGAATCTCTCCACATAAGCAACCCTTATGTTCTTCCTTTGCGATTCCGTCTAAATGTTCTTTAAAAAGAATACTTGCGTCGTAGTTTGCAAACTTTTTTTTGAGGCGCAAAGAAGAATGAGGAATCTCTCCAAGTCCTCGCCAATAAAAGTTGTCGTCTAGTTCAAAATAGCGTTGGACAAGTTTTTGAGCCTTTAGATTACCTTGTGCAGTTACGCTGCGCGCATATTGCGTTTCTACTTTTGGTGTTTGGTGTAGCACTTGTTGGACAATGCTTAAAAGACTTTCTCCTACATCTACGGGCTCAAATCCGCAAACTACAATAGGAATCTTAAATTTTTCTAAAAGAGGTCGGTAGATTTGAGAGCCTGTAATCACGCTCACATGAGAAGGTGCTAGTAATGCGCTAATCTGGCAATCTGGCGCGCTTAAAATTGCCTCAAGAGGAGGTGGCACTAAAACATGATTGCAATGTAGCGAAATATTATGGAATCCCAAAGCAACGACTCGCTCTAAGAGTGCAGCAGACATTGGAGTTGTCGTCTCAAAACCAATGGCAAAATACACGACGCGTTTTGTGGGATTCTCTTTAGCAATTTTTAAAACCTCCAAAGGAGAATAAACAAAACGCACATCAAACCCTTTTGCTCTTGCGTTTTGTAAGCTTCCATAGCTTCCGGGCACTTTAATCATATCTCCAAGTGTAACCAAAATCACATCTGTTTGACTTGCAATTTTGTAAGCACAATCAATCCGATTCTTTGGCATTACGCACACAGGACAGCCCGGTCCATGCACAAATTCTATTTTATCAGGCAAAAGTTCTGGTAAGGCGTATTTCATAATTGTATGTGTATGTCCGCCACAAACTTCCATAATTTTTAAAGGTTTTGTTAGATTCTTGCTTAATGTTTTTAGGGCATTAAAAGTGCGCGTAATGGTTTGAGTATTGCGGTAAGTATCAATGTAGGGATTCTCTATCATTAATTATTCTTGTAAAATTTTTAAGATTAAGCCATCAAAATCTTGTGAATAGGGCGGATTAAAGCCCATTACAGGAATCTGATAACTTTGCGTGAAGTCTTGCGTGTGCGACGAAGTGATGACTTGCACGTGTAGTTGCAATAAATAACGTGGCACAAGGCTAAAAGAAGCCATAGGAGAAAATTCCTCCCTAGATTCGTTGTAATAATCCGTAAAATAAAATCTTACTTCCTGTAAATTGGAATTTGGAGCTTGTGCGTAAAGAATCTTGAAGCGATTGATAAAAGTATCTGCAAAGTCTTTTGGGACAACATCAGTGTTGAGTGATTCTATATATACAAGCTTAGGATAGGGTAGGTTGGGATTTGCTAAGGGAGATTTTGCGCAAGCGGCAAAAATCCATAAACTGACACTTAAAAGAAAAAATGTTAGAATCTTATTTTGCATTTATAAATTCTCACTAATTTTTGAATTTTAAAGTGCAAATTCTATCAAAATAAATGAGGATTTTAAAGTTTGAATCGTATTTTTGTTGCAAAAAAACCACTTTTTGTTTCTTCTAATCATTATTTAAGCTCCTTAAAACATCGTTTTGGCGAGAAAAAAGCAGGCTTTAGCGGAATCTTAGACCCTTTTGCTTGTGGTGCATTGCTCGTAGCATTTGGGCAATACACGAAACTTTTTCCTTATTTGAAAAAATCTCCTAAAGTCTATCAGGCAACACTTTGGCTAGGATTGCAAAGTGATTCGTTAGATTTAGAAAATGTGCGCACATTGCATTGCGTGCCACTATTTTCTCAAGAAAAAATAGAATCTATTTTGCAGGATTTTGTAGGAATCGTGCATTTTGTCCCTCCAAAGTATAGTGCCAAAAAGATTCAAGGCACGCAGGCTTATAAATTAGCGCGAATCGGGAAAGAGGAGCTTTTAGAGCAACATTTAAAAGAACAAACAATGCAAATCTTAAAAATAGAGTTTTTGAACTATGCACACCCTTTTGTGAGCTTTAAAGCATGGGTAAGTGAAGGGGCTTATATTCGTTCTTTGGGGGAATTGATTGCCAAAAAGCTAGGTTGCGTTGGTTCGCTTAGTTATTTAGAACGCATTAGTGAAGGAGGATTACATTATGAAGGAGAAAAAGCACTCAATCCTTTAGAAATTCTCCCTTTTAAAAAAATAGACGCGCGCAAGGATTTTGCTCTGCGCTCTTTGGTGCAAGATGGCAAGAAATTTTCCCCAAAAATCTTGAAAATTGACGAATTTGCAAAATATATAGTGCAATTTGAGGATTTTTTCTCTATAATTTCATTTCAAAATCAAAATTTAGAATATTTAGCAAATAGGATTCCTTTATGTTGATTTTATCAAGAAAAGAAAATGAAAGCATTACCATTGGAGAAAATATTACAATCAAAGTTATTTCTATTGATAAAGGCAATGTAAAGATTGGTTTTGATGCACCTCCGGAATTATTGATTTTGCGTGAAGAATTAAAACTTGCAATTTCTGAAGAAAACAAAAAATCGCTTCAACAACAAGCGCAAAGCAGTGTGCTTGATAAGCTTGTCGCAGCGAGAAAGAAAGCCTAAAAACAATGATTTGCGATTCTTCGACGCAAAACAATACTTATCTCTCCTATGCAAAAATCAATTTATTTTTAAAAATTGTTGGTAAAGATTGCTTCAATGGAACAAGTTATCATTTGCTACAATCACGTTTTATGCGAGTCAAAAGCCTTTATGATACATTGACTTTTTATTGGGATATGCCTGCTTTTGAGATTGTGGGTACTTTTGATTGCGCAATGGAGCAAAATACTATCTATAAGGCTTATCGTGCCCTTCTGCCTTATCTTACAGAATCGCAAAAAGCAACATTAAAACATTTGCAGGTATGGGTAGATAAGAAAATACCAAGCGGTGGGGGATTAGGTGGAGGAAGCTCTAATGCTGCTTGTTTTTTGCAAGTTGTTTCTCAATCTCTTAATTTGGATTTAGATTTGCAGGCTTTAATGGAGCTTGGGGCGCAAGTGGGGAGTGATGTGCCATTTTTTTTGAGTGGGTTGGAGATTGCAAATGTTGAAGGGAGGGGAGAGATTGTGGAATCTTGTCAGAATAGCAAGGAATCACAAGATTTTGCGCCTTTTGAAGTAGAAATCATTATGCCAAAATTACATTGCAACACCACAAAAGTCTTTCAAAAATATTCCGATTCCTTTTATGATGAAGCGAGGATTTTGCAAACAAAAAAGCAAAATTGGCTACAAAAGTCAAATGAGGAGATTTTGCACAATGAATCGTTTGAAAATAATGATTTGTTAGCTCCTGTTTTGACGCTTTATCCAGAATTAGAATCATATTGCAAAAAAAATTTATTTTTGAGTGGAAGCGGGAGTTGTTTTTGGCGCAAAAAACCTCAATTCAAAGAGCCTTTTAATATTGCAAGGACAACACAATGAAAATCATTGCAACAAACAAAAAGGCGACTTTTGATTTTTTTATTTTAGAGCGTTTGGAAGCAGGGATTGAACTTAAGGGAAGCGAAGTGAAATCTATTCGTGCCGGACGCGTGAATCTCAAAGATAGTTTTGTAAAAATCATTCAAGGAGAGGCATTTTTATTTCAAGCACATATTGCGACTTTATCTACGACAAATTTACATTACAAACCCGATGAAAAGCGTCCGCGCAAACTGCTTTTGCACCGCAAAGAAATTGACAAACTCTTTGGCAAAAGTCAAGTTTCTGGTATGAGTATCGTGGCATTGAAACTTTATTTTAACGCGCGCAATAAGGCAAAATTGGAAATTGCCCTAGCTAAGGGAAAGAATTTGCACGATAAGCGCGAATCTTTGAAAGAAAAAATCCAAAAACGAGAAATTGCGCAAAGCTTAAAAGAAATGCAAAGAAGATAATAAAATAAAGCAAGAAAGGAAAAAAGTTGGAATTGTCTTTAAAAGAAATGGTAGAATATGGAGTAATTGGTGTTTTATTGCTAATGAGCATTGTAGCACTTTGGGCAACATTAGAGCGATTGTTATTTTATAAATACATTAAATTAATTCTTTATGCCAATAAGATAGAATTAGAAATAGACCTTTCAAAGAATCTTACTTTGATTGCGACGATTGGCTCAAATGCTCCTTATGTTGGACTTTTAGGAACGGTGTTTGGGATTATCATCACTTTTGTGCAGATTGGACAATCAGGTATGGTAGATACTGCAAACATTATGACAGGGCTTGCTCTTGCGCTTCAAGCCACAGCGGGAGGGTTGCTTGTTGCGATTCCAAGCATTATCTTTTATAATCTTTTAACGCGCAAAAGTGAAGTTTTGGTCGCGCAATGGGAAATTATGCAAGAAAAAAAGGCAAATAAAGGCGTGCAATGAAAAGGTTTCGGAGAATGGATAGCATTAATATCGTTCCTTTTATTGATATTATGCTTGTATTGTTGGTGATTGTTTTAACAAGTGCGACTTTTATTGCACAGGGAAAGATTCCAATTGCGCTTCCACAAGCGCAAGGTTCGGATAAAATCACACAATCTTTGAAAAATGTTGAAATTGCGATTGACGCACAAGGGCAATATTATTTGGATAAAATGCCGATGAGTTTAGAATCTATTCAAAGCGAAATTTCAAAGATTCCAAAAGAAACACCAATTTTGTTGCGTGGAGACCAAAAAAGCTATTTTGAAAAATTTGTCGCTTTGGTGGGGATTTTAAATTCTAGCGGACATAATAATGTAGATGTGCAGGTAGAACAAAGTCGTTAAAAGGGGATTAATGTTCAGAGAAAATTATGATTTATCAATGATTATTTCCGCAGTTGTTACCTTTATGGTTATAGTGTTGGCAATTCGTTTTGTGTTGTATTTGGCGAATCGCAACAATTCACAGATTCAAAAACCCGATTGGCTAGATGATGAACGTTTTGATGTGCAAACAAAGAAAAATAAACGAAAATAAATTCAATAAGGAAGAGTTATGGAGAATCTAATCATCAATGTAATTTTTACCGCATTTATGTTTGGGCTTGCATTTTGGGATTATCTAAGCTATGGCAAGCAAAAGCATCGTGATTTTAAATCTATTATTATGAGTGCGGGGGTTTTAGGAACATTTGTGGGGATTTTTGTCGGTTTGCAGGATTTTGATGTAAGCAATGTAGAAAATTCTGTTCCTTCGTTGCTTGCGGGGCTAAAAACCGCATTTTATACTTCTATCTTGGGTATGGCATTGGCGATTCTGCTTTCTATTTTACAAAAAAGCAAGGCGGTTAAGACAGACTTTGAGAATATGCTAGATTATTTTTCTTTGCAAGCAGGAAAGTTAGATAAGTTAGAAAAATTAGAATCTTTGGATAAATTACAAGAAATTGTTGCCCAAAATCAAACCCAAATAGAATCTCAAAATGCTTATTATAGGCAACAGGTAAATAATTTTAAGGTTTTAGAGGATAATTTTGTTAAAACCAATGCCGCACTAAAAGAGGCTATGCATCATCTTGCGCAAGGGGCTTCTAAAGAATTAATTGCTGCATTAGAGGGGGTGATTAAGGATTTTAATCAACGCATTACAGATCAATTTGGAGATAATTTTAAAGAATTAAATAGTGCGGTGGCACAAATGATTTTGTGGCAAAACAATTATAAAGATTCTATTGTGGGGCTAGATTCAAGCCTTAAAAGCACTTTGAAACTCTTTGAATCCACCAAAGAATCTTTAGAATCCATTGCGCAACGCAATGCGGAAGTTTTGGAGGTTTATACCGCCTTAGCCCATAGCATTGAAGCTTCACGCATTGAAAACGAAAAACTTTCACATCTTTTGCAGGGTTTTGAAAAAATGCATGAGGACGCAAGTAGAGCACTTGTGAGTGTAGAGAATCTAAGTCAGAATCTGCAAAATACGCATACGCAAACCCTAGAATACACAAAGGAATCTTTAGAGGAAGTGCAAAGATTTTTCATCAAAAGCACACAAACACACCAAGAAAACACGCAAAATCTGCTAGAAAATAGCTTCAAAGCATTAGAAGAAGATGCACAAGAGCAATCCAAAAACTTAAACACATTGCAAAATGCCTTTAACGCCTTTAATCAAGAATATTTGGAGCAAAATAAAGAGCATTTAGGGGAAGCTTTGGAGGCTTTAAAGGCTAAATCTCAAGACTTTATGGAATCTTTAGTGGAGAGCGATTCTGCATTGAAGCATAAAAACTTAGAGATGATAACGCAGATTGAAGGAAGCGTCAAAGAACATCTAAACAGCGTCAAAGAAAACTTTGAAGAGGGTTTGGAAGCGCTAGGAAATGCACAAAAAGAGTCTTTATTGCTTGTAGAGGAGCAGAGTAAGCGAAGCGATGAAGTCTTGTTGCGCCATTCGAAAGAAATGGAAAGTGCATTAGAAAAAGCAAGCCATACTTTGCAAGAATTAGGTGAGCAAACGCAAAAAAATCTTACTAAAAGTTCCGATACATTAGAGCAGCATATTACAAATGCAGTGTTAAACTTTGATAAACTTTTGGGGAATACCACCAAAACCCTAGAGGAAAATTTCAAAGATTCCAAAGAAACTCTCACCACTCTTAGTAAGGAAATAGAAAATTCTATGCTGACGACTACGAAGTCTTTAGATTCTTTGCTAAACGATACCGCAAATACTCTAAGTCAAAGCACACAAAATATTGAGGAATCTTTGGTGCATACAAACCAAACCCTTATGGAATCGTTTAAAGAAAGCACGCAAAGCATACAAGAGGGATTCCAAAGTTTCAATAAAAATTTAAGAGATAATCTAGCGAAAACTACAGAGGAAATAGGGACAAGCGTAAGCAATCTGATAGAACAGAATCAAACACAAAGTCAGAATTTGAAAAATTTAATGGCAGAAAATGTGAAAGAGTTTAATCAGAGTTTAATCACTATGCAAAAGGAAAGCCAAAACCATAATACAGAGATTCAAAGTCAAATGCGCAGTAGCTTTGGCGAATCCTATAAAAACGCTTTGGAATCTCTAAGTGCCTATTTGAGAAACACAACCAGTGCTTATCAAACACAGCTAACAACATTGGCGCAAAATACTCAAAAAACAAACTTAGAGACTTATCAAAAACTAGGGGGAGAATTGCAAACGCATTTGAGAACGATTGCGCAAGGTTTTGAAAGCAATGCCCAAAAGGTCTTGGCAAGTTCTGAAAATCTAGCAAATCAGTTGCTTAAGACAAATAATGCGCAGCTAGAATCCCATACAAAAGAAGTAATAGCAAGCTTTAATCTGCTAGATAAAAATGTCAAAAATGCTTTAGAATCAATGGCAAAAAACTATCTTGCAAGTCTTGAGATTCTTACAAAGCAAAGCATAGAAACCCCAAGAAATGCGAGTGTGGAGTTATTAAACGAGTTCAATAAATTGCAAAGAAATCTAAGCGAAGCATTGGAAAAAACTTATCTTTCGTTAGAAAGCAATCGGAAAGAAATTGATACGATTTTAAAAATTATAGAATCCAATATTGCTACTTCTCTTCATCGAACTTCTAGTTTAAATGAAAATCTCTGTAAATCACTTGGAGATTTAGACGGAGCACTTTCAAATATTACTTTGGGATTCCGTCAAGACTATGAATGGTTTTTGCGTAGAATCCGCGAGTTAATGGGAGCTAGAGGCTAATGGCAAATTCTTATAAAGGTAATGAGTGGATTAGCATTTCAGATATGATGGCGGGGGTGATGATGATATTTTTGCTTATCGCCGTCTCTTATATGGTGGTGATTAGCAAGACAGAAAAAAAACTCGCGATACAGAATGCCGAACTTTTGGAATTAAACAAGCAGATGAGTGATATTGCAAAAACCCATAAAGATTTGCAAACAGACCTTTATCAGGATTTAGTTTCCGAATTTTCTAAGAATTTAGAACGTTGGAATGCAGAGATTGATATGGACAATACGGTTCGGTTTAAAGAGCCAGAAATCTTGTTTGATCAAGGGCAAAAAGAAGTTAAGATTCGTTTCAAAGAGATCTTAGACGATTTTTTCCCCCGTTATATCAAAATCTTAAGTCAAGAAAAATACAAACAAGACATTGAGGAGATTCGTATTGAAGGGCATACTTCCACAGAATGGCAAAATGCCAATACACTAGAATCGCGTTATTTGGGTAATGCTGAACTCTCGCAAGCAAGGGCATTGGAAGTGTTGAAATATTGTTTTAGCAATAAACAAATTGACGCGCAAAAGCAGTGGCTTATTAGCGTTTTGCGTGCCAATGGATTGTCTTTTGCAAAACCTTTAGAAACTCCAGAGCTTTCAAGACGCGTAGAGTTTAAAGCACTCACAAAAAGCAATCAAAAGATTCTTAAGATTTTAAATGTGAATCAAGAGTTGCAAAATGTGGAGACTTCAGAGATATTGGAGGAAAATTAAGCTATTTTTTAAAATCCATTTTTAAAGTAGCGTCAAATTTGGCTTGTAAAAAAAGTGGATGATAGGATTGTTTGGCTTTGCGTAAGCCCTCAATGCCTAAATCTTCCTCGCGATTCACATAAGAATATGCACTCCATTCGTGTGCTAAAAACTCACGATTAATGGCTTGGTAAGCCCCTTGATATTCAATGTCGGCTTTTTCAATATGAATAACTACGGTGTCGCTATTAAGAGGCTCACCGAAGCTAAAAGCGATAATTTTATCCTCTACACGTAGGATTCCAACTTTAAAATCTAGCTTAGAAAATTGCTTCAGAGATTCTATAATGCCTATATATTCGTTTTTCAAGCCATCACTTGCAGTATCACTGATTTTTCCAAACCAACTTTGATAAGTAGTAATGAGTTCATCTAAGTTTTCAATATTTAATGCTTCGTAAGTAAAGGCATAACGTTCAGTGAAGCGATTTAAATGTGTTTTTTTCTTGTGGTATTTTTTACCTTTTAACTCAATAAGTTCGGGTGCAGAATAGATATAATCGCTTCTATCCTCACGATAGATAAAGTCAAAAGTATTGGGGAGTAGGGATTCCAACTCCTCTTTATCTACCTGACTTAGAGAATGGATAGAGAATCTTAAACCTTTTGCTTTGCAGATTTCCTGTAATTGCAGAATCGTTTGTTTTTTTCTTCCTAAGTCATTTTGTTTATGAATAGGATAAAAAATAAAAGGATTTTGGTTTGGGTATTGTGTCTTAATGATTAAGCAATCATTAAGAATTATCCAACTAATATGGCGCGCATAATGCCAAAGATAGAGATTTGTAAAAGTTAAATCCGAAACAAGAATATTACAAGAAGTAAAGAAACTAGTAAGCAGTTCTTTATCTTCAATGTCAAGAGGTTTCCATTGCATTGATATTCCTTTAATTGAAAGGAGTATTTTAATACAAACAATTAAAAAGAAATATTAAGCCTTTGCGCATTTTCTTGTTGAGGAAAGAATTTTTTAGTCTGCTTGAGCTTGCGCATTTCTAAACCCAATTTCTCTTTTTGAGCCTTAGCGTATTCTGTGATTTGCTCCATTACTGCCAATGCTTCAAACATTTCATCTCTTGTTTTTAAAATAGGTGTATTGTCCAAAAGTTCATTGAGTTTGCTGTCATTTTTGTTTAAATATGCCACTTTTAATTCATTAAGCCAATTCATGATTTACCTCTTTCCATGCCTCAAGTAGTCCTTTAACTACTTTAATCACAATGTCAATTTTATCTTTATTATTTTCCATATTCGCTTGGGTTAAGAGCTTGATTTGATGTGTATAAAGCCCTGTTAGATAGTGAGCGACTTGCCCGCCTTTTTCATAATCAAGCGAATTTAAAAGTTCCACAAAAATATCTGTGGTGCGATTAATATAATAAATCTTTTTCTCAATGTCTTGAGAATCAATACAACGTTTTGCCATAGAAGCAAAGCGTAAAATACCCTCATAGAGCATTTCAACAAGCTTTGCTGGTGATTCTACAGCAACAGAATTTTGTTGATAAGAATTGTAGGCTAAACTACTTTTCATTTCTTAGATTCCTTTCTAATTTGAAGACTTCAACGAGTTAATCATATTTTGAACCGCTAGTGATTGTTGCTGTGTTTTAGCGATAAGTTGGTCATAAGCAGACCATCTACTTGCCATAGTCTCATAACGAGAGTCAATGGATTCTTGAGTTTTAGTTTTGTCTTCGTTGAGAGTTTTTTGCTCATCTACCAAAGAGGTTTCTAAGAGTTTCAATGTAGAATTACTACCTGTAATTAACTTGTCCATTGTATTACGAAGCTTGGTAAAAACTCCATCTACTTCAGTGCTGACACCGCGTGAAACACTTGTGGTGCTTCTAAAGAATGCGACTGCTTTGTCTGGGTCTTCTTTAAATGCAGAATTAAATTTCTCTTTATCCATTTTGAGTGTGCCATCATCGTTGAAGTAGATTCCAAATTTGACGAGATTATCCCCATTGATGTCATTAGAAGTAATGATAGAGTTAAATTGTCTAATAATCTGTCTAATATCACTATTTCCATTAAAGACGCCCGCGACTTCTGTATCTTCATCGTATCGCATTAATTCTTGAATTTTGTTATACATAGTATTGTAATTTTCTACAAATTTTTCCATTTCTTCCGCAATTCCAGAATCATCACGAGAAATGCGCACAACGACCTCTTTGTTTGCTTCTGTAATGGCTGTGAGCTCTAAGGAAAGTCCTGAAACAACATCATCAACGCTATTTTTATCGCGTTCAATTTCAATCCCATTATAAGTGAATTGTGCATTTTGTGCCTTTTGGATATTAGTAATATCCATTTTTTCTAAAAAGCCCTGACTTGTTGCATAACTACCCATTTGCAAGCCTACGGAATTTAAGACTTTGGTTTGTTCTTCAGAGTTTGCTCCTTCCGCGCCAATTCTTACGCTATTGCCATCTAAGCTATTAATGACCAATTTTCCATTTTTAACTTCTGCGGAGACTTTGCCATTTAAATTTGCAGTTGCGTTAATTTTATCAGCTACTGCTTGCGCATTTTCTGCACCCGAACCATTGTTAATATCACTTAAGTCAATTTTTTCACCATTAATTGTGATTATTCCACTTAATGCGCTACTGCTCACAGCTGAACTTGTGATTAAATCTGTGCTTGAAGCACCAACAGAGGTTTTGACGAATCCCAAATCTGTATCAACTTCACTTCCACCCTCAATGACTTTCACTTTGGCGTCAGTGATATTGACATTAATCTCTCCGCCTTTAGAATCGTTAAACAATAAGCCTTTGCCCGTGCTATTTAAACCTATGGTGATTTCACCACTTTTAAGTTTATCTTTGATATCGGTTAGACTAGGGTCGTTTTCAATTTTTTCATTAATTGCTTTTAAAAGTGCTTTGGCATTGTTTTCAGCAGTGTTTCCAATCTTTGTTTCGACATCATTTGCTAAATCAATGTTAATTGTTTGACCGCCAATCTCAATTTCAAATGTTCCGCCTGTGAGCTGTCCTCCGGGCATTGCTGCACTTTCTAATGTGCTTCCAAAATAGATTTTGTTTTGCGCTCCAGAATCTTTGCCTTGAATCATTAATTGGTAGGGTTCATCTCCACCTGTTTTCATAATGATACCCATTACAGCACCATTGGTTTTATCTGTGATAGCTTGTCCAACTTCTGATACACTCATACCTGCTTTGATTTCAATATCATAATTTGTGCCATTATGATAAAAGCTAAGAGTTGTGTTTTCTGAACTAAAAACGCTATCTCTTGAAGCAAATTTCAACCCTACTTGATTGACATCATTTTGTGCAAGTTGTTTGACATTGATTTTAATATCTTGAATCGCTAAACCTTCTCCTGCCGTCGCTTTTACACCATTACCTTCAACGGAAGCAGAACGTTTTAGATAGGTGCTAAAGTCTGATAAATTCTTGAAGTTTGTATTCAAAGAAGTCATCATAGTTAAAAGTGAAGTAAGTTCAGTTTGCTTCTCCATATTAGCTTCAATTTTTTTGGTTATAGGGTTAACTTGGTTTTTAATCTCATTGTCTTTTAGTTGGTTGAGTGTATCCCAGCTTAGGTTACTCGCAATCCCTAATACTCCCATTTGTCCTACTGCCATAGTAATCTCCTTTTTAAGGTTGGTTTTTTCTTAAGCTTGTTTGTCGAAAATAATCCCGACTACTTCTTTCATTTTTGCCATAAGTCTCATTGCTTCATCACTTGGAATCTTGCGAATAATGCGATTGGTATCTTTTTCGCTCACAGTTACAAAAAGCCCTTCAATATCTTCATTAAACCCAAAGGTAACATTTGTATTCAATGGATTAAGCTCTTTGTTAAGTTGTTGAGCTAATTCATTGAGTTTTTGCTTTTGTTCTTGAATCCTTTGCTCTTCGCTTGACTTATCAATCTCTACTTGCACTTGTTCTGCTTGGGTCAATGACTCTTGCAGCTTTGGGCTATTTTGATTACTTACGCTTCCTTGCGTAGAGTAAGTATTCACTTGGGTGCTAGCAATATTCATTCCATTTTCAGAAATAGTCATAGTAACCTCCTTGTTATTGTTTATGGAAGTATATCGGATATTACTCAAAAAAATAAAGAGTAAATAATTAAAATTTTTAAAAATTTTTAAAAATTCTCCCTTTTGTTCTATAGAGTTTTTATAGTACAAGTGTAATAATATATTCATAACGATAATAGAGTTTAAAGGTTTTTAGAAGAAATGAGCTCTAGTGGGTCAATATGTTTGTCTTTAAGAGTTACTTCAAATTTCAAAGCATTATCTACGCGTCCGATAGTATAGCCCTTTTTGACCGTGCTACCGGGTTTGATTGTAGGTGCAATTTTATCTAATTGCGCATAGATTGTGTGCATATTGCCTTTGTGCTCAATGATAACAACACGTTTAAGAATCGGGGTATCCTTAGCAAATACAACCTTTCCATCTAAAACGCTTTTAACTTTATCGTCTCCTTTTGGAGCTAAAGTTACAGATTCATTAAAAACTTTCATCTTATACACAGGGTCAAAATAAGGTCCAAAATGTTTTTCAATTGTAAAATTTTCTAAAGGAGCAATCGTCTTAGCACCTTTATACTTGGTTGTTCCGATATTGTGGTAAGAGCTAGCAACTTGGCGCACATCAAAATCGTCTTTAGCTTTTGAAATATTGGAAGTTTGTGTTTTTTTGGGCAAATTATTGCTTGCTGTTTTGGAAGATATTTGGGATTCCATAGCTTGCGATTCTGTGGGTTTAGTCTTGGCTAGTTCTTCACGTTTTTTGCGTTTTTCTTCTTCTTGGCTTTTAAGAATATTGAGATTAACAAGAATTCCTTGCACTTCATCACGTTCTTGGACGATTTTTTGTAATTCTTTATTGTATTTTGTAATTTCTTTTTGATAGTTTGCAATCAATGTTTCTTGTTCGCTTTGTAGCGCCTTTAAATGAGTTCTTTTTTTGTTTTCTACTTCGAGAAAATTTTTTAATTGTGTGATTTCAGTTTGTAGGGAATGGAGGTTAGCAATCACTTCACTTTGTTTGTTGCTAAGTGTGCTTAAATGTTTTTTTGTAGCTTCACTTAGGGATTTAAATGCCTCTTCTGTTATTAAGTCTTGAATAGATTCTGGTTGGAAGTCGTTTAGTAGAATCGCAAAGGAAACATCTTTGAGAATTAAATCCATCATTTCAAATTCAATTTGTTTTCGCGTTTGAAATAAAGAATCCTGATTATTGCTAAGTTTTTTGATTAAAGCAGTTTTACTATCATATTCCTTTTGATTTTTGGCGATATTTTGTTCATTTTCTTTGATTGTTTTTTGAAGCATTTTATTTTCTTCTTTTTGAAGATTGATTGCATTGCCTAACTCTTGGAGTTTAGCGTTAATTTGCTTTTCTTGCCGCTTTTTGTATTCTAAAGTATTTTGATTTTGGCTGATTTTTTTGGTAATCTCCTTTTCATTTGCACCAAAGCAGAGAGAGAAAGAAATAAGAAAAAGCAGACAAACACGCATAAAAATCCTTAATCCCTGTGTTGTAAGCTTACAATCCATACTGAAATCAGCGAGACAGCAAGCCCTGTTAAAAGCAATACAATAGAATCTAAAATGGGTGAAAAAATCTCTGGATTTAAACCTAATTCTTGCAGGAAAATTAGCAAAGTAGGATTCTGCGAGATATAAACCAAACCGCTAGCGACGATAAGAGTTGCAAGGATAGTGTCTAAACAAGCAAGTCGGAATAAGACTTGAGAGCGCATCCAAAGCGGTGCTCCAAGCAAAGTCATAATCTCCATTCTTTCTAAATGCTGAAATTTCCAAATTTCAATTTGTTTAAACATCAAAAGCAAGCTAATTAACGCAATAAAGCCTGAAAAAATTATTGTGCTTCCATTGATAATCAAAAGAAGTTGATAGATTTGACTATGACTTTTAGTAAAAGTTTCAATCCGAGAAACGCCCTCTAATGTGCTTAAGGTTTTGTGGATAATTTCCAAACGCGAACTGCTAGGATAGATATTAAGGGTTAAAGAATAGAATCTTGGAAGGGATTTTTTAAGCAGGACAATATTGGCTTGGCTGATATTTTTGCTCAATCTGTCTAAGACGACTTTAGAATCAATCAGGGTTAAGTCTTGCGCTTCACTGATTTTGTTGCGCAAAAGTTCTAAATTTAATTCTTTAGTGCTTGCGAGAATAATTGCGTAGTTTTTACCCAACTTATTTTCATAATCGTTTAGGGTGCGAGAAATAAGCAAAATGCTTTCTAGTGCAAAAAGTAAAGCAACCAGTGGAATAATAAGGCTTAAATGATTTTTAAGAGAGTTCATAGATGACCCCTTCTTCAATATGAAAATGGCGATAATTGACTCCTAGAGTTTCCGGGATTCTGTGCGTTACTACAACAACTGTGATTCCAAGTTGCACATTGACACCTTTAAGTAAGCTCCAAATTACTTCCGAGGAGTAGTCGTCTAGGTTTCCTGTTGGTTCATCAGCAAGAATCAAAAGAGGATTATGGGAGAGTGCGCGTGCCATAGCGACACGTTGTTGTTCTCCCCCGCTTAGTTCCAAGGGATATTTGCTACCTTTATGAGAAAGTTTAATATGAGCTAAAAGCCTATCTGTCTGGGCTTGGCAAGATTCTTTGGTAAATCCTCCAATAATCATAGGAAGCATAACATTTTTTTCTACATTGAAATCTTTGATTAACTTATAATCTTGAAAGATAATGCCTAAATGTCTGCGCAAGATTTCAATATTTTTTTTATTTGCCTTAAACATTTCTATTCCGCAGACTTCTAAAGAGCCACTTTTCAGTGCTAAATCCCCATAAATAGAGCGCATTAAGGTGCTTTTACCACTCCCGCTTGGACCGCTAATGAAAACAAATTCTTTAGGATAAATACTAAAACTCGCATTTTTGATAATGATTTCATTTTTGTAACCTAAATTCATATTTTTTGCTTGAATAATCGCGTCCATTTATGATTCCTTATAAAGACTGAAGTCATTTTGGATTAATTGTAAGAGTTGCTGATGTGCCTTGTAATTGAGATAGGTAGGCAATGGATTCTCTTTGAAATATTCAAGATGATTTGTTTGTAGCGCATAACGCGTTTGGGGATAATTAAAATCCCCAAAGGAAATTTTAAGCAAACAAGGAGGAGAGGAGGAATCGCAAGGGCTGATGAATAAATCCTCCAAATGCAAAAAATAATCCTTTTGCACAATTTTTGTTTTTTGAAAGTTTTTGGGCAAAAATAATAAAGGTTGCACTGCAGAATCTAAAAAGGCAAAGTCAAAATCTAGCTTGCGTGGGGTACTAGAGTGCAGGGCGAGAAATTCAAGAGTATAAATATCTTTGTTTTGTCTTAACCATCTTGCCTCATATTTGCTAATAATCGCCTCTTCAGCATTTACATGTGATTGTATTTGAAAATCTGTTTTGAAATCTTGTGCAAGATTTTTTGCATAGTTAAAGTAATCTAGGCTGTCTGTGCGTAATTGCAAATGTCCTTTTTCTTTTAAAACTCTAGCACTTTGAGTTAAAAAAGTATGGCTTAGGATTCTACGATGCGGTTGTTTGTCCCAAGGTACAGGGAAATGCACAAAGATTTTATCCAAAGTGTTGGAGGGTAAAATTTCTAAAAAAATCCGCGCATCATAGCTAAGAATCAAAATATTTTTAAGCCCTAAAAGCCCAATTTGACGTGCTACTTGTTCCAATGAGGGAGAGTGAATCTCTAAACCAATGTGCAGAATCTCTGGATAATTTTTGGCATTATGTAACAAATGCCTCCCACTACCAAAACCGATTTCTAGCCAAACTTTTGGTAGAAAATTTGTGTTTTTAGATACTTGAGATTCCCTTGCAAAAGTTTTTAAAAGATTTTCAAAATCCAAAAAATCCTCAATTTCTCTAATGAATGGAAGTTTGCACTCTAATGCTTGACTTTTACCATTTAAATTGTGCGAGAGAATAGAATCTTGAAAATCCATTAAAATTTTTAATGCACTTTTGATAATTTCAATAGGAGAAATACGCGAATTTTTATCCAAATGAACGATAGTTTCTTTGGTTTTATGGGGGGCTTTCAGGCGCGTTTTGATTTCTAGGAAAAATTTTTTGATTTTTTCTTTGGAATCTTTAGGAATGAAATAAACTTGCAACAAAGAAAAATGAGGATTTTGTGTTGAGTGAAACACTTGCATAAAACAAAATTCCCCTAAAGAATGTGTAACTTTTGAGGGAAGATTGGGGAGTTTAAGTTGTGCAGTTTTAAAATGTGGCATTGTCGTCTTATTTAGGCAGAGAAAGTACAACTTCTTGAGATGTTTTGGATTCTAATCCATTCTTATCTATTGCACTGACACGATAATAATATTTTTCGCCCGCCTTAACTTCTTTGTCAATAAATTCCGTTGTGAGGACTTTATTGTAACGCAAAGTTTCTCCAAAAAATAAGGAATCTTTTTTATAAACAATATATTCTGTGGCGCGATTATCAGTGGGATTCCATTTAAGTACAACAGAACCATTTTCAATGCGTGCATAGGTGATATTTGGTGCATTAGGAATCGCAAGCGTTGAACCGCTAATGGGTCCTGTTTCTAAGCTGTCAATCCCATCTTTGTCGGCAGCAATGATTTTGTAACTATATTGTTCGCCATCTTTGCCTATCAAATCTTGATACGAATCTGTGTTGCTAGGAAGCGTGGCAATCGTAGTATAAAAGCTAGAAATAAAGCCAGAGCGCAGAATCTTATAAGAAGTTACTTCAGGGTTTTTGTGTAAATTCCAACTTAAATTGATTTGTTTTGGAATATTATTTGTTGCCTTAAAATTAGTGATTTGCACAGGTTTGGGCTTGGTGGTAGCTTGAACACTTTTAGAGGGAAGTGAGCGTGAGCCATTGGCGTTGTAGGCAAGAATTTGATATTCATAGGTTGTGCCATCGTCTAATTTGGTGTCCAAATATTCTACAAGCAGGCGATTTTGAATCTTGCCAATTTCTTGCCAATTTCCATTTTTGTCTTTGCGCTCAACAATATAGCCATTTACGCGCGTATCTTGATGAGGATTCCAAATAATTTTTACCTTTCTTGGATAGTTGCTAATAGCCTCTACATAGCTTACAGCATTGATAGAATGTGTTTTTGCGCTGATAGTTTCAGAAAAAGGAGAGACATTTTTTTGCTTATCAAACGAAGCAAATTGATAAGTATATTCGGTATTAGCATCTAGTTTATTATCTGCATAATGTGTGATAAAACGCGAATCTAATGTGGCAATTTTGCTGAAATTTTGCTCTTGTGCTTTTTTACGATAAATATAATAACCTGCGACTTCTGGGTCTTGCACGGAAGTCCATTCAAAAGCATTGGTATTAATATCACTTAATACACGAATGTTCTTTGGGGGAGTAAGTGAGCTATTGATGCTAGGATTTGGGTTTAAAGCTGAACAAGCATTAAAAAGTAACATAAAAGTTGTGAGGATTCCACTAAAGAAAAATTTAAATAGAGGATTTTTCATTTTAATGTCCTTGTAATTTCTTAAAGTTTTAGAAAGTAAAGCTTAATTTTAACATAATTATATATTTTAGTGCAAGATTTCTTAAGGGGAATTGTGTAATTTTGAAAGAGAATTTATACAATGGAATCCATAAAAAAAGTAGAATGATAAAGACTTTCAAGCGGAAAAAGTAGATTATTGGAGGAATCTTGATAGCTTTCTAAAGAAAAATAGGTTTTTAAAAAGTCTTGCATATCCTTAAAAAGCGGAGCATAAAAATGTAAAATTTTTCCATTTTTTGGGTGGTTTAAATAAAGTAAATGAGAGTGAAGCAAGATTCTATCTTCTAAAAATCCATTGAAATGGGAATCTCCTGAATAACCATAAAAGTAATCACCCAAAATATGGCGATTTAAACCACTCAAATGCGCACGAATTTGATGTGTGCGTCCGCTGAAAAGCTTTGCTCCGATGAGTTCATAATGCAATTTTTCATTTTGTGCGGAGGAAATTTTAAAAAACGCGGTTTTAGCAGATTTTGCATTAGGATTATTTTTGTTTGCCGTAGTGTATTTTAAACGATTTTTGGAATGTCGTATCAGTGGAGAATCTACCATTTGCGATTCTTTTAATGCTTGGTCAATGACACAAAGATAATAGCGTCCCATTTGACGTGATTGAAGCTGTGATTTTAGATGTTCGTGCGCGAAATTCGTCTTTGCAATTACGATTGCACCGCTTGTGCCTTTATCTAATCTATGCACAATGCCTGCGCGATAAGAATCCCCAAGATTAGAAAGCGAAAATTTTTTTTGTCTTAGCCAATCTACGAGCGTGTATTGTTCATCTTGCGCATTTGCACGATGAACGATTAATCCGGCAGGTTTATTCAAAATCAATAATTCTTCATCTTGGTAGAGAATTGGAATCTCAAAAGTTTGAGAATTTGCAGAATCGCTAAGAGGCTTGGCTATCTCTTGAAGAATAAGAATATCCTGTGCTTTTAAAAAGATTCCGAGTTTGTTAAGAGGAGAGCCATTGAGCAAGATTTGCTTGTTTGCACAAAGTTTTTCTACTTGTGAGCGCGAGATTTGTAGTGTTTTGGCGAGAAAAATATCTGCTCGGATTCCTATTTCATCGGCATTGGGAGTGAATGTTTGGTGGGAAATAAAATCCTGTTTTTGTTGGGGATTAGAATCCTTGCAAGCAGAATTTTGATTCAAAAAAACAGAGGAGGAATCATACGCAAAAGCAAGATGTAATTTTTTTTTCATTTTTTATACAATCTTTATTTAAAAATTATGTTAAAATTATCCTTAAAATTACCGCAATATTTATTTTTGGGATTGTCTTTTGTTTAAAATTAACCGCAAGATTCTAGCATATTTTGATTATACTTTGCCTTTATTGATTGCGCCAATTATTCTGCTGTCTTGGTTTTTGATTAACGAAAATAACGAATTTTTGGGTAGCAAAGTCTTAGTTTATGTGGGCGTAGGATTATTGATTTTTGTGGTGGTATTTTTGATTCCTATGCGTAGAATCCCGTGGTTTATTGTTGGTTTTTATTGTGTTAATGTCGCATTTTTGGTTCTAGTTGAGTTTTTTGGAGATACGCGTTTGGGCGCGCAAAGATGGCTTGAAATTCCTTTTATTCATTTTACTTTTCAACCTTCAGAGACGATGAAACCCGCATTAATTTTGATGATAGCTTATTATGTGGATAAAAAGCCACCTCCTAAAAATGGCTATAAGTTGTTAGATTTTTTGAAACTTTCTTTTTTGATTTTGTTGCCCTTTTTGTTAGTTTTAAAACAGCCTGATTTAGGAACAGCGCTTGTATTATTGTTGATGAGCTTTGGCGCATTGTTTTTAATTGGGGTAAATTATAAGATTTGGCTTACCTTAGCGATTGGTGTTTTATTTCTATCTCCTATTTTGTATGCGAATCTACACGATTATCAGAAAAAAAGAATCGTGGATTTCATATCCAAAGAGCCAGATTATCAAGTCAAACAAGCAATGATTGCCGTAGGTTCTGGAGGAATCTATGGAAAGGAAAAAGAAGAAGCCACACAGGCATTATATAGGTTTTTGCCTATTGCGACAAGTGATTTTATTTTTCCTTACTTTGTAGAAAGATTTGGTTTTGTAGGCGCAATTGGATTGTTTATTCTCTATGCTTCTTTGATTTTTCACATTTTTTCTATGAGTTATGAAAATGAAAAAGACTACTTTTTGAAAGTGATTTCTTATTGTATAGGCTTGTTGATTTTTATTTATTCGGGAGTGAATATTGCAATGACGATTGGGTTAGCACCTGTGGTTGGGATTCCATTGCCATTATTTAGTTATGGAGGCAGTAGTTTTATTACTTTTATGATTCTTTTTGCTGTATTAGAAAATTTACTTGCCTTTAGATATAAATTTGTGTATAATCATACCTCTTTTTCAAAAAGGGCCCTTAGCTCAGCTGGTTAGAGCACTCGGCTCATAACCGATTGGTCATAGGTTCAAGTCCTATAGGGCCCACCACACCACATCAATAACTTGAGGAAATTTAAATTATGGAAAAAATACAATGTCAAAATATCAAATGTCAAGGATGTGTTAAAAAAATCAATGAAGCACTTTTGCAAAAATATCCTTCCTTGCGCGTAGATATTGAAAGTCAAAGCGTAGAAGTAGAGGCAAATAATGATGGAATCACGGAGATTAAACATAAGCTTGCGGAATTGGGATTTTTGAATGAAAGTGGAATCCTAAATAAGCTTAAAGGATTTTTTACAAAATAGGGGTTGTGAATGGAGATTTTACTGCTTGTTACGATTGTCATTATTGCCATTGCAATGATTAATTTTAGAGATTATCTTAATCACCCACAAAAACGTCCTCAAATTAACAATGAAGAAAAGGATAGCGAATTAAGCGAATATCAAAATCCATACAAAAATCAAGAGCAAATCTCTAGTCTTAGCAGAGAGGAGAAGATTGCAAAAAGTGAATATGGCTTGATTGTTGCTCTTTTGTCTAAACTTGCTCAAAGTGATGGTAAAGTGTGTGAGCTAGAGCTAGAGCTTATGGAAAACACCATACAGGATATTGCAGACGCGTTGTGTTTGCAAAGCGCAATGAATCAAAAAGATGAAATTTTAGAAATTTTGCATAAAATTTTTGATTTTACCAATGAAAGTGTGGAATCCCTAACTAGAAGCTATGCAACACTTACCAAAGGACAATATAAAAGTCGCTTAAAATTGGTAGAATATTTGCTTGCTCTTGCCTATGCGGACGGCGAGCTAGGAAGTGAGGAACGTGAAATTATTTTAGATGTTGCGGCTTATTTGGAGATTGATAATGAGGATTTTAATACTCTTTATGATACCTTTGAAGAATTTTATGCCCAAAAACAAGTGGATTCTACTTTGCAAGAAGCTTATGCTACTTTAGGTGTAAGTGAAGAGGATAGTATGGAACATATTAAAAAAACTTATAAGAATCTCGTGCGCCAATTCCACCCAGATATTTTATATCACAAGGGTTTGGAGCAGTCTATTATGGAGGATTCCACCAAAAAATTACAATCTATTAATCAAGCATATCAAATCATCAAAAAACACAAAAAGGTGGAGAGTACAGCAGAGTGAGGAGTAAAAATGACAGAAGCGGATGTTTTGCACGATATTACAAAAATTTATAAACGCATAGAAGCACAAAATAAGCAGACGAATGCACTTTATGAATCTATCAAAACAGATAAAGTTCCGCATTTTTTGGAAAGTATTTTTGTGCAGATTCCACACAATCGTGAGTCTCTACTTGCTTGTTTAGACCGCGTAATAGTATTGCAAGAGGCTCCTCTGATGAATGTCTTGCAAAAGCTTGAAATGCAAGAAGAACAAATCATCAGCTTAAGAATGCAGCTTTTAAAAATCACTTGTAATTTTCATATGGAAAAACATCAATTATTGTTAGAATATATCACAAAGGAGAGGCTTTTAAGTCCATTTTTGCGGGCATTAATTCAAGCAGTGCATAAGATAGGCTTATGCTTTAATGGATTTTTTATAGCTTGGCAGAGGGATTTGATTTTAGGAATCAATCGTGAATTAAATCAAAAATACAATAAAGATTTACAAAAAATCTTAGAAGTTTTAAAGCCTAGTATGGAGGTTTCCTCCACTTCTATACTCTCTTTAAAAAATATTTTAAGTCAAGAAACTTTAAACGATCTTCCAATACAAAAAGATACATTAGTCAATGAAAATGAAATAGGAGATAGAAGCTACTCTGTGCCCGTGCTTAAGGATTCTATCTATCAAGCCGTGGCGTATGCAGATTTTTTTCAAGAAGAGTTTGAGGAATTAAAAAAGGCTTTTAATGCAGGGATTGAATCTTTGGAAAAAACCCCAGAAGTTTTACCGAAATTAGAGCAAAAAAATGCGCATTTGCATTATTTAAAAACCTTAAAATCCGCTTTAATGCAAACAAATACGAACCGTTTGTTGGAATCTTGGAGACTTGTGGATAAGGCTTGGATGGCGATTTCTACTCCTTTGCAGATTGGACATCCTTTAGAATATTATGAAGACCATTTTAGAAAGGCTGTTGCCCCTGAATGGGATTTGCGTATTGCTAGAATTTACGAAGGAATTGATTTGCTTAATCCTCAAGAAGAGCAGGATTGTAAAATTTCCAAAGAATCTATGTTAAAATTTTATCAATTTTACAGCTCTAAAGCCCCCCATACCGAATATAAAAAAGAAATTAATTCGTGTGTAGAGGAATCTTTGCTTAAAACGCAAAGTTATGGTGGGCTACCCGCACTTTTTTATGGAGCAGAACTAAATGGGCTTTTTAGTGCGCAAGTCGTGCCAAATGACGAAAAAGTTAGCAAAAAATATGGCAAAAAGATTTTTTATTTTCCCGATAGAGTGCGCGAATTATCTATGGCTAAGCCTTTTATGCTTCTATCTTCTAAGACTTTTCCGCAAGACTTTTTAGATTTTAATAGAGAGTTATTGTTTTTCAAAAAAGAAAATTGGTATAAAGTGTATGAGATTGCAACGATTGGGCACGAGTTTGGGCATATTTTATGGGTAAGTTCAGATAGTGAATTAAAAATGAACGCAAGTGGGCAATTTAAAAACATAGAAGAATTTAAGGCAACAATGGGCGGGCTTGCCTATTATTTTTTATCCCCCAATCAACCCTTGCTAAAAGAGCTTATTTTTAATACTATTGCGCGTGCGGTAGGTTTGATTGCGTGGATGAAAGAAGATGAAGTATTGCCTTATTATTGCGAGGGTTTAATCCATTTGGAAGTTTTATTTGGCGCAGGAGTTTTGCATTATAAAGGTGATTTTGAAACAACGGCATTAGAGATTAAAGTCAATGAAACCACAATGCAAGCCTTAAAAAAGCAATATTTGAATGTTTATAATCAGTTGATTGTAACTTATTTAAACAAGCAAGATGCAAAAGTTTTTTTGGATAATTATGCCCTAAAAGATTCTGAAGGAAATTATAAGCCTATAAAATCAGAAATAAGAGCTTTTGTAGAAGATTATTATCAACAATACCAAAATATCGGGCAAGTAACCGATACTCTGACTTCAGAAAAATGGCAAGAAACTTACAAAAAACAGCACAATTTAAATTAAAGAGGAAGAATGTCTGTCAATATTAACAATAACGATATTAATAAAGCGCGAGAAATTATCTATAAAATTGCAGGAATTTACTTGCCGACTAGCAAGGATTCTACTATTAAAAATCGTTTGGATATGCTAAAGCGCAAATTTAATATTCAGGATTTTGATAATTTTTTTCATCAAGTCAAGCATGGGCATTTTAAGCAGGAATTTGTTAATGCTTTTACGACAAATAAAACAGATTTCTTTCGTGAGGGATTCCATTTTGATGATATGTTAGATAGAATTTTGCCACATAGATTAAAGGAGAATGAGCCAATAAAAGTTTATTGTTCGGCTAGTTCTACGGGTGAAGAACCTTATTCTATCGCGACAACTTTACTTTATGCAAAAGAAATTTATTGCTCTAGCACTCCTGTGAGTGTTCTTGCGACTGATATTGACACTTTGGTGTTGGATTTTGCCAAAAAGGGTAAATATGTCGTAAATACCAAGTTGAATCCTTTGCCTACTTGGGTAGATTTAAAAGATTATTTTGATATAAAACACAAAAACGACCACGAGCTTTTTATGGACGCAAAGTCAAATTTGAAAAATATTTTGACTTTCAAACAGCAGAATCTTTATGATTCAAGGTATCCTTTTGGGATAAAAGAATTTGATATTATTTTCTGTCGCAATGTGCTGATTTATTTCAAGGTTTCAGACCAAGAACAGATTTTGAGTCAAATATTCTCTCATCTGAAAATTGGTGGGACGCTATATCTTGGGCATTCAGAAAATATTTTAAATCTTGCTCCTAAGGTGGATCGCTTAGGAAAAAATATCTTTGTAAAAGTGATGGATTAGCTTGACAGATATAAATAAAAAATATCATCCAGATTTATTGTTGAAATCTGACCCCTATAAAGGAGATGGCAAAAAGTTGATTGCCATTGGTGCAAGCACGGGGGGAGTAGATGCGATTGCAAAGATTTTACAAACCCTACCACGCAATTTACCTCCCATTGTGATTACGCAACACATTCCGGGTAACTTTTCTACTTCTTTTGCTCAAAGGCTTAATAGAATCTCCGAGTTAGATGTTTATGAAGTGCGCGAAAAAGTTATTTTGAAAGATTCTTGTGTCTATTTGGCAGCGGGTGGCTTGCATATGGTTTTGAAGAGGATACGCAATGATTATTATGCCGAACCTCAAGAGGGGATTCGTATTTCTCGTCATTGTCCAAGTGTAGATGTGATGTTTCGCAGTGTAAATAATGTTGCAGGTAAAAATGTTCTTGCGATTATTATGACGGGTATGGGAGACGATGGAAGCATAGGAATCAAAGAGCTTTATAATAATGGAGCTTATACGATTGCGCAAGATGAAGCAAGCTGTGTTGTTTTTGGTATGCCCAAACAAGCTATTGCGAAGGGGGCAATTTGTGAGATTGTTGGTTTGGATTCTATCGGAAATAAAATTGTGAGTTTTGCAGGAGGGAATCTCAAATGCATAATAAATGAGAATGACTAGCCTATATTATCCTTTAAAGATTGTAGAATCTAGTTTTGAAGTGAAAGGTTCAGAGTTTCTTTCTTATTTGGTTTCCATCAAACATTTCACAGAATTTGTTGCGCAAATGCGTATAAAACACCCCAAAGCCGTGCATTTTGTAACTTCCTCACGCAAGTTTAATCCACAGAGACAAATTGAGGAGAGTTTTAGTGATGATGGAGAGCCTAAAGGCACTTCAGGCATGCCTACTTTAAAGGTTTTGCGTGGATATGATTTAATAGAATGCGGTTTGTTGGTGGTGCGCTATTTTGGAGGCACATTGCTCGGCACAGGCGGACTTGTAAGGGCTTACACACAAGCCACAAAAGATGTAATAGAAAAGGCAAAAGAGCAGGGGGCATTGCAGCTTTATATTCCTCAAGAATCCCTTGTGATAAAGATTCCTTTCAGTGCATTTTCTAAAGCGGAATATTGGATTAAAAAACTTGAGATTCAGATTGTGCAAAAAGAATTTTTGCAAGAGGGTGTGCAGTTGGAGCTAGAGGCTAATTTGGAGAATTTGCAAGCTTTTTTGGGAAAGATAGAATCCCGCAAGAGCGAATAGCTTTTACTGCGGTTTTGTCGTGAGTTTTTGTATGCAAGGTGTTCGCAAGTTTGGGTAAGTTGCCAATGTGCGCCAAGAAGTTTTGAGATTTTCTGCAATGACAAATGATAGAATCGCAGTTACGATATTCTAGAAATTTTCTTCAAACCAACTAGCAATCTCACTGCGAATAGTTTGGTGCAAAACAATGCCTGCAAGAAAATCGTCCTGCTTTGCTTTTTTTAGCAAGCTAATAAGTCCATTGCGATATTTGCTAAGATAAGGGTGGTCAATCTGCATAGGGTCGCCTAAAAAGACAATCCTAGAATCTTCCGCCATTCTTGTCCCAATTAGCTTAATGGTTGCATTAGAGGCATTTTGCGCCTCATCAAAAATGACAAATTTTTTGGCAATGCTCACCCCGCGTGCGTGGGCAATGTCTAGCACTTCAATGTTGTGTTTGTTTAAGAAATATTCTGTGGCTTCTTGACTTTGTATGCTGTTTGCTTCTCCGCGATATTCAATGCGTTTGGCAAGAGATTCCTTTTGTATTTTGGTAATCATAAAGTTAATTGCACTAAAAAGAGGATACATAAAATAATGAAGTTTTTGATTTTCATCACCTTTGCGGAATCCAAGTTCCGCCTCTTTATCGTTTGCGGTGATAGTATTGCGCAGATAAACGATTCCATTGACGACGCCCTTTTTTAGTAAATGTAATCCTGCCTGCAAAGCAATGAGTGTTTTGCCACTTCCTGTCGCGCCGCTACAAATTGTGATTCTGTTTTTGGGGTGCGTTAGAAGCGTGTAAAGAAATTTTTGCTCCAAGTTAATTGGATTAATATAGAGTTTATCCTCTTCTAAACGCGTATCAAAATCCAAAGGATAAAAGCTATTGTCTAGTTTAATGCCATAATGTTTTCTACCTGTGAGGTAGAGGCTATTTTCGGTGTTGTCTTGTTCGGAAATCTCAATCAAACTCCAATTTTTGAGTGCAGCAAATGCCGCATTGTGCTCAAGATTTTCTTTAATATTGCTTTTGTGGATTTGAAAATGATTCAAAAACTCAATGGCTTGGGGATTCTCTATTCTGTCTCTTAAAAGAGATTGTGAAGAAAGATTAATTGAAAGCGCATAGACTTTGAGGGAGATATCGTTTGTAAGTAGCACAAAATGATAATCTTTGGCAATCTCCAAAATACGCGCGTCGTTTAATCCATAGTCTTGAAATTTGGTTTTATAATTGGGTCTATGAATCATTTGTAATGGGATTTTTTGATGATGAATCGTAAAATAAAATGTGTGGATTTTATCGTTTTCCATAGGATTAAATGAAGAAGTGGAAGCAAAATCCCCTAGATTCCTAAAAAATTCTCGTGCAAAGAATCCTGTCTCATTACTTAAATCTTTCTTTTTGTCCAATTCACTTAAGGTAACATCACAGATGAAGATTGCATTTTCTCCATTTTGGTGGAGGAAAAAGAGATTCTCCACATCATCTAAAATAATTGAAGTATCAATTAGATAAGATTTTTTCACTTATTGGCAACCCTCACATTCAATGCTGCGGTCTATCGCGTCTGTGTTGCTTTCTGCTTCAATGCTTTGAGAGCGTAAATAATAAGTGGATTTCAAGCCTAATTTCCACGCTAACATATAAATTTCATTCAAATATTTACCGCTTGCAAGATTTAAAGCCATAAAAATATTTGTGCTTTGTCCTTGGTCAATCCATTTTTGACGAATCGCAGCGGCTTTGATAAGTAAGCGTTGGTCAATCTCATACGCAGAGATGTAATAATTCCAATTATCTAAGCTTAAATTTGGGGCAACAACAGGAATCAAACCGCTTAGGTTTTCCTCAAACCATTTACGCTTATAGATTGGCTCAATCGTTTGTGTTGTGCCAACAAGAATAGAAATAGAGCTTGTCGGGGCAATCGCCATTAAATAGCCATTGCGAATCCCTTTGGTTTTGACTTCTTCGCGCAAAATATCCCAATCATAAACGAATCCAAAAAGCCCTCCGCGGTCAATAAGTTTTTTTGCTTCATTATTTGCCTTGTCAATTGGAAAGATTCCTTTAGACCATTCTGAACCAATAAATTCGCTATAAACTCCCTTTTCTTGCGCAAGATGACAACTTGCTTGGATTGCATTGTAGCTTATCATTTCCATTATTTCATCAATTTTTGCCAAGTGTTGGTCGCTTCCCCATTCAATGCGTGCTTCTGCTAGCATTTGTGCTTCCCCCATTACACCTAAACCAATCGCGCGATTGTTGAGATTTGTTACCTTGACTTTACGATTGGGGCAGAAATTTAAATCAATTACATTGTCTAGCATTCTAATTGCAATAGGAACAACGCGTTCAATATCTTCTTTGGTGTGAATCTTAGAAAGATTGACAGAGGCGAGGTTACACACCGCAGTTTTGCCATCGCTAGATTCTCTTTGCGCAATGAAAACCTTTTTGCCTCTAATGCTGTCAATGGAAGTAATTTTGTTGGAGGGTTTTTTGATGCCACAATCTGTAATGACTTCTTGATATTCAGAGAAATCCTCAATCGTTCCATCTTCATATTCTACACGGATAAAACATTCATTGGGTTCAGTATTTTGAAAAATCTCTGTGCAGAGATTGGAGCTACGAATGATTCCTGTATGTGAGTTTGGATTTGCATAATTTGCATTATCTTTAAAACACAAGAAAGGAGAACCAACTTCAAAATAATTTGTGAGGATTTTTTTCCATAAATCCTTTGCTTTAATCGTTTCTTTAGGGATATTTGGGTCTTGTTCATATTGAATATAGCGCGCTTCAAACGCTTTGCCATAAAGGTTGGTTAAATCTGAACAAGTGAGTGAATCAAAGAGATTCCATAAGCCGTCCTCTTGCACTCTTTTCATAAACAAGTCGGGAATCCAAAGTGCTGGGAATAAATCGTGTGTTCTACGTCTTTCTTCCCCGCTATTTTTCTTAATATCCACAAAATCAAAAATATCACTATGCCATGGCTCTAAATAAACAGAAATTGCACCTTTTCTTGTGCCTAACTGATCTACTGCAATGGCAATGTCATTCGTGATTTTCAAAAAAGGAATCACTCCACCCGCTGCATTTCTATGCCCATCAATAAAGCTTCCAAGCCCACGAATTTTGGAGAAATCCCAACCGATTCCACCGCCATATTTGCTCAAAAGTGCCATTTCTTTATAGGAATCAAAAATTCCTTCAATATTGTCTGGCGTGCTTCCAATATAGCAAGAGCTTAGTTGATGACGAGGAGTTCTAGCATTTGAAAGTGTAGGGGTGGCTGCCATAACTTCAAATTTAGAAAGCAAATCATAAAATTGTTCTGCCCAAAAATTTGGGTCTTGTTCATTTTGGGCTAAAAACATAGCAATTCCCATAAACATATGTTGTGGTAATTCAATGGGATTGCCTTTTTTGTCTTTTAGTAAATATCTATCATAAAGCGTTTTTATGCCTAAATAATTAAATTGCAGGTCTCTGTTTGTGTCAATTTTTTTATTTAATCGTTCCAAATCAAATTTTTCTTTCATTCCTTTGACGATGCGATTCTCATTTTCTCCTAGTTCTAGGTATTCGCGCAAGGTTTTATAGCCATTAAAGCCATTAATGCGGTGGTATAAATCATAAAGAAAGAGCCTTGCTGCAACAAAACTCCAATTAGGACAATCAATGTCAATTTTATCTACAGCGGTTTTAATCAGTGTTTGCTGAATCTCTTGTGTAGTGATTTTGTCGCGAAATTGCAACTTCGCATCAACTTCTAATTCACTTTGAGAAACGCCTTCTAGCCCTACAACGGAATCACGCGTGTATTTTTGGATTTTGGTTACATCTAGTGGTTCAATGCGTCCATTTCTTTTGATAACAGTTAGCATAGATTCTCCTCTTATTTACTTTTTCTTTTTCTTTGTGTCGGGTCTAATATTTTTTTGCGGATTCTAATGTTTTTGGGAGTAACTTCCAAAATCTCATCTTCTTCAATCCATTCTAATGCTCTCTCTAGGTTTAAATCTCTTGGTGGTGTGAGTTTAATCGCCTCATCACTGCCACTTGCGCGCATATTAGTTAAATGCTTTGCCTTGATGGGATTCACATCTAAATCGTTTTCTCGGCTATGTTCGCCAATTATCATACCAATATAAACTTTAGTTTGTGGTGGGATAAATAAAACTCCTCTTTCTTGGATATTTCCTAGCGAAAAGGGTGTTGCTTCACCATTTTCCATTGAGATAAGCGCACCATTGCCTCTTGTTTCTACGCTTCCACTAAAGGGGCGAAATTCTAAAAAACTATTATTCATCACACCTTCCCCTTTTGTGTCGGTTAAAAATTCGCTCCTATAGCCAATTAACCCACGCGCTGGAATCTCAAATTCTAGTCGTGTATAACCTTCTCCCATAGGATTCATTGCCTTTAGTTCCGCCTTTCTGCGTCCTAATTTTTCAATCACGCTGCCGGCATAATCTTGAGGTGTATCAATAACTAAGGATTCAAAAGGTTCGCATTTTTCCCCATCAATTTCTTTGACGATGACTTCGGGGCGCGAAATACTAAACTCATAATCTTCTCGGCGCAAATTCTCGGCTAGAATCGTGATTTGCAATTCTCCACGTCCATTGACTTTGAATTTTCCTTCGCCTAGCTCCTCAATTTTCATTGCAATGTTTGTTTGCATTTCTTTTTCTAGCCGTTCTTTTAATTTGTTTGCCGTTACATGTTTGCCCTCTAATCCTGCAAAAGGAGAATCATTGACTGCAAAATTTACACTCATTGTCGGCTCTTCTAAGTGCATAGGGTCAAGTGGAATCGGATTGTTGATATCCACAATGGAATCTCCAACATTAATAGAATGGAATCCTGCAAGGGCGATAATGTCTCCCGCTTTGGCTTCTTCAATTTCCGTTCTAGCCAAGCCATAGAACCCAATTAGTTTGGTGATTTTACCTGTTACTTTTTCTCCATTGCTTTTTGCAAGCATTACATTTTCGCCTTTTCTAATCTTGCCATTGAAGATTCTAGCGATTCCAATTTTACCCACATAGTTATCATAATCAAGGGTAAAGATTTGAATTTGTAGAGGATTTGTACTTTCTCCGCTTGGCAGAGGCACATATTCTAAAATCGCATCAAAAAGCGGTTCTAGGTTTTTCTTCTCATCTTCTAATTCTTTTATTGCGTATCCTTCGCGCGCAGCGGCATAAACTACTGGAAAATCTAATTGCTCTTCATTTGCTCCCATTGCCGAAAACAAATCAAACACTTCGTCAATCACGCGGTCAGGTTGTGCGGCGGGTTTGTCAATCTTATTGACAACCACAATGGGTCGGATTCCAAGCGCAAGTGCCTTTTTGACGACAAATTTTGTCTGTGGCATTACTCCCTCTTGTGCATCTACAAGTAATAGCACGCCATCAACCATTTTCAAGACGCGTTCTACTTCTCCTCCAAAATCAGCGTGTCCGGGAGTGTCAATAATATTGATTTTTGTTCCTTTATAATTAATTGCAGTATTTTTCGATAGAATCGTGATTCCTCTTTCTTTTTCAATCTCATTACTATCCATTACACGTTCATCTATTTGTTCGTGGTTTGCAAAAGTTCCAGACTGCCTAAGTAGTCCATCTACTAGGGTAGTTTTTCCGTGGTCTACGTGCGCAATCACCGCAATATTTCTGATTTCTTGCATTGTTTTCCTTAAGATTAAAATTAGGTGTGGATTCTAACTAAAACAATCTAAAAAAATAATCAAAAATCTTTGGAATGGCTTTTGCTTATACTCTAGTAATTAAATCTAAATTCTTAGAGAAAGGCGCGTCTATGCTTCCTTTAATAGATATTGAACAAGTCAATCAAAAAAGTGTCATCAAAACTTCAAATGCCCAAAATGTAAGCGAAAGTGAAGGCGGGGGATTTGCCGAAATTTTCAATTTTCTAAGTATGGATAAAAATTCTAAAAAATCAGAGACTAAATCCAAAAAAACTTCTCAAAATTCTCTAGAGATTCCACAAGAGCTTAATAAATTTTCTAAAAATAGTAGCCAACAAAGCAATATTTTGAAGAGTTTAGATGAAAAATACAATCTTTCTAAAAAATTTGTAGAATCGCAAAAGACGGAATCACGGAATAAAAATGTAAAAATAAATATCTCAAATAATACAAAGGATACTTTGCCTACAAAGACAACTTTAAAAAGCGCGAGGGATTTGTTGGAATTTTCAAAAACTCAAACTCAAGAGGTAAAAACTCTAAAAGATTTGAATAAGGTTGCGGAGGATTTAAAGTTAAATATCCAAAAAATTAACTTGCAAAAGGACAACACTAATCAAGAGATAAAATTTAAAGGTGTGCCTAAGCAAGAAATGCTTTTGGATAAGCAAATTTTAAAAACAAATGAAAATGTAAAAACAAATACTGCAAATCCAAAAGTAACACAAAAAGAAAGCAAGGAATCTTTGAATATTTTAAGCAATCTCTTGCAAGATAAAGAATTGCTTAACAAAGAATCGCCAAAAGATTCTAAAGCTTCTCCAAACAAAACAGATTTTAAGGCAGAAAACAAAGAATCTTTGAATGTTAAAAATTCAACA